>Ga0207966_1000094_pt1 | contig 46198 bp, 45 predicted proteins | sample Knorr_S23_td_NAD_FD_185611 | JGI IMG/M metagenome (GOLD analysis project Ga0207966, IMG submission 185611) | Marine microbial communities from Southern Atlantic Ocean transect - Knorr_S23_td_NADW_ad_2500m_LV_B (SPAdes) (version 2) | ecosystem: Environmental > Aquatic > Marine > Oceanic | place...
GTCCATTACTCCACTGACCACTCGAAGACTTTATATCGGTGTCAACCGCCGCGCCTTACTGGTATTTCAGGCGGGCCGCTCCCGGGCGAGTTCGGGATCCTACTGCCACCGGATTTACACCAAACACCGGCTCTCTCAGGCAGGGTATCCTTACTACTCCCGTTCCTAGCGGATTTCGTAATATTTTAACCCAAGAATCGTATCAGTGGGGTAGGGGCTTGTCAAACAGACATAATGCGGGGACTGAACGTAGACTCCCCATCTTTGGACTCCCCTCTCCCCCAATGATAGAATATCCCCACTAAATCCGTAAATCGTAACGAGTTATTTCTTCTTGTCTGAACGTATCTTTGTGGCTGTTGCTTGGCCCTATGCCAACGGTCCACTTCACCTCGGTCATATCGCCGGCTGCTACCTTAGCGCCGACATCTTCGCCCGTTACCACCGTATGAAGGGCAACGAAGTCCTGATGGTCTCCGGCAGCGACACCCACGGCACTCCCATCACAATCCGGGCTGACCAGGAAGGCATCACCCCCCAGGAAGTCGTCGAGCGTTACCACGCCATGTTCCTCGAGTCCTGGCAGAAACTGGGCATCACCTTCGACCTGTTCACCACCACCAATACCGAGAACCACGAGAAAGTGGTCCACGACGTATTTAAGTCGCTGCACGACAAGGGCTACATCTATACCGACAACATGCTGCTGGCCTACTGTGCCCAGTGCGACCGTTACCTGCCCGACCGCTATGTGGAAGGCACCTGCCCCCACTGCGGGCACACCCGCGCCAGGGGCGACCAATGTGATAACTGCGGCCAGACCCTTGATCCCCAAGAACTGATCGACCCCCGCTGCGCCATCTGCGGGGCGACGCCCGAGTTCCGCGAGTCGAAGCACTTCTTCCTGAAATTGTCGGTCTTCGAGAAACCCCTCTTGGAGTGGGTGGAGAAGCAGGACCACTGGCGTAACAACGTCAAGAACTTCACCCGCCAGTTTCTCCGTGATGGTCTCAAAGATCGGGCAATCTCCCGGGACCTCTCCTGGGGCGTGCCCCTGCCGTTGGACGGCTATGACTCCAAACGCATCTACGTCTGGTTCGAGGCGGTCATCGGCTACCTGTCGGCGGCCGTCGAGTGGGCCGATCAGCACGGCGGAAGCTGGGAAGACTTCTGGAAAAACCCCGCCACCAAGAGCTACTACTTCATCGGCAAGGACAACATCCCCTTCCACAGCATCATCTGGCCGGCGATCATAATGGCCTACGACAAAGGCCTGAACCTGCCCTACGACGTTCCCGCCAACGAGTTCCTGAGTCTGGAGAACCGGAAATTCTCCACCAGCCAGAACTGGGCCGTCTGGTTGCCCGACTACCTTGAGAGATACGACCCCGACCCCCTGCGGTACCTGCTATCGATCAACATGCCCGAGTCGGGAGACTCAGATTTCTCCTGGTCCGAGTTCGTCCGTCGCAACAACGAAGAATTGGTGGCGACCTACGGCAACCTGGTCAACCGGGTTCTCTCATTCACCTACCGGAACTTCGACGGCAAGGTCCCCGGCATCCAGTCGCTGGATGAGGTCGACGAAGGATTGCTGCGCGCCGCCCGGAAGACCATGGAATCAGTGGACGAAAGTCTCTATAACTGCCGATTCAAGGCGGCCGTGACCCAGGCATTCGGTCTGGCCCAGGAAGCCAACCGCTACCTGGACACCAAGGCCCCTTGGAAGTCCATCAAAGAAGACCGGGACCAGGCGGGCGCCAGCCTGACCGTGGCCATGCAGGCGATCAACTGCCTGAAGACCATCCTCTATCCCTTCATGCCCTTCAGCTCCCAGAAAGTCCACGAATTTCTGGGATTCGACGGCCCCATCGAAGAAGGCGCTTGGGACTTCGATACCATCGTTGGGGACATCAAGGCCGGCGCAGACCTGCGTCAGCCCTCGCCGCTGTATACTAAGCTGGATCCCGAATTAATCGAAGAAGAGGTCCAGAAACTTGGTATTGGGGCCTCCGAAGAATAATATGCTCCACGGCCTAGACGAACGCACAGCAACCATCTACGCTCCGGTCCAAGACGGACTGGCCAGAGTAGATGACAGACTTCGCAGCCTGGCGGAAACAGAGACTTCTCCAGTCCAACCGCTGCTGCAATACGTGACCGATGCCGGCGGCAAACGGGTCCGTTCGGCCATCACTTTGTTGGCAGCCCAGTTTCATCCCCACGACGAGGAACGTCCCATCATCATGGCCAGTGCCGTGGAACTTCTGCACCTGGCGACCCTGATCCATGACGACACGGTGGACAACTCGCCACTGCGCCGCGGCCGGGCGACCGTCAGCAACACCTGGAGCCCCCATGTGGCGGTGCTCTTCGGCGACTATGTCTTCGCCACCTCGGCCACCTTTGTCTGCGACACCAACAACATTCGGGTGATCCGCCGGTTTTCCGAGACGATCATGGAACTGGCTAGCGGGCAGTTGATGGAGTATTTCACCTCCTTCGATGCCTCTCAGGCCAGAGATATCTACCAAGACCGCATCTACCGCAAGACGGCGTCGCTGTTCTGCACCGCCAGCGAGTCGGGCGCCGTTCTGGGTGAAGCGCCCGAGAACGAGGTCCAAGCATTGCGCGACTACGGCTACAACATCGGCATGGCGTTTCAAGTGCGCGACGACCTGCTGGATTTCCAAGGCGACCCGTTGAACCTGGGCAAGCCGGTGGGCAGCGATCTGCTGAACGGCGTGCTGACCCTGCCTACGATCATGCTGATGGAGCGTTATCCCAACGACGACCTGGTCCAATCTCTGTTCCAAGACCGGGAAAATGATACCAAGCTGCAGAAGGTTGTCGAAGTGATTAACGACTCGACGATCCTCTCCGACTGTGAGCAGGTGGTCCAAGACTACAGCCACAAGGCCTGCCAGGCCCTCCAGAACCTCCCCGACTGTCCCCCCAAACAATCTCTGCTAGACTTGGCCGACTACATCACAGCCCGCCGCCGCTAAGCACCGCCGGCATAGCCGGGTTTGCTGGGGTTGGCTACGCGATCATACTTACTTTCGTTTCGTGTTATTTGGGTCTTAATTTGCGTTAAGAAGGAGCCCAGCATGAAGGTAAAGGCCGCGGTCCTGTACGAATTGGGTGGGCGGTTGGAAGTCGAAGACATCGAGTTGGCAGATCCCAAAGAGAACGAAGTCCTGGTGAAAGTGTCTGCCGCCGGTGTTTGCCACAGTGACATCTCGGTGATTGATGGGGTAATTCCGTTCCCTCTGCCGGCTGTTTTGGGCCACGAAGGCTCAGGCGTGGTTGAGAGCGTCGGTCCAGGCGTTGACCATCTTCAACCCGGCGACCATGTCATCTTCTCCTTCATCCCGGCCTGCGGAGAATGCTTCTATTGCATGCGAGGAATGCGCAACCTATGCGAACCATCGTTGCGTCTGGGTGGAAGCCTTTTTGACGGCACTTCCCGCCTGACCAACAGCAAAGGCGCATCGGTCAATCACTTCTCATCCACTGCCTGCTTTGCTGAGTACACCGTGGTGCCCGAGCACGGCGCAATCAAGATCGACACTGATGTTCCGCTGGACAATGTGGCACTGATCGGCTGCTGTGTGACCACCGGTGTGGGCGCGGTCTTCAACACGGCTAAAGTTGAGCCTGGCAGTTCGGTCGCCGTTTTCGGATGTGGCGGCGTGGGACTGAGCATCGTCCAGGGGGCGGCTATATCGGGAGCTCAGCCGGTCATCGCATTGGACCTTTGGGACGAACGTTTGGACCTGGCTAGGGAGTTGGGCGCAACCCACACCATCAATGCCTCCACTGAAGACGGCACCCGCCAGATACGGGAGTGGACCGACTGGAAAGGTGTCGACTACGCCTTCGAAGCCATCGGCAACCCGGATGTCTTCAGCCAGGCGTACCGGAGCATCCATTGGGGTGGGACCTGCGTGTGCGTGGGTGTTCCGGCCGCCGATGCCAAGCTCACCTTCGACAGCCGTCTGATCATGCAGGAGCGGACCATCAAAGGAAGTCTGTACGGCTCTTCCAACCCCCGAGTTGATTTCCTTAACCTAGTTGGCCTTTATTCAGCAGGCAAACTGAAGCTGGACCAGATGGTAACTGGGCGATTTCCTTTGGGCCGCATCAACTCAGCGTTCGAAGACCTTCGACAGGGAATAGGGGTTCGCAGCCTCATAGTTTTCGACTAGATTCCCCACCACTTAATCAGCGGGAGGTAATCTATGGCGTCACACCCAGCCCCACTTTTACCCAAGCAATTTGGCCCCGTGTAAGGTGTCCGGATCCTATCAACCGGCAGAGTCTGATCGCTAGCCCTTCGCGGCAAACATCGCCGCTGAGATGGGGGCTGAAGTTATTCAGATCGAACCGCCCAAGATCAGAGACGCCGTTTGGAGGCAGCTGGAGTTTGCCATGGACGGCACCTCGGCCGGTTGGGTCCAAACTTGCCGCAACAGCCTTCATGCAACGATCAATCTAGCCTTCCCCAAGGTCCAAAAGATGTTTTTGGACTTGATCTCAAAAGTGGACATTTGGATGGAGAGTCCCATCCCCGGGACCTACCCCGCTTGGGGGCTGGATGATGCTACGGCGATGATGGCCAACCGCGAGTTGGTGATTACTCACGTCTCGGGTTATGGGCAGGATGGCCACCCAGATTATCTGGGCCGGGCATCATACGACTTTATCGGACAGGGCTTCGGCGGGTTGATGAACCTCACGGGGTTCCCAAACCCAGAGCCTCCGACTAGGGCCGCTCCGTGGACAGGGGACTTCATAACCGGCCTCAGTTGTTTGTGGTCGTCCTTTGTGGCGGGTACATCCACGCGCACAAGACCAGTAAAGGCCAGGTGATCGAACTGGCCCAGTTCGAGGCCATCCACTACCTGCTGTCCGGTACCATGGTGGCCTAATACGAGATGGGGATAAACCGGTGGCGGGGCGGCAACAAGGCGGGCCTGTTCCAACCCTACGACGTTTTTCAGGCGAAGGATGGATAGGTCAACATCGCGGCGATCGGCATCCTTTTCGACTGGATCTGTGTCGTACTGGGCCTTGGAGACATCGAAGAAAAATGGCAGAGCGCTTCGTTAGACCCTGATTCGGTCGAGGGCATCGAGTTTGACGCTATCCTAAGAGGTTGGGTAGACGAGCGGACGGTGAACGAGGTGGTGGAAATATTGAACGAGGCCAAGATTGGCTGCACCCCCTATCATGACACCCAAAGACATGGCCGAAGACCCACACTATGAGGTGCGCAACGTCCACATCGAATGGGAGGATCCACAGTTGGGCCGGAAGGTTAAAGGCACAGGGATATTCCCCAAGTTTTCTGACACTCCGGGAGAGATATGGCGGGGCGCGGTGTTTATCGGGCACGATAACGACTTGGTGTTCAGTCAACTATTGGGAATGAGCGAGTCCGAGATAACAGGCTTGGCCGAAGAAGGGGTGATCTAGGGACACCGGCTTATGTGAAGCCGAAGGCCATTCTACGTTCTGATGCCAAACTTCGACAAAATGTATAGCTGAAAGAAAGAAATCCCTTTGGCAGAGCACGAAAATGTTTTGGTATACTAGCGGCTGATACTAATTATTCGAAATCGACATCGACTATTCCGGCGATATGATGGAGGCCTCCTGTGGAGCAGATTCCTGACGGCGCCCGTACAGTACACACGGACTACGACACCGTTTATCTCCGGGACCACGAGCCGGAGGCGCACGACCTACGGCGCCTTTACGAAAACGCTAAACGTGATCAATGGAACGTTTCCACAGACATCGATTGGAAGCAATCTGTCGACCTAGATGAGGGGTTCGTTGCCGACGGCCTGATCGATATCCACGGGACCAAGTTCTGGGACAAGATGAATGCCAAAGAGAAAGGGGAGATGAACCGCCTTTTCTCGGCCTGGAGACTGAGCCAATTGTTCCACGGAGAGCACGGTGCAGTATTGGTCTGCGGCCAACTTGCCAACGTGCTGCCGACGGCTGACGGCAAATACTTCATGGCCACTCAGGTGATGGACGAAGCCCGCCACACCGAGTTTTTCCAGCGCTATCTAGGCGAACGCGTCGGTAAGGTCTACGAGCAAGCGTCAGCCGGCAAAGAGCTCTTCGACTACATCCTGAGCGATCCCCGCTGGTACATCAAAACCATCGGCCTCCAGCTTGTTGGCGAGACTTTCGCCGTGGCGTTGTTCAAGATGCTGTCTGAAACTGCCAAAGATGAGCTGCTGCGATATGGCTGCAAGTTGATACTGCGGGACGAGGCGCGGCACATGGGATTTGGGATGCTCAGTCTCCCAGAGCAGGTGAAGGAGATGGATGCCCAAGAGCGCCAAGAGATGGAGGAATTCACCATATACTTCCTGCGCAACACCCTCACCGGCGGGTTCCCCAAGGAAGCCTATCTGGACATGGGGTTCAACAAAGCCGAGATCGCCGAGATCCGCGAGTTGCGCAAAGAGAAGGCCCAGAGCGCCGATTTCGCTATGTTCCGCTCCCTCTTCAAGAAGGAGATGCATAGCACCTTGGTCAACAACCTGCACCGGTGCGGAGTACTCAGCGAGACTATGAAAGCCAACCTAGAGCAAGAGCTCCGGGTCAATGTGGTGGAGCACCTGGCCGCTGACTAGTTAGAAAGCCCGCTCAGGCGTCAGGAAAGTTTATTTCAGCCCCGAGCCCATAGGCTCGGGGCTGTTCTATGGCCAAACACAAGTCGCCGTAGGTCATCTTCGAGATTAGATGCCATCTTCCCTACCGACCTTCCCAGACCACTGCCCCCCCAATTATCGTCATCTTCGCCTTGATGTCTTTCAATTCGCCAGAATTTGTCGAAACCGGATCTCCGTCCACCAAAACGAGGTCGGCCAGTTTTCTTGGCGTTATCGAACCTTTGTCCGGGACTGTGCCCTCAAGTTCTGCGCCCGATAGCGTATACATTCGCAGGGCCGATTCGATGCTGACCGTGCCCGCACCGGGAAGTTGCCGGCCTTCGTAGTGCAGACGGGTGACGGCGCTGTGGATGGCGGGCCACGGATCGGGACTAATGACCGGAGCATCCGACCCAAATGCAATCTTGATTCCGGCAGATTCTATCGTGCCTATGGGATACAGATGAGGCTGCATCGAGGCTTCGACGTTCTCGCGGTAGCCGGGCCCGTTCCAGTGAATAAAACCTGGTTGAGTGGCCACCGCGGCGCCGCTGCGGTGTACGGAATCAAGAACGCCCGGAGGACACTCGGAGCAGTGCTCGATGCGGTGCGGAGGGACTCCCGCGGGCAAAGGCGGCAGACCCGCAATCACCTGGGCTGCGGCAGTCACCGCTTCTTGCTCGACGCAGTGGATGGCGACCGGAAAGCCGGACCGGCAGGCATCCAAGGCGATCTCTTGAAGTTCTTCCAGGCTGGGGTGGAGCGCGCCGGTGGTCATGGTCAGCATGATCTTGACGTGGCCGAGACGCAGTTGGTGGTCTCCTGAACCCCAGACTAACCCATCAGAGATCAGGTCCGCTCGGCGTCCAGCGCCGGCCATCATCGTGACTCTCGATCGCAGAGTCTCGGAATCGGCCAAGTCCCGAAAAGCCTGCCAACGCTCCAGCCCGTTGTCCGGTCCGGCGTCTTGGACTGAAGTGATGCCGAAGCTCAGCAGCAGCCGGTTGGCCGCCGTAACACCCTGCCGAATCCTGTTCCGGCTCCGCCTCATGTCCACCCTTTCCGATAGGAAAGCAGACATCTCAAGTAGCACCCCGGTGGGTTCACTGTTGGCGTTTCTTTCGATCACACCCTCAACCGGGTCAGGCGTTTCGGCGTTGATGCCCGCCATCTGTAGTCCCATGCTGTTCAGCACGGTCGCGTGCCCCGAGCGATGGTCCAGGCGAACCGGGTGTCGGGGCGAGATCTTGTCCAAGTCGTGCCGGGTGGGGTGCCGGCGCTCGTCCAATGCCAGGTCGTCGTAGCCGAAACAGCGCACCCACTCGCCAGGCGGCACGATGCGAGCCCACTCAAAGACCAGGTGGGCTATCGCAGCGACCGATGAGGCTTTGTCGGGCCGGCAATCCAGTTCCTGGGTGGTCCGGGCCAACGATAGCAAATGTATGTGGGAGTCGATGAATCCCGGCAGTAGAGTTAGGCCCTGGCCGTCGATGACCTCGGTGTCCGGGCCGGCTAGTCCTTTTATCTCTTCGTCGCTTCCCACCGCTAAGATGCGCTCTTTAGCCACCGCCACCGCCTGCGCCTGGGGCTGGGAGGCGTCCATGGTCAGCGCTTCAGTATTGAGGACTACCAGGTCAGGTTTCTGCTGCATATCCTGAAAATATCTCCGGGCCGGGGTTTGAACGTAAAAAGGGGATGGCTGATAGGCCATCCCCTTAACTCTACATTTAGCGGTCGGAAAAGTGTTAGCTAGACTTTAGCCGTTGGACTCGACTAGTCGGGCTTGTTCCATCTCTTCCTGCAGCGCTGGTACAGGATTGGGGTCGTTGAATATGTTTTTGTTGGAGTGGTCGGGGGCTTTCCCTGTGGGATTGGTGATCCAGACAGAAGCCTCCAGGGCGATGCCGCTGAAGTCGTGGAAATAGATGGAATGGATGAAATTATGGTCAACGACGGTCGTCACTTCCTGGCCGGCGCCGTTCAAACGTGTCTGCAACTCAAGTAACTCGTCCTCCGTCTCAACGTCGAACGAAACGTGGTCGAATTGGATCCGGCCGGCCGCTTCCAGTCCCGCCGGTTTGTGGAAGTCCTCGGCGCCCGCCCACTCGAAGAATGCAATCGTCGAGTTCGGACCGGTCTCGAAGAAATAGTGCCTGGCCCGGAGGCCGTTGGGATTGCCACCGATGGCCGCGACCAAAGGGAAACCCATGATGTCCCTATAAAAGCGGACGGTTTTCTCCATGTCGTTGGTTACCATTGCCATGTGGTTGATCCCTCGTGTCTTCATCTTGCCTCCAGGCGTTCTAGCCGCCGAATGATTCTGTATATCATTGGCCCGTAATACCGTGCCTCAAATGTATCTGCAAAACGCTGTTAGTTGCATGTGCAAGTATTGTAACAGCAACTATAAACAAAGAAGTTGCTTTGTCAACTATATTTACCATCACCATAAATCTGCCGTCGAATCAACAGGGAATGGGATGTTGTAGAATCGCTCCAGCCCGGCGTAAGTAACTAGATACGGATTTGTAGGATAGTGGCGGCATGCAGCTAGAGGCGGTGGTTTTCGACTGGGACCTCACCCTTTGGAATAGCTGGGACGTTCACCTGGACCTGATGGAAAGGACCGCCGATGCGTTGGGCTACCCACGGCCCGCCACGGCTGATCTGGGCAAGGAGTATTCCCGCCCGTTCTTTGAGCATCTGACCTGGTTCTTCCCCGGCGACCAGGAAAAAGTCGTAGTCACCTATATGGACCTCTACCAGGCCGCCGTCTGGCAGGAAAATCGGCTGTACTCAGGCGTGCTCGAACTACTACGACAGCTAAAATCCGACGGTTACCGGACGGGGATACTCTCCGACAAACGCCAGGTGTTCGGCGGGCCTGAGTTAGAGTTTTCCGGTCTTGGGTCATTAGTTGACCAGGCGCTTTTTTTCTCGGACGGCATGGCCCCCAAGCCGGACCCATCGGGACTTCAGGAGTTGATGCGTTTGTTTGGTGCTGCTCCTGGCAGGTGCATTTTTGTCGGCGACAGTTACCGGGATATCGAGTGCGCCAGGCGTGCCGGTGTTCGCAGCGGGGCGGCGTTGTGGGCTTCGGTGGAACCCGAACGGGTGTTGGCTTTGGAACCCGAGTTTCGCTGGAAAAGGGTCGAAGATGTAAGCCTGGCTCTGAAGCTGGGCCGCGACTAGCGGTCCTTCGTCAACTAGACCGGCACGCTAAGCGCCGCTGCGTCATGCTGTTTGTCGGCATGGTAGGAACTGCGGACCAGCGGGCCCGAGGCCACGTGCTTGAACCCCATGGATTCTCCGGCTTTGCGCAGCTCTTCGAATTCCTCTGGCCGGTAGAAACGGTCGATAGCGAGGTGCCTGGCCGACGGCCGTAGATACTGACCGATGGTCAGGAGGTCGCAATCGACATTCCGCAGGTCTGCCATGGTATCCAGTACTTCATCGACGGTCTCACCCATACCCACGATGATTCCGGACTTGGTGACCATCGCGGGATCAATGTCTTTCGCCTTGGCTAGCAATTCCAACGAAAGATTGTAATTGCCCTTGGGCCGGACCTTGGGGAAGATGCGCACAGAGGACTCGATGTTGTGGTTCAGAACGGCTGGGCCAGACTCAATCACGCGCTGCAACGCAGGCCAGGACCCGGCGAAGTCCGGTATCAAGACCTCCACCCGGCAGTCCGGGCTGGTCTCTTTAATCTTGTTGATACATGAAGCGAAGATATACGCGCCGCCGTCGGGCAGGTCGTCCCTGTTCACAGAGGTGATCACGCAGTAGCGCAGTCCCATGGACTTAACAACCTCGGCCAGCCGTTTTGGCTCCTGCAGGTCCAAGCCGTTCGGGCGGCCGGTGGTCACGGCGCAGTAGTGGCAGCGCCGAGTGCAGATCTCGCCCAATATCATGAACGTGGCTGTGCCCCGGTCCCAACATTCGCCGATATTTGGGCAGTGGGCTTCTTCGCAGACCGTGTGAAGCTGCTGGCCCTTCATCAGGTTCTGGAGCTCAAGATAGCGGGGGCTGCCGGGCATCTTGACCTTGAGCCATTCGGGTAGTCGGGGTCTGATCTCCAGTTTTTCGGGGCGCTGGGCCATGGGGTCTCCAACCGGTGGAATATTTTTCAGTGCCGGTTTCTAGCCTCGATCATGTCAGTGGATTATATCAAGAATCAAAGAAGGAGAATCGGAGTTCTGCCATCCCGCTGCTTCTCTGCGGAGATAGTGGCGTCAATGTCCGCCACAGCTTCCTTCAGATGGTCCTCGCTATTGACCACTTGGCGGTCGAAAAGCCCCGCTTGCCTCAGTTCTTGAGCTGCTGTCCGGAGCCGCAGTTCCATCTGCGGTGTGGACTCGGTCATCCGTTGGGAGAGCCGATTGCGCAATTCTTCAAATGAGCCAGGTACCATGAAAATGAACAACGCGTTCGGAGCCATTTGCCTGACCGTGGCCGCTCCTTGAACATCTATCTTTAAGATAACGTCTTTGCCCGAATCCAGACCGGTGGTTACCTGGCTCTTGGGGACGCCGTACCAGTTGCCATACACCTGCGCGCACTCAACGAACTCGTTCTTGTCCTTCATATCCAGGAAGGTAGGCTCATCAAGGAAGATGTAATCTACACCGTCGGTCTCGCCGGGCCGGATGGACCTGGTTGTGGCGGTGACGACAAAGTGCCAGGGCCGGTCCAGTTTGCGCATTTCGTTGAGCGCGGCGTCTTTGCCTACTCCCGACGGTCCCGAAAGCACCACCAACAGCGGAGGGGATGGGTTCTCGGGCACTTGGTTTACCTCGCCCTTTGGTGTATCAGGTCAATCTGTGGACAGGACTCGGACGAGGGCATCAAGGTGCGGGTAGCGTCACGAAACGTGGTTTGGCAGCCCAACGCTGATGGGCAACTGATGCCACCGGAGGGGATGAATGGAAGACCGGCGCTCATGGTACAGCTACTTTTTCTTTGCCTTATTGGCAGGGTCATCTTTCAGCCCGCCAAAAATCTTCTTTTGGGCTTCCATCCCACGCCGGCCGATGAACATCTCGCTCATGCTTTCGGCGAAGGAGGGAATGTCGGATGTAACCCGGTCAATCTTCGTGAGGATGCCGGCCTTCCAACGGGCGCGGGCGTTCATGGCTTCTTCAAATACTTCATGCACGGCATCCGGGTCTGGTCCGCCCTCTTTGGCCAGCATGTTTCGCAGTTCGTAGAGCTCACGGATGTAGGAGTCCATCCAGGCGACGATGGGCTCGGGATTGGTCACGCAGATGTCACGGTGCATCACCGGGTCGCCAGACGCGAGACGGGAAAGGTCGCTGAACCCGGAGGAAGCCAGTTGGGCGATGTCGTCCCAGTTGGCGCTCTTTGAAGCGGTGCCCATGAGAGCGACCGACATCATGAACGGCAGATGGCTGGCGGCGGCCACGAAGCTGTCATGTTCGTCGACGCCGATGAAGAAAGGTTTGGCGCCAATGGCTTCAGCGATAGTGGTCACTGAAGAAACCGCGGCTCTTTCCGCGTTGACGCCGGGAACGATACAGTAGGCCTTGCCCTTGAACATGGTGCCGTCGGCGTTCTGTGGGCCGGACAGTTCTTTGCCTGCCATGGGGTGGCCGCCCACGAAACTAACGTGCTTGGGTAGCACCTCTTCAGCCCATTGCAGGACCACTTTTTTGGAACTGCCAACGTCCGTCACGACGCAGCCTTCTTCAAAATCGTTGGCTGCGGATTCCATCATCTCCCGCATCGCCTGGATCGGCGTTGCGAACACGACCACGTCGGCCCCTCTGATGGCGTTGGACAGGCGGGATTCAACCTTTTTGAATGCGCCGGATTTCTGGGCGCCGGACCGGGCGGTACTGTCATAGTCGGTGCCGATTATGTCCACCTTGAGGTTGGAGCTTTTGATCGCCAGGGCCAATGAAGTGCCCATTAGTCCTGTGCCTACAATTGCTATCGTGGTCAAATGTCCCTCCGCATACGGCCCAACTGGCTCCGTCAGGAAAGCCGCCGTGAGCCTGTTTGGGGATATATCTTACACCATTAGATGCTCCCTAGAAACCGGCGGTTACTGTGGGGATTAAAAGCTGGAAAGCAGTTTAAAAGCCGTTTACTTGCGGGAGGCTAGGGCCGTAGCAACTATGTCTGTCCGGACCATCTTGCTGTAGGGCTGCCGCTCTTTGGCCAACCCAGCGGCTAAAAGGATGTCGTGCAGGTTCTCAAATTGAGGCTGGGCTAACGTTGGGTCGGTGGGCCAGTTGTCTTGGGCCTTGAGTCTGGCAACCGATTTGGTCACCAGTTCCAAGCTCACTTGAGGGAAGAACCCGGCAACTGCCTCGCCAACTTCGGTGGCGTTGTGGGTGGCCAGCCAGTCTAGTCCGTTGGCATATCCGACGGTGAACCTGTGGACAGCCTCCGATTGAGTCGCCAAGTAGTGGTTGGTCGCAGCGAAAGAACTGTAGGCCAGGTGCCCGTTCTCGGGGCCTAGAGCGATCGCCAGATGGCCGGAGCCATCCTCCAATAACTGCTCCGCGGCCGGCTGGGGCACGTGGATGTACTCGGCTTTGCCTTCCCGAAAGGCGGCCATGGCCTGGTCCAAGTCCGGCCCCGTGACTAGGTCTACTTCGGACGGCTCGATGTTGTGGCGGCGTAGGGCGTATTGAAACGAAGCCCAAGGCATGGGAGAAAAACCGACGGGAATCAATTTAGCACCCTTAAGAGATTCCCACTGAAATGAATCTTGCTTGGTGCGGCTTATGACGAAGAAACCGTCCCTGGAATTGATCTCGGCGAAGTGCACCGGGACCGTTTCGGCGCCCCAGTCGGAGGCGATGATGGAACGCATGATGCCGCTCTGGGCGATGTCTGCCGCGCCTCGGTTCAGCGCGCTCATGGGATGGCCGAACTCAGGCGGACAGGTCTTGAAGTCCACGTCCAGACCCTCTTTTTCCAGGAAGCCACCGGCCACCGAGACGTAGATGGGCGTGTAAAACAGGGTCCGAATCACCTCAATCAGTCTCAGGGGCAGCCGATTATTTGTGGATGCCAAGGCGTCTCCAGTAGTTGCTTTTGGATTGAGGTTGGCTAGGCGTCGAGGAAAGGTAGCAGCGCACCCAGGAAAGCTTCGGGGTCTTCCACCTGAGGGAAATGCCCCAGACCGGGCAAGACAACCTTCTGGGCATTGACGATATTGTTGTGCAGGAGCTCTTCGCCCTCCCGCAGCCGGTCGATCTCTCCGTAAATCACCATGGTGGCGGAGGCTTTTATTCGCGGCAAACGGGACATGAGGTCGTAGTGCGCCAGAGCATCCATCAACTTGCCGTACCAGGTTCCCGCCTTGGCCCGGCTCTGGTTGTTTGCTTCCAGCCATTCTTGCCTTGGATTGGCGAAGATCCCAGCCTCTTTCAGGCTTTTCATAGTCCGCGGCTTTGGCATACCCTTCGAATCGAAGCCGCTGGCAGACTCTTTCAACCGCTCTTTAGCGGTGAATGGACTCCAGACTGGGCATCCCACCAGCGCCAGCTTGTCCACACGCTCGGGGAAGCTAGCTGCCGTTTCAGTCGCCAAGACCGCGCCGACTGAGTTTCCGACGATGTGCGCCCGGTGAATGTTCAGCACCTGGCAGGCGTGGTCGAGGGCCTGGGCGTAATCCGGAATATTGAAGTGCCGGGTCGGCTTGTCCGAATCGCCGTGCCCCAGCATGTCGAACGCGTAGCAGGTGTAGCTCTGGGCCAGGGAGTCTATAACCCCTTCCCAGCTCCAAACGGACGTGCCCAAAGGGTGGAGCAAGACAACTGGATAACCGCTTCCCTTCTTAACGAATCGCATGTTTCCGGAAGGGGTGGGGACGGTATCGGTCAGGTCGCGGCGTACGAACATGGAGCCCTTCTCCTAAATCGCGTTGCGGAACCGGCTTGCAGCATTACATAATAGGCGTGTCAGGCGCGTATGGTACCCACCGTCACGCTCCCTGTCAATTTGATTGGGATACCGGTTTCCGGTTGACCTTTTACGCCTGTTGTGGAAGAATTCAACCCAGATCAGGCGTGCCTCAACCGGGCTTTATTGTAACGAGGACGCATCTCGGACCTCAGTTTAACCCTTGAATAGAACCCAGAAACCGCGACACTGGCCCGCGACATCCAAAGGGCCATAGGGGGTATGGTGATGGGTGAACCCATTTGGACACGGGAAAAACTTCAACTCCTGGTCCACCGGGAGATCGGGGACTACAAGTTGATCGTTGTCTCCAACCGCCAACCGTACGTCCACGACTTGATCGGCGGAGAGCTTAGCTACGCCTCCCCGGCCGGCGGTGTAACGACCGCTATAGACCCTCTCATGCAGGAGTGCGGTGGCACCTGGGTCGCCTTTGGCGGCGGCCGAGGTGACTGGCTGGCGGTGGATGAGAAGAACCGCATCCAAGTCCCCCCGGACGATCCCTCCTATACCCTCAAGCTGGTCTGGCTCTCCGAGCATCAACAGCAGGGATACTACTACGGTTTCTCCAACGAAGGCCTATGGCCACTGTGTCATAACGCGTTCATAGAGCCCACCTTCAAGACATCCGACTGGGAGATGTACCAAGAGGTGAATCGCGAATTCGCCACTCAGGTGCTTGATGAGATCGACGGACGCCCAGCCGCGGTTTTCACTCAGGACTATCATCTAGCCCTGTTGCCTCGGTTATTGCGGGAGGCCGACCCGGACATCATCACCGGCCAGTTCTGGCACATCCCCTGGCCCACTTACGAGATTTTCCGCATATGCCCTTGGGGCGATGAATTGTTAGACGGCCTGCTGGGCAACGACCTCCTTGGTTTCCACATCGGGGATCACTGCGACAACTTCATGGAGGCCGCTGCCCGGGTGTTGGGCTCCCAGGTTCACGACGAATATAACTTGGTCTATCACAAAGAAGAGCCAACGCTAGTTCGGCAATTCCCCATCAGTGTCGACTTCGAAGGGATATCTCTGGAGTCTCAAAGCCCTGAAGTAGCTGCTGAAGCTGAAAGTTTGATCGAAAAGATGGGACTGGAAGGTAAGATTATCGGTCTCGGTATCGACCGTATTGACTACACCAAGGGAATCCCCCACCGGATACGGGCCTTCGGCCGCTTCTTGGAAAAGTATCCCCAATACATCGGAAAAGTTGTTTTCATTCAAGCCGGGGTTATGAGCCGCACCGATATCGGCGCCTACCAACTACTTGCGGAGCAGATAGACGAAGAGCTGGAAAAGGTTAACAGCCGCTTCGGGACGGGCGATTGGGTGCCCATTATGTACCTGCCCGATGATCTCCCAGCAGTCACGTTGGCTGCTTTCAGGCGGATGGCCAATTTCTGTGTGGTCAGCTCACTCCACGATGGAATGAACCTGGTGGCCAAGGAATACGTGGCCAGCCGGTTTGATGAGGACGGCGTGCTGATCCTAAGCCCGTTTACCGGGGCCGCCAGCGAGTTGACCGATGCCGTGATCGTGAACCCTTATGCTACCGGTGATTTCGCCGATGCCATCTGCGAGGCTGTAGAGATGCCCTACGAGATGCGCCACGAGCGGATGCTGCGCATGCGCAGCGTGGTCGAAGAGAACAACATCTACAATTGGGCCGCCCGGCTTTTCGTTGATCTGATGCAGGGGACCCGCCGCTCGCGCCGCCCCATCCGCAGCTTCTAGTCCCAGATACGATGCCCCATCTGCTAAATGTCTGGCCATTTGTGCGCGACCGATTGGCACGCTCTCCCAGGGTGCTATTGTTGTTCGATTACGACGGTACCCTCACTCCCATCGCCGCCCGACCTGAGATCGCAACCCTGCCCGAAAAAACACGTCATTCGTTGGCGGCCTTGAACGAGATGGACCGGTTCGTAGTTGGCGTGGTCAGTGGCCGGGGTCTTAATGACCTGGTGGCCATGGTCGGCATCCCAGGTCTCGTCTACGCGGGCAATCACGGATTGGAGATCAGCGGCGGGAGTATGCATTTCGTGCACCCGGAAGCCCCAGATTTCGAGTCGGACCTGGCTGGGGTTTCCCGGTTGCTGGAGCGGGAGCTGGCCGGAGTACCCGGTATCTTGGTGGACAACAAACGGTTGACTCTCACCGTCCATTTCCGGGCCTCTCCCGAAAGTTATGCCAACCAGGTGGACGAAACGGTCGTGGCCACCGCCGCGCCGTACGTGGCTGCGGGAAAGATGAAAATCACCAGGGGTAAAAAAGTGGTGGAGGTGCGGCCCAACCTGGACTGGGGGAAGGGTAACGCCATCGATAAGATTTTGGAGGACTGCGGCGATAACCCGTTACCCATGTTCTTCGGAGACGACGAGACTGATGAAGACGGGTTCGTTGCGGTCCAAAATGCCGGCGGTCTGGCCGTCTATGTCGGCCCACCCCGGCAGAACACTAAGGCGCTACATCAGTTGGAATCGCCTGCTGAAGTTGGTCAGACGCTGGCGCTGTTGGTCCGGTTGGCCGAGCCAGACGAGCAGTGACGATTAGTTAGGGCAGCCCGGTCTCTTCCACCTTCATCAGCTTATCCAAGCGCCGCTGGAAACGAGGCTCGGGGATGAAGTTGGCGCCCAAAAAGGCTTCCAGCACAACCTTGGCCAGCTCGATGCCGATGATTTGGCCACCGATGCAGACCACGTTCATGTTGTCGTGTTCCACGCCCTGACGGGCTGAGTAGGTGTCGTGACAGAGGCAGGCCCTGATGCCTTTCACCTTGTTGGCCGTGATGCTGGCGCCGACTCCGCTGCCGCAGATGACGATGCCTCTCTCCGAATCCCCTGAGCACAGGGAGTTTGCCACGGCTGAGGCGAAGTCGGGGTAATCGTCGTCGGGGTCATAATTGTGGGCGCCGGTGTCATTGACCTGGTGTCCTTCCGACTTCAGCCATCTGACAATCCCCCCTTTCAATTCGAACCCAGCGTGGTCCGCGCCGATGGCCACTTTCATCAAGTCACTCCGTCAGGACAGTTACCTCAGCATACTCACTGGGCTTACCACGCGCAAGGCATCGGGAAGAATTTTGTGCCTGAATAATTTGTAGATCGCCCATGAGAATTAAATAGAGCGCAGCCCAGAGTATTTAGTCCCCACGGCCAGAATCGATTTCCATCAGGCTCGGCTTATGCTAGAATGGCGCGGATTTGGGTCTAGCCTCCTGTTTTGAAAATCGAAAGCGAATGGCGTACTAATGATCAAAGCGGTCTCGTTCGACTTCTACAACACCCTGGTCCGGTTCTGGCCCCCACTGGAAGAGATACAACAGGCCGCCTGCCATGAATTGGGGTTGACCGTTGAGGAGGGCGCCATCACCCACGGATACGCCGTCGCCGACGTGCTTTTCAACCGTGAGAACGAAGAGCGCCCCCTCTCCAAACGCTCCGAAGAAGACCGGCTGGAATTCTTTGGACGATACGAGCAATTGATCCTAAAAACAGCGGGGATCCCGGTCACCATAGACCTGGCCCAAAGGGTCTGGAAGATGGCCATGGCCGTACCGAAAGACTTTGTCCCTTTCAATGACACTGTGCCTGCTTTAAAGCAACTCAGAGAAGCGGGATACAAGGTCGGCATCATCACCAACCTGCGCCGCAACCTGGACGAACTTTGCGAACAGGTCGGACTGGCGCCCTACCTGGATTTCGCAGTGGGTTCGGAAGAGGTAGGAATGGAAAAACCTCACCCACCGATCTTCATGGCTGCCCTGGAGCGGGTAAACGTAGCCCCCGGGGAAGTCGTTCACGTGGGTGACCAACTCCGTTCAGATGTTATCGGAGCACAGGGCGTTGGCATGCACGGAGTTTTGCTCAACCGGAGCGGATACGGCCCAGAATCTGGAGATTGTCCCACCATTTCGAGTCTCTCAGAGTTGGGCAAACTCATCGAAAGTTTGAATCAGACTTAACCGTCAACTTATGGTTGGCGTCCCTGGCCCGTGGTCCATAGTTGGTGATACCCTGTCAGGGTATTCAAACGATCTCGCCCAGCAGGAGGGTCCAGATGGCCCAAGCAACCCACACCCACAGGCAGGACAACGAACCGGTCCATATTGCCGTTTGGTACGACTATATTTGACCCTGGTGCTACGTCGGCCTGGAGCGGGTCGACAAGTTGGCCAACGAGTACGAGATCGCTGTTGAAGGCCGGGCCTATCTGCTTCGGCCCGACACCCCCAAAGAGGGCGCAGAGCGGCCACCACGCCCTGGTGAAACCGCCGATGAACTGTCCGAGCCCCTGCGCGGCCAGGCCAAAGAAGCAGGACTGATTATGAAGCCGCCGGGCCGGACTCCCAACACGCTATACGCCCTAGAGGCCACGGAGTACGCCCAGCAGCACGGCAAGTTTCTTGATTTCCACCATGCCGCCTATAAGGCTTTCTGGGAAGACCGGCAGGACCTGGGCGAGCTTGAAGTCCTCCACAAGGTGGCCCACGAGGTTGGCCTGGACGCCGACGAAATGGTGAAAAGCCTGGAAGAAAAGACTTACGCTGAGACGGTCATGGCCCAGTACCAGGAAGCGCTGAAGTACGGGATCAGCGGAATCCCAACCTTCTTGGTGGGCAACCTGATCTTCACTGGCGCCCAGCCCTACAACATCTTCAAGACAGCCATGGAGCGATACCTCACCGAAGGAGTGACTCCAGCTGAAGAAGGCGAAGGGTAGAGCAAAAAACTGCCCTAACAATGACGGCAACAAAAAGGCCCGCTTGATAGCGGGCCTTTTTTAATTCTGGTTTGGGTTCCCGATCAGTCGTCGGCCGGGGCCGGCGCCAAAGAGAAGCCGCCTTGTACCGATTCTTCATCGTCGTCGATGGGTAGACCGTAGTTGACCGCGTAAAGGCGGGCGTACACGCCACCTTTCCGGGCCAGCAGTTCTTCATGGTTGCCCATCTCCACCAACCTGCCCTGGTCCAACACCACAATGTTATCGGCGTTCCTCACAGTTGAAAGCCGGTGAGCGATGACTATGGACGTCCGGCCAGCCAAAACCTTCTGCAAAGCCTGTTGAATCAACACCTCAGTATGAGTGTCGATGTTGGCCGTCGCCTCGTCTAGGATGATGACCCGGGGGTTGCCGACCACAGCCCGGGCGAAGCTTAGCAACTGCCGCTGGCCTACGCTTAAGTTGACGCCGCGTTCGGCCAGGACTGTGTCGTAGCCGTCGTCCAGGGACAGGATGAACCCATGAGCGCCCACGGTCTTGGCGGCGGCCACCACGTCATCTTTGGTGACGTTCTCATTGTTATAGCGAATGTTGTCGGCTACGGTACCCGAGAACAGGTAGGGCTCCTGAAGCACCATGCTCATCTGGCTGACCAACGAATGCCGGGTAACGTCGCGGATGTCGTGGCCGTCTACGGTGATTCGGCCGTGGGTCACGTCGGCGAACCGGTGAATCAGGGTGACTAAGGTGCTCTTGCCAGCCCCGGTGGAGCCGACCAAAGCCACGTTCTCACCGGGCTTGATGTGTAGGTTTACTTCCTTCAATACGTCGACATTCTCGACGTATTGGAAGCTCACGTCTTCGAACTTGATTTCGCCCTTTATCTCGGGAAGGGTGATGGCGTCGGGTTTGTCCACCACCTCAGGCTTCAGGTCCAAAACCTCGAAGATACGTACGCCGGCGGCCATGGCCCGTTGCAGTTGGCTGTATTGCATGGTCAGGTGGCGGACCGGCTCGAAGAAACGCTGGATCCAGAGTGCAAATGCCACCAGGACCGCCCAGTCGAGGTTCCCGCCTTTGACCATGATGCCGCCGACCAAGACCACGCCGAAACCCATTCCGATGCCCATCAATGATTCCACGAAGGGCTGGAGTGCGCCGGAATACCGGCTGGCTTCCAGGTTGGCGTTCAGGTGCTCGCTGTTCAGGTCGTCGAAGTGCTTCATATTGGCTTCCTGCCGGTTGAAGCTCTCGACTACACGGACACCGGTGATGTTCTGGTTGTACTCGCCGTTGACCATGGCGATGGCCCGGCGGATGCGCATGAATGAATGCCGGGCAAACTTCTGCCAATAGCCCAGTATGAAGAAAAGGACCGGCAGGATGCTCATGCTGATCAGGGCCAATCGCCAGTCGACCACCATCATTATGATGATGATGCCAACCAGGCTGAGTATGTCAGAAAGGCTCTGGACGATTAGCTCGAAAGTCTCTTGTAGCTGAAGAACATCGCTCTGGCTCCGCGACATGATGCGGCCAACCGGAGTACGGTGAAAAAAGGCGGGAGACAGCTCCTGCAGGTGGTTGAACATACCGGTACGCAGGGAAAAAAGAATACCCTGTCCCACCTTGGGGATATACACAAACTGGACTAGATTCGCCCCGAAATGGACCACAGTGGCCCCGGCGAAAAGGACACCGACGATGTGCAGATTGTTGACGTTACCGGCGTTGACGGCCCACTTGATGCCGATCAGCATCAGCAGCGGGATGGTTACGTTGCCGAGGGTGTACATCAACACGGCCGCGATGGCGATGAAGGCGTCCCTCTTGTAGGGCCAGATGTAGGTCATCAACCGCACCACAACTTTGTGGTCGTATGCCGAGCCGACGATACTGTCGTCGGTCAGGCTGTCCATGTTGGCGACGTTCATTCCGTGAGCGCCCATGCCCCGCATCCCACCCATCATGCCGCCGACTCCGCCTCCTGGTCCTGCTGCTCTCATCAGTCGCCGTCTCCAGTCTCTGCGGATAAGCGCGGAACCCCAAGGGTACCGGCCCCGTTATCCGGGGTTAATGAGGCGTCCAACAACAGCTCTTCCTGAGGCTGTAATTGAAGGTCGTAGATGTCTTGGTAGATGCCATTGGCCGCCAGGAGTTCTTCGTGGGTCCCCTGCTCTGCTATCTGCCCGTCTTTCAATACTATGATCAAATCCGCTTCTCGAACTGTGCTGAGGCGGTGGGCGATGACGAACGTGGTCCGGTCTTTCATCACGTTGACCATAGCCTGGTGGATCATCCGTTCGGTCTGCACGTCAACGCTGGATGTGGAGTCATCTAGGATCAATACCGGAGGGTCAATCAGGATGCTGCGGGCGATTGACAGCCGTTGGCGCTGGCCACCGGAAAGGGTAGACCCGCGCTCTCCGACCCAGGTGTCGTAACCGTCTTCCAGAGAATCGATATGCCCGTGAAGCTGGGCAACCTTGGCGGCGCGAATCACATCTTCACGGGTGGCGTCTTTGACCCCATAGGCGATGTTGTCATGGATGGTCGCGCTAAACAGAAAAACGTCCTGCTGCACGATACCGACGCTGTGGCGCAGTGAGTCTAGAGTGAAATCCCGGACATCCACGCCGTCGATGGTGATTCGGCCTTCTGAAACGTCGTAGAACCGGGGGAGCAAGTTAACGATGGTGCTCTTGCCGCTGCCGGGAGCGCCTAAGATGGCGGTAATCTGGTTGGGCTTGGCCGAGATGCTTACGTGTTGCAGCGCCGGCAACCGCCCCTCATAGGCAAAGGAAATGTGCTCGAACTCCACTAGTCCCTGCGCCCGTTCCAGGACCTGGGCGTTTGGTTTTTCAACTACCGGAGACTCGGCGTCCAGTACGACGAACAGGCGTGTCCCTGAGGATATGGCCCTGGAGAAGGAGTTGATGATGAAGGACGACATTCGAATCGGGAACGTCAACTGGTTCAGGTAAAGGATGAATTTAGTCAACCCGCCGGCGGTCAGGTCGCCCCGGATAACCTCCCAGCCTCCGTACCAGATGATCAGGCCCAGTCCCGCCGTGAAAAAGAAGGTCATCCAGGCGCTATTGGTGCCCTGTAACCGCTCGGACTGGTAGTACTCTTCCCGGAGTTCTTGGGCTTTCCTGGCGAATTTTTCCTTTTCGAATTCTTCGGACGCGAAGGCCTTCACCACGTGGATACCAACCAGGTTCTCTTGGAGGATGGTGACTGCTTCACCCATCCGTTGTTGGACCCTGGTCCACATCGCGCGGAGCCGGCCCATCACCATTGAAGAACGAATGACGATGAATGGCACGAAGACCAGACTGATGAGGGTGAGCTCCCAGTTCATCAGGCTCAGTATTGCGACGAGGGCGATGGTTCGGACCACCACTTCCAACGCCCGGACCAAGCCCATGTTTACCCACCGGCGGATCGCCTCAACGTCGGCCGTGGCCTTTGACATCAAGTCGCCGGTATGTTCCTTGTCATGGTAGGCGAAACTCAGGTGTTGTAGTTTGTCGTAGAAGCGGTTCCGGATGTCGTAGGACACCTTTTGGGACAGTGAGTCAGTGCAGTAGGTGCGGGCAAAATCTAAGAAGCCGCGCAAGATACTGGCGCCCAGGATGGCCAGGGCCAAATAAAGAAGGGTGTCGGTTTCAATCACTTTCCCGACTACGGTGCCTTTATCTACTTCAACTAGTAGATCAATGGCTTCGCCGAACAGTTGGGGTATGAGGAGGGACACGCCGACCGCGGCGAAGAAGCTAAGGTAAGCAAAGATTAAGCTGGCGCGGAATTGCCACGCAATCTTAGTTATTCGGACGAGGATTTGCATATTTTCGTTTGCGCCTGTTCCACCTACCGCAAAAGAGGATTACGTTACGGCCGTCGAAAATCGACGCGCCGTTCTTTAAGGCTGATTGCGGAAAGGAAATTTAGGCAGCCAAATCATTGAACCGTTAAACGATTCCGTACCTGGCTGCCAACCAATGATACGCCCAAAGAGCGAGCTAATTCAAGCTGAATTGCGGTAAGGCGGGCCCAATTCGGATGTGATGGCAAAGTATTGAAAGGGCCTCCATCGGTAATATGAAAGCCCATGCGAAGGCGAATCAGCGCAGATGGAATCGTTCTGCTATGGCTTTATAGCCCCTATGTTTGCTCCCATGGTTTCGAATTGTTGGGCGCTTGCTTCACCCCCGGCTCCTGCGAAAACGTCTTTAGTGGAAACCACTTCCACTTCCCTCAGGCCGGCATTGTTAATAGCGTCCAGGTACTCTGCTTCGAGGAGAGCGCCGCCGATGCAAGCTGTCCAGAGGTCCACTTCTGCCTTGGCGCCGTTGGGGACCGGTTTGTAGACCACCACGTCAGCCAGATACAGTCGGCCACCGGGTTTCAAGACTCGGAAAACCTCTAAGAAACTGGCTTATTTGTCTGGAGTTAAATTGATTACGCCGTTGGAGATGACCACGTCCACCGATGCGTCGGGCAAGGGTAATTCTTCCGCGAACCCTTTCTTGAATTCCAACTGTGTTAGGCCCATGTTATCTGCGGTCTTGCGAGACTTTTACAACATGGTATCGGTCATGTCAACGCCGATCACCTTGCCGGTGGGGCCAACCATCTTGGCGGCGATGAAACAATCAAAACCGCTGCCAGAGCCCACGTCCAACACAGTCTCACCGGGCGCTATCTCCCCAACCGAGAAGGGATTGCCCACACCGGCGAAAGACTCGACCGCTTCATCGGGGAGGTCTTCTAGAAACTCGTCCTTGTATTCCAGAATCTTGGCCAGCGGCCGGCCGTGGTGAAAGTGGGATTCAAGATCCGGGCTGCCAGCAACTTCGGTATATTTCTCTTGGATGTCCCGGCGCAGTATTTCTACATCAGGCGCAATTTGAATAGCCGTTTCTTTCCCTCGAAAGAAACGTTGTGACCGGCTTGGATTTCGTGTTTATGTGCGTACAATTATATCAGCCGCAAGTGCTTTGGGATTGTTGGTGCGGGCGTTTCTGCTCGTCCTCATGATCTCGGCGCTGACGAACCCAGCGTCCAGGAATTCGGCTAGGAAGGGCACCCCTTCCTTGGCCCCAGCTACTCAAGAGAACCAATTGGAGACGCCGGCCCTTCCTTCGTCATCCATGGATTCGTTTAGAACGATCTCTCCACAGTAGACCACGCCTCCAGGCCAGATCACCCGGGCCAGCTCTTCGAAGATGTCGTGCCGGTTGAGGTTGAGGTTGAATATTCCGTTCACCAAAACAACGTCGAAAGTCCCGTCACTGAAGGGGATACTCTGACCTTCAGCCTCCCGGAATTTCACGTTTTCTATACCGGCCGTTTCGGTCCCGGCAGGGGCGTGGGACAGCATGGAAAGGCTGAAATCCACTCCGTGTACCCGGCCTGTGGACCCGGTTTTACTTGCCGCGATGAGTGAGTCGATGCCGGCGCCACAGCCAAGGTCTAAGACAATAGACCCGGGCCGGGATATCGGCGTAGACAGACACGTTGGAAACATCGGTGAAACGGTCCACAGACGTTTGAGGAAGGCTTCGCAATAGTTCAGCCAGGTAACCCAAACTTGATGCGAAATGGAATCCGATGGGAAACGGATGGGAGTCTTCAGGACTGTCCGCGGCATTGGAATAAGCTTCCCGGACTTTCTCTTGCAATTCGCTTTCCGATGTAGAGTTGGTCTGCATTTCCGCCCTTTCCAGCTTGTTACCTTAAATTTTGATTGCTTCCTCGCATAGAGGCAATCCTAAATTATCAATCTATTAGATAAGTAATCGTTAATAGAAAATTACTCTCTGACCGAAGTGTGTTCGTCGGTTCGGGGCGAAAATAAAAATCCGGCCTTGGGGTGAGCAAGGCCGAATACGGTGCGCGATCGGAGGGGCTAGGAGTTGGCTACATGCGGTCCGGGGCACTCATGCCCATCAGTTCCAGAGACCGGCGAAACACGATCTGGGCTGACTCTACCAACTTCAAGCGAGCCGCGTTCATTGGGCCGTCCTCTTCGTGAGAGGAGACCACCCGGCAGTTTTCATAGAAAGTGTGGAAGGAGTTGGCCAGTTCCGTGGCGTAGTGGGGCAGATGATGGGGCTCCAGACTCTTGGCGATCTCGTCCACCAGTTCCGGGAGCTGCAGCATCACCCGGATCAGCTCCAGTTCGCTGGGGTGGGTCAGCAGGCTAACATCGCCGTTGCTCCAATCGATGTTCCTTTCCCGGGCCAGGTTGAGGATACTGGCGTTCCGGGCGTGGGCGTACTGCACATAGTAGACCGGGTTCTCGGAAGACTCTTTCTTGGCTAGTTCCAGGTCAAATTCCATCTGCGTCGACGGGGTCCGGGCCAGGAAGAAGTACCGGCAGGCATCCGCGCCAACTTCTTCAGCCAACTCTTTCAATGTAACCAGGTTCCCGGTCCGCTTGGAAACCCGGAGCACCTCGCCTTCGCTTCGGAGCGACACCATCTGGGCGATGAGCACCGTGAGGCGGTCCCGTTCGACACCCAAAGCTTCGACGGCCGACTTCATCCGAGGCACGTGACCCTGGTGATCGGCGCCCCAGATGTCCACTACCGACTCGAAGCCCCGTTGGATGAACTTGTTGTAGTGGTATGCGATGTCAGAAGCGAAATAGGTCGGTTCCCCGGAGGACTTAATGATCACGTTGTCTTTGTCGTCACCGAGCATGGTGGAATTGAACCACTTGGCGCCGTCCCGTTCCGTGATGTAGTCATTGTCGTCGAGGATCTTCAGGGCGGCGTCGTACTCGCCCCCGGCGAACAATGTGCGCTCGCTGAACCAGTTGTCGAACTCCACGCCGATTCCGGAGAGATCGTCCTTGATGGAGCTGACCATTTTTCCCCGGGCGATATCTCCAATCTCTATCAGCGCCTGTTCGTCATCCTGCTCGAGGAATCGTTGACCTTCAGCTTCAATGATCTCCTTGGCCAAATCGACGATGTACTCACCCTTGTAGCCGTTCTCCGGCATGTCTGATTCCCGGCCCAGGGAATCTTTGTAGGCGGCAAGCACCGACCGGTAGAACAACTGCATCTGGCTGCCGGCGTCGTTTACGTAGTATTCCCGGGTGACATCGTAGCCAGCCGCTTCCAAGACATTGGCCAACGCGCTGCCTAACACCGCTCCCCGGGTGTGCCCCACGTGGACTGGGCCTGTGGGGTTAACGCTAACAAATTCCACCATCATCTTCCGGCCATGGCCGGAATCGACATTGCCGAACTTATCGCCGGCCTGTCTGACCGCTTCCACCTGCTGCCGCAGCCAAGATTCCTTGAGGTAGAAATTGATGAACCCGGGCGGCGCTGCTTCGACTCGGTCGATCACATCGCCGGTGGCGATATGGGAGGCTAATGACTGGGCCAACGCCAGAGGATCAATACGGGTGGCCCGGGCCAGGCGCAAGGGTAGGTTGGTTGCGAAGTCACCGTGTTCGGAGTTACCCGGCCGCTCCACCTGTATCTCGGGGATGGTCTCCAACTGAAGCACGCCTTCTTGCCGGGCGGCTTCCAAGGCTTGGGCCACGAGTTGTTGGATCGTTTCAATCAATAAGGGAGCCGGCATCGCTGGAGAATCCTCGAGTTCCTGACGGTCTGGCCAGGTGAAATGGGAATACAAGAGGCGGCCGATTGATGGCCGCCTCTCTTAAGTGGCGCTCAATAATCTTACCACAGACAACGTCATTTCCAGGCACGGACCAGCGCGAAATTTACGCTCATCCACTCCGGTGAGACGCCTTAGGCACAGCTAGTGTCAAGCAAAATTCTCTGGGCGTGAGGCTGCCTGGTACAATTATCTCGAAGCCGAGTTTACCCCTTTTGTGTACCTGATGGAACAATCTCCGATAACACCGCCCGAGACCCGCGCCGAAGACCAGAACCGGCCTCCTGAAGAATTGATTCAAGGGCTGGTCCAGGAGCTTCAGCGCCTATTGGAATCCGGCCAACGGCCGGAGGCCCTTGAGCGATTCGGCGGCTTGCATCCCGTGGACCAAGGCGAGGTCTTGGACGGCCTGCCCAGGGATATTCAACAGTCGCTGATCGCCGACTTGGACCACTCGGTGCTCGCCGACATACTGGAGTATCTGGAGCCCGAGGAATCGGCCGAGTTGGTGGGCGGCCGGGAGCCCGCAGATCTGGCCCAAGTCTTGGACCTGACCGACGCCGATGTGGCCGTTGACCTGCTGCAGCATATCTCTGAGGATAAACAGCAAGAAACCCTGGAAGCAATGATTGACTCAACCGAAGTGTCGGAACTTCTCCAGTACCAGGACGACACTGCCGGCGGCCTGATGACCCCCGATTATCCCGTGGTACTCGAGACTACGACTACGCCGAATGCCCTTGACCAACTCAGGCTATTGGGCCCAGACGCCGAGGACATCAACTCGGTGTTGGTGGTGGACACCGAACACCGTCTGGTTGGGTCGTTGAGTGTTACCCGTTTGGCCTTGGCGCGCGCCAACATGGTGGTCGGTGACATCATGGACCGGGAGATCAACTCGGTTGTTGCCGCGACTGACCAGGAAGAGTGCGCCAGGGTGATGCAACGGTACAACTTGAACCTGCTGCCGGTGGTTGATGGGGAAGGCCGATTGGCTGGGGTAGTCCTCGCCGAAGACCTAATGGACGTTGTGGCGGAAGAGGCCACCGAGGATATGTTCCGGATCGCCAGCGTAGGCGGCGAGAGGATCGCCGGACCCCTGACCAACTCCCTGCGCAGAAGGCTGCCTTGGCTGTACATCAATCTGGCCACGGCTTTCTTGGCCGCTGTGATGGTCAGCCTCTTTGAGGACACGATAACGAAGGTAGTGGCCCTGGCGGTCTTCCTGCCGGTGGTCGCCAGCCAAGGCGGGATCGGCGGCACCCAGACGGTGACTTTGGTGGTCCGCAGCATGGCCTTGGGCGAGGTTCCCCGCCGGTTAGGACTTCGGCTTTTGGCCCGCGAGCTGGCCCTAGGGCTGATCCATGGGGTGGCCTTGGGGATCGTGGTCGGGTTTGTGGCGTACCTTTGGAAGGGAAACTTCACGCTTGGACTGGTGTTGGGATTGGCGATGTTGGGAAATATGCTGGTGGCCGGTATGTTTGGGGCGGGGGTGCCGCTCTTGCTGCGCCACCTCAAGATGGACCCGGCGGTATCATCGGCGGTCTTCGTTACCACTTTCACCGACGTTATCGGCTTTGTGTTGTTCCTTGGCTTAGCGGCGGCCTTTATTGATCACCTGGTCTAGACTGGTCCGTAGAGTATTGATTAGAAAATTCGATCGATGGGGGAGATATGCCCGGACAGATAGCTTTGGTCGGCGGCGATGAATTCAGGCCCGGTTGTGAAGGTATGGACCGAGAGATCATGCAGGCTTCGGGCCACGATCCGGCCAAAGTCGTGGTTATTCCTACCGCCGCGGTCACCGGGCCGGGAAAGGCCGCCAACGACGGCGCAACCCATTTTAGCGCGCTAGGCAGCGATTCCAGCCAACTGATGCTTCTGGAGCGAAGCCATGCCGAAGACCCTGATTTCTTCGCGCCGGCCACTTTGGCTGATGTGATCTATTTCACCGGCGGCAGTCCCGAGCACCTGTTGGAAACGGTCAATGATTCCCCGTTTCTGAAGGCTATTTTGGCCTCTGTGGAAAATGGAGCGATTCTCGCCGGATCCAGCGCAGGGGCGATGGTCATGGGGTCTATGATGCGCCGTCCACGGGCCGGCGGATGGGTCGAAGCGCTGAGCGTGGTCCCCGGCGTTGCAGTCTTGCCTCACCATGAGCGGCGAGACCAAGCTGAAACCTCCAAAGAGCTTCAAGACTCGGCGCCCAGCGGTCTGACATTTCTGGGAATCGACGCCCGCACCGGCTGCCTGGGAGTGCCTGGAGACTGGCGGGTTGTCGGATTCGGCCGGGTAACTGTGTACGAGGGCACGGAATGGCAGATCTTCAACGCCGGAGATAAGCTGCCTGCGGGGTTCTAGCCCAACCATACCTTCATCCCTGGCTCCATCATCTTCGTTTTTTTCGTAAGAAACGTATAGTCGTCTATTTGACATAAAAAACATGACACTGATGGGCAAACCGGCCACCATAATCGGCGCCGGAGGCCGGGCCGGAACAGCCCGCGACCAGATGCAGTTACACGAGACTCTGGGCGAGACCGGGGCTTTAGTCATGGTGAAGACGGGTTTGCAGGTTATGGCGTTCGCGGACCAATAATTTGATTCAAATGGCAATCTGATCGGCGAGAATACCAGGGAATTACTGGGCAGCCATCTGGATGCGCTGGTCAAATGGACCATGCAGATCGCCAGGCCCCATGAATTCGTCAGCTACGCTTGCGAGATGGACACGGCAACCGCCGGGGTTTAGTCGGCCAGCCTACAAGTTATTTCCGCCGCTCTCTCAGCTTCTCGTAGACGGCTTCAGGTTGGACGTCGGTGGCGGCCAGTAGCACCAGGGTATGGTAGAGCAGGTCGGCAACCTCTCCGGGCAGGCTCTCGGCGTCGTTGATGGCCGCGGCAATGGCGGTTTCTCCGGCCTCTTCCACGACTTTCTGGGCGATGCGAGCCACACCCTCCTTAAACAATGAGGTGGTGTAGCTGCCCTCGGGCATCTCCTGCTGGCGGTCTTTGATCAAGGCGAACAACTCGCCCAATACGCTGGGGCCAGACTCGGTCATCTCGTACTCTTCGGGCAGGCCCTCTAGCTTGTTGAAGAAGCAAGAGACTTCGCCTGTGTGGCAGGCCGGGCCATCTGGATCGACCTTCAGCAGGATCGTGTCGGCGTCGCAGTCTAGGTAAGCCTCCTTTAGGTTTAGGTAATTACCGGACATCTCGCCTTTGTGCCACAGGTCTTCCCGGCTTCGGCTATAGAACCAGACTTGGACGCCTTCCACCGTGCGTTTCAATGAACCCGGGTTCATGTAGCCCATCATCAAGACTTCCCCGGTGTTGGCATCTTGGGTAATGGCGGGCAGCAGGCCCTGTTCGTTGAGTTTAATTTTCATGATTGGCCTTTCTATCGATTGGGCGTTGATCGGGTGGAATGTTCCCGTCGGGCTATGAGCCCAAGCCGTTGTCCAAAAGTTTGGGCAATTCAAATAGGCTTGATATCTGATGGGGCGGCGTCGGCAGGTCCGGGTCCAACGGCCGTTTGTTCCGGTTGATCCAGACTGGATGCATACCGGCCTCGCTCGGACCTTTTACGTCCTCCAACTGCCGGTCTCCCACATACACAGTTTCCTCGGGAGTCACGCCCAACTGCTCCAACATTAGTTGAAACAGTTCCAGTCTGGGCTTGTAAATCTGGGCTTGTTCAGAAGTGAGGACGGTATCGAACCCCACCTCCAAAAGTTCCAGGTTGGGCAGCAAGAAACCGTCGTCGGCGTTGGACAAAATCGCGGTCCGCCACTGCTTCTGGACCTCGGCCACCGCGTCGTCGGTTTCGGGATAGGGCTCCCGCTGGGACACGTCCCGGAAGAATTGCTCGGTTGCGGCTTGGGCGTCGCCGTCCAATTTAAGGGTCGAAAAAGAAAGTTCGAAACCGCCCTTCCAGGCGTTGAAATAGCTTTGAAATGGCAACGCTGGGTCCACCCGGGTCCTATTGAACTCTTTCTCGGCGGGCAGCCAGTTGTCCCACAACTCATCAACGGTAGTGTCGAGACCCTGTAGCTCGATGGTCTTGGCGAAGCTGGACTTGCCGGTCCCATAGGGGTTCTGGACTAGCGTTTCATACATGTCGAAGATTACGGTGGTGATGCGCGGCATGATTATTCGTTACCTAGATTTTTGTTAGACCGGCGCCTGATATTTAGGGCGGACTGGGATACCTTTACTATGCAGGTATTCCTTGGCCTGGTCGATGGTGAATGTGCCGAAGTGGAAGATGCTGGCGGCCAGGACTGCATCGGCCTTACCCTGGTTTAGGGCTTGGTAGAGATGGTCCAATTCCCCAGCCCCGCCGCTGGCAATGACCGGCACGGGCACCTCATCAGAAATGGCGCGGGTCAGGGCCAGATCGTACCCCGACAATTGGCCGTCTTCATCCATGCTGGTGAGCAGTATCTCCCCAGCACCCAGTTCGACCACCCTGGCAGCCCATTTTACCGCGTCCAATCCTGTGCGAGTGCGGCCGCCGTGGGTGTAGACCTGCCACTTCGATTCATCGTCGAGGGCTAGGTCGGCCGCATCCGGAGTCGGTTCTCCCTTGGCTGAAGAGACTCGTTTGGCGTCGATGGCCACCACGATGCACTGATTGCCGAAAGCGGCCGCGCCCTCTTTGATCAGCTCGGGGTTGTTGACCGCGGCAGTGTTCATGCCGACCTTGTCCGCGCCGGCTTTCAGCATCCGCCGGACGTCTTCGACGGAGCGTATCCCGCCGCCAACCGTGAGGGGTATGAACACCTGTTCCGAGACCCTCTGCACCACATCCACCATTGTGTCCCTGGAATCGGAACTGGCGGTGATGTCCAAGAAGACCAATTCGTCGCCACCTTCCTGGTCGTAAAAGGCGGCCAACTCCGCCGGGTCTCCGGCATCGCGGAGTTCAACGAAACTAACACCTTTCACCACCCGTCCGGCGTCCACGTCTAGGCACGGGATTATTCGTTTGGTCAGCACAGTGGGATCGGTTCTCCAAGGGCTCTAAGGTCGTTCTAGCAGTATAACACCGTGCCTGGACGGGCCAAGATCCTCCTACCCATTGGCGTGGCTGTCCGCCTGCGCTAGAATGTGCCTACTCTTTTCACGGAGGGAATTATGGCCATAACACTGGACGAAGCAAACAAGATGGTGGCGGGAGCCATCGCCAAAGCCAAGGAACTGAACATCAGAATCAACGTCGCAGTGTGCGACGCCGGCGGCCGGCTGTTGGCCTTCAACCGCATGGACGGCGCGATCTGGGGCGGGGCTTACGGCTCTCAGGGCAAGGCCATCGCATCGGCGGCCTTTGGCCGCTCCAGCGGCGAGCTCCAAGAGCGGGCCGAATCACCGATAATCAAGGGAATCCTCGGCGCAGAGGGCGGCCATGGCATCCCCAGCCAGGGTGGAATGCCGGTTATCCGCAACGGAGCGGTTGACGGAGCGGTCGGCGTGGGCGGCGGCACCAGCCAGGAAGACGAGGACTGTGCCAAAGCCGGAATTGCCACGCTTTAGTCGTTACTAGGGAACGAGGGCGGTCACCGATGCCGGTCCGCCGCTGCTGCCTTCCAGCCGAAGCAGACCGATAATCAGCAGGGCTCCGGTTGGAGGTAGCAGGTCAAGATTGGTCAAGTTCTCCAACACGATGAGGCGGTTTTCCAAGGCCATCCGGCTAACGGAAAACCCCGTATCGTTCCCGGGCTCGGCCCCGGCAGTGTCGGTGCCCAGCCCGCCGGCATTCCGGCCTTCGAACAAAACTTTGGCCGCGTCCAACCCGAAACCAGGAAAGTGAAGCTGGTCTCCACTGGCGCCACCCAGGTACTTCAACGGGTTGCTCCACCTAGCCTGCCATCCGGTGCGGAGCAACGCCAGGCAACCTTGGGGGACCGGGCCGTGGTCCGATTCCCAATCCAAGACGTCATTCATCGTTAGGGCGTAATCCGGGTGGCTTTCGGCCTGTGCCGAGATGTCGATCACGATCGCCGGTCTGACTAGGTCATTGGGGGAGAAGGCTTCGTGCCCCGGCGCGCCGTCTCGGAACCCGGACGGGGCGCTGAGATGAGTGCCGGAATGCTCGCCCATGGCGAAGCGCCGCAGGAAGTAGTCGTCTCGCTCGATCTCGGCTACGGTCTGGAACTCCACGCCAGGGTCCCCAGGCCACTGGGGAATGCCGGGATGGACCGGCCAACTAAGGTCAACGACTCTGGAGAATGAGATGGACCCGCCATTGGCGGGTCCATCATCGTGTTGCTGGGTCACCATCAAACAAGCCCCCTCGGATCAACCGCATCCGCACATTCTCCCGCCAAAGAGGCCTCTAGGCAACCCGGTAGTCTTTCAAGTGGATTTTTAAGTAGATTTGTGACTGGATAGCCGTTTCAGTGTGTGGCGGTTTGTAGCGTCCTGGTCACTCCTAGGGTCGCCTCCCGCTTCACATTGCCGTCGATCCACTCCATCGCCTCGCGGGACGTGCTTCTGGCGGTCAATTCATGCCTCTCTGGACGCCGGCCGTACACCGAATAACTGATGGAACGAATCTCTTCATCTATGAGGTATCCCCGGTAAAAAATCTTCATGGTATCCGCCCTCCTCCGGTTGCCAACGGTCGTCCAGCCCAAAATCAAGCTGCTGCGAGACGCCGCTGGAAATGTCTTGCGGACATATGTTCTAATTTTCCATCGAAAGGGTCAACGGCGAAATGTCATCCCGGAGAAACTCATCAGCAACGGGCTGGGGAGGGGGTCTTAGCAGTTTCCATCGAAAACGCTGCCTAGAATGGCATGTGGGGGCAGCGGTTGGGCGAGCGGGCCGCCTTTCGAGGACACCAGGTCAAAACCGGCGGGGACCAGCCGGCTCTGCCCGCTGCCTGGCGCTGTAAGGTCCAACTCAGTGACTTCCCCCTCCTTCCAGGTTACCACCTGGTCGGCGGTGGAATTCCCCACTGTGAATGTGATGGTCTGGCCGGTGAATGAATCCCCCGTAGATTGCTCGACCAATAGCAGATAACGGCCCGACTGCACCAGGGTCGATGCTACCAGCGTGCCGTTAATCCAAGCGGATACTTTTAGTCCCTCTCCGGCAACGTTGCAACCGACTGTCTGGCCTGGGGATTCGGTCGGACCGAGTGTGGCGATGGGCGACGTCTGCGGTCTTGGGGTGACGGTGGGCGACGTCTGCGGTCTTGGGGTGACGGTGGGCGGTTGGGCGGTGTTGAACGAACCGCCGATCTGGGTTGTGAAGCTGGTTGGCTCCGGAGTCGGTGTGGGTGCAGCTTGGGTCGGCGTCGGCGAGGGTATGGGCGTGGCGTTAAGCAACGCCCGGACGGTGGCCTGGACGCGCGCAACGATCGTGGCTTCGATATCCGGACCGCCGGTGTATGGCGGGCTGGCGGTCTGGGTTTCAAAGGCAATGACCTGGACAGTGGCTGCCACTTCCTGGAGCAACGGCGTTTGAGTTGAAGCCGCATCGCCGCAGGCCAAAGCGAACAACATCAGGGGAACTATAACCGCGGCCAGCCGTTTCATACCCGTCATCCCAACATCCGCACCCGATTAACCTGATTGGTCCAAGCCTGTCGACCTGACATATAGCCACTCGATCGTTTTACCCTAGGCGCTGTTACCGTGTGACTTGGTCAATTCTTCGATAAACTCGGCCAGCGGCCGGCTTTCCTGCTCCGACGATTCCATGTTTCTGACGACAACTTCGCCCTTTTCGATCTCATCGTCGCCTAAGATCAGTGTAAAGGGGATCTTCAAGGCGTTGGCCTGGCGCATCTGGCCTCTAAGCCCCCGGGAACCGCTGCTTAGGATCGCGCCAACTCTGGCGCGGTGTAGGCGTACCGACAGCTCTAGGGCCGCAATGCGGGCGCCATCACCCACGTTCGCCACCAGGTAACGCGGCGAAGGTTCATCCGGGACTGGGACCTCGCTGCGTTTCAGGTTCAGGGTCAACCGTTCCATGCCAGTGGCGAACCCGATGCCCGGAGTCTCACGGCCGCCAAGTTCAGCGATCAGTCCGTCGTACCGCCCGCCGCCGCAGATAGTCGACTGTCCGCCGCCGTCAACCGGCTGCACTTCAAACACCGTGCGGGTATAGTAGTCCAGACCCCGCACCAGACGGTGGTCGACTCGGTAGGGCAACTGCATGCTGTCCAGGTAGCTCAGTAGCTTCTTCCAGTGGGCCCTGCAGTCGTCGCAAAGGTTCTCGGCCGACTGGGGCGCGTCGTTGCCCAGGGCGTGGCAGGTCTCAACCTTGCAGTCCAGCAGGCGAAGCGGGTTCCGCTCCAAGCGTTCCTTGCAGTCTGGGCACAGCTTTTCATAGTGACCGGAATAGTATTCCTTCAATTTGGCAACGTACGCCGGACGGCATTCGGGGTCGCCGACGCTGTTGATTAATAGGTTGATCTCGTTGAGGCCCAAGCTGGTCATCAGGTCCCAGGCAACTTCAATCACCTCGGCATCCACCGACGGGTCTGCATCGCCCAGCACCTCAACGCCGAACTGGTGGTGCTGGCGGAAGCGGCCGGCCTGGGGGCGTTCGTAGCGGAAAACCGGGCAGAAGTAGTACATCCTCACCGGTTGGGGCAGGTTGTGCATCCCGTGTTCCAGGTAGGCCCGGCACACTGGCGCGGTCCCCTCGGGCCGCAACGTGATGCTGTCGCCGCCACGGTCGTCAAAGGTATACATCTCCTTCTCGACAATGTCGGTGCCTTCTCCAACCGAACGGATGAATAGGTTGGAATCCTCAAACGCGGGTGTGTCGATTCGGCCATAGCCGAACCGGGCGGCAACCTCCATAGCCTTGGACTCGATATACCGCCAGTATTTTTGTTCTTCGGGGAGGTGGTCCGCCGTGCCCCTAGGTGCTTGAAACAAAGTTAAAGGTCACTCCGAAATCGACTGTACTGGGCACCATTATAGGCTGATATCGTCCTATATGGAATCAGTCAGCCCTCTCAGCCAAGGGATTTAGAGATTATTCCTGCCGGGGTTTGCTGTCTTTATTGGGTGGCGCTTAGAGAGCAGCGCCCGACACGGCTATGCGCATGGCCCGGTTAGTCTACTGCGGGGAAACCGTCTTTATGGGGCAGCAGCACCGAGTAGAGAAATTCGTGGACTGGAGTTTTTACTCCAATCTGCTTGCCCAGCCTGATCACCGCGCCGGACAAGGCTTCCAACTCGGTGGCCCGCCCAGCCTCGTAGTCGCCGTGCATGGCATTCTGGAAATCGGGCAGGCTTTCGATGTACTTTAAGGAGTCTTGAACCAGGTTGTCGGGTAGATTTATACCCTTGGCGAGACCCACGGCCAGCGACTCTTCCATGGCGTTGCAGAACATCGTGCGCGCATCAGGGTATTTGAGGAGTTCTTTGGGCCTGGTCTGAGCGGCGCTGGTGATTCCCGCCAATGCGCTGAGGACGATGAATTTCTCCCAGAGCACCTGCAAAGGATCAAGGGAGATCTCAGTTTCGATTCCCGCATCCCGGAATACCTTCCGAATATCCGGAGAGCGAAGACTGTCGGTGTCGTCAATCTCCCCGAAGGAGATCTGGGCTGGCACATCCTCGCCGATCACCCCCGGTGAAAGGATATGTGAAGACGCCCAGTAAGCTCCCGGAAGGATATTACTGGGGCCCAGGACCGCGCCCAGTTGCTCGTGGCTTTCCACCCCGTTCTGCAGGGTGATGACCGAGGTCTCATGGCCCATCAAGGGCTTGAGAGTTGTGATCACATGCCGGTTTTGATAGGTCTTAACGGTGAACAGGACGAGGTCAACCGGTCCCACCTCTGCGGGGTTGTCGGTTGCGTTCACCTGGACCACAAATTCAGTGTCGGGCCGGACCAGTTTGAGTCCATTGGCGCGGATGGCTTCCAGGTGCTCGCCACGGACAATGAGCCAAACGTCGTTACCTGCTTTGCCTAGTAGTCCGCCAAGGCATCCCCCAACGCCGCCGGCGCCCATGATTGCTATTCGCATTGGCCCCCCAAGCTGCCGTTCTTGTTTCTCTCACCCACTTGCAAATGTCTAGCGGCTCTCTGGCGAACCGTCTATGTGCGGTAGCAAAAGGGTGTAAAGCATGTCGAATACCGGGGTCGGCACATTCACTTTGCGGCCGATCCGGCGCACCGAACCCACGATTGCTTCCAGTTCTAGAGGCCGCCCGGCCTCCAAGTCGGCCTGCATCGAACCGCGCGCTCCCATCGGTCGTGCGGTTATCAAGTCCATCGCTCCCTGGACATCGTCTTGCCCGAAAGGAATCCCGTAGGCCGTTCCAACGTTGGCCACTTCTTGGATGGCCGACCTAAACATCGCGGCGCCATGAGGATACTCTATAAGGTCCCTAGGGCTTAGCCGGGCCGCGCTGGCCATTCCGTTTGCCGGTGAGTTGTACAGCATCTTTGACCAGAGGGCCTTGGAGATGTCGTCCGAAAGTTCAGCCTCGATGTTTGCCTCGCAGAAGCTATTTCGGATTGCGACGGCCCGTTGGCTCCGGTCACCGTTCGACTCTCCGAACGCGACTCGCGGCACTAAGGATAGTTGCTTGATCACGCCGGGTGAAATGATATTGCTTAAAAGGTAAGCGGATCCGGGCAGCACCCGCTCCGCGCCGTAATCTTGCCCTAGCTCATCGGCGCTCTCCACACCGTTCTGTATTGTGAGTATCGTGGTGTCTTCCCCGATCAGTGGCTCGATGAGCGGGACTGCTTTAGAATTTTGATGGGCTTTCACGGAAAAGATGACCAGGTCCACAGGGCCAACTTGAGAAGGGTCGTCGGTGGCGGCAACCGCCACAGTGAAGTCAGCTTCCGGCTGAATCAATTGGAGCCCTTTTTCTTTTATCGCCGCCAAGTGAGCGCCCCTAGCGATTAGGGTGACGTCATTTCCGGCCTGAGCTAACAGCCCGCCGTAACACCCTCCGATGCCGCCAGCGCCCATCACCGCAATTTTCAAAAGCCCCCCAAGCCAGTCACGTCAAATAACACCGTCTGACTGCATCAAATCAAGTTCTTCCCGGCTGACGCCGCCGATCGAGCAGAGTATCTCTTCGTTGTTGGCGCCCAGGAGAGGCGGCGCTATGTTGGGCGTTTCCGCCCCATCCGCAAACTTTATGGGCGTGTTGACCGTCCGGAAAATGCCACCCAGGTTATCGCCGCCGTTGACGAACATGCCTCGGGCTTCCAGGTGGGGGCATTTGTCCAAGTCGGCCGTGTCCTGCACGATACCCATGGAATAGCCGATCTCGATCAATTGGCTTGTTACCTCGGTCTTGGTGCGCTGCATCGTCCAGCCTTCTAGGGCCGGGACAAAGCTGTTCAAATAGAAATCGCCGCTGACACCCACGCCTAGGTACCGCTCGTCCTTGATCAGGTCTTCCCGGTCCATGAGCCGCCAGAGATCCTTCCATTTCTCCGGCCCGCCGGCGCCGGCGAGCACCACCCAGCCGTCTTTGGCCCTCAAGGCCAGTTGGGCGCTCAGCATGTTGCCCCGCTCCCGGCCCGCTGGAGTTCCGGTGGCCTGGTAAAAGGGCATGGTGCTGGTGGTGTGGGCCGCCATGCAGTCGTACATGGACATATCGACGAACGCACCTTCCCCGGTGCGATGGCGTTTTTCCAAGGCCATCATGATGCCCAGAGCGGTCCAAACTCCCGGGACCGAGTCCCCGATGTTGTCGCCGACCATCTGCGGCCCGCCGTCTGGTTCTCCGGTAACGGCCATCCAGCCGCCCATCCCCTGGACGCACGGGTTGTTGGCCGGCCAATTGGAGTAAGGCCCCGGCGCCGGTCCCTCTGGGTCTCCGTAGCCGGTGAGGCTGGTGTAGATCAGGGCGGGGTTGAGTTGTTTCAATACGTCGTAGCCCAGGCCGAGACGCCGCAGGGCGCCCGGGCCCCAGTTGTCCAATAGGATGTCGGACTCTTTGACCATCCGCTCGAAAACCGCTTTGCAGCGGGGGTCGCGCAGATCTAGGGCCACGCTTTTCTTGTTGCGATTCAGGCCAAGGTAGCGGGCGCTGATACTTTCGCCGGCCTCGTTATGGATGAAGGGGCCGTTGCCACGGCCTCGCTCACCGACTCCAGGGCGCTCGATCTTTATGACTTCGGCACCCATGTCCGCCAGGATCATCGAGCAGAAAGGTCCGGCCACGATGTGCGTGACATCCATGACCCTGATGCCCTCGAGGGGTAGAGAAGCCGACTTCGGTCTGGTAATCATGCCCTAGCTTCCCGACTCGAATTCTTTGAAATCTAAGCCGAGGCCCTGTTCATTGAAGCGTTTGCCGTTCTGAACGTACCGGGCAGTGGGGTCTTTCAATCGCTCGGCCTGTTTCTCGGAGAGGGGCCGTATCTGGCCGGGGACGCCGATGACTAAAGAGTTGTCGGGAACTTTACCCCGAACGATGGCGCCGGCGCCGATGAATACGTTGTCGCCGACATCGGTGTCTTCCAGGAGGACGGCGTTAACGCCAATCAGGACGTTGCTGCCAACCTTGCCGCCGTGGACCACCGCTCCGTGAGTCATCAGTACGTTGTTGCCCAGTTCCAGGTGGTCGTCTGTGTGCAGGACCGCATTGTCCTGGATGGAGCAGTTCTTGCCGATGATGATATCGCCGTAGTCGGCACGAATAACCGCTCCGGGCCAGATACTGGTGCCCTCACCGATGACCACGTCGCCAACGATATAGGCGGCTTCGCTGACGAAAGCGGACGGGTGGATGCGGGGGCTTTTCCCATCTAATGGGCGAATCAAGATGTTCCTCCAATAATCAAAGATCGGTGAAGACAGGTCGTGTTGACGGAGTTCCCGACGGGTGGAGGAATCAAGTGGATTCTTCCGGAAGACGAACTGGCGGGGACGGCAGAACGAGGCGGGAGCCGAGGTTAGAATACACTCCTACGCCGATTCTCGCTACTTTTCGTGCCTAAAACCGCCTTTTTCGTGAATGCCGGCTAGACCCCGAATATACCAGTCAGCCAATCTGTCCCCGCCTGGCAAGCGTAGGCGAAGACCAGGAACTTCAAGAGCTTTCCAACCCACACAACGGCCAGGAACCCCCAGACCGGGTAGCGCAGGGCCCCGGCTGCGATGCCGACCACATCGAAGATCGGGTTGGGTACCAGGGACACCAAGAAAAGCAGCAACCAGCCCCGGCGGCGCATCCAGTGCTCCAACCGCTGGTAGACTCGGTTTTGGGCCAGCACGTCGCGGCCGGTGTAACCCAGGTAGTAACCGCTCAGTTCTCCGGCCGATTCGGCAGTCCCGGCGATGATGCCCACCCAAAAAGGGTCAAGAAAGGTGGCAGTGGCGCAAGCGGTCGCCAGGGCCGGCACCGGGATCACCAGTCCGGCGCTGGCAACCAGGGCGCTAAGAGCTACGGCGCCGTAGCCAACCTCGCTTGCGCCAAAATTGTTGCGGAGCAGCAGCGCGGCCACGATTGCGGATATGACGACGATGAGGATGCCCAGCCGGACCAGGGTATCCGGTTTTCTCCAGTCGACCTGGCGGATGTAGCGCATCAGGATATCTTTGGTTCGTTACTTAGCTTGCAGATGTCACTACTTCCGGCGTCTCGCTCTCCGTGGTTTTCGCCTTGGGAGCAGCCACCTTGGTCAGCGTCAGCCCCTCCACCGCCGCATCCACCAGGACATGGTCGCCCGAGAGGAATTCCCCGGACAAGATTCCTTTGGACATTGGGTTCTCTAGGAAACGGGTCACCGCCCTGCGCAATGGGCGCGCTCCGTAGACCGGGTCATACCCTTCCCGGCCCAGCCAGAGGTTGGCGTCCGCGGTCAGTTCAAAGGTGATGCCCCGCTCTTCCAGGCGGCCTTGAACGTCCTTGATCATCAGGCCCACAACCCGGATGATCTGCTCCTGGGTCAGCGGATGGAAGATTATCGTTTCGTCGATCCGGTTGAGGAATTCGGGCCGGAAAGCCTCGTTGAGAGCAGCGTTGACCGACTCCTGCAGCTTCTGGTCTTCGTCCTCCCCGGCCTGATCACTGGTGCGGAACCCAAATGATTTTGTTTGCATTCCGGCGGTCCCCAGGTTGCTGGTCATGATGATTACCGTGTTCCTGAAATCAACGGTCCGGCCGTGGCCGTCAGTCAACCGTCCGTCCTCCAAGACCTGGAGCAGGATGTTGAACACATCGGGATGGGCTTTCTCGATCTCGTCGAAGAGTACCACCCGGTAGGGCCGGCGGCGCACCGCCTCGGTGAGTTGTCCGCCTTCTTCGTAGCCCACGTAGCCTGGAGGGGCGCCGATGAGTCTCGAAACGGAGTGCTTCTCCATGTATTCGGACATGTCGATGCGTACCATGTTGGACTCGTCGTCGAACATGAACTGGGCTAAAGATTTAGCCAGCTCAGTCTTCCCTACGCCCGTCGGTCCCAGGAAGATAAAACTGCCGATGGGACGGCGCGGGTCGCTCAAGCCGGAACGCGAACGGCGAATGGCCTCAGCCACCGCCACCACCGCTTCTTCCTGGCCGATGAGCCGCTGGTGCAGGTTCTCTTCCATGTGCACCAGGCGTTCACCCTCGCCTTCCAAGAGGCGTCCGGTGGGTATGCCGGTCCATTTCGAGACCAGCTCGGCTATGTCCAACTCACCCACCACCATGTCCGTCCGGCGGTCTCGTTGGAGGTGTTCGCGCTCGGCTTCATATTCCTCGGCCAAACGCAGCCGTTCAACCCGAATCTCAGCAGCTCGCTTATAGTCGGTGCGCTGCGCGGCAGCGTCTTCTTTATCGAGCAATTGCTCGATCCTTTCTTCGATGTTCTTGACATCGGCCGGGAGGCTTTCCGCGTCGATGCGCAGACTGCTGGCCGCCTCGTCTATGAAGTCCACCGCCTTGTCGGGAAGCTGACGCCCAGTGATGTAGCGGTCACTGAGGTGGGCGGCGGCAATCAGGGCGGAGTCGTCGATATCCACCTTGTGATGGGCCTCATAGCGGGGCCGCAGGATGCGCAGGATCTCCACCGTTTCTTCCACCGATGGCTCCTCAAGAATCACCGGTTGGAAACGGCGCTCTAGCGCGGTGTCTTTCTCGATGTATTTTCGGAACTCGTCCAGCGTGGTTGCGCCGATGCATTGCAGCTCGCCCCGCGCCAAAGCGGGTTTGAGCAGGTTGCTGGCGTCAATGCCGCCTTCGGAGGCGCCGGCGCCAACCATGGTATGGATCTCGTCCAGGAACAGGATCACCTCCCGGTGGGCCTGTTTAACCTCGTCCACGACGGATTTGAGCCGTTCTTCAAACTCGCCCCTGAATTTGGAGCCGGCGACCAAAGCGCCCATGTCAAGGGCCAGCACGCGGCGGCCCTTGAGGGAGTCGGCTACGTCTCCAGCCACGATACGGGCGGCCAGGCCCTCGACGATGGCAGTCTTGCCCACGCCGGCCTCGCCGATGATCACGGGGTTATTCTTCTTCCGCCGGGTCAACGTCTGCATAACTTGACGAATCTCTTCGTCTCTGCCCACAACCGGATCCAGTTTCCCTTGGCGGGCCAGTTGGGTCAGGTCGATGCTGTATTTAGCCAAGGAACGGTAGCGATTCTCGGCCCGTGGGTCGTCCACGCGGTGGCTGCCCCGAATCTCGACCAGCGCCTGATAAACCTTTTCTTGGTCGATGCCGTGTTCCTTCAATATCTGGGCCGCATTTCCCTGGGATTCCATGACGGCGGCGATGAACAGGTGCTCGGCGCCGATGTAGTCATCCTTAAGCCGGTCCGCTTCATTCTTGGCGTCTTCCAAGAGCCGGGCGGCTCGAGGAGTTGGATAGATCTGGGTGGTGTTGTCAGCCACCTTGTTGGTGGACTCCAGAGCGCTGTCCAACTGGGCGGTGATAGCGTCTACCGTCACCCCGATCTGGACCATGATCTCTCTGGGTGTGCCGTTCTCCAACTGTAAAAGCGCCAGCAGGATATGCTCAACGTCCCATTGGCTGTGGGCGTAATGTCGCACCAGGTCTTGGGAATTGTGCAGTACCTCTTGGGCCTGTTCTGTGAATTGGTCTGGTCTTAATACCATGATGACTTCTCCTAGGGGCGGCTGGCCGCGTTCTGTCCTTGACGCTGGCCGGGCGTCTGTTTCGTTCTTTGCAATATATTCACGGCCTCAGTCAATTGTTTAACTTCACCCTCAAGCTCTTCGATGCGGTTCATGAGTTTAAGAGCTACCTCGGCGCCAGCCAGGTTCAGTCCCATGTCCTCGGTTAAGGCCTTGAGGCGGCGCAGGCGCTCGATGTCGGCCATGGAATAGAGCCGCTGCCGGCCCCCGGTGCGGGACGGCCAGATCAGGCCCACGCGCTCGTAATGGCGCAGGGTTTGTGCGTGGACACCCACGATGCGGGCGGCCACGCTGATCACGAAGCACGGTTCGTTCGGAAATTGCTTGTCTGTACTCATAACTACTCCTCACGCTTCCCACCATCGTCCCCGTTTTCATCAGGTTCTTCGTCAAGTCCATCATCGGATTCTGGCGACTCCGCCAATCTCAGGCGCGCGTCCCGCAACCTTTGGAACAGGTCTTTCTCTTCTTCTGTTAACTCGGAGGGAAGCTTCACTTTTAGCGTGGCGAACAGGTCGCCGCGGTGGTCAACATCGCTCCGAACGTTGTTGGCCGAATTGTTCAAGACCGGCATGCCTTGACCGGCCAGCCGGAACCGGCGCCCGTTTTGGGTCCCTTTCGGGATAGTCAGCGCCAGGCGTCCGGTGAGGGTTGGCACGGTCATCTCGCCGCCCAAGACAGCGTCGTCCAAAGGCGCTTCAACCTCAACGTAGAGGTCCTTTCCTTGACGCCTGAACTTGGCATGGTTCTTCACCGATATCAGCAGGAAGAAATCTCCGCCACGGTCCCGGTCCGCAGATATATGGACCTTGGAGCCGTTGTCGACCCCGGGCGGGATCTTGACATCAAGGCGCCGGCCGTCCTGCATCTGGAGGCGGCGGGCCGCGCCGTTGAACGCCTCTTCCAGCGTTATCTGGACCTTATACTCGGCCGGCGGCGGAGGTTTAACGTCGAAACCGCGGCCCATCCCTCCAAAGAGGTCCTCTAGGTTGAACGTCCGCCCGCCTCCGCGCCCGCCCCCCATGTTGAAATGGGAGAACCCGCCGCCTCCGCTGGGCCGCTGGAACCGGCCCGCATGCTCCCAGTCGTCACCGTATCGGTCGTATTTTTGGCGTGAATCGGCGTCGGACAGCACGCTGTAAGCCTCATTGATCTCTTTGAACTTCTCTTCCGAGGCCGGGTCGTTGTCGTTTACGTCGGGGTGATGCTTGCGGGCCAATTTTCGGAATGCGCTTCGGATATCTTTCTCCGAGGCGCCCCGGGCCACGCCTAATGTTTTGTAATAATCAGCCATCTGTTGAACCGAATAGCAGCGTTTTGACTGCTTTAATCCGAATGTGATTATAGGTTAATTGTCTCTATATGTCAATTTAACAAATATTATAATAGCATTATATATGAGCTGCTATATCCATTAACTTGACAGTATAAGACTCAACTATGTACAATACAGAGTGTTAGATTGGGATTGAGACAATAAGAATAGTCCAAACCCCTAAATTCAGGAGGAAACAGACAATGGTATTGACATGTTGGGACCCATTTTTTGAGATCAGGCGGGCGCATCGTCTAACCAACCGGCGCTTGGCCGGATTCCCCAGGGCGTTCGGGTCTTATCCAAACAGCGACGAGCAACGAGACTGGTCCATTCCGCTGGACATCGTCCGTGACGGCGACAACCTCACCGTGACCGCCAGTCTGCCCGGCGTTAAGCCGGAGGACATTGACGTCACCATCGAAGGCGGCGTTTTGTCCATTAAGGCCGACACGACAGTTGACGAAGAGCGTGAGGATGGCGGCTATGTCGTCCGGGAGCGCCGCGCCGGGTCATTCCGCCGCTCGCTACGGCTTTCCGAAAGCGTGGACACCGATAACGTCGAACCCCGTTACGAGAACGGCGTCTTGACCATTAACCTACCGGTGGCTGAGTCCAAGAAAGCCAAGCACCTGTCGGTTGCCGTCGGCGCGGCCCTTCCCGAGGCCAAGTAACCAGCTAGCTGGGCTCGGTTAACATAAAGCTTCGGCGACCGATAAAAGGGACCTTCCCACAAGAGAAGGTCCCTTTTTCTTTGCTTAAAAACCCAGGGCCCCGACAGGGGAATCCCATCGAGGCCCTGGCGTGGGCACCCTTGGGGGTAAGGCGCCCTCATTGGTGAACAGGGAATGTCTTAGGAGGGTGAGCTGAACTTCCCTGCCCGCCACCTATTACTACGCGAGATTCGGCGGTATGGATGCCAAGAGCGCCAGAATCGCCGAATCAGAGCCGTTCTGCCACCAGACGGGCCAGGAATTCTACACCGGCCAGGTCTACTAGTGGCTCAACACCGTCGGGCTGAGCGGTGTGGACCATGTTCACCTCTCACCCCGCTTGAAGATCACTATGCTGCCGATGCCGGCGGCATTCGACTCGATGCAGCCGGACACGTCCCCAATGTCTTCGGCCAGGTGTTCCAAAGGCGGTCCTTCCTCAACCATCAGCTCCATCCGGTCCGACGCCGCGGTTTCGAAGTAGAGTCTTATGGCCGTCAAAGTCAGCCCTCGCGATTCGTCCTCGGTATCGAAGGACAATGAATCAAACGAGACGATGTGCTCGACCTGTACCGGGTCCACACTCGCTGCCATAGATTTCAGGGCAAGTTGGTGAGTGGACAAGCCCACGCCGCCCGCGAATACGGACACATCGTCGACCGTCAGCAGCGTGCTGGTGCCGCCGGCTGGGAGCAGTACCGGCTCAATAGCAGTAGTTTCAGAGCCGGTGTTCTGAGCCGTCGGTGGGATAGCCGTCGGGGCGGAGGCGTTGTCTTCAGCGGATGGGCTGTTATTCGATGATTCGCCGCCGCACGCCGGCAGCAGCGTCAGCAAAGAAATCGCTAACACTCCGGCTAGGATCATTCGCTTCATTCTGGTCTCCGAGAAATTGTTGGAATACATGATAGATAGAGATGGCGTAAGAATAGTTACCCAGACGTAATCAGTCTTGAGCGAATTATTTACAGGTGCTACAATCCGTAAGGCTAACTACCACGGCTCCAACCCCGGTTTTTTTACCGTTCCCCGATAGCTCAGCGGTAGAGCGGGCGGCTGTTAACCGCTAGGTCGTAGGTTCGAATCCTACTCGGGGAGCCAG
>Ga0207966_1000095_pt1 | contig 46184 bp, 43 predicted proteins | sample Knorr_S23_td_NAD_FD_185611 | JGI IMG/M metagenome (GOLD analysis project Ga0207966, IMG submission 185611) | Marine microbial communities from Southern Atlantic Ocean transect - Knorr_S23_td_NADW_ad_2500m_LV_B (SPAdes) (version 2) | ecosystem: Environmental > Aquatic > Marine > Oceanic | place...
TGATCAGCCACGACATCATTGCGGCGGCAGCGGCTGTATTGGTTACGACGAAGGCGTTGGTGGCAACACCGTCGGCGGCTAAGCTGCTGCCCGCGTTGAACCCGAACCATCCAAACCAGAGCAACGCAGCACCGAGAACGACCATGGGCACGTTGGCCGGTCCCATCGGTTGTTCCGGGAACCCGATCCTGCGCCCGATGATCAGGGCCGAGGCCAAGGCTCCGGCGCCGGCGCTGATGTGCACCACGGTGCCTCCAGCGAAGTCCAGGGCACCCAGGGCGCCCAGCCAACCGCCACCCCAGACCCAGTGGGCCAGCGGTGCGTATACGATGCTTACCCACAACACTATGAAGATACAAAGCGAACCGAATTTCATCCGCTCGGCGAACGCCCCAGTGACGAGCGCCGGGGTGAGGATGGCAAACATGGCCTGGAAGATCATGAATGCCTGATGGGGAATCGTATCGGAATAAGGGCCAGCTTCGGTGGCGGAAACATCCTTCAATCCAAACCACTCTAGGTTTCCAACGAACCCGCCAATATCCGGCCCAAAGGCCAAACTGTAGCCCCATAGGACCCAAACTATTCCCACCAGCCCGATGCTCACAAAGCTGTACATGATGGTGGAAACGATGTTCTTCTTGCGGACCAATCCTCCGTAGAAGAAAGCCAGTCCAGGCGTCATCAGCAACACTAGTGCTGAGGCCGTCAGGACCCAAGCCGTATCCCCTGAACTAATCATCCTTACACCGCCGTCGTTTTTTATTTAGACAATAAACAATCCGTGCAGTCACGGGACGCGGCTTGCATGGATTGTGTGGCCTATAGATATTAATCGCGGAGGCCGGGCCGGAGCCCTCTCGCGAAGATGTCTTGAAATTACTTGCGAAGGATAAACCGAGGGAGAACCACCCACATCCCAAACAACCCCACGAACGCTCCCGCTGCTACCAGTGCAATCATCTGTGACTTCCTCCGCTTTGGTATTAGTTCAGTTTGCCTTCCATTTGTTACAGATAAATATCGTAGTTGTTAAATGTTTGTTACATCTGGCGTCGTACAGGCACCGGTATTGCAATCCCCTGGTCCATTTATCGTTAAATTCCTTTCAGCCGTTAACTAAAAATCCGAAAGATTCCCGCCAGAGGAACGATGGACCCTCTGGCGGTCTTCTCCGGGCTTAGATACGGGCCCTTGCGACGATTACCGCGGGCGATTAGTCGTCAGCGTAAGCCGGCAGACGGTGTTCCGAGATGTCCAATCCTTCCAGTTCTTCCGCTTCCGTGGCGCGGACACCCATGGTCACCTTGAGCAACATGAACAGGGCAAATCCGGTAACCAGACCCCAGGCCAACACCACGCCCATGCTGATCAGTTGGGAGATGATCTGCTTGCCTTCACCGACGACCAGACCTTCCACTCCGTTGTTCCCGTTGGCGAAGATACCCACCGCCAGCAGGCCCCATAGCCCGGTTACGCCGTGCACTGAGATAGCGCCCACCGGGTCGTCGATCTTGAGCACCCGTTCGATCAGCAGCAATGACGCCATCATGATCGGCGCCGCGATGGCTCCAATGGCCACAGCAGACCACGGTTCGACGAAGGCCGCGCCGGCAGTTATGCCCACCAGTCCGGCCAATGCGCCGTTACACGCGATCAGAATGTCGGTCTTCCCGGTTTGCACCAGCCGGATGTACAGCGCGACGATAGAACCCGTCGCGCCGGCCATAAGAGTGTTGATGGCGTTCAAGCCGATGGAGTCCCCTGTGTTGATGTTGAACCCGAACCAACCAAAGAACAGGATGAAAGTACCGATGACCACGTAGCCCACGTTATGCCCTGATATAACGTTTGCGGAGCCGTCCGCGTTGAACTTTCCGATACGAGGGCCGACCACGACCGCTCCGGCCAAGGCCACGAATCCGCCCACCGCGTGCACCACACCGGAACCGGCATAGTCTGCCGCCGCCGGAAGGTCGATCTTGTCCATCGCGCCCAACCAGCCGCCGCCCCAGACCCAGTGTCCATAGAGCGGGTAGATAATCGCGCCGATGATGAAGCTGTAAGCCAGGTATGCCTGGGTCTTTGTCCGCTCTGCAACCGCTCCGGCCACGATGGTGGCGGCGGTACCGGCGAAGACCATCTGAAAGACGAAATCGACGTAGGTCTGACCGTCGGCCGCGTCAGTCAAGAAATAGTTGGTGTTGCCGGCAATCCCGGCGGCCGATGTGCCCCACATCAGGGCGAAACCAAATGCCCAGAAGGACAACGACGCGATGGCGAAGTCCATAAAGCTCTTGGTCATGTAGTTGGTGGTGTTCTTGGCTCGGATGAGCCCTGCGCCCAAGAAGGCGAACCCCGCCTGCATGAAAAAAACCAGGAACGCTCCCAACATCCAGATAATGTTGGCGCTCTGGTCTAGTTTGTCCGCGTCCGAAGTAATGTCCTGTGCAAAGGCCACGCTGTATCCGGTGATGAGCGCAACCGAAACCAGCCCGGCCACGGCAAACGGCAGTGACCTCCGAAGTATCCGTTCGCCATTTGATCTAGGCGCTGTCTCTACAAGCATCCTTGCCTCCTTGTCCCCCAATCGACTTTGCGAAACCTACTGTAATAGGTGGGTATTTCCAATGGGTTTCGGAACTGTTTCCCGGCTGTTTCTAAAATGTAAATCATTTGTTACGAATCTGTTACGCCTTTGTTACGAGATTCGCTTTGAGATGGATACCGGCCTATACCAGGCCGGCAGATTACGCCTGCGGTGAAACTCCTAAGCAGAATGACGGAGTAGGGCACAAAAAAGAAAGGCTGCATCTCTGCAGCCCTTCCGATTTTCCGTTGGCCTCGTTTTCGAGGCAGCACTCCGGTTTACTTTTCGATTGGAGCACCCACGATGCTGCCCCACTCGGTCCAGGAGCCATCGTAGTTGCGGACGTTGCTGTGTCCCAGAAGCTGGGTCAGAACGAACCAGGTGTGGGACGAGCGCTCGCCGATCCGGCAGTAGGCGATGGTCTCTTTGCTGCCGTCGATTCCCTTGCCGCCATAAAGGGCCTGCAGGTCATCAGCCGATTTGAAGGTTCCGTCCTCCGCCACGGCCTGTCCCCAAGGCACGTTGGCTGCGCTAGGGATGTGCCCGCCGCGCTGGGCGCCTTCCTGGGGCAGGTTCTCAGGGGCCAGAAGCTCGCCGGAATACTCGGCGGGGGCCCGGACGTCGACCAGAGAGATGCTGCCCGCGTTAACTTTGCTCAACACTTGATCGCGGTAGGCGCGGATATCCTCGTTGGCGGCTTTTGCCGTGTAGGACTTCGCGGCGTGGCTGACGGCGTCGGTGGTCAAGGGCTTGCCCTCGGCATCCCACTTGGCCCGCCCGCCGTTCATCAGCTTGACGTCGGCGTGCCCGTAGTACTTCATCTGCCAGAAGGCCCAGGCCGCGAACCAGTTGTTGTTGTCGCCGTAGAGGATGACCGTGGTGGTGGTGTCGATACCGGCAGAACCTAGAAGACCTTCCATGCCTTCTTTGCTAACCAGGTCCCGGCTGAGCGTGGTCTGGAGCTGGGACTGCCAGTTCCAACCAACCGCCCCGGCGATATGGCCGCTGTCATAGGCCGAGGTATCAACGTCCACCTCTACGAGCCTGACATTAACATCCGAGCCGTGTTCGGCCACCCAATCGGTGCTGACCAGTGATTCGGGATGTGCATAATCTGCCATGTTTCCCCCTCTAATTAGATATTTATAGGTCTATGGGTATTATGCTCCGACGTGTCCACCGTCACATGTGAGGCAACTCATCCGGTTGGCCCTTTGATGCGCAATATTCAGCGATGATTCGGCACTCTAACCGCAATTGGAATTCTATAGTAAGGAACAGCACTTCGCATCCTCTCCAAGGTCACGAACATCCACATGTGTATAAGAGCTGAATTCGGGTGTCATGCTGAACGGTGGAGCCGCCTTGGAAGCGACGGAGAATTTTGCAATTTTAGGCTCAATCCGATAAGATATCGTCGGTGTAGCTGCGGGCCTTGAAAACAAGGTGCTAAGGTGTTAAGGGGTAAACATGGGTAATAACCGGTGGCTTCGCAACAGTTTCGTGTACCTGATGATCATCATCGGTGTAATCGTGATCTTCTACACAATGTTGCCTAGCTTCGGGGCCCGCGCCGAAGAGCCGTTGACCACGGTCGTAGCCATGGCCAAAAACAATGACATTCGCGAGATTATCATTGACGGCCGGAAGCTCACGGTGTTCCCCAGAGTCACAAGCACAGCCGGAACTGACCGGTTCACCAGCAGAATCGGCCGGGACACGGATGTGCTCAGCCTGTTGGTCGAAAGCGGTGTGGAAGTGGGACCACCCTCTGGAGTTGAAGTGGTCTTCAAGGGCTCCAGCGGCCTGAGCAGCTTCCTAGGGTTGATGCTAAACTTCCTGCCCCTGATCTTCTTCGGTGGCCTCATATTGTTCATGATGCGCCAGGCACAGGGCAGCAATAACCAGACCATGAGTTTTGGCCGCAGCCGCGCCAAGATGATGACTTCAAACAAGCCAACGGTGTCTTTCGCCGATGTTGCAGGCGTGGACGAGTCCAAAGAGGAACTCCAGGAAGTTGTTGAATTCCTCAAATTCCCAGAGCGGTTTCTAGCTCTGGGCGCCCGCATACCCAAAGGGGTACTGCTGGTTGGGTCGCCAGGCACCGGCAAGACTCTAATGGCCCGAGCAGTGGCCGGAGAAGCCGGAGTGCCGTTCTTCCACATCAGCGGTTCCGAGTTCGTTGAGATGTTCGTGGGCGTCGGAGCAGCTAGGGTAAGGGACCTTTTTGAGCAAGCCAAACGCAACGCGCCGTGTATCGTATTTGTAGATGAGATAGACGCGGTTGGCCGCCACCGTGGCGCTGGCCTGGGCGGTGGGCACGATGAACGCGAACAAACCCTGAACCAGATTCTGGTTGAGATGGATGGCTTCGAGACCAACACCAATATCATCGTGATTGCCGCCACCAACCGGCCCGACATCCTAGACCCAGCCCTGCTCAGGCCTGGACGTTTCGACCGCCGCGTGACCATGGACCTGCCCGATATCGAAGGCCGCAAAGCGATCTTGAAGGTACACGCCGCGGGCAAGCCCTTGGCGCCGGAGGTAACCTTCGATTCACTGGCCAAGGAAACACCAGGGTTCAGCGGCGCAGAGCTCTCGAACCTGATCAATGAGGCGGCCATCATGGCCGCCAGAGGCAACAAGAAACAAATCTTCATGGACGACTTCGAAGAGGCGGTGGACCGTGTTATCGCCGGACCGCAACGCAAGAACCGGCTGATCAACCCCAGGGAAAAAGAGATGACGGCCTACCACGAGGCAGGGCACGCTCTGGTGGCCTGGGGCCTCGAGTTCGCCGACCCTGTCCACAAGATATCCATCGTCGCCCGTGGGCAGATGGGCGGCCACACTTCTTTGGTCCCGGAAGAAGATCGGTACCTGTGGACAAAGAACCAATTTGAACACCGGCTGGCCGTCACCATGGGTGGACGCGTCGCCGAGCAGATAATCTTCGAGGAAGTAACAACAGGCGCCAGCAATGACCTGGAGCAGGCTACCAAGCTGGCCCAAGGCATGATTAAGCGCTACGGAATGTTCAGCGCGAAAGCTTACACAGAGATGGCGATCAGCGAAGTGATACACAAGGCCAGGAACGGAGAAGTCTCGGAGATCTCGGTCTACGGCAACGACCTGCTGGTAAAGATGACCGACGACGCAGAATTCAGATCGCGCAAGGAAGCGGACTTCCAATTGGCTGAATTCAGTGAGGGTCTCATCGAGAAAGGTCTAAGTCCCGTCACCATCATAATCAAGGGGTCGCACAGCCTTGACGGCTTGGGAGCGCCCAGGACGTTCGGCAAGGCCCAAGAGATGGTCTTCCTTGGCCGGGACCTGGGTGGCGAAGAGAAGGACTACGGCGAGAAGATCGGTGAGGAGATCGACCAGGCAGTATCCGTGCTGATCAATACCGCCTACGAGCAGGCCGTTGAGACGATCAGGACCCATCAGTCAAAGCTCGTCAGACTGGCCGAATACTTGATCGAGTACGAGACGGTTTCGGGTGAGGCGATGAACAGACTGTTCAACGCCGACGATGAGGCTACCGGCGATCCAGCCAATCCGATCACGCCGCCGGAAAATCCACCTGCGTATAGCGCGAGTCCTAGCGCAACCTCCCAACCGGCGCCGACAGTGCCGCAACCGGCGCCAACGCTAACTTCGAAATCCACGGATGGGGATGCTACCTAGGCGGTAACCCGCAAAAATAACAACAAAAAAAGGGCTGGTCTGAGACCAGCCCTTTTTTGCTTTAAGCCGATTGAATCAAATGCTGAAGAAACACTATTTAGCTGGGGTTTCCGTATCGGCTTCCTCTGGGTCGTTGGGTAATTGCCGGAAATAAATGCCCCATTGCTGCATCAACCCTTGGACCTCAGTGTTATCCAAAGCCGTGAGTTCCCTGAAAAAGCCGGCTAAGGCGTGGGCTGGCAGGTATTCCTTATCACAGACCCAACTGCGTTCCGCGGGCACCACGTAGATCAAGCCACGCTGGTGTTCACACACTGCCTTGATCCGGGTCATATCGTTTCCGGGGATTATATCCAGGCCAGAGGTTGTCATTTGCTCGGTCCTCAACTGAATTTAGCTACGCCCTGGGACTCGTGAAATTCGCCGGCTACTTCGCACTTGTTGTCTCACCGACCGGCGATATTATACCCCTACCCGTTTGCCTAGCGTGGGCAAACGGCGGCATGATAACGCTTATTTGTTGGGCGTGACGCGCTTTCAATCCAAAAGCGGGCCAAAAACGTAATGTGTGGGTAGCGCATCATATTTGAGTGCCGCCCTGGCGATCGAATACGTCCTAGCTAGTTGCGGTCACCCGTAGATGATAGAATTTACAGGGCTTTGGAAGTAATGGAGCGCCCGGCCCATCACCATGCCCGGCGCCATACCCAAAAGGATAGGCAAAAGGAAAAGACTCACATGTATCAACCCGGAGGCGGACCTAGGCAACCAGAGTTGGATTTTGAAAAGATAATGGGCGGTATCCGCGACGGTATCGGCCGCGTCACCCAGCGTTTGGGCGGTGGCGGCGTCGGACTGGCCGCGGCCCTGGTTGTCGGCCTGGTTATTGTGATCTGGGCAGCCACTGGGATCTATACGACCAGTCCCGGTGAGCAAGCCGTGCTCAGGATGTTCGGAAAGGCCCAGGCAACTCCCGTGACACAGAACGGGCTGCACTGGTGGTGGCCCGGACCTTTCGGCAACAAAGACGTTATGAGGACCGACTTGGTGCGCCGCCTGGAACTTGGGTTCCGGAGCAGTGACGGAGTGGCCAACACACCGGTGCCCGTGGAAGCCCAAATGATTAGCGGTGACCTGAACATCATCGACGTACAGATGGTGGTCCAATACGACATCAAGAACCTGACCAATTTCCTCTTCAAGGTGGACGACCCAGGAGAGGATGCCGGTGAACAGAGGATCATCGCCGCTGGCCGCCCGGACGGCCGGACGCTGAAGGACGCTACTGAAGCGGCCCTCCGTTTGGTGGTCGGACAACGTTCATTGGGCGAGGTTTTGGCCGAGGAACGCGTAAACCTGGAGATAGACACCGGGATAAAACTTCAAGAGATTCTTGACGGCTACCAGACCGGCATCAACATCGTCAGCGTTCAACTTCAGAAAGTGGAGGCGCCAGCCGAGGTGCAGGCCGCCTTCAACGATGTTCTCCAAGCCCGTCAGGACAAGGTGACTGCCACCAACCAAGCCCAGGCTTACGAGAACCAAGTGATTCCGGAAGCAAGGGGCCGTGCGGAACAGATCATTCAGCCGGCGGAAGCGTTCAAACGTGCCCGCATCGAGAGGGCTCGAGGTGAAGCCGACCAGTTCTTGTCCATCTTGGCCCAGTTCAATGCCCGGTCCATCACACTAGAGAACGTGCTCCAAGATACTGACAACGCCGACGGCGACGACGACTCAGCCACCGGCATCGGACTTTCCGATGTATCTATGATCGTGCCTCCTGACATTGACGGTGACGGCTTTGATATTTTGGTTGCAGGTGTAACTGTGCTAGGCGCAGGCGAATGCGCATTCACGGCGAACCAGGTCTCGACCACTAACGCGACTGAAACTTGTAACTTCTCGGTAGCATTCGCTGCTCAGACCGGAGACCTGACCATCGGCGAATCGTTCTCCATTGCCTACCTGGGCAACGAAGACGTGACGATCCCGCAGTTTGTGGGCGCCGGGCCATTTAGCGTCCGCTTGAACAACAAGGCCTTAGATGCCGGTATATCTGTGGTCGACGGCCCGGACGGCGGAGTGGTAAGCGGACTGGACATCTCGGTGTCTGATTTCGACCCGTCCACCAATATCGTGACTTTCGGGATTCAGGCCGGTGAAAAACTTCAGGCCGGCGACCAATTCACCGTACAATATATGAACCGGGAAGATTTGGCAGTCCCGGCCACGAGCCTCGTAACCCAGGAGAGGCTATTCCTAGAAGCGATGGAAAATATCTTGCCGGGCATCAACAAGGTCATCGTTTCGCCTGATGCGGAAACGGTACTGATACTCGGCGGCCAAGGCGGCATCGTACCAGTACCGTTCGGACCTCCTGCCCCGTAAGTTAGCCGCAAATTCAACCGGCAACTCCATAGCAACAAACCGATCGTCAACTAGAAATAAAAGGGGTCTCCATGAGGAACCTAGTCATCGCCGGGGGCATAGTAATCCTGGCCTTAATCGTCATAACTCAAAGCCTGTACGTGGTACAGGAGACCGAGCAGGTGGTGGTCACCCGGTTCGGTGACGTAAGAAGCGTTCGCACGTCACCTGGCCTCTACCTGAAGGCCCCGTTCGTCGATACCGTCATAAGCTACGACAAACGGCTATTGCGGATCGACGCGCCGCCTAGCCAGTTCCTGGACCGCGACATCAACATCCTGGAGATTGATGTCTACGGCCGGTTCCGGATCAAGGACCCCCGGGCGTTCCTGCAGACGCTGACCACTGAAGAAAACGCCCGCAGCATTCTGGCCCAGCGGATCAACTCATCCCTCCGTGCTGAGGTCGCTGAGCGCAGCCGTGAACAGATCATCGGCGGCAATGTCGAACTCGACGAATCCGGCGAGCCAGTTACTGACGATGAAGGCAACTCCCAGGTCCTGCCGACAAATTCCCGGACGGAGTTGCTGGAAGACGTGATCGCAGCGGTCCAGGCGAACCTCGCTCAGGAAGACCCTTCCTTCGGTGTCGAGATGGTCGATGTCCGCATCAAACGTGCCGATTTCCCTCAGGAAGTTGCCGGACGAATCTTTGAGCGGATGCGCTCCGACCGTGAAAAGATATCCCGCCGGCTGCGTGCTGAAGGTGAGGAAGAGGCCCGAACCAGACGGGCCGCCGCCGACCGTGATGTGGAAGTTATCCTGGCTGCCGCGGACAGGGATGCCAACCGGCTCCGAGGTGACGGCGAGGCCCAGGCGATCTCGATCTTGGCCGAGTCCCTGAACAAGGACCCAGAATTCTTCTCCTTCCGTAGAAGTTTGCAGGCCTACGAAGCCTTCTTGAACCAGCGGACGACGGTCATACTGTCATCCGAGGCTGACATCTTCAAATTCTTGCAGAGCCCCGGGGAAGGGTCGAGCGATACCGCCGGGGGCGGCGCCGCCGGCACCGACTCTCTAGGATTGCCAATACCAAACGCCAACTAACGCCCCGCAATCCTACGTCCCTCGTCCAGCCCCTTAGTGGTCTTCTCGGGGGACGTTATTATTATGCGGAACCCCTGTTCCAAACGCATGGGGACTTCTTCAGCGGTACATCCGGTGGCGCAGGGAACACCGAACTCCTTACAGGCTTCAAGGATGGTTAGCAGGTTGGCCTGCACATCAGGATGACCGGCATTTCCCTTGTGACCCATAGCGACGGACATGTCGCCCGGACCAGCCCAGATGGCTCCGATGCCTTTTACTTCCCGCAGGATATCCCGCACGTTCTTCACGCCAACTGGGTCTTCGATGATGCCCACTAAAAGCATGTTGCCGTCAGGGTCTAAAGGCCAAAGATCGGCCGCGTCGTAATACTCGGCGGGCGTTAAGCCCCAATAACGCGGTGCGATACGGTACCACCACCCCCGCTCTCCTTCCGGTTCAAAATCTGCCACGCCTGGCACTTGAGGATATCGGGCTGCCACCACTGCGGCTTTGGCGTCTTCAACGTTATCCAGATGGGGCAGCACCAACCCATACACTCCCGTGTCCAGAGCTTGTTTTAAGACCCATTGGTTGCGTTCCCGGAAGTTGGGTGGCACTCGTACAAAGGGCGCTGGGTCCGCCTGCAATGATCCCATCTCGGACACCTTTTTGCGGTTCATCAGGAACTGGAGCATGGTGCGCAGGTCGTTGAAGCTAAAACCTTGATGTTCCATCTCCACGATCACCATGTCGTAGTTAGCATCCCCCACAAAAGTCATGTCATCCAGGTTTCCGTTCCAGACCAAGCCGGAGCAGAATACCGGCTTGTCCTGTTCCAATAGCTCTATAACCTTGTTGTAGCGGACCATGGTCTCTCCTTTAAATTCGGGGTTTTATAATCGGTTTTATCCAGGGCGCATCGCATGATACGAACGCCCAGCTAACACCGCGTCGATTTGCGCGGGATTATGAAACGGGCTGCCGCGTTTGTCCACAGGAAGCGTACCCGAGCGCGTTGACGGGCAGGTTAAAATCGCCTACATTCTACGAACGCCTCAATCGTCGCTCTCTTCAGGCATAATCAGACGAACTTCCCGAGTCTCCCGGCTTTATAAGGACGTCAATGAACATCCACGAGTTCCAATCCAAGGAAGTATTCGCCCGATACGGCATCCCGGTGCCCCGCGGCATCGTCGCGACTACTCCTGCAGAGGCGAAAACGGCAACCCAAGAACTTGGCGGCCAGTCGGTCGTCAAGGCCCAGATACATGCCGGAGGAAGGGGCAAGTCGGGCGGCGTTCAGTTGGTGCGCAGTCCTGAAGAGGCTGAAGAAGCAGCCCAGAGGATGTTGGCGTCCAACATCGTCACACCCCAGACCGGACCGGACGGCGCCCCTGTAGAGAAGCTCTTGATCGAGGAATTGGCCGACATCAAACAGGAACTCTACGTAGCGTTGACCATCGATCGCTGGCACCGGAGTCCGGCGATCCTAGTGAGCACCAAAGGCGGCATGGACATCGAAGAAGTCGCCGCTAACAATCCCGAAGATATCCACACAGAACCCGTGGACCCGTTATCTGGCTTGATGCCCTTTCAGACTCGGCGTTTGGTCCGTCATCTGGGGCTGGACCCGGCCGTGGCCGGCGATGCAGCCAAGGTCTTTTCCGCCCTGTACCGGGTGTTCGTGGAGAACGATTGCACCTTGGTTGAGATCAACCCGCTGATCATAACTGGTGACGACCGGGTGGTGGCCTTGGACGCCAAGATCAACCTGGACGACGATTCTATGTTTCGCCATGCCGACCTAATGGCGTACCGGGACATCAATCAAGAAGACCCATTAGAAGCACAGGCTTCCGACCTAGATATAGCTTATGTAAATCTGGACGGCGACGTTGGCTGCCTGGTCAACGGGGCGGGTCTCGCCATGGCCACACTGGACGTGACCAATGCCGCCGGAGCAGCCCCCGCCAACTTCCTGGACGTAGGCGGCGGGGCCACACCCGAGAAGGTCGCCAACGCCGTGAAGATTATCCTCTCAGACCCCAACGTAAAAAGGGTTTTAGTCAACATCTTCGGCGGTATCCTGCGCTGCGACATCGCCGGCGAGGGCATCGTGTTGGCCTACAAAGAGACTGGCTCGACCGTTCCGTTGGTGGTGAGGATGCTTGGCACCAACGTGGTGGAAGGCAAAGAGATCCTGCGCACATCGGGTCTGCCGGTGGTCTTCGCGGAGACCCTCACTGACGCGGCGGATGCCATCAAACAACTGAAAGTTTAGCCAGATGCCTGGTTGGAGATAAAACTCGATGGGAGTATTGGTCGACGAAACGACACGGGTAATGGTGCAGGGTATAACGGGGCGGGAAGGTAGTTTCCATGCCCGCGCCTGCATGGCCTACGGCACTAACGTGGTTGCCGGCGTAACTCCGGGCCGGGGCGGAACGATGTTCGAAGACAAAGTCCCGGTCTTCAACTCCGTGGAAGAAGCTGTGGCGCAGACCCAGGCCAATATGGCGCTGATCTTTGTCCCACCGGCCTTCGCTCCAGACGCCATCGCTGAGTCCACCGACGCAGGGATCCCACTGATCGCCTGCATCACAGAGGGCATACCCGTTCAGGACATGGTCAAGATCTATCGGTACATCGAGAACAAGCCCACACGGCTCATCGGCCCCAACTGCCCAGGGCTGATCAATCCGGGGGCCAGATGCAAGATCGGCATCATGCCTGGCGCGATCCACCTGCCGGGCCGGGTCGGCGTGCTCTCCCGCAGCGGCACGTTGACCTACGAAGCCGTTGGGCAACTAACGGCCTTGGACCTCGGCCAATCAAGCTGCGTTGGAATCGGCGGCGACCCGATAATCGGCACCAATTTCGTGGACGTTTTAAAGCTGTTCGATGCCGATCCAGATACTGACGCGGTTGTTATGATTGGGGAGATCGGCGGCACCATGGAACAAGACGCCGCGGCTTTCGTAAAAGCTGATTTTAAGAAACCCATCGCGGCCCTGGTGGTCGGTGCATCGGCCCCTCCAGGCAAGAGGATGGGCCACGCCGGAGCGATCATCACCGGAGAGAGCGCCACGGCCGAGTTCAAGATCGCCGCCCTGAAAGACGCGGGTGCCTGGATCATTCACACTCCCGCCGACATCGGCTCTACTACCCAGGAGATGTTGCGGAGCAAAGGCCTGATTTCCTGAGGCTTTCCCGTCGGCCCGGCATTTTTCGTTGTTAGGCAAATCCACGCCTGGTATACTGGATTTCAGTGACCTGGCGAACTAGATTACGTTTTACCAAACCACCCTCGGATCCATTAATGGAATACGAAACAGTCATCGGACTTGAAGTCCACGTCCAACTCCGAACCCAGAGCAAGATGTTTTGCTCTTGCCGGGCCGATTATCACGATGCGCCCGTGAACAGCCGGGTTTGCCCTGTGTGCTTGGGCCTGCCAGGCTCGCTGCCGGTGATAAACAAAAAGGCCGTGGAATACACCATCATGATGGGCTTGGCCTTGAGCTGCGAGATTCCCGGTCTGACAAAGTTCGACCGCAAGAACTACCCCTACCCCGACTTGATGAAGGGTTATCAGATATCCCAGTACGATATGCCGCTGGCTATGAACGGCCGACTGGAAATCACCGCCGACGGTCAAGACCGTTGCGTGCGTGTGGAACGGGTCCACCTGGAAGAGGACGTGTCCAAACTTCAGCACGTTAACGGCGGAAATAACGATGCCCACAGCCTGGTCGATGTGAACCGATCGGGAGTGCCGCTCATGGAGGTGGTGAGCCATCCGGACATGCGCACCGCCGAAGAGGCCCGTTCCTACCTGACCAAGCTGCACTCGATCATCCAATATCTGGGAGTATCCACTGCCAATGCTCAGGATGGCAGCTTCCGGTGCGACGCCAACATCAGCCTACGGCCCTTTGGCCAAGAAGAATACGGCACGAAGGCTGAGATCAAGAACATGAACAGCCTAAGCGCGGTGTTCCTGGCCCTGAACCACGAAGTAGAACGCCAACGCAAGGTCTTGGATTCCGGCGAGCGGGTGGTGCAAGAGACCCGCGGCTGGTCCGAAGAGCGGGGCGCAACCTACTCCCAGCGCAGTAAAGAAGAGGCTCATGACTACCGGTATTTCCCGGAGCCTGACCTACCGCCGCTGGTCGTGGACCAAGCATGGATCGAAGAGATCCGCGCCAAGATTCCTCAGTTACCCGCTGACCGCCTGAAGTCTTTCATAGACGACTACGGCCTGTCGGAATACGACGCCCGGCTGCTGACCGACTCCCGGGCCATGGCCGATTACTTCGATCAGGCAGCCGGTTTCAGACCCACAAGTGGAGACGAATCCGACAGGTTTACAAAGAATATCAGCAACTGGATGCTGGGCGATTTAAGTAGGCTGCTGAACCTCCAGAACATGGAAATCGAACAATCACCGGTGTCTCCTGAACACCTCTTTGAACTGATAAAACTGGTCGACGAGGGCACCGTGAGCGTCTCAATGGCCAAGACCGTATTGGAAGAAGCCTTCGAATCGGGCGGCTCTCCGGCGCAGATCGTTCAGGAAAAGGGCTATACTCAGATAAGCGATTCGTCGACTGTCGAGTCGGCTGTCGGCGAGGCCATTGACGCTAACCCCCAGGCCGTGTCGGACTACATGGGCGGGAAAGAGACCGCCGCCAAATTCCTGGTCGGCCAGGTGATGAAGATTACCAATGGCCAAGCCAAACCCGACCTGGTGAACGAATTAGTTGTGGCAGCGCTAGAAAATCTTAAGTAGAGCTTAATCTTTCGAATTCCCGTTAAACGCGGGTATAGTCGAGCAGGCGGAAGTCATCCGCCGAGGTCAACCGATGAACGATTTCATGAACGTAGTGCAACTACTGATTTCCATCCTTTTGGTGGTTGTTATTCTAGCCCAGGTCAAAGAGGGCGGCGGCGGGTTGTTCGGCTCCGCGTCCTCGACCGTCCGCACCCGCCGAGGACTAGAGAAGACCCTGTTCCAGTTCACCATATTTCTTGCGATTTTGTTCGTAGTGATTTCAATCATCAGCGTCCGGGTAGGATAGTCCTAGGCGGCTCCTCCGCCCGGCACTACCATGACTTCGCCTCTACTTGTCTTCACCACTGACTTCGGCCTTTCCGACGCCTATGCGGGGGTCATGAAGGGTGTAGCTCTAAGCATCAATCCCGGCCTCGGCTTCATCGACCTGACCCATCAGATTTCGCCCCAGAACATCGCCCAGGGCTCATTCCTGCTGGGAATCAACCACCATTTCTTCCCCAAAGACGCGATTCACGTTGCAGTAGTAGACCCAGGGGTGGGCACGGACCGCCGGCCGATACTGCTCTCCACGTCTCACGGCCGCTTCGTAGCCCCGGATAACGGTCTGCTCAGTGGCGTCATATCCGAATACCTCGATCCAGTCCCAGAGGCTGCCGGCCTCGTTGGCCTATCGGATGGACTCACCGCGGTGCACCTGACCAACCCTGAATACTGGCATCATCCGGTGAGTCACACCTTCCATGGCCGCGACGTTTTCGCTCCGGTCGCGGCTCATCTGTCTCTTGGGGTAGCGCCAGAGGACATGGGTGAGCCAATAGAGAGTCTGTATCTCTTGCCAATGGCCAAACCCGCAATAAAAGACGGCCATATAACCGGCGTAGTTGCCTACCAGGATGTCTACGGAAATCTAGTCACCAATATTCCCGCCGAAAGCCTGCCTACGGTGGGGTCGATCGAGGTGCAGATCAAAGGCCGGAGCATCGTCGGCTTGTGCCAGACCTTCAATGATGAAGCGCATGTGGGTGACGACGGGTTGATCGCTTTGGTGGCTAGCCACGGTTACCTGGAAGTGGCTCTGCCCAACGGCAGCGCTGCATACTTGTTGTCAGCGGGCGAGGGTGAGGTTGTACGGGTAGGCACCGTTTCCGGTTGACATCGTTAGGCGGCGTGCTAACATTGTCCAAACTCGTCCAGGCATACTGGAATTGTAATAATTCCCACGCATGACGTAGGAGGGAAAATGGATCTTGACCGCGAGGGCCTACTCAAGCTATACAACACCATGACCATCATTCGGCACTTCGAGGAAAGAGGTATCCCGGAAACGGGCCAACGGGGTATGTCAGCCTCGGTCCACTCCTCCGCCGGACAAGAGGCGGTGCCTGTCGGGGTCTGCGCCAACCTTACCGACGAAGACTACATTGGAAGCACCCACCGAGGCCACGGCCACTGCATCGCCAAGGGCGTCGACGTTAAACAAATGATGGCCGAGCTTTTCGGCCGGTCCACCGGCCCCAATAAGGGCAAGGGCGGCTCAATGCATATCTCTGACATGAGCAAAGGGATGCTGGGCACCAACGGCGTGGTCGGGGCCAGCATCCCTCTAGCGTTGGGCGCGGCCTTGACATCCAAGGTCAAGAAACTGAACCGGGTGGCGGTGGCATTTTTTGGAGACGGCGGGGCCAGCCAAGGCGTAACCCACGAATCCATGAACCTAGCCTCGATCTGGAAACTGCCAGTGATCTTTCTGTGCGAGAACAACGGCTACGCCATGTCCACACCCAGTGAGTACGGTGTTTCCACCACCCATGTCTCCGACCGGGCCCAAGGATACGACATGCCCGGCATCCACGTTGACGGCATGGATGTCTTCGCCGTTTACGAGGCCACAGCCCAGGCGGTTGCCCGTGCCAGAGCCGGTGAAGGCCCCACATTGATCGAATGCGAGACCTACCGCTACTACGGCCATACCGTGTTCGACAATCCATTGACTTACCGCACCAAAGAAGAAGAGGACCACTGGCGCGCCCGTGACCCACTGTTGCATTTCCGGAATACTGTCATTCCCCAGGGCGATATCACCGCCGAAGAATTGGACCAGATGGACGCGGATGCCGAAGCCCTCATGGAAGAAGCGGTGAAGTTCGCCGACGAAAGCCCGCTGCCTGAGCCGGTCGAGTTGTACGACGATGTCTATGTCGACTACCCCAAAGACATGATGAAGCGCGGCGTGAACATGTCGGTCTAACACGCCGCAAATCAAATCCATCAGACGTAAGAGCGCCCAACTTCTAAGACTGCTGGAAATGGGCGATTAAGGAGAGATAGATGACCACAACATTAGCAACAACGGGGACCCGGGAGATTCAGTTCCGGGAAGCAATCAATGAATGTCTTCGCCAGGAGATGGAACTGGATGAAAACGTCATCATCATGGGCGAAGAGATCGCCGGAGGCGCCGGGCGTGAAGACCAGGGCTTTGAAGACGCCTGGGGTGGACCCTTCCGCACCACTGTCGGCCTGATCCAGCAGTTTGGCAAAGAGCGGGTGCTGGACACACCCCTCTCCGAGGCCGCTTTCATCGGCACCGCAATAGGTGCGTCCTCCACTGGACTGAGAGCCGTTGCTGAATTGATGTTCATCGACTTCATCGGAGTCTGCATGGACCAGTTGGTGAACAACGCCGCCAAGATGCGCTATATGTTCGGGGGCCAGGTGAAAGTCCCATTCACCATGATGACCCGCATCGGCGCAGGGTTCGGGGCTGCCGCGCAGCACTCCGAGTCTTATTACTCGATATTCAGCCACATTCCCGGCCTAAAGGGCGTGGCGCCCTCCGACGCTTACACCGCCAAGGGATTGCTGGCAGCCTGCATCCGGGATGACGACCCCGTCGTGTTCTTCGAGCACAAGGGCTTATACGGAATCTCCGGTCCAGTTCCTGAGGAGCCGTACGTGCTGCCCATTGGCAAGGCCCGGACCATCCGGGAAGGGACCGATATCACGCTGGTCGGAATCTCCAAGATGACCTGGGTCGCCAACGACGCAGCCGAGGCGCTGGCGAAAGAGGGCATCAGCTGCGAGGTCATCGATCTCCTCAGCATCTCTCCCATCGACTACGACCACATCAACGAGTCGGTTAGGAAGACCCACCGCCTGGTTGTTGTGGACGAGGACACCCCAGTTTGCAGCTTGGCCTCGGAGATCTGCGCCAGGGTGGCGGAAGAAGAATTCGACTACCTGGACGCGCCTCCTTCCAGAGTGACCGCGCCCCACACTCCTGTCCCCTACAGCAGGGCCATGGAGAACGAGTACATGCCCAACGAGACCAGGGTGATCGCCACGGTTAAGAAGCTGATCAACCGGTAGGGCCCAAAAGGCCTCCAGAGCTGGCACATAAACCACCGGTCCCGGAACAACTGGGGCCGGTGGTTAAATTTTGGGCGCTTACCCATTCAACACAGACAGGGAGTCATTTTGCGGCGTCCCCATTACAGCTATGTGATCCTGGCCACCGGGTTCTTCATCCTGTTCTTCAGCGGCGGTTCCCGGTTCGCCTTCGGGCTGATGCTGAAGCCTATGTCCGAAGACCTGGACGTCAGCCGCTCGACCCTCTCCCTGGCGGTGACCACCTTCATGGTGGTCTCGGCATTGGCGCTACCATTCCTGGGGCGGTTGGTGGACCAGTGGAGCTTGAAGCGAGTCATCGGCATCTCCGCCGTAGTGGCCGGGGTGGGCATAGGGTTGATGGGACAGGTTGACTCACCCTGGCAGGTGTTCGTCGTATACGGCGTGGTCTACGCCCTGGGCAATGCCGGCACATCGAACTCGCCGGTGACCGTGATGATCAGCCGCTGGTTCCCCGACCGGCGGGGAGTTGCCAGCAGCGGGGCGATTGCCGGGAACGCCGTGGGCCAGTTGCTGATAGTGACGGCCCTGGCTGCGGTGCTGGTCTCGCTGGACTGGCGGTGGTCGTTCACCGTACTGGGAATAGCCAACGTGGCTGTCCTGGCACCGCTGGTGTTCCTGGCATTCAGGGACAAACCATCGGAAGAGGATGTGCAGCCCAGTAGCCTGGCCGCGCGGCCAATCAACCCGCCAGACTCAGCCCTCTCTCTGGGACGGACGATTACCTCGCCCCAACTGGCGCTGCTGGTAACGATCTATGCAATCTGCGGCTTCCAGGACTTCTTCGTCGCGACTCACATCGTGGCCTTTGCGCGAGACCAGGGCGTGGGCTCGGTCTTGGCGGGGAACCTGCTGGCCCTCATGGGGTTGATGGGGCTGATCGGAGTGCTGTCCTCGGGGCTGTTGGCCGACGCTTTCGGTGCGGTGCGCCCCACAGTTATCTGCTTCTTCATACGCATGTTCATATTCGCGTTCATCATCTTCGACCAGAGCGCGTTTTCGATTTTCATCTTCGGCTTGCTCTATGGGCTGACGTTCCTGATCACCGCGCCGCTAACGGTCGTCTTCGTGGGAAACATCTTTGGCGTGGCGAGGCTGGGGACGTTGGCCGGGTCGATCTCGATGGTGCACCAGATCTCGGGCGGCGCCGGTGCGTTCGTGGGAGCGTGGATCTTCGACAACCGAGGCAGCTACGACGACATGTTCCGGCTGGCATTGATACTGTCGGTGGTCGCGGCTGTATTAGTGACGCTGGTGCGGGAGAAGCGGATCGACGAACCAGCTACTTCGTCGCCACCTGGATGATGAAGTCCGGGTCGTAGTGGTCGTATTCGGCTTTGAAGTCGCCGTAGCGCTCCACTTGCTGGAACCCGGTCTCTTGAAGCAGGCCGGTCAGGTGGTCTTGTCTGATGGGACAGACGGTTAGGTGGTGCACAGAGCCGTCGGCATAGGAATACTTGAGCCGTACGGATTCTTCGCTCACGTCCTCAGGCTGGACGTCCACCGTCTCGCCGAGGTAGTAGGACTGATGCTTGCTGGAGAACCCCTTGTCCAGCATGGCGTCGTAGTTGCGGTGATCGATCACAGCCACACCGCGGTGATTGAGCAGCCGGTAGATCTCCCCCAGGGCCTGTATCCGCTCGTCGTCATCGAACAGGTGCGTGAAGGCGTTACCAAGGCAGATGATGGCGTCGAACTTCTCGTTGGGGAATGCAGCCGAAAGTGAGGTCCATTGGGCCTCAACCAGCCGCTGGTCCTTCAGTCCGGACCTGGCGGCGTTCTCCTTGGCTTTCTCGACCATATTGGCCGATCCGTCGGAGCCGGTGACAACGAAGCCGTTCAGATACAGGTTGACCGTGTGGTAGCCGGTGCCGCAGGCGATATCCAGCACTGTCCGGGCCCCGTTATTGTTCAGTACGCTCTCAAAGAACCCGCCCTCCGCCGCCCTGCGTTTGTCCCAGTCAATCAACTCGTCCCAGCGGTCTACGAACTCGGAAGTGTATTCACTGATGAACAGATCTCTGTTATTTTCCGGCGGCATATTATCAACCTATCCTTGCGGTTTTTGTGCCACGAGCAGGGCCCAGCCGATCTTGCCCGCCGTGGCGGCTTCGACCCAGAACTGTAGAGCATCAACGGTGCCGTCGATGGTCCCGGCATCGACCAGCGCCAGCAGTCCACTTCGATTCTGTATCACTTCTTTTCGGACCCAGTCATAGGACCGAGCCACGTGCTGAGACCAGTCCTCCTCTCGTGTCACGTCGAAGCCCAGGCCCTCCAGAACTCGCCGATAATCGGGCAGGTCCCACATATCAGGAGACTTCACCCGGTCGTAGATGCGGTCCCGGTCCGCTTGGGGAGTGCCGCTCCGGACCAAGATGTCGGTGAAAACCAGTGTCCCACCAGGGGCCAAAACCCTTAGGCACTCCGACAAGACCTGGGCCTTATCAGCGCCGTGCAAGAACGCCTCCTGGCTCCAGACGATATCGAACGAGCCGTCGGCGTACTTGAGGTTGTGGAAGTCTCCGTATTCGAAAGTCAGCAGGTCTTCCAGACCCGATTCGGCGGTGCGTTGCGCGGCCAGATCAAGTTCCTTCTGGCTGATGTTGGTTGCCGTGATGTGACAGCCGTACTGGGAGGCCAGGTAGCGGGCGGTTGAGCCGTAGCCGCACCCTAGGTCCAAGGCCCTGGTTTCCGGCGTCAGATGCACCGCCTGGGCCATGATCTCGTTGGTGTGTTCCATGGCCTCGGGGTGGGGGCACTCATTGCTGCACGGCACGCCCAGATGCAGGTTCTCACCCCAGATTGTGCGGTAGATCTGGTCCGCCGGGCCGTCATAGTAGGCTTGGGTGCTGGAAACGATCGCTTCGGTTTCTTTGTTGGCCATGGTCTTCACTCACAGACTGCGCGAACGGCGGAGGGACGCCCTCATCCTAACCTTCTCTCGTGCGCGGGAGAAGGGATTTAATCCGGCCTAATGGAAGAGTTGGCCGCCGTTGACGTTGTAAGCCTGGCCGGTGATGAATCCGGAGTCTTCTCCCGCTAGGAAAGCCACCATGTTGGCCACGTCTTGGGCCTCGGCGATACGGCCCAGCGGGGTGTTCTGTGCAGAGTCCTCCACGATCTGGCCTCTGAATTCCTCCTGTGTGATGCCCCGTTCGGCCGCTTGGTCTCGTTCCCAATAACTCATCCGGTCGGTGTTGATGGGGCCGGGGCAGACGGCGTTCACAGTGATTTTATAAGGCGCCAGGTCCATGGCTGTCGCCTGCGTCAGGCCGATAACGGCGAATTTGGATGCCGAGTAGGCGGCCCCGTTGGCGCTGGCCTGCTTGCCGGCGTTGGAGGCGATATTGATGATGCGTCCGCCCCTGCCTGAGTCGATCATGTGCGGCGCCACCAGCTTGGTTGTTAGGAACACAGCGGTGGTGTTGATCGCGAGAAAATGATCCCAAACCTCTTTTTCCAGTTGGGTCACCGGGACCTTATCCTTGCCGATGATCGCCCGGGCATTGTTCACCAGGATATCGATACGCCCGAACCGGCTCATGGTCTGTTCCACCAGGTGTTCAATCTCCAGCGGATCTGATAGGTCGCAGTAGAAGAGCGCCGCGCTCCGGCCCAGGGCCTGGACCTCTTCGGACACAGTGTCGATGCCGCCCCATTCGTTCCTGACTTCGGCCGGAGGCAGGTCCGACACCTCGCGGTGGACGTCGCTAAGGGCGATGTCTGCGCCTAGTCCGGCCAACTTCATGACCGTGGCCCGGCCCACGCCGCGCATGCCGCCAGCGCCGGTGATCAAGGCTACCTTTCCGTCTAGATCAGGCATGAGTGCCTCCATCCTTTACTTGATTCATCTGAGCGTCCCGCCAGTTTAATCGACGGCACCGGCCAACACAACGCCGCGCCTGAGTCGCGTCTTTCTTGACAGCCCAGATGGCGGCCCATATAGTCCAGCCAATTCAGCGGTAGCCGGTTAATTGGGATGGTGAAGGCAAGCATGAGTACCTCGATAATCCGTGGCAAGTATGTCATCTGCGAGGCGGCAGTTGACGGTCAGTCCAGCCGGGTAATCACCGATGGAGCAGTGTTCCAGCGGGACGGGGTCATCGAGGCGGTTGGCGCTTACGACGAGATCAAAGCCGCCCATCAGGCCGACGAGGAACTGGGAGGGTCTGGCTATGTGGTCATGCCAGGTCTGGTGAACGCCCACCACCACGGCCGGGGTGTGAGCACCTTCCAGAATGGTTGCATCGACGACTGTTTAGAGACGTGGATACTGGCCGGATGGGGCCGCCGTCCCTACGACCATTACCTGATGACCCTGTTCACGTCCATCCAGATGATCGAATCCGGCACTACTACCACCATGTACAACCACGCCCAGACCCCGGCAACGGGCCTGGCCGACGATGTATCGGAGGTGTTGCGTGGGTTCGCCGACGCCGGGATGCGGACCGCTTTTTCGGTTTACTTCCGGGAGCGCAACCGCGTCGTCTACCAGGACGACGAGCAGTTCATCTCCGGCCTGCCCGGAGACTTAGCCGGATCACTGCGGCAGTTCTTAGCCGCTGTTAACCTATCTGAAGAAGAGTATTTCTCGGTTTTTCAGGGCCTGCACCAGAAATATTTGAACGATTCCGATTCCAGAGTGACGGTGCTGCTCAGTCCCAGCAACGTACAGTGGGTTTCAGACGAGTTCTTGCTGCGAACCAAGGATGAGGCCACACGGACCGACGCAGCGATTCATATCCACTTAGTAGAAAGCCTCTACCAGAAGGAGTACGGCCTTCGGACCTGGGGCCACACCCCGGTCGAGCACCTGAATAATCTGGGCTTTCTGGGGCCGGAGGTGTCCTGCGCTCATTCGGTCTGGCTGACCGACCAAGACATCGACATCCTGGCCCAAACCGGCGCTACCGTCTGCCACAATCCCAGTTCAAACCTGCGCCTGAAGAATGGCATAGCCCCGGTCAACGCCCTACTAGGTAAGGGCGTAAATGTTGCCCTGGGCACGGACAGCACTGCCCTCAACGACGACGACGACATGATCCAGGAGATGAGGTTGGCCGCCAAGCTGCACCGGCAGCCCAGGATGGACATGCCGGCATTGAACTCACACCAAGCACTACGCCTGGCCACCACCAACGCAGCCCGGCCAACTGGACTCCAAGACAAGATCGGCGTCTTGGAACCGGGACGTTTCGCAGACCTAGTTCTTCTGGACCTGGACGCCTTGACCGATCCTTATTCTGACTCAGGCATAGACGTGGTGGACATGCTTCTGTACCGGGGCAAAGCGTCACACATCGACATGGTCATGATCCAAGGCGAGGTGGTAGTGAAAAACGGCACTTTTATCAAGATGGATAAAGAGGCAGTGCTGCGGGAGATCAAAGAACAGTTCGCCCGGCCTATGGAGGGCCGGGCCATTGAGGCCAAGAAACTGGCTCAGGGATTGACGCCTTTCGTAGAAGAGTTCTACAAGGACTGGGGCAAGTCGGAAATCACGCCCCACTACGGGTTTAATAGCCGGGTGTAAGCTTTCGAACCCAACATATTAGGCGCTGTTTTCTGACCACTGCTCGATCTCGATAAATACCTTTGCGATTTTCTGTCTGGTCGCTTCAGTGGCTTCCTGAGTCCAGTCATAAAAGCCTTTTCCGGTTTTGGCTCCCAATTCGTCTTTGTCCACTTTCTCTTCAAGAAACTCAATCACGTCCATCGATGAATCTATGTCCGGCAGGATCTGCTTGAGACCGGTTAAAAACAGACTCCACCCGTGACACACTTCAAAACTCTCGAAAAAATTGGCGGCAACACAGTGCCAATGTCTTCGGGACTGGCGATGCCCCGCTGAACCATTGATAGGGCTTCCCTAGCCATCGCAACTTCTAGACGAACGGCGATGAATCCTAGGACCTCTTTCTGGACTACCACTGGTCTTTTCCCGGATTTTTTGAGGACCTGAAACATGATGCCCACGGTTTCGTCGGAGGTCTGTTCGGTGCGGACGATCTCGACCAACAGGGACACATAAGCCGGTTTTGTGTAGTGGGTCACCAGTACCCGGTCGGGGCGTTGGGTCACCTCGGCGAAACGGCTTGAAATTATCGCTGAAGTGCTGCTTGCCAGTATCGTCCGTTCCGGCCAGAAGGCGTTTAGGTCTCGAAAGATCTGTTGCTTCGATTCAACGTTCTCGTAAACCGCTTCAATCACCACATCTCAGTCTCGTGGCACTTCTTCCAATGACGTGGTGGTGGAAATGTTGGCCAAGGCTGCCTGGGCGAGGTCAGGCTTCGTCATATCCAACTCCACCAATCTATCCAGGTCTGCCTTGATGAAATCCATACCCTTTTGGAGGCTCGCATCGTTAGTGGAATTAAGACGTACCTGGCAACCGGCCAAGCCCAACGTGAGGGCGATCCCGTGGCCGATATTCCCAGCGCCGACCACTGCCGTGGTGTTAACTTCATTGAAATTCATATCGACTCCTTATCCTGCCTGACTCGGAATATTACTCCCAGACTTAGGGCACAACAACAAGGTTGGTTAGCGTCGGATGCCCCTTGCCCATGTGTTAGTATTGGAGGGATTGCCAGGCGTGGTATTACACATGTCCGGCGTCGCTAAATCAAAAAAACGTTGGCAGGAGTGAACTCATCATGGCCACGGTAGGAAGCGGCAAATACACCTATGAATACATCCCCGATTGGGCGAAACTGCCCTCGGGGCAAGAATTTGGCACCTGCAGTGCAGTCGCCTCCGACTCCCAAGACCGAGTCTACGTCTTCCAGCGCAAGAGCCCGCCGGTCTTGGTTTTCGACCGGGACGGCAATTTCCTCAGCTCGTGGGGCGAGGGCATGTTCGACGACCCCCACGGCATATTCATCAAGGACGACATCGCCTATCTCACCGACCGGGAAGGCTCCATAGCCATGAAGTGCACCTTGGACGGAAAACCCCTGCTTTCCATCGGCACCAAGGGCGAGTATTCGGATACCGGCTGCGAGAAGGCGGGCGATGTCTGCCCTCGTTCTGCTGGACCGTTTAACTACGTCACCGAGATGGTCCCTGCTCCCAATGGAGAGCTTTATATCTCCGACGGCTACCGGAATGCCCGAGTGCACCGGTTCTCCGCCGCCGGCGACCTGATCTCTTCCTGGGGCGAACCAGGCAAGGGTGGCCCCAACCAGTTCCATCTACCCCACAGCCTGATCGTCGGCGCCAACGGCCAGGTCTACCTCTGCGACCGCGAGAACAGCCGCGTCCAGGTGTTCTCTCCAGAGGGCGAATACATCACCATGTGGACCGACATGCAACGGCCATTGGATATCTCCCAGGACGGCGAGGGCATCTTCTACACATCAGAACGCCCGACCGAGACCGCACCGCCCCAGATGAGCGTGTTGGACGGCGACGGCAAGGTTCTCGAGAGATTTCCTTCGCGCTCGGCCCACGGATCTTGGGTCGACGCCCATGGCGACCTGTACCTGGCCTTGACCTCTGAAAAAAGCGTCGATAAGTACGTCCGGATCGGGTAAGCAGCCAAGAATATAGATTCATGGCCGACAACCAACAACAACCCAAACGCAGCCTCTCGGGCTTGGAAGTGAAGCCGGTCTATACACCGGACGACCTGGCTAACAACGACTTTGCAAGGGACTTGGGTCAGCCGGGGGAGTTTCCCTTCACTCGCGGCCCCTATCCCAACATGTACTCGGGGCGGCTGTGGACCAGACGCCAGATAGCCGGCTTCGGCACCGCCCAGGCAACCAATAAGCGATATCGGTTTCTGTTGGACCACGGCCAGAACGGCATCAGCACCGACTTCGACCACCCGACCCTGACGGGCTACGACTCTGACCACGAACTGGCCGAGGGCGAGGTCGGCCGTCTGGGCGTGGCCATCGACTCTGTCCGCGACATGGACGACCTGTTCCTGGATATACCGCTAGACAAGGTCAGCGTATCCCTGACCATCAACCACCCGGCGATCGTGTTGATGGGCATGTTCCTGTCCGTCTCCGAAAAGCGGGGCGTAGATTGGAAATCGCTCCGGGGAACGGTCCAGAACGACTCTCTAAAAGAGTTCCACGGCCAGAAGACCTTCGCCTTGGGGCCTCGTCCCTCGCTGAAGCTGACCACCGACATCGTGGAGTTCTGCACCAATCGCGTGCCCAACTGGTACACCATCTCCATCTCCGGCTATCACATCCGAGAGAGTGGCTCAGACGCCGTCCAGGAGCTGGCCTTCACTATCGCTCAGGGCATGGCCTATGTGGAGTCGGCATTGGAGCGGGGACTGCCGGTGGACAGTTTCGCTCCCCGCCTGTCGTTTTTCTTCGGCTGCCACAACGACGTATTCGAAGAGGTGGCCAAGTACCGGGCCGCCCGGCGCATGTGGGCCCGAATAATGAAGGACCGCTACAAGGCCCAGCAGCCCGAGTCCATGCGGCTGCGGTTCCACACCCAGACTCTTGGTTCGACGCTGATGCGGCAAGACCCGCAGAACAACATCGCCCGGGGCACCTTGCAGGCGTTGGCGGCAGTGCTCGGAGGCACCCAGTCGCTGCACGTTAGCGGCTTCGATGAGGCCTTCGACATCCCTTCTGAAGAGGCCATGCGAATGTCCTTGGCCACCCAGTTGATCCTGGCCCACGAGTCAGGAGTGGCCAACACGGTCGACCCGCTGGCCGGGTCTTACTTCATTGAAAGCATGACCGATCGGATCGAAGAAGCCGCCTGGGAATACATCTCAAAGATCGAAGCCATGGGCGACGGCGCCTATCCCATGAAACAGGGCATGCTCCGGGCCATCGACACTGGCTACATCGAACTGGAGATCGCCCGGTCGGCCTACGAATACCAACTCCGCATCGAGAGCGGCGAGCAGGTGGTGGTTGGGCTGAACCAGTACCAGTCAGAGGGCACCCAGAAACTGGAGCTGTTCCAGTTCGACCCGGAAGAAGAGGAGTGGCAGAAGGGACGGCTCGCCGAGACCCGCAGCGGGCGCAGCCCAACCGATGTGAGGAAGGTCCTGTCTTCTCTAAAACAGGCCGCCAAAGACGACAAAAACCTGATGCCCGGTGTCCTTGAGGCAGTGGGAGCCCTGGCCACCGAGGGCGAGATTCTGGACACCATGCGTGAGGTCTACGGCGAGTACGTGGACCCTGGGGTCTTTTAGCGGTGGCTGCCCAGCCGGCGAACATCAAAGTCCTCCTGGCCAAGTTGGGGTTGGACGGGCATGACCGGGGCATCAAGGTGATCGCCAGGGCCATGCGAGACGCCGGCATGGAGGTGGTCTACATGGGCATGCGGGTTACCCCCGACCAGGTGGCCCAAACCGCAATGCAAGAAGACGTCGACGTGGTGGGCATCAGTATCCTCTCCGGCGCCCACATGCGCCTCATTCCCCGCTTGACCAAAGCCCTTGAAGACCGGGGGATCAGCGACGACCTGCTCCTGATGGTGGGCGGCACCATCCCCGAAGACGAGGTTGAGCCGCTGGAAAAGATGGGCGTGCAAGGCGTTTTTCCAGTAGGCAGCTTTACGTCATCCATGACCGAGTTCATCACCGAGAACGTCAGCCGTGGCCGGTCGGCGCCCCAGTCATAATCCAAACCCTCCAAAAACCCACAGGTAAACTTCACCGATGAAATGGCCTCCTCAATACCCCGATAACTACCGCCCTAGCCCGGACCAGGAACACTGGTCGCCCGAACTGGAAACTATGCCGCCGGCCGAGCGTGAACGGCATATCTTGGCGAAACTGCAGAGTCAGGTTCGCTACGTCTTCGAGAATTCCGGCTTCTACCAAGAGTTCTACAAGGATCTGGCCGTCGACCCGGTTAACCTGGCCAGCCTGGAAGAATTCACCCAACTGCCGATATTGACGAAAGAGGACATCCGCCGGGAACAAGAGAAGCATCCACCCTACGGCCGCTTCCTCTGCGTGCCTCCCGAAGAAATTTTCCGGGTACACGGCACGTCGGGCACCACCGGCAGGCCAACCGTCTTCGGCATCAGCAAGGGCGACTGGGAACGGATCGCCGAAGCCCACGCCCGCATCCTTTGGGGGGCCGGGCTGCGTACCAATGACACCGTCATGGTTGCCGCGGTCTTCAGCCTCTACGTGGGTAGCTGGGGCGCCTTGGTTGGGGCTGAACGCCTGGGCGCAACCTGCTTTCCCTTCGGTAGCGGCGCTCCGGGCCAGACCGAGCGCGCCGTGGAATGGGCCACTGTGGTCAAACCCTCCGTGCTATACGGCACCCCGTCCTATGCCCTATACCTGGCCGAGACCGCCCGGCAGATGGGCTTTGACCCCAAAGAAGACTTCGGGTTCCGGTTCATGTTCTTCTCCGGAGAGCCGGGAGCCAGCGTTCCTGCCACCCGCCGACTGATCGAGGAGACCTTCGGCTGCTACATCGTGGACCAGGGAACCATGGCTGAGATGACGCCTTGGATGAGCGCCTCGGGTTGCCGCCACCTGGAGGGCGGGATGCACCTTTGGCAGGACATCGTATACACCGAGATGGTCGACCCTCAGTCCAAGCTGAACTTGCCGCTGGGCGAAGAGGGCGTGCCGGTTTACTCACACACCGAACGCACCTCCCAACCGATGATCCGCTACTGGTCGGGCGACATCGCCCGCTGGGACATGGTTGACTGCCCCTGCGGCCGCACTTACCCCACCTTGGTTACCGGCATCTACGGCCGGGTGGACGACATGATCATCGTTCGGGGCCAGAACGTCTTTCCCTCTCGTATCGAAGACGTGCTCCGCAGTCTGGACGAATTCGGCGGCGAATTCCGCCTGGTGTTGGAACGAGAGACGGGCCAGATGGACCGCCTGACGGTACAAGCCGAGGTCCTGAAAAAGGCGTACGCCTCCCAGGAGTTCGACCCGGTGGCCTTGGAGCCGGTGCGGGAGCGATTCACGGCGGAACTGCGCCGAGCCATCGGTGTCAGTGTTGCCGTGGAACTGAAACCGGCCGGCGAGTTTGAACGCACCCAGTTCAAGGCCCGCCGTATAATTGACATTCGGACGCCCTGACACTTTTCCACCACGCTACTTTGAGGAAAGGGATATGACTTCCAGAAGGCCCACTCACAGCACGTTGGACCATTCTTTAGGTGAGACGATCGACCTCATCCGGGACACGGTGCGCCAGTTCTCGTCCCAGGACATTGCGCCCCGGGCCGAGGAGATTGACCAGAGTGACGAATTCCCCAGAGACCTTTGGCCTAGGCTTGGCGACCTGGGTCTGCTGGGCATCACTGTCTCCGAAGCGTACGGCGGCGCCGGCCTTGGCTACCTGGCCCATGCCGTATCCATGGAGGAGATCTCCCGTGGTTCCCCCAGCGTCGGACTCAGTTACGGCGCCCACTCCAATCTTTGCGTCAACCAGATCTACCGGAACGGCACCGACGCGCAGAAACGGCAGTACCTGCCGAAATTGATCAGCGGCGAACACGTTGGAGCGCTGGCTATGAGCGAGCCCGAGGCCGGGTCCGATGTTGTAAGCATGTCGCTTAGGGCCGAGAAGAAAGGCGACCGCTACGTATTGAACGGCAGCAAGATGTGGATCACCAACGGGCCCGAGGCCGACACTCTGGTGATCTACGGCAAGACCGACCCCGAGGCCGGCTCCAGAGGCATCACCGCGTTCTTAGTCGAGAAGAGCTATGCCGGTTTCCAGGCTTCAACTAAGCTGGACAAGCTGGGCATGCGAGGCTCCAGCACCTCTGAGTTGGTGTTTCAGGACTGTGAAGTGCCCGAGGAGAACGTGCTTGGTGAAGTTGGCCACGGTGTTCGGGTGCTGATGAGCGGACTTGACTTCGAACGTCTAGTCCTCGCCGGAGGGCCTTTGGGTATCATGCAGTCCTGTCTGGACATCGTGTTGCCTTACGTCCACCAGCGGAAGCAGTTCGGCCAGCCCATCGGGGAATTTCAACTGATCCAGGCCAAGTTGGCCGACATGTACACCTCGCTCTCGGCCTCCCAATCGTACGTCTACGCTGTAGCGCGGGCCGCCGACCGTGGCGAGAGCAACCGCAAAGACGCCGCCGGATGCCTCCTATTCGCCGGAGAGCACGCAACTCAGGCGGCGTTGCAAGCAGTTCAGACCCTGGGCGGCAACGGGTACGTCAACGAATTCGCCACGGGGCGGCTGCTGCGGGACGCCAAGCTCTATGAGATTGGCGCCGGGACCAGCGAGATACGCCGCATGCTCATCGGCCGGGAGCTGTTCCGGGAGTCTGAGTAAGCCGCCTGCATCCTCCGTTTGAGTCCGGCATCAAACTACTCGGATTCCATCCGACTACGGCAGTCACTCGTAATATTCCATAACGACCGCCGATGAATGAAGATTTCCGGGTGAGCGTTTCTTGAATTTGATTTTCCCATCCTGGCGCCACGGCATTTTCTGGCCCGCCGTCTTGCTTCTGCTCTTATTGGTGGCTGCTTGCTCGTCGGACGATAGTGCAGCAACCTCAGCTCCATTAGCTGGGAGCTGGACCTGAGCGACCTGCCGGATGATCCGACTGAATTGATGTTCGCCATTCTGGACGAGACCCTGGACCGGGTTGCCCGAAAGATGGCCTACTCGGGGAATCAGACCTTCATCCCAGTGCCCTTGGAATTCCTCCGCTTCCAGGTCCAATCCGCTTCCAGGTCCAACAGGAAGCTATTATTGACATGACTTCCTACTTGTCCCGTCTCAAGGACAACGTCCCGCCCGAAGAGTTGATGATCTTCTCTCCGGAGCAGAGCGAATGGAATTGGTGAATCGAGTGGCTGGGCAACAACCCTCAGGTCCAACCGTCTGACAACTATGTCGGCTGGAAGGGCCAGCTCTACACCATATTGGACCCGGGCTTGGGCGGGTTTCTCTACGACGGCGTAAAAACAAATATCAGGATCGAATAGGTCGTCTGGGGCGGCGTGTCCAAGGACGGTATCCACGACCTAATCGACCATCCGGTGATCCCAGCGGGCGAAGCCGCCTACTTACTGCCCGACGACCGGGTCTTCGGCGTGTCCATCAACGGCCAACACCAGGCGTATCCTCTCCGCATCATGAACCGGCACGAGATGGCCACCGATGTCATCGCGGGAGTTCCCTTCGCCCTGGCGTATTGAACTCTCTGCGGGTCCGGAATCGTGTATTCCACATTGATCGACGGGGTACGGGTGCAGTTCGGCACCTCGGGTTTCCTCTACCGCATCAACAAACTGATGTTCGACCACAAGACCGAGACCCTATGACACCAGTTCAGAGGCGTCCCCACCTCCGGTCCGTTGGTCGGCACCAGGGCTAAGCTTGAGGTCCTGCCAATGAACCTAACGATATGGTCCGAATGGCTGGCCAAGCACCCTAACACCACCGTTCTCGACCTCGACACCGGTGTGTATCCCGAAGATGCCTATACTCCAGAGGCCCAGAACGACTCTGCCTACTTCGCCTACCGGTACCAATCAGACACACTGTTCCCGGTGCCCGAGCGCAATTCAGACCTGGAAACTAAAGAGCAGGTTTTTGGACTGGCCTTTGGCGACGAAGCCAGGGCTTACCCGTTGTCTCCCTTCGAAGGGAACAATCTGATCAACGACACTCTGGCAAGCCGAAAAGTGGTGATCTTCGCGGGCGCTTCTGGCGCTGAAGTTCGAGCTTACAAGCGCGGCGGCCATGTGTTCACTCTTGCCGAGGCATCTGCTGCCGACGGCCAATCGGTCATCCTCACCAATGAGAGCGGCGGCGAATGGCGTCCCGTAGACAACGCTCTGGCGAGCCTGGACGGGTCCGGCCGGACATTGCCGCAGGTCGCCAGCCGCGACGCCTATTGGTTCGGTTGGTACGTTTTTATCCTCATATGGACATCTACTCTCCATAGCCTCTGCCCCTTTCCGTCCTCATGCTGTGCCTGGACTGCGCCATTTACCCGCTATTTGGTGACGTATATAATTGACACTAATTTAAAATTAATTTTAAACTAGGTATAGCTTTCACAGCTAAAGGCAGGGAATACGCCTTTTGTCCGGCGCCATAGCCAACGCGCTGGCCGATTGCGGACGCCTGTAGATCGGGGTCTAGATAGTCCAGCAAGGACCATGGCCCCGACCCCATGCCGCAGATTTCGCGGCGGAGGAATGGAGGACGGGTATGCGGAAATCGATATCGCTGCTGCCAATCACGCTGTTTTTTCTAGCGTTGGTTGCGGTGGCCTTCTTCTCGAACCAGAACATTATCCATGCGGAAGATGACCACGGCGATTACCGTTTCACTTCCACCGACCTGAACATCGGTTCAGGGGCCGTGTCGGGCGCAATCAATCCTTCCGACATCCTGTTTGATGTGGACTATTTCTCTTTCCAAGCCCTTAGGGGTGTCGAATACACGTTTGTGCTGGACGAGATTACGGTCATCGACGCCAACATCTCCATCATCAACTCCCTGTCTCGCGGCAACAACAGTTCCCCCGAGCAGCAGCTAACCGTGTCCGGCGGGCAGAAGACCGTAGCCTGGATCGCCCGTACCACCGACACCTACTATGTAGAAGTATCAGGAACGATCAACAACTTCGACGGTTCTTTCTACCTGGGTGATTACACTCTTAGTGGGTTCGCGGATACCCGGTTCGTAGACCGCCATTCCGACGAGAGCACCGGCGCAACCCAGATCACCGCCGGAAACGTTTACCAAGGCGCGGTCAGCCCCTGGAGTAATCAGCCAAGCCTGGCCGACACTGTCGACGGCGGAGACGACTTCGACTTTTACTCATTCCAGGCCCAACGAGGTGTTAGGTACAACATCGAGGTTGAACTAGGCACCTCGGAAGGCGTGGAAATCGCCATTCAATCCGGGCTTTCGGGCGTGGAAAAGACCAGCGACGGCATCGGCAACACTTTGAGTTGGATCTCCCCGCACAACCGTACCTATTTCATTGCAATTACTGGCACTACCAGGGTCCGCGATTCGAACGGCACCTATGCCATCAAATTAAACGCGGAAACGGCCCTCCTTGACCAGCATTCTCAGTCCATTGCCGGGGCGACAGTGGTCAGCTTTGGAAATGCCCATCAAGGGTCGATCAGCCCAGCCGACGACTTGGACTATTTCTCTTTCCCGGCCCAGCGCGGCGTTAAATACACGCTGGATATCACTCTGGGTAGCGCCGACGGCGTGTCACTCGCGGTGACCGACACCAGCGGCACCAGCCTTGCTGCCAATGGAAGCGTGGGAACGCATCTTGAGTGGCTGGCTCCCGCCAACGCAACCTATATGGCGGTGGTGTCTGCGTCCACCCAGGTGCCAAATGTCATCGGTACCTATTCCCTGAACTTGAGCATAGACAATACGCTGCAGGACTATCACGGCGACTTCCCCAGCACCGCCTCGGTCCTCAGCTTCGGCAACGCCCATCCGGGCGCAGTCAGCCCGAGCACCGACCGGGACTATTTCTCATTCCTGGCCGAACGAGGCGTCAACTACTCTCTGGCCTTGGAATTACTGACGGCCAGCGGCGCGGTCATATCCATCGAGAGCCTCGAGGGTGACACACTGAGCAGCACCAACGGTCTGGGCACCGGCCTGGGATGGACGGCGGCCAGTACCGGCCTTTTCTACGTTGTTATCTCCCATTCGCCGCAGGCCACTGAGGGGATCGGTTCCTACTCCCTCACGGTGTCGGCGAACACCAGTTTGGAGGACCGTCATCTGGACACGGCCTCCACCGGCACTCCGCTGAGCTTTGGCACCGTATACCAAGGCGCGATCAGCCCTCAGTCAGACTTGGACTTCTTCACCTTCCCGGCGATGCGGGGGGTGGAATACATCTTGGACCTGACCTACGGATCGGCTACTGCCGTCTCCTTGGAGGTCAATAACGTGGGGGGAGGCGCGGACACCGGTGCCCGGAACTTTGGCGAGAGCAACCTCGTCCGTTGGACCGCTCCGGACTCCGGTACCTACTTCGTAAAGGTATCAGCCTCGGCCAAAGCCGAAGAACCGACCGGGACATATTCGCTCAAAGTAACTCCTGACACGACGTTGCAAGACCGGCATAGTGATACCGCCATGAACGGCACCCGCATCGGGTTCGGCAACGCAATTGCAGGCGCCATTAGCCCGTCAAATGACTATGACTATTTCCTGTTCTTGGCCGAGAAGGGAATCACCTACACGGTCGATGTGAGACCGGGTACAGTTGACGGCGTCCGGTTCTCGGTGGAAAACGCGGCGGCCGGGTTCTCGGCCTCCAACTTTGGGCTGGAACAAGCCCTTGAGTGGGAGGCTCCCGAAGCCGGCTGGTATACCCTGGCCGTCTCCGCATCCGGACGGGTGGGCTATCCCACCGGCACCTATCTGATCACCATCAACCGTCAGAGCGACGTTCGTCCCGACGTCCCCAAGGTTAACGAACCTGCTCCGGACCCGGTCGACACTCCACTCCCTAGGGTGACTACGCCCACTGGGACGGCATTGGTCCTTGAATCACGGGTCTCTCCTTTGGGAAGCACCGTTCGAGTTCCCGTGAAACTGCACGAAGCCTCAGGAATCACCAGCCTGGGATTCACCTTGAACTACGATTCAGACGCCCTACGGGTGGTCTCCGTGGAACGAGGGTCCAGGCTGACTGAAGACTCCTTCAGTTACGACGCAGACACTCTGGGCGAGATTAGATTTGGATTTGCCGCAACCCGCGGCTCTGGGTCCGGAGGCACCGCTGCGGTGGTCGAGTTCCAGGTAGTCGGGTCCTCGGGCTCGGTGAGTCCAATCACCCTGTCAAACGCCTTAGTGAGCCACAATGCCCAAGGGCCGCTCTCCATGGAATTGGTGGGCGCCGACTTCAAGGTAGGCCCAAGGGTCCGGGGTGACGCCGACGGCGATAGTGTAATAACGGCATTGGACGCGCTTCAGGCCCTTAGGATGGCGTCCGACCTCATAAAGATTGACCTGGCTTTGGACGTTAACAATGACGGCAAGATCACCATCGACGATGCACGAATTATTCTGAACATGGCCCGGCCGAGTTAGGGGAGCAGATCATGCGCTGGATGTTAGAAGTCGCATATATCGGAATATTAAGCAGTTGGAGATGGTTGCTGGGTTCGGCAGCCGTCGTCGGAGCGCTTGTGGGCCTGCTGTTCGCGGTTGGAGTATTGGGCGGCGGCAGCGATGGAAGTGGAGCAGAGTTGCCATCGGCGATCGCTTCTCCAACACCCACGCCGGCGGCTAGCACCAACCCCACAGCCGTCCCGCAACCAACGCCTACCCTTGCGCCTACCCTTGCGCCTACCGTTGCGCCTACCGTTGCGCCTACCGTGGCCCCAGCCCCCAAGTTTATCTCGGTGCCGATCTTGGCCACTCGGGCGAACAATGTGGGTAGCTTGGAATTTGTCTTAGTCTATGACCCAGCCAAACTGGAATTGGAGCGGGTGGAACGCGGGCTATTGTCCGGGGATGCCTTGATCGACTCCAGCACCCCGTCGCCTGGAAGGCTTTGGACCGGCATCATCGATATCAACGGCATCGACGGCAGCGGCTCGGTGGCTGTGGTGAGGTTCAAAATCCGGGACAACGTGGGCGGCACCATGCCATTCACGCTGGAGAACGTCGCCGCGTTCGACGCCAATACCCTGGTGGACATCGTAACCGGCACTACTCCGGGCAAGTTCACCGTCTCAGGCATGACTCCCCTGCCTCCCATAGTGACTTTCCAATAGTCTGATAGGTCGGTAACCCGAATAGTTGAGATGAGGCCCGGTTTAGCCGGGCCTCATCTTTTTTACCCTCTTTCCCCCAGGCTTAATCTCGCCTACAATGTTGGCCGGTATTCACGTGCATGCGCGTAGATTTGGAGGGAACATTTTGGCAAGTTTGACACTTTCGGAAGCTGAAACGATCTTGGCCGGCTCCAAAGCGAAAATGGTGGAGTTGGGCGTCAAGATGAGTATCTCGGTGGTCGACCCACGGGGAGACCTCATCACCATGTGCAAGATGGATGGAGCGCCCTGGCGGACTCCTGTAGTATCCCGTGGAAAAGCGGTCGCCTCGGCCAGCTTTGAGGTCGCCAGCGGCTCGTTGACCGATAACTCTCAAGCCCCCATCTTTCGGGCTTTCATGGCTATGGAAGGGGGCCATTTTATCCCCGGTCAGGGCGCGTTGCCCGTCTTCAGAGGCGGAGAGATCATCGGCGCGGTCGGTGGTAGTGGCGGCACAGCGCAAGAGGACGAGGACTGCGCCCGCGCAGGCATCGAAGCCGCCGGGTTCTCCGCCACACGGTAATACAGCCCGGTCCTAACATCAGCATTCGTAGGGGCAGGTTTCCAACCTGCCCCTTTTCTTTATCTTACCTGCTTGCCAAAGCAATTTACCCTGATTAAAGGCGCCTCCTCGTCATTACTTTGGCCATCAGGAACTTGGTTACGAGGGCCTAGACGGGTTAGAAACCCGCCCCTACATGAGGGCAGGGATGCCTGCGAGCCGCCGAATCACCCCGATACAATCGCCCCGGTGGACGGTGCCCGCTGCGAAAATGTAGACTGAGCTTCAGATAAATGCGGCCCCAGACCGGCACATGGAGTGGAACGATGCACGTCGGATCCTCGATTTTTTTCCAGAACTTCCAACACAAACGCACCGATCTAGAGGTCTATCAGAACGAGCTGAAGTTGGCCGACCTAGCCGAGCCGTTGGGGTTCGACTCAATCTGGGGCGTGGAACACCATTTCACCGACTACACGATGTGCCCTGACGTGCTCCAATTCCTCTCCTACATGGCCGGACGGACCGAAAGGGTGCAACTGGGCAGCATGGTCGTCGTCCTGCCGTGGCACGACCCCATGAGGATCGCCGAACAGTTCTCGGTGTTGGACCATCTGAGCGGCGGGAGGGCCATCATCGGCGTGGGCCGTGGTCTGGGACGGGTGGAGTTCGAAGGATTCAGGTTGGACATGTCCGAGTCCAGGACCAGATTCGCCGAGAGCGCCAAGATGTTGGTGGATTCCCTGGAAAATGGAGTTGCCGAGTTCGACGGTGAATTGATCAAACAGCCCAAAGTGGACATCAGGCCCAAGCCGTACAAGAGCTTCCAAGGGCGCACCTATGCCGCCGCAGTCTCGCCGGAGTCCTCGTTGGCCCTGGCCCAGTTGGGCTTGGGTATACTGATCATTCCTCAGAAACCGTGGAGCGAAGTCGAGAACGAGCTGAAGGCCTACCGGGAGATATTCCAAGAGGTCAATGGAGCTCCCGCACCACCGCCCATCGTGGTGGGGTTCACCTTCTGCCACGAGGATGAAGACCGGGCAAAGGAGATGGCCAGCGAATACGTGGGCAATTACTGGGACTCGATAATGGACCACTACGAGTTCCGCAGCGACCACCTAAAGGAAACCAAGGGCTACGAATACTACGGCAAGTTCACCGAGAAGATCGAGCAGTACGGCACGCAGGACGTGAAGGACTTCTTCCTGGACCTGCAGGTGTGGGGCACACCTGACCAGTGTTACGACAAGATCATGAGCACTCGTAACCGCGTCGGCAGCGATTCGTTCTTGGCGGCGTTCAGCTTTGGCGCCATGCCCTACGACGAGGTCGAAAAAAGCATGCGGTTATTCGCCAAAGAGGTCCTGCCGCGCCTGAAGGAATTGCCCGCCATAGCGTGAACTAATCCCCGGTGTAGCGGATATCCTCGCTCTTGATCTCGCCCAACGGACGCCAAGCGAACCGACTGTTGTAGGGGTTGTCTATACCTTCTAAAGCATCGGCGGCCAGCTTGCCCAGCACCGGAGCGAACTTGAATGCGTGGCCACTCCCTCCGGTTGAGACAACCAGCCCTTCCCGTTCAGGGTCACGGCTGATCCAAAAGTCCCCGTCCCAGGTGTCGCAGTATAGGCAGATCTTGCTGCCGTGGAGACGGAGAGATGCCAACGATGGCAGCGAAACTGTTAAAAACTCTCGGCAGTGGGCTTCTTCATTCGGTGTCGTGACCCTTTCAGAGTCAGCATGGACCCGCCGGCCCGGTCCATGGTTGGCCATTTTTACTATGCCCTCGCCGTTAGCGGGGAAGCCGTACCAACCGCTACGTGGAATATCTGCGCCCCAGGGAGGGAAAGACGGCGCCCGGTAGTTCTCCGGGTGTTGGGGTTTGAAATAGAATATCGGCTGACCCACCGGCCACATACGGTCGGCAAGCTCCGGCAATAAGATGGGGGTCCAAACACCGGCTGCAATTACGACCCAGTCGGCACGCAGCTCAACTCCGTCGGATGCTACGACCCCAATAACCTTCTCGCCGGCCTGCAACAATTTGACCGCTGAGAACCCAGTCACGATGATTACGCCGGCTTGTATGGCGTCTTTGGCCAACGTGGCCGTGACCTCGCCGGCCTCCACCCAGCCGGCTCTGGGATTGAAATAGCCGTCGATGTAGTGATCAGAGTTCCAGTGGGGATAGCTCCCGGCCAGGTCTCCGGGCGAAAGCCGCTCCAAGGGAAAGCCTCTCTTGGTCAAGAGGCTGTACGAGTCCTGCTCGAAAGACCCGGCAGCCATTGGTACGCTGGACATCAGCAGGAACCCGTCTTCGTGGTAGAGTTCCTGCCACCAGCCCGCGTTCCAGCGGTGCCAGCCTTCAATAGCCTCTGCGCCCAACGAGGAATATAGGCCGTCGCCGCCGTAGTCCATGCGCACCATGCGGCTAACATCGTTGGATGCCGCCAGGGGATGGGGCACCGGGCCGGGGTCGGCCACAGTCACCCGGTATCCACGCAGCTGTAGCTCCAAAGCGGCTGTCAGACCGAAAATACCGGCCCCGATGACCAGCACCGATGCGTCAGATGGCACAGATCAGCCCGCGGAAGCCGACTTGATGGCCTCCCTGAGGTCGTCGATGCTGACATCGCCCTTGAGGAGTTCACCGGCAATCATGTAGGTAGGAGTGCCCTCAACGCCTTTCTGTTTAGCCGCTTCGTACTCCCGCATCACGGTCTCGCGGTATTCGCCGGAGTCGAGGCGTGGGCCCAGGTCTCCCCAGTCCATACCGGCAGCCTCAACGACGCCTTTCAGCACGTCCAGGTCGTTGATGTCGGCGCCGGTCTCCCAGTAAGCCTGGGCGGCCAGGTGGTGAAACTCATCGTCCTTGCCCTTCATCTTGGCGTAGACGGTGGCCTCGTGGGCACGTTTGGTGTTGGGGGACCACTGCGGACGGTGCATGACCAGACCAACGCCCTCGGCCCGTTCTTGCATCGCCGTGTTGAGCTCGGTTTGGGTCTCGCCATCGAACAAACGGCGCTCCTCTCCTTCAGGAGGACGCTCAGGGCGCAGCAGATACGGCTTGCGGTCCACCTGAAATGAGAATTCCTTGGCCAATATGTCGAGCCTACCCAGGCCGACGTAGCAAAAGGGTCAAGTGTAGTCGTACCAATGGGTGACGCTGACAGCGGTGGATGTGGTCATCTCATACCTCTAAGGCTTTTAGTATCGTATCGAAAAACGCCTAGTCGGCGGCGCTGGGCGCTCCGGAACCTGCGAAGGCCTTCCGCAGGGCTGCGGAGGCTTCGTCCACAGCCTGCTGGCCTTTGTCCACTACTGCTCCCATGGTGAAAAAGCCGTGGATTACCCCATCGTAACGGGTGGCCGTGGTTGCCACGCCGGCCTCGCTCAGGCGCTTGGCGTAAGCCTCGCCTTCGTCGCAAAGGGGGTCGAATTCCGCTGTGATCACCAGGGCCGGAGGCTGCCCAACCAGGCTCTTAGCCTGAAGCGGGGCTGCGTAAGGATTCAAGGCGTCATCTTCGCTGCTCAGATAGTGGTCCCAATACCACTGCATGGTGACTTTGGTCAGCGAATAGCCCTCGGCATTCTGGTTGTAAGAATCCGTCGTGAAGTTAACTTCCGTGACCGGATAGATCAGGAGCTGCAGCGAAATTTCAGGGCCGCCCCGGTCCGCCGCCATCAGACACATGGCCGCAGCAAGGTTGCCACCGGCGCTGTCGCCACCCACGGCCAGACGAGAGCCGTTTGCGTTGATGCTGGCGGCATTTTTGACCGCCCAAATGGTCGCGGACCAGCAGTCCTCGGCATTGCCGGGAAACTTGGTTTCCGGGGCCAAACGGTAGTCTACCGATACAACCACACACTGGCCGCCTACGCATAGGTTGCGGCACGATCCGTCGGCCTGTTCCAGATCGCCAACAACCCAGCCGCCACCGTGGTACCAGACCAGGATCGGGAATGGGCCGTTTCCTTCCGGCGTGTAGATGCGTATCGGGACATCACCGTCGGGACCGGGAATGTTCCGGTCTTCCACCTTGGCGACTTCGGGACCGGGAGAGCGAGGGCGTTTCTTTCCGTTGGCCCTAGCTTCTTCCGGACTAACCGTGTGCGCGGCTGGCAGACCAAGGGCAGCCACACTATCCATCACTTGTATAACCTGGGGATCTAATGGCATCTCATACCTCTTTTTCGATTAACTGCAGTCTGATTTTTCGGGTATATGTTAGCTGATTATGTCTTGAACGTGGCAAAGCATTTATTGGAGGTCAAAACGTCGGTCTCCACCCATTCCACGTAATCGGGCTTGGCGTTCAGTTCTTCCATAGCTCCCAGCATACAGGCCCAGTTGAGTAGCTCGTGCTGGCCTGCGGCTTCCAGTTCGGCGGTGGTGCGGTTGCTCCAGTACCCGTAGTTGGCTTCTTTCAAACTGGAAAGCATCTCGCGGTCGGACGGCGTGTCAGGCCACAGATAGTTGTTCTTGGCCGTCAAGAAGGCGTGAGACCAGCTTGAGGAGGCCACCAAGGCGACACGGTAAGGGCTCTCTTTGAGCACCATGGCCAGGGCCGCTCCCACCTGCATGCAGCGCTCGGCGGTGGGGCCAGGCGGGTCTGGCTCCAAGGCCACACCGTTCACCTTAACGGGCAGTGCGCCACCCTTTTGACTGATAACCCCACGGCCGTAACAATTGACCGCCATGGGCACCACAGGAAAGCTGAACCCTTCACGGTCGTAGTCCAGATACAACAGAGTGTTGATGAAGGCGTGGGCCAGGCCTGGCTCATGCAGCGGACGGTAGGCATAGGCCATGTCCACTCCCTGGTTGATCAGCCCGGAAGTCAGGTATCTGGCCGCCTCAGGATGGCCTTGGTAGTTAAAGACCTTGTCGGCCGGCTCGTCCCAAACGTTGCGCCGGGCCGAACCGTCAGCCCTGGTGAAGGGCGAACAATTGAATTCATCATAGGCCAACACACAGAAGGGGGTGATGACGTCCTCCCGGAAGTTCTCGTACTGGTCGTCACCGAAGATCATTACGAAATCTGGGTTGAAGGCCTGAATCTCCTGTCTCACCTTTCGAAACCCGGCCACCAGGCGCTCCCGGTGCTTCTGAGTCGCGGTATAGCCGTCGTCGTCACCGAACTCAACCCGCATGGCTTCCGGCCAGTTCATGGGGTCTTTGAGACTCTCAGGGAGGCGTCGTCGTTCTTCAGCGTCCTGAGCAGGGGATACATCTTGTCTTCGTCGGGCGCGATCAGGGCTGGGTAATGGGTTAGGCCTGCGCCAAATATCTCCGCCATCGATTCACCTCTTGGGAGTCAGTCTCGCCGGGATGATTATTGGTTAGGCATTATAGCTGATGTGAGACCCAGGTAAATGACTCTGGCGCCGTTATGATCCTGGGTCCCAGATCCAGTACTTAGCGATAGCCCCGCCATCAACCCGTAGATCGAAGCCGGTGATCATCTCGGCTTCATCGGAGGCCAGGAACGCCGCTGCTTTGCCGTAGTGGCTGGGGCTGGGTAGCTTCTGCATTGGCAACCCGGCGCCCGGGTCGGCCGGCCAGCCTGGCAACCGCTGTCCGAACCGAGGTCCAGGCCACTCTACCCCCCAGCGCTGGGCACGCTCCAACCCCTCCGCTCTATCAGTGGCGGTGGGGGTGAGACTGTTGACTCTGATGCCGTGTTCCGCAAGGTCCATGGCCACCGCCCGGGTGAAGTTCAGCAACCCTCCCTTTGCGGTGCCATAGCCGATGTTCCCTGGCTCGCCCTGATGTCCTGCCGTGGAGATGATGTTGATCATGTTTCCGTGTCGGCCCAATTCAATCATCTGTTTGGCGATGAGCTTGGTGAACAGAAATGCGCCGGTCAATAAAACATCGGTCTGCCGCCGCCATTCTTCGACGGACATGTCCAGGATTCCCTTAGTGTTGAACAAGGTGGCGCCGTTGACCAGGATATCCACTCCCCCAAAGGTCTCCTTGGCTCGCTTTACGGCAGCGGTTACCTGGGTTTCGTCGGTAACGTCGCAGGCGATGGAGATGGCCTTCCTGCCCTTGGCGATCACGGACTGTGCACACTGTTCGGCGTAATCCGGATTGATGTCGATGCAGACGAGGTCGGCGCCTTCTTCAGCCAGTCCCTCGGCGATGCCACCCATGATGTTTGGGCTGGTGCCGGTCACCAGCGCAATCTTACCTTCTAATTTCATCTCATACGCCCCCGTTGGACTGTGTCATTTCTTGATGCTGTCCATCCACTCTTCGTGCTCTGGTACTTCTTCGCCGACCACGTAAAGGTAGTAGTAGCAGCCCATCGCCCGAGGAACTTAAATTGCTTCCGAAGGTCTTTTACCAGGCCGGGAAAATCTGCGTGGGAACGGAGGTATTTCTGGAACCCGCTGAATTCAGCTTCAAGCTCCAGAATCTTCTGCGCGTTGCTCACCACGGCTTCCAATTTGCGGCGGTTCCTGATGACCCTGGTGTCCTCGGTCAGCCGGTCAACGTCTGTTGGGTTCATGCCGGCCACTTTGGCGGCATCAAATTCGTGGAACGCCTTCCGGGTGCCGGGCCACTTGGACTTAACGATCTTCTAAGACATGCCCGACTGGGAAACGACCTTGCTCATGACCTCGAGGTAATCACCAGGGCTTTGGGGGGTGATCCTATCTGGAGTTTTCATCTCTGGCATGTCATTTCTCCCTGGTCCTGAAGACGGCTAGTCGATGGTCAAGATTATCTTTCCGAAGTTGGCGTTGGTCTCCATGTAGCGGTGGGCGTCCGCAACCTCTTCCAGGGGAAACGACCGGTCCACTACGGGCTTCATGCTTCCTGAGGCCAGGTGGGGCAGCACGTGACGCTTGAATTGGGCGGTCACGGCCAGTTTCTCTTCGAGAGAGCGGCCCCGCAATCCGGTCCCGGTCACCTGTAGCCGCTTGCCCATCAGTTGGCCAAGCTCCACCTCAACCTTGCTGCCACCCATCAAACCCACTTCTACCAATCTGCCCAAGACCGCCATGGAGGCGATGTTCTTATTCCAGTAGGGCGCGCCGATGAAGTCGATCAGCACGTCCACCCCCACACCTGAGGTGTGCTCTTTAACTACTTCAGCGAAGTCCTGGTCATGGTAGTTGATCCCGACATCCATGCCTAGTTCAGCCGCCCCAGCCAGCTTCTCGGCGGAACCGGCGGTGCCGAAGACGAACGCGCCGGCATGGTGGGCCAACTGCACAGCCGCAGTGCCCACTCCGCTCCCGGCGGCGTGGACCAACACCCTTTCGCCCATCTGCAGGTTACCCCGGTTGAACAGTGCGTCATAGGCGGTGAAAAATACCTCTGGCGTAGCCGCAGCTTGCACGAAGTCCCAGGCGTCGGGGATGCGCACGGCCATGCGGTGATGGGTGATTGTGCGGCTGGCGTAACCGCCGCCGCCCAATAGGCCAAAAACCCGGTCTCCCTTGGCCATGCCGGTCACCCGTTCGCCAGCCTCAAGCACCACTCCGGCAAACTCCAGGCCGGGAATGTCCGACGGGCTGCCGGCGGGGGCGGGATAGTTGCCTTGTCGCTGTATCATGTCGGCCCGGTTCAGGGCGGATGCTTTTACGTCAATCAGGACATCTTCGGCGCCGGGGACGGGGTCGTCGACCTCTATGATCTTAAGGACATCGGGGCCACCTGGTTCAGTGATTACGGCTGCGCGCATCTATCATTTCCTCGTTCATCAGGGCGAAAGTACGCCTGGGTGGGATTTCGACGTAGTTTATCACTGGAGACAGAAAGGCGTAGGGGCACGGCAATGCCGTGCCCCTACGCCTTTCTCTTAGCGAATTTGAATCAAACTTGGCCGGCGGTGAGGTGGTCGTCGATGCGTTGCATCAGGTCTATGATCTCCGGCATGGCGGGTCCGTAACGGTCGGCGTCATCGATACCGTATCCTTTGTGGTAGGCGGAACGGAAGCTCGAAACCGCGCCTCCGGCCCCGGTGACTGATGAGTTGCTTTCATCCCAGACTCCGCCATGGATCAGGCCGGGCATTGAACTGGAGTCGCGAAAGACGTTTTTGGGATCGCCGCCGTCCTCAACTATCAGCATCTGCTCTTCAAACTGACGGCGCATGAACACGATGGGCAAGTCGGTCCGGCCCAGGTGTTCTACCGTCCGGTCCATTATGTCGCCCTGGCCGACCCAGGCGTGGGAATCTTGGGCGAGGACGAAGTCCCATATCGGTCGCCCGTCCTCGTCATATATCGGGATTTCGTAGTAGGGGACCGATTCTTGTTCGCCGGCCTCTACTCCCCCTAGACCCATGTAGCAGCCGTAGGCGATGTGGTAGGTATTGGTGTCGTCGATGGGCACGCGAATCTGGAATTCCTGACGCACCTGTCCGGGCCCGCCGGTCTGGGTGAAGAAGGGGAAAATAACGGTTGAGTGGCGCGACTGGCGGTCTTTATCCGCGCCCAGCGCTTTGGAGTAATTGATCCCTTTCTCCATGCCATACTGGGTCTCGTGGGCGTATAGGGACTCGATGCCCCGGCCCATATCGATCCTCGAATGCAAGGTGGACATCTGCCGGTCTTTCGTACGCTCTTCCAGCTCTCCCTTCTTCTCTAAGATGTATTTGAAGTTGTAGCCGTGGAGGTAGACGCTATGCGCTGGGTCGCCGGTGTTCTCGTGGCATTGGAGCCAGTTGCAGGCCAGATGCGAGATGCCGATCTGGCGGATGGCGTTGGGCATCACGAATAGGTCCCAGGGAGGCAACAAAGGCACCGGTTGGGGGCCCATATAGGTCCAAACCAGGCCGCCCATCTCCTGCACAGGATAAGAACCGATCTTGACCTGGTCCTTCAGCTTGTTGGTCGGCGATTCCAAGGGAGTGTCGATGCACTGGCCGTCTGGAGCGAACATCCAGCCGTGGTAGCAGCAACGCAGGCCGTCCTCGTCAGGGAAACCGTACTTCATCAGGGTCATGCGGTGGGGGCAGCGCTCGCCGATCAGACCCAGGTCGCCCTTCTTGGTGATAAACAGGACCAAGTCCTCTCCCAAGATACGGATGGGCATCACCTCTTCCTCTTTCAGTTCGACAACAGGGCGTACCGGGATCCAATAGCGGCGCATCAACTCGCCCATCGGGGTCCCCGGTCCAACTCTGGTTAGCCTCTCATTGGCTTCGGCGGTCAGCATATTTACTCTCCATGAATGCCCCTTGGCATCTGGCAGTCAGTATATCGCAGATTACCAAGCGCAAATGGGCTGCCAAGACAAACTCGGCCGGCCATTTGCGCTGTTTCCTAACCGGAGTTTATTTGGCAATGAAGATAGATTTTTCTCCATTCACGAACACAAAGTAATTACGTCTGCCTCCGAAATCATCCCCTTATGGAATATCGGTAACGACCACCGGAAGATCTGCAGTGCAAGGCACGTTCTCCGAAGCGACTTCAACGTGGGTCACCGTAACTTCGATTCGGTCGGCAAAGCGGCGGTTGATCTCATGGCCGTTGAACCTGGAGCACCCGCTTCCTAGGGGGAGCCTCGATGCCGTCGTAAGCAGATATCCGCCGTCGGTCTCGGCCACTTCGGCATTTTCGATGGGCGGCTCTTTCTCGACCATGGCCAACGCGACGTCGTCTTGGGCCGTAAACAAGATCGTGATGCCCTCGTTGATGGTAACCGTGTCTGTCTCGCCCACGATCAGTCCACTCCCTAGCCAAATCTCGCTCTTGTTGTAAGAGTAGATGGATGTGCAGGCGACAATCAAACTAGGACGGGGCATCAGGTTGGTAACTTCCATGCGGAAGTTGTCACCGACTCGCTCGACATTAAAGCCATCGAACTCGGCACAACCACTGGGCAAACCAGACGTGACCTTGAGAATATAGGCGCCTGCTGGAGACGACGGACGAACTATGGCCGAGTCGTCAATAGGTGCTAGGACTACGACTTGAGCCGGCCTTGTGGCGAGGGATTTCCTTGTGCC
>Ga0207966_1000096_pt1 | contig 46006 bp, 45 predicted proteins | sample Knorr_S23_td_NAD_FD_185611 | JGI IMG/M metagenome (GOLD analysis project Ga0207966, IMG submission 185611) | Marine microbial communities from Southern Atlantic Ocean transect - Knorr_S23_td_NADW_ad_2500m_LV_B (SPAdes) (version 2) | ecosystem: Environmental > Aquatic > Marine > Oceanic | place...
TAGTTTGTCTATGTCAGATGGAACCTTTCCACCATACTTGGAAATGAGCAGTTTTGCGACCTCGATTATTCGTTTTGACTTTACATGGTAAAACCCAACTGATTTGATCATCTTCTCAACGTCCTTTACCTTGGCATTTGCCAGCTTCTGCGGCGTACCATATACCTTGAACAGTGCCTTTGCCGCCTTGGTGGTGTTTTCGTCCTTTGTTCTTGCGGAAAGCACAGTTCCGATTAGAATTTTAAAAGGACTGGCAGTCTCGGCCTTTTGTAATCCCTCCAAGGCTGTATATCTGGGGGGATTGACAGCCATCATCGTCCTTTTCATCCCATCCAGAATTCTCTTCATGTGTTTTTCTGCGCAGATTTCTTTGTTAAAGTTTAACTTTCAGGAAAACGGATTCAGATCATTGCGAACGATGATTGACGATGTAGATGAGCTTCTTGCACTTAGAGCAGGTGACAAGTACAGGCTTAATGACATCAGGCGCAGGCTAGAGATTTACAAGAGGCTGTACATCTCCGATCTGGAATTTATAAGAAATCTAACCAAGACCCATCTGGATAAGGATTTGAGCCCGGAGCCACGACGTCCGAGACCTGGGCAGACACAAGCTGGATCAGGCTCTTGCTCAAGCTGCGGCTCGAAAATGGGAGCCGATGAAACATTCTGCACTAACTGCGGGGCAAAAAAGGCAGGACCAAGCTCACCTCCAACCCCATCTGCACCAGAGCCACCTTCACCAAAACCAAGGCGGTTACAAACTGGAACTGGCAAGAAATCGCGCCAGCAAGAACTAGATGAATATGAAAGGCAATATCTAAGCAAATCGGAAATAAAAGATGGGATTGAGGGCTTTGCCATTACTGAAGACGGCGAGGTTGGAGAAATCGCAAAGAAGAAAACTCCCAAGCCAAGAAAGGCAGCCAAGAAAACCAGAAAGGCGGCTAACAAAACTACCACGAAGACTAGGAAACCAAAAAAGAAAAAGGAACCCGAATCAGGTTTTTGTGTCAAGTGTGGTTCTAAGATTGCCACTGATGACATGTTTTGCACTAACTGCGGCTCAAAGCGATAGCTGAAACCGTTTTCAAAGTTGCACACTAAAGTGTGTACATTGGTGTGTAAGGTAATTGCAGAAAAAATAGCAAGATCAACCTTATTGGTACGCTACTCAAACGTAAAACATCCAAAAAAAGACAATTCTCCCCATCTGCTTAGGATTTTTCCTAGTGGGCATGTTGCTTGTCCCGTCATCTATGTCATTTATGATTCCGGAAGTATCAGGACAGGTAAAAGAAACAGTCTGTTCTGCCTTTGATAGACTTTGTGATGAGAAACCAGAACACTATGTTGAGAGGTACACAACGGAGCCAGACTACAAAGCCTGGTTTGACAGAAACTTTCCAGACTATACAATCTATGAGGGTATTGGAATAACTGAATCACAATATCAGGAAATTGTAAATGAGCTTACAAAGCCCCAACCGGCAGCTGTCCAGGAAACACCAACAGTCCAGGAATCTGGCGGCAATGAAATTGTCTATGTTTTGGTCGCAGTCGTTGCTGTTGGCGGAGGCATTGGTGCGGTATTTTTCATAAAGAAAGGATCAAAAGCACCAACTGCTCAGCGGGAATTACCATCCAGCAGGCAAAAAACTGTTTTGTTTTGTAGCAATTGTGGCAAGCCATTGAAGCCGGCGGCAAAGTTTTGTGGCAAGTGTGGCAGCACACAGTCATAATCACTATTATAGAGAAAAGCTAAATCGTAATTATTGGAATTAACAAGGGAAGAGGAAAAATCACTAAGCGGAGAGCATGGCGAAGTTTTACAGACAGCATATAGGATACTGTCAGCTACTGGGGAGGCAACCGATGCGGAAAGGCTTGTGCCAATTCACTGGGCGCATGTCTCCGGCGTAAACTATAACACGATTGGCGATGCCGGCGAGGAGTTCCTAGCAGGTCTTAGCAAGAAGGCAAAGTTCAGGGTAAGGACTACCGTAAACCCGATGGGATATGACAAGGACAGCGTAGAAAAGTTTGGCCTTGATGAAAATTTTATTCAAAAGCAGGAAAGCATCAGAAAATCCTACAAAAAGATGGGCGTAACCCCGTCGTTCTCCTGTATTCCTTACGAAGTCTATGACATGCCAGCAGAGGGCACGCAGGTTGCCTTTGCGGAGACCAACGCGGCAATTTATGCAAATTCCATTGGAAAGCTAAAGACAAACAAGGAGAGTGCATTTTCTGCTCTTGCAAGTGCAATTACCGGCAAAAGCCCATACTCTGATCTTCGAAAGGATGATTCTCCAACCATGTCAATCGCAATGAAGGTTTCAGATCCAAACGAGTTGACATTTGGGCTGTTGGGATACTTTGCTGGAAAGGTGGCAGACAAGTCAGTTGCAATCTCTGGCGTAAAGAGCATGGACAAAAGATGCAACAAGTCAATGTGTGCCAGCTTGGGTACATCTGGAACCTGCGGCAAGTTTGTTTTGGACGATAACAGTGACGCGTCTGAAAAGGTAGATTTTGATGAAAAGGAGATGCAAAAGGCTTACGATGAGCTAAATACTGCAGAATCTGGCGACCTGGTCACGCTTGGAAGCCCACAGCTTGGGCTGGAAGAGATGACTGATTTGGCTGAAATGCTAAGGGGCAAAGCGTTCAAGAAAAGGTGCCTGATATTTTGTCCAAGGGCGATTCAGGAGCAGGCACGGCACTTGGGATATGCAGGGCAGCTTGAAAGTGCTGGGTGTGAGTTGCTGTCAGACTGTTGTACATGTCTTACTCCATTGGTTACGAAAAAAGATGTAGATAGTGTTACCACAAACAGCATCAAGGGAGCATATTATTACAAAAACTCAAGCGGCTTGGATGTAAATCTAAAACCACTATCAGAAATAGTGAGGGATGAGACAAGTTGACTGAAAAAATAATAGTAAAGGGAAATGTTAAGGGCAAGGTTATCAAGTCTAACCAACCAATTAATTTTCTGGGCTCTATTGACAAGAAAACAGGATCAATTACCGACCACGAACATGATCTGTCTGGAAAGTCTATCAAAGATAGCATCTTACTATTTCCCTACGGAATTGGCAGTAGTGTAGGCGCCTATACCATTTATTCCCTAAAATCAAACAACGTAGCTCCGATTGCAATGGCTTGCCAGAAAGTAGATCTTACCGTAGCATCAGGATGTGCACTTGCAAACATTCCGCTGTTTATACTGTCACCAGATGAATATGACAGCATAAAAGACGGGGATGAGATATCACTTGGATAAGAGCGTTAGGAAGAAAAAAAGATACAAGGATCCTTACAAGAAAAGATACCGTGAAGATTAGGATCCAGAAACTATCATGTGGCTTAGACCTGAAGGTAACACTCTAACATAATCATCAATGCTAAACAATTTTCCAATTTCTTCGTTAATTGTTATGAACTGAACCCGAATCTTTTTTGCAATATTGACCATCTCCATTGATCCCGGTTCTATCATGGCATAACAAACACATCGGTCCTGAATGCTTGGAGGACCACATGTAAGCATGTAATTTTCTTCCTGCTTAATTATTGCCACACACAATTTGAGGGTGGAAATTTTTACAAAATTACGCTGACCTTCTATTGCAAAAGAGCCTTTTCCCATAGACTGTCCGCTTGGTGCCGCTTTTTTCACCTGATCTGGGTTAACCCAGTAAGCACTTGAGCCATAAATCGATTCTTTCCACGCTCGGCTAAAACAAACTGTTGCGTGAGCAACTTCAGCAAGGCTCGCAGATGTTGGAGAGATGTCATCCTTTAACAAGAAAAATGGCGAGCCAGAAGCTTCAGTATGAAATACCTTGTCGTTTTTCTCAAGGCGTTTTCGTATTATGGCAGAATTGGATGAAGAATCACGCCCACCAACCGCCAAAATTCCATCAGAGGTGTAAAACCACCTGTATCGCTCAAACCAGTTTTTCTTTCTAACTTGTGAAAAGCTAACTGATTGTTTTGCAATCTCTCCTTTGTCAATCACTTTTTCTAATTCCTCTTCTGTTTTTTTAACCAATTTTTGGAGAGGAATAATTGCAGCTTTTTGCTTCTTTGATGCGTTGAATAAAACTGATGCAGTTGTCGGAAGAGATGAATCTAAATCAACTTTGATTTTTGCGTCATCAACTTTGACGTAATCGATTCCCTTTTCTTTAATAATTTCTGCATTGTTTGTTTTTAATAAATTAATTATCCTGGAATCATCCATCTTTGAAATTCCTTGGGACATATATTCAGAAAATGAACTTGCCACTTTGGCAATGTTTTCAGATTTTTCCGTCACTGTTTTGATAGCCTTTGTTTGTTCTTCTAATCTTGTTTCTAGCTCTGAAATTTTTTTATCAAACGAGACGCTTTGAATTGATTTTCCCTTGCTTACAATATTTTCAGTGAAAACTGTATCAAGGCCGTCCATAAAACTAGGAATTTTTTCATGACTTTCTTTTCCCAGGGAAATTGGATGGACATCTGTCTCGTCATTGCGAACAATTTCTGGATCATGTTCACCATTGATTACACTACTGATAATTTGAGTTGCAACATCAAAAAGTTTCTTTACTTCATCATTTGATATTTCTTCACCCATTTTTTTTGATTCTACATTTGCCAGTCTTGTTATCTCTTCGGCATACTTTCTCGGCAGACCTAATGTACGACCTATCCACCTTGCTACCGGGGTTGATGTAAAACGAATCTCTCCAAAATCTTTTTCAGTCATATTTAGCACATCTAGGTTATCTTGTGGTGGTGGAACATACTGAGAACCCACGCGCAGTTGTCTATGTCTTACACTAACGGAATACAGTAACGCAAGAATCTTCATCTCACTATTGCAAAGTATGATATTTCCATCACTAAAGAACTCTCCAACTATAATAAACTCCTTGTCAGAATAGGAGAATTTCAAATATGCAATTCTTTCAGTGCCTATCTGTTTTATCTCCTTGAGCTTGAACCTGAGTAGATCATTTCTAAGTCGTCTGAGCAACTTGTTTGGCTCAATCTGCTCGATCTTTACGTTTGTTATCCAAATTCCAAATGTCGACAACATTAGCAATATGTCAGGTTTTTCAGGATGATGAAATTTGAAAAGTAGGCTATTTTTCGTTATTCCATAGATATTACTAAGATAGTAATCCTCGGTCCTCTCGCTAATATCATTGACGAGATATCTTAATTCAATTCCAGCTAGCGTCATAATACGAATAAATGGCGTCTGATTATACTCTTATCGATTTTTTTTGCGTCTATTTAACAAAGGTTTTAAAAAAGGGAAATCAGAGTCAACCTAGAAATTTCATTGGCTAAACACGGTAAAAAAAGAATTAGATTTGGATCAAAAGAGAGGAAGGCTTTAGATTTTGTAGACCCAAACAAAGATCCCAGGAGCTACATAAAGCGATACCTTACTGAAGAAGATTACAAAGATTGGTTTAATCGAAATTATCCTAATCACACCATATACGAAGCAGTTGGATTAAGCGAATCTGATTACACTGAAACGAAAAATAAGTTGGCTAATGAGAAAGATGATATTTCTATAGAAAAGACTGAACCAGAACCAGAGCCCAAATCTGATTCTGATGAAATAGTCGCAGGTAAATGGACAACCAAGCCAAACCAAAAAGACGAAGCGCCGCCAACGGATTCAGCAGGAACTTACATAACTGATGCAGATACAAGAAATATTAAGAAAAAGGAAAACAAACTTTTCTGGTTACGTATTGGATTTTCCATTATGGGCGGTATTGCTGCAACATTCCTTTTCGATACAATAGAACACGATGAGGAGCACAGATGGACATCAATTGGTTTCATGATCATTCTTTTCCTTGTAACTTGTGTAATAGCAAAGGGAATGAAGATTAACTTCCCCAGGTCAGATAGGAAGAAAATTGTTACGACAGGAATTGGAAGTTTCATCTTCCTGTATCTGTTTGCGTGGATCATGTCATTTACACTTTTGAATCTTCCACAGGAAAACATTTCAATCATTCCAGGATTGTAGCTGTATCATATGTGGAACGCAAAAACTCCCGGAATTCCTGATGAACTTTTCGATCGTGACGAGAATGTCCCAATAACAAAAGAGGAAGTACGCGCAGTTCAGATTTCCAAAGCTAGACTAAAACCTGGAATGACAGTTTACGACATTGGATGTGGTTCAGGTTCTATATCAGTGGAAGCTGCACTTCAAGTGGAAGAATCTGGCAATGTACATGCAATAGATTACGATGTAAAGGCTGTAGAGTTAACTAAAAAAAATATTACAAAATTTAATTTAGAAAATATTTCAGTTATTCTTGGAAATGCCAAAGAAAAAATTAATGAATTACCTGATGCCGATGCGATATTCATTGGCGGAACTGGTGGTGATACCAAGGAAATTGTTGAATTGTGTGAAAATAAGCTAAAATCAGGAGGCAGAATAGTGATCGGGATAATTCTAATTGAAACGTTGTATTCAGTGCTAAAAACCATTGAGAATCTAAAATTTACTTCTGTTGATATTACTCAAATTACTATTGGAAAAAGCCGAAAAACTTCTACCGGCACTATGATGCTGGCTAGAAACCCAGTCACAATCATCTCTTCCACAAAAATCTAATCTAGATTTTTAATTGGGAACAAACCATATTTTTTATGGCTCAATTGATTGGAATTGGTGTTGGTCCCGGAGATCCGGACTTGCTTACAGTCAAAGCTGTAAAAGCGATACAAGATACTGATGTGATTATGTGCCCTGCTTCAGCAGAAGATCGACCCAGTATTGCATTATCTGTTATATCTTCTTTAATAGATAAATCAAAAAATCAAGAGATTGTTAAATTAATTTTTCCCATGACAAAAGACAAAGACATACTTGAGGCACATTGGAAAACTAATGCAAAAATAATGGCAGAAAAAGTCTTGTCTGGAAAAAACGTTGTATATCTAACAGTAGGCGATCCTTATCTTTACAGTACTTGGATTTACATGCATAGAGATATTTCAGCCAATTATCCAGATATCAAAATTAGTGTTATTCCTGGTATTGTTTCCATATTCACGTTTGCCTCTAAAGTTGGAATTAGTATTGCAGAAGGTGCTGAAAAAGTTGCAATCATTCCATCCTGCTATGACTTGAGTTCAGTAAAAGAAATTGCAAAACATTCAGAGGTATTGGTTTTCTTAAAGGATGGAAGATATTTTGATAAGGTGATCGAGTTGCTCAAAGAATCAGGGTTTCCAGAGAATTCTATTTTTGCAATTGGGCAAGATCTTGGAACAGATCATGAAATAATCAGAAAAATGACTTTAGGCGAAGTTAATGATGGAACATTAACAACAAAATATTTCTCAATTTTGGTGGTAAAACGTGTCTAAGGTTTTCTTTGTAGGTTGTGGTCCTGGTGATCCAGACCTGATTACAATCAAAGCAAAAAAACTGCTTCAAAAGGCGGATGTGGTAATTTATTCAGGCTCACTAATTCCACCACAGATTCTGAAGATGTGTAAAAAAGCCAAAACCTACGATGCAGCTAAGCTTGTTCGTGAGGAAATTTTTGATATTCTTAGGAAAAACGCCAAAAAGGGCAAAAACGTAGTACGACTTCATGATGGTGATCCCACAATTTATGGGGCAATTCGTGAGCAAATGGATAACCTTTCCAAAGAAAAAATCGATTCTGAGATAATTCCAGGAGTTACATCATTTCTTGCCTCTGCAGCTGCGCTTGGAACTCAGCTAACACTTCCCGGTGTTACACAAACTATGATCATAACAAGAGCAGAAAAACGTACAAAGGTTCCAAAGCGTGAAAAAATTTCAGAGCTTGCAAAACACAGAGCTACAATGATTTTCTATCTTAGCATTCATCTTCTATCAAATATAGTAAAGGAAGCACTAGCGGGCGGATATCCAAAAACAACACCAGTTGGTGTTGTTTACCGTGCAAGCTGGAATGACGAAAAAATTATAACAGGAACGTTAAGTACAATTACAAAAAGAGTTAGAGAGCAAAAGATTACACGAACAGCAATCATCATCATAGGTGATGTTATAAAACCAAAATCATATGAATACTCTCGTCTGTATGACAAGACGTTCAGTCACATGTTTAGAAAGGGAAAAACTAGTTCAAAAAACTAACCTTTTTTTTGATTCCCATCTTCCAAAGATGATTTTGAAATTTTTCTGGGTTGGATGATGTAAAAATTTTCATGCTATTTCTTTTTGATGATTTTTTACCTATAATTTTTCTAACCTTATTGGCAATTTCTTGAGCAGGATCCAAAAAAGTAACATAGGGAAACTGCTTTTGCAAAAATGGTAGCAAAAACGGTAAGTGAGTACTAGATAATGTTGCCACATCAATATTGTATTTAGAAAATTGCGCTGAGAGAACTTTTCTAATAGTAGCGTTACACAAATTCTCATTATCAATAAATTTTGCAGATTCGACTAATTGCACTAATCTTGATGCGTCTATCTTTTTGACGTTAATGCGTTTTGGGAGCCTGTTCTTTTTTATGAAATCAGATAATTTTTTACTTTTTACAGCAGCAAGAGTTGCAAGTATTGCAATGTTTCCTGTTACTGAAACTTTGGTTGCCATTTTGATAGGAGGGAGTACCTTAATCACATTTTTTTTATTGATCTCAACCAGTAATGATGGAGTATTAGATCCAACTACTATCAAATCTGGGTTGAATTTTTCTTCAAGAAATTTTATTCTATTTGTTATGATCTTGGTTAATTGAGACTTTGATTTTTTTCCATATGGAAAATTTTTTTGATCAGCATAATAGATCAAGTCAGATTTTATCGCTTTTTGTATCGGTCTTATTACTGAAAGAGACCCAAATCCTGAATCAAACACCACTATTCTTGCCATGAAACGCAATAATTTATTCTAGTTTTTACTGTTTGTTAGCTAAATTTAGCCTAATGTTGATCTAATTCCACACCTTGCATTAAGAACAAAATTATTCACAATTTTCCATGACAGCTTTTGATAAGACATGGGCACGTCAAGAAACAAAGAGCATGACTGACAAGATTCGTGATACTGTAAAACCACAGGGAGCATTAAAGCCACGAATTCAAGTAGCCGTGAACAAACTTCAGGTCCAAACTTCAAAGATGGACTCCATGTTGACAAAGCTTCGTGAAAGAGATCAGCAACTTTTCGAGAGGATTGTGACTGCAACACGGGAGCATGATACTTCCGCAAGCAGAGTTTTATCTTCCGAACTAGCAGAAGTCCGAAAGGTTTCAAGAATGCTAAGTAATGCAAGAATATCTCTAGAACAAGTTCAATTGCGTTTGACTACTATTCATGACCTCGGTGATGCAATGGTTTCAATTGGACCAGCAATGTCAACTATGAAAGGTTTGAAATCATCGCTAGGCAGATTTATGCCAGAAGCCGATGCTGAATTGACTTCGATGACACAAACATTAGGTGGATTAATGACAGACTCACTATCAGGTGATTCGTTTAACACCATGCAATCTGATGTCTCAAATGAGGAGACAGATGCAATCTTACAAGAAGCATCTACAGTTGCTGAGCAACAAACAGATGAAAAATTTCCATCAATACCAACAACAACTCCAACCGGACTACCATCACAAACTACATCTAATTCAATGAATTTCCTTGAATAGATAAGATAGCAAGTCCAACTTTTTTCTATTTTTATTTTTTTAAAATCTAGTTTGGTTTGAGAATGATTTTTCCAACTAATCCTTTTCCATTTAGCATTTTTTTATGAGCAGAAACTGCATCATCAAATGTATAAACAGAATCAATAACTGCCTTTATCTTTCCTTGACCCATCCAGTGAAAACCCTGTTCTAGCTCAGCACGAGTTCCCTGCGTGGAACCTAAAATGTTAATGCCCTTGAAAAATATATGACGCAGGTCGACGGGCACATCATATCCAGTTGTGGCTCCAGTAGTTACAAGTGTTGCACCATATTTCAGCAGGGTAAGTTCTTTGTTAAAATGTGAGCCTCCAATGTGCTCAAAGATAACATCAATTCCTGCTGTGCCAGTGATCTCTTTTGTTATTGTTCTTACTTCTTTGTGCCAATCTTCTTTTCTATGATCTACAGCATAATCTGCGCCAAGTTCTTTGAGCTTTTCCAGTTTGTCAGGACTGGCAGTTGCGATAACTGTACATCCATACAGTTTTGCAATTTGTATTCCAAAGATTCCAACGCCAGAACTACCACCCATAATGAGAACAATTTGGCCAGGTTTAATTTTGGCTCTTCCAACCAACATGTGCCATGATGTTAAAAGAGTCATTGATGCAGCTGCAGCTTCTTCATAACTCACATTATCTGGAATTTTTACGACGTTAATTTCTGGAAGATGTGTAATCTCACAATATCCTCCCCAAAGAGGTCCAGTCTCAAATCCCCAAATTTTTCGTTGTCTGCAGTCATATTCTCTACCGTCTGTACATGCAGCACAAACACGACATGACATGTTTCCGTGAGAGACTATTCTGTCTCCAACTTTAATATTTTTTACGTTGTCACCTATTGCAGTTACTTCACCTGCTGCATCAGTTCCAGAGATATGTGGCAATGGAACAGCAAGCGGCTTTCCCCTCATTCCCCAGATGTCATCATAGTTTAATGAGGCAGCCTTTACTTGAAATATTACTTCGTTAGGTTTTGGCACAGGTTCCGGAATGTTACGTAATTCTAAAATCGATTCAAAATTATCATCCTGTGCATAATTTTCATAAACTAGTGCCTTCATTATTTTACCATTTTTAAAATACTAAGGGAAGGCAGTTTCCTTAGAAAGTGTCTGATCCAATTCAGAGATCTTTATTCTATTTTGTTCCATAGAATCACGCATTCTAAGAGTAACTGTATCATCTTGTAATGTCTGATGATCAATTGTGATAGCAAAAGGTGCACCCACTTCATCTAATCTTCTATATCGTCTTCCTATTGCACCAGAATGATCCAAAAACACATCAAATTTTCGCTTAATCTTCAGATATGTTTCATCAGTTTTTTCTGCAAGCCCATCTTTTTTTACAAGTGACAAAACTCCAACATGAATAGGAGATAGATATGGTTTAAGTGACAATACCATCCTATCATGTTCTTTGTCTTCCCGTAAGCTATGTTCCAATATAGTGTACATACTACGATCTATCCCCATAGAAAGTTCAAAAATATGGGGAAGTACCTTTTCATCACCATCCATAACTTCAAACTTTTCTTTACTCTTTTTTGCATGACTACCCAAGTCATAGTCTGATCTATAGTTGCAAGCAACAAGCTCAAGCCATCCAGTCGTTGTCTCAACCTCGAAATCATAAGCCACTTCTGCATAGAACGCCTTTTCCTTCTCTCCTAATTTCCGGAATCGGCTTTTTTTCATGTTTATTCCAGTCTTTTCATAAAATTCAGCCAAAATTCCCAAGTAATAGGCAACAAACTTGTTAGGAATTATTTGTAAATCTACTGCCTCTTTACACGTTAAAGCCTTAACCTCATCATTAACTTGAATTCGGATTTCTGTATCCTGGATCTCTGAAAATTTGTCTAAATCATTTAGTTTTGCAGGATTACAAAATACCTCAATCTCTGCCTGATAAAATTCCCTTAACCTTAGCAGACTTTGTCTAGGGGCAATCTCGTTTCTAAAACTCTTACCTGTTTGTGCAATTCCTAATGGAAGTTTTCCCCTCATAGTCTTGAAAAGTCTTGGAAAGTCAACGAAGATCGATTGACATGTCTCAGGTCTTAGGTAAGCTGGCTCGCCTTCTGGGCCTATTCCCACCTGAAACATCATATTGAATTTTTTAGTATTTTCAAAATTACCATTACACTTTGGGCACTTGATATTTTTTTCAGTAATAACTTTGTCAAACTCCTCAAGGTCAGCACTTTCAGGGATTTCAATTTTAGCTAATTCAGATATTATCCTATCAGCTCTATGAGTTGATTTACACTTTGTGCATCTTACTATAGGATCAGCAAAACTTGTGAGATGACCTGATGCCTCGAAGACAGAGCTGGACATTATTTGAGAACCGTCAATCTCTATCATTTTATCACGTCTGAGCAGTTCTCTTCTCCAAAGTTCTAGGAACTTGTTCTTTAAACTTACACCAGCAGGTCCATATTCCCAAAAACCTGCCTGTGCATCAGAATAAATCTCACAGCTTGGGAAATAAAATCCACGCTCCAAGGCGAGCTTCATAACATCATCGTACTTCATAACAGCAAGTTAATCCAGTAGAATAAATTCTTAGTCTTAGGCAAGTTCTTTTGCCTTTCTAATATTCTCAAAATCAGTTCGCCTTTCATCAATTGGTGTTTCTAAGATGATAGGAATTTTATTTTTGTTTGCTAGTTTGACTACTTGGCTCAAGCCAGCTTCTCCAATATGGCCTAATCCTATGTGCTCATGCCTATCAAGATGGCATCCTAATTCACCCTTTGAGTCATTCAAATGTATAATCTTTATGTGCTTTAATCCAATTTCACTATCAAACTTTTCAAATACATCTTTGACGTTTTTTTCATTTCTTAGGTCATATCCGGCAGCGAATGCATGACACGTGTCAATACATATTCCAAACCTAGACGCAGGTTTTAGGCCAAAGAAAATCTCCGCTAATTGTGTAAAATCAGATCCTACTGAATTTTTTTGCCCTGCTGTGTTTTCAAGCAGTATGGTAACGTCCTTGTTTGTTTTTGCTACTTCAGTTAAAGCACCTACCAGCCTCTGTATTCCTTTATCTTCTCCTGTGCCCTTATGACTGCCTAAATGAGTTACAAGATAGGGTATTCCGAGTTTGTCACAACGTTCAACTTCTCTAATCATTGTATGTATTGACTTTTCATAAACAGAAATTTCTGGGGAAGAAAGATTTGGTAAATATGGCATGTGTGCAACTGTTGCAAACCTATCAATGTTAGATTGACTAAGATTGTTCTTGTAATTTGTGATACCGTCATCTGTCAAGTCTTTGGCATGCCATCCTCTTGGATTACTTGTAAATACTTGAAATGCAGAACATTCACGTTTACTGGCATTGGTGATCGCATTGGCGATAGAACCTGATATTGAGACATGAGCTCCAATTTGCACGCCTGAAAACCTTGATAACATAATTTAAACTAGTATTGTCTTTTTGCTTTCAAAGCTTTTAAACTAAATTTTTTAGAAATTGTGTGTAGAACAATATGATTAGTCTGGGAAATGATGAGATCACAAAATATCCTTTTCTAGCGGAAGCTGGTCAGTATCTGAAGGATAAAGGATTCACACTAGAACAATTTGCTACGGATCCTGATCTTCAAATCATTGTGGATAAAGCGTATGAACGAGTTGAATGTGCATCATGGGGAAAAATTTTCAATTCTACGCCAGATGGTTCAAAGGGAGGCGCATCATTACCATTAGAGGTCTTTTCATTTCTATTAGCAATAGTTCTGCTAAAACTCACTGATGCTAACACACTCATCAGTAGATTCTCTCTTGCTGAAGCTAGACGTGCTGAAAAATTTCTAGAAAAAGATCTTATTGGTAACTTGAATAACACAAGTGAGGAACTAGCAATCAAAATTTTCAAAGATCTTTTTTCTGTAAGCATCAAAAAGACTGGAAACTATTTTGTGATTCCAATTTCTGATTATTTACGTCATGCAGTAAATTTTCATGAGCTTGAGTGGAGGCTAATTAACCGCCATGTTGAGAAAGGAATGGTTTTTTTGAATTCTCATGAAACTGTAAGATTAATTCGAAAGGAGCTAGATGCTTATATCAAATCTAGAATTAGAGCAGTTCAAACACCATCATTATCTCAAGGATTTGAAGAAAAAGTTAACAAATTAGTACAGATGGCGAAAAAATTTACTGTTATTACGACTATATCAACAGAATATCCACCATGTATTAAACATGCAATTCAGGCGCTTAATGACGGAGAGAACCTATCCCACTCGGGCAGATTTATGCTTGCAACGTTTCTTCTTGGAAGAGGGCAAACGGTAGATGATGTTGCACCATTATTCAAAAACGCACCTGATTATAATGAAAAAGTTACACGGTATCAACTCAATCAAATTTCTGGTGAAACAGGCAGTAATACAAAATATTCTTGTCCTTCATGTGAAAAGATCAAAAGTAATGATCTCTGTTTTGCTACTCCTGATTGTGATTATATCATAAATCCGATGCAATTTGGGAAAAAAAGATCATAAATGCTTGAACGTGATACAAAGTTTTTAGAAGAAGCTTTCAAACAATATTATTTTGACCATTTTGATTTGATTCATGTTCCAGACAGACCAAACCAAAGAGAGTTTGGTTATAAAAAATTTAATTCTGGAATGAACCGACATATTTCGTTAAAGAATGATAACGATTTACACTTTTTACTAATGACAAATATTCCTTCTGATGTTTTTTGCTCAAACGCATGTTATTCTTTTCCAAATATGGCAATGGCGGAAAAGGATTGGAAAGAGGCAGACCTTATTTTTGATATAGATGCAAAGGATCTAAACCTGTCGTGCAGAAAAGAACACACATGCATAAAATGCCTTTCTTGTGGTGAGGCATCTTTGGTACAAGACAGTTGCCCTAATTGTAATTCAACCAAGTTAGATCTTGTGTCATTGTCTTGCCAAAACTGCATCTCTGGCGTAAAAAAAGAAGTTTTGAAATTGACTAGTATCCTAACTGACGATTTGCATATTCCAAGCGATAACATAACTACTTCTTTTTCAGGGAATGAGGGTTTTCATCTTTATGTAAAAGGATCACAGTATAACCAGCTAGGTTCAAAAGAAAGAGGCAATTTGATTGATTACATTATGTTTCGAAATGCCACACCCGAAACATTTGGTTTTAACAAGTTCAAGCCTTCAAGATCTTCATTTCCTGAATTTAATGAACCTGGATGGAGAGGTCGTGTTGCAAAAGAACTATTTGGTTCCAAGTCTAAAAGACCAAAGACAATAAGCAAAATTATTTCTGATGGCTATTCTACGTACCGGCAAAAACTCGTTGATATTGGTAAAAATTCCATTGGAACTAAGATAGATCCTAATGTGACGGTTGACATACATAGGATCTTCCGGCTTGAGGGGTCACTTAATGGCAAAAGTGGACTAGTCAAACTAAACTGCGAAAATATTGAAAAGTTTAATCCATATTCAGAAGCATGCCTAATTGAGGATAATCAGGTTGAAATTTTTGGAAAATGTCCCATTGAATTTAGATTAAAAAATAGAAAATTTGGGCCATATACAAATGAGAGAATTTCCGTTCCAAAATATGCTGCTGTATATATGATCTGTAAGGGTATTGCTAATTTAGCGTAATTTTATCAAAACATGGCAATTTTATCGCTAAGGAATTAATAGACGGTAAGTGGAGTTTTGTAAGTTTGTATAGTTCAGCAAAAGCAGGTAGTAGCAACGCTCCCCCACCAGACGCAGGTAAATTCATCAGAATTGGTGTTGTAGCTTTGATTGCAATTGCGGCCTTTGCCATAGTAGGCAGCCAAGCAGTAGAAGTATTTATGAATTTTGAAGAGTTTGCAGATCTTTTTACAACCCCACTTTACTTCTCATTGATATCTGGCGTAATTTTAGCAACTATAGCATTAGTTCGTGTTAACATCGTACAACGCTCTTCGATTTCTTGGTTTGTTTTGCGTACTTTGATAGGATTTATTAATCGAAATCCATCTGGGCAATCTTCAGAACTAATTACACGTTATACTGATTATAAATTATCTGTACCACATTTTGCAATTTGGCAGATTACCAAAGTTTTGCTCTTTGGAACATTTTTTGTAAATATCATGTTCGGGTTTGCGGCCATGTATGTAATAGATGGAAATGATCTTGGTATTGAAAACATAACCAACATATTTTCACTTCCATTTGTAAACCCGCCAACTGATCATTCTTATTCAACTGAAAAAGTAATCCCTATGATTCCCGCTCTGCTGACTTTGGTGCCACCTCTGCTTGGAGTTATTGGTTTACGGCTTTTACTATTCGTTGGTGTTCATTATATTTTCAAAGTCATTACGTCATATATCCATGATACAACTGAAGGAAAACCAAAGTACCTGAGTTACACTTCAACACTTGAAGCTATTATAGGAATTGGGGTAATCTGGGCTGCCTTTGGCATGTTCTTTGTTGATAACATTGATTACAATTCAAAATATGCAATAGGTGGAACTTTTGTTGTTGGACTTGCATTAATTGCATTTTCAATATTTGACAGATTGAAATCAAGAGTATTAACGCACATGTTAAAAAGAGATGTCTATATCAGAATTTTTACTATAGTTGCAATTGCAGTAGTTGTTGGTATTGCAATGTCAGTTAATACTAGTATTGCTGATGCAAAAAAGATAGAATATCTTGGTCCTTACAACGCACAACAAATTGGTGTAAATCGTTATCTTGGAGAATCAAGCCTAATTGAAGAACACATTCATGATGTTACACTAAAATCAATTTCTCCAAACCAAATTGAGCAGTATATTGCTGACAATGAAGATGTTCTAAGTGGTATACGTGTGTGGGATTGGGAGGCTGCGTTTGCAAAATTAAAGCCGGAAATCGGTCTAATACCATATGTAAATTTTGTAGATAACGATATTTTGAGATTTGATAATAAACTATATTGGACTGCATCAATGGCTCCAATCTTGCCTACATCTGTAAGCAGTGAAAATAGGTGGTATAACGAGCACCTAGTTTATACTCACGTTCCAAATGGCTTTCTAACTTTGGAAGCAACTGACGGTCAAATAGTTGACAGCTCTGAGTTATTTGAGCAGAGAAAAATCTACTATGGTGAGGGTGGTTTACTTGAACAAACTTGGTCAGGCTATCCCGTAGACCGTGGCTCCACTACCGCAGAACTAAACAATGCATCTTATGATGGCCTAGGCGGCTTGGAAATTGGACCTCCCATTAGCTGGCTGTTTGAGCCAAACTTTATGATTTCATATCCCGGAACGGCTATTCATGTCATGAGATTCAAAGATGTAAATGATAGAATGGAAGCACTTTATCCATATTTCTTGTATAACTTGTTTGGCAAGGAGCTTGATTCACTTCCAGTAACAGATGGTGAAAATACCTATTGGCTTATTCCACTTATAGTAGGATTCGATACAGCTAGTGTACCATGGTCAGCGGGCAATCCCTATCTTAGACTCGTAGGCTATGGGTTAGTTGATACCTATAACGGTAACATAAGTCTGATAAAACACGGGGATGAGTTCTTTTCTGAGATGTTCATGGATCAATATCAGGATAAAATAATACCTATGCCTGATTGGCTTAAAGAGCAAATTAGATATCCTCAAGAACTTTTCGAGTGGAGGACTGAAATGTATAACATCTATCATGTTACTGATGTTGATATTTTCATACAGGCAAACGAATTCTATGAAATACCTCGTGGTCTAGATACTTACTACGTTGAGGCAAAACCACCTGGCTTTGAAGAACGAGAATTCATAGGTTTGTTATCTCTTGAACTAAGAGGCTCACAGGGAAGAAACTTGGCAGGATATATGGTAGTACAAAATGATTTGCCAAACTTGGGTCATATGCAATTTTATGAAGTTCCAATCGAATCTGAAACTAAGTTGTTAGGTCCTACCTCTGTTCGTGAGGCATTGGATAGGGATCCAGACTTTGCTCAATTAAAGACACTTTTGCGAAACCCCAGAATTGGTGATAATATATTATACAGAGTTGGCGAACATGATACCTACTTTATTCCGGTTTATACTGCTGGCGCTGGTGGTGTTGTAGCACAACTAGGTACTATTGCGGCAGTTGGTGCTGCATTTACTGGTGAATACTATGTAGGACTAGGTGATACTCAGGAATCAGCATTTGAGGCATATCTGAAAAAATTATCAGGTGTTTCAACATCAGCAATCACTACTGTTGGTGGTGTAGTATTGGATAAACCTGGAAGAATAAACACGATAATGTCAATTTTTGAGGAAAATAATATTCGGGTAACTACTCCAACTTCAATTCAGATTCCATTGTCATTTAGCGTAGGTGATATTGCGTTCTATTCACAATCTGATCTAGAAGCTACAAAAGAATTGCTTACACAATTGATTAATGAATCTGGTGGTAAGCGTGTTCTAATGTGGGAAGAAGGAAATACACTTAACTTTGGATACCTCAAGGTTGTCGATAACGTAACCGAGCTACATTATGTATCGATTGAGGTAGGCAAGTAGTTGCTACTTGTTGTGGATAATGGTTCTATCTATACAAAAAATCTCAGAGACTTTCTTTTAGAACAAAACGTCAAATATGAAGAACATAATGCTGGCAATACGCAGAACTTTCTTACGCCAGACCAACTGCAGAAATTTGACTCATTTATTCTTACGGGAAGAAAGAAAAATAATAGAATACTGAATGCCATAAATTCTAAAATCATAAAACATACCATCTCTGAGAAAAAGCAACTGCTTGGAATATGTTATGGCGCTGAAATTCTAACGCTCACCCTAGGTGGCACAATTAAAAAATCTAACAAACAGGTTAAAGGCAAAGAAACGGTTATTGTTGAAAAGAAAAATAAAATTTGCCAAAACGAAATCGACGTATTTGAAAGCCATAGGTATGAAATATCACAATTAGGAAATCAACTTCATTGTTTAGCCAGTTCCAAATCATGCAAATATGAAGTTATAAAACATAATGAACATAATATTTTTGGCACACAATTTCATCCCGAAATGAGCAGTGATGGACTGTCCATAATCCAGGCTTTTTTATCACTTTAATAGATTGAAATATAGTAAAAAAACTGGAAAATATAATGGTAAAAAAGCTAGAAATTGATCACAATGAGAAAGGAGAGATCGTTTCACCCTCGTATGTTGATATTGTTTCTAAGATCAATGAAATAATCGAAATCATTTCAATTGAAAAAGTAGACAAGGAAGATTTACGTTAATTTCAAAATCAACATGCGGAGTGCGGGATTTGAACACGCGACCTCCAGCTTGGGAAGCTGACGTCCTGCCAGTCTGGACTAACTCCGCACAACTCAAGTTTTGAAATTAGTATTATATAGCTTGATTGGTAACTTTTTTCATGGACGCGAAATGCCCAGAATGTGAAAATGTTGCCATTCTTGATGACGAGATTACAAAAGTAAAATGTCCACACTGCAACTTTGAGGCAGATTACGAAGCTTACTTGGAGATTATGAAGGAAAAAGTATTGAACATGTCTGCAGATTATATTCCTGATAGGTCAGGATTTTAACTACCAATAACTACCCTTATCAGAACAATCTAAATGTGCACCACAATTTTTACAGATCAGATGACATGCTTGCATATGTGACATAACTTGATTGCATTTAGGACACTTTACTTCATCAAGCACAATTATCATTGTCTGATCACCATTTATGATTTTTTGTGAATAAATGTCCAAAGATTAATTAGTAGTCTGACTGTTTTTTTCGAATACTTGCCTAGCTTTAAGTTAACAGTGTCAGACCAGAAAGGAAAATCAATTTCTAGAGAATTAAAAGATAATGATGCTAACGTCCTGCTGGGTTTACAAATAGGTCAAGAAACAGATGCTTCTATCCTAGGGCTGCAAGGAAAGATCAAGATCACTGGTGGTAGTGATAAATCTGGTGTTGCAATGAGAGGAGACGTAGCGGGCGTTCCACGAAAACGTATTTTGATATCAAAAGGTGTTGGTCTACAAGATGTGAAAAAGGGTTTACGGAAACGTAAGCTAGTTAGAGGAAACATAATCTCCGAAGAAATTTATCAAATTAACTGTAAATATGATGGTAAAATTGACCTAGAACCAAAGAAGGAAGCACCAAAGAAAGAACCAAAGAAGGAAGCACCAAAGGAAGAACCAAAGAAGGAAGCACCAAAGAAAGAAGCAAAGAAGGAAGCACCAAAGAAAGAATAGGTTAACATAACACAATTTTTAATTCAGCTTATGCATTGGAAAGACACACTTCCTGATTGGTATCTAAAAAAATATGGAAAACAACCATGTGTCAACATTGGTACTGCTGGTCATGTAGACCATGGTAAAACAACACTAATTCAGGCTCTGACTGGCTCTTGGACAAGTGTACACAGCCAGGAGTTAAAACGAGGTATTACCATACGTGTTGGATATTCAGATACAGCATTTTACAAATGTAAGAGTTGTGAGGCACCAACTGGGTATTCAACAGTTCCTAAATGCCCTAACTGTGGGAAAGAAAGTGAATTGTCTAGGGTGGTTAGCTTTGTTGATAGCCCCGGACATGAAAGTTTGATGTCAAACATGCTTTCAGGGGCTGCACTTATGGACGGTGCTATTCTTTTGGTTGCAGCTAATTCTAAAGTACCTCAGCCTCAGACAAAGGAGCATCTTCTTGCTTTGCAATTATTGGGAATTAAGCAAATCGTAATTGCTCAAAATAAAGTTGATTTAGTATCATATGAAGATGCGTTATCAAATTATTCTGAAATAACAAACTTTGTCAAGGGAACGAAAGCTGGGGATTTTCCAATTATACCAATTTCTGCTCAGTCATCTCTTAACGTTGATGCATTGATAGGAGCAATTGAAGATACTATTGAAACGCCAAGTAGGGATGGATCAAAAAACAGTATAATGCACGTTTTAAGATCTTTTGATGTTAACAAACCAGGAACCAAAATTAAAGATCTCAAAGGAGGAGTAATTGGTGGAAGCCTAATACAAGGGAAATTCTCAATTGGAGATGAAATTGAGATTAAACCTGGTATAATGAATGAGAAGAAAAAATCCTACCAATCAATTTTTACGGAAATAGTTTCTTTGGGTACCGGGGCTGGCATTGTAGAAAACGCTAACCCTGGTGGTTTAGTCGCAATCGGAACTAAACTTGATCCTTCTCTTTCAAGAAGTGACTCACTAATAGGCTCCGTAATTGGCAAGCCTGACACACTCCCAGAAAATTCAACAGAAGCTAAACTAAAAGTTAGTTTATTTGATACTGCTATTGGCTCTACCGGAGAAACTAAAGTCACACCAATTCAAGTTGGTGAATTACTAAGAGTGAATATTGGAACAGCACCTATTCCAGCGAAGGTAAACAAAGTGAAATCTGATGAGATTGAAATTCAACTCAGAAGACCTGTGTGTCTTTTTGGTGGAAAAAATGTTGCATTAAGTAGAAGAATTGCAGACAGATGGAGACTAATCGGAGCAGGGTTAGTTGGTTGACGTTATTTGTGATACCAGCTTTCTGATTCATCTAGCTACTAGGAAGATCATCAATCTTGATTCAATTAATACTGAAATTGGCCAGATTCAGTTGGTAGTTCCAACAGTAGTACTAAATGAACTGAAAAGACTGGCTAATGTTAAAAACAAGAAGCAGGATGCAATGACCACACTTGAATTTGCACACAATATGAAAAACATCTTAATTTCCGGGGAATTTGCAGATAAAGAAATAACTGAATATGTAAAAAAGCATGGGGGTATGGTCGCAACAATGGATAAAGAATTAAAATCAAATATCAAAAATTTAGGCGGCTCAATTTTATCATTTTCAAACAACAAAATTGTTTTGGAATCCTAGCAAAATTTAACTGCAGTATAAGTCAAAATTAAGCAAATGGGAAACCTCCAACTTACAAGCTCGACTTTCTCACATGGTGAGGAGATACCACGAAAATGTGGATATAAGAATGGAAATGAAGCACCACCCTTGGCAATTAATGGAATTCCTGAGGGAACAAAATCTCTAACTCTCATTATGGATGACCCAGATGCGATGGGGGCTGTTGGGAAGGTTTGGGTGCATTGGGTTGTATGGAACATAGATCCCACTGCCACTGAAAACTTACAGGATGCAACAGAGGGTATGACAGACTTTGGTGAAGTAGGATATGGTGGACCGGCGCCACCAGATAAAAGACACACTTACGTCTTCAAACTATATACATTGGATACCAGATTAGATCTTCCCGGCATATCTACAAAGTCAGACGTTGAAAAGGCAATGGAAGGTCACATCATAGAACAGACACAACTTACAGGCACATACGCACCTTGAAAATCTAGTTTGGTTTGTTTAACATTCGCAATTTTAGATATTTATCATCAGGAGAAAATTTTGCTGGGTGCACCATTATTGTCTGCTCATTGCATTTCTGACATTTTTGCATTAACGTATATCGCATGCATATAGGGCATTTTCGTATTTGAAATCGCATTACTCTCCACCAGTTTTTTTCGATTCCTCTCTAGTAAATTTAAAAACGCCTTTGTTTTTTTCAATATTTTTTTGCAGGTCTTCTAAAATATGTTTAAGGGTTTTTTCTGCCGACTTGAAATCTGATGCGGTTACACTTATTCGATATTTTGGAGCGCTGATATACAGTATTTTCACTCCATCCTTCTGATCCTTCTTTTCAAAAGACCGTAAGATTTTCTTGATGTTTTCAATTCCATTAGGACTAAAGTCTGTTATTTCTAAAATACCCCTAATTTCTACTGATGGTAATTTTAGATTAGAGCTTATAGCTTCAATTACCGCTAAAGTTTTTTCCGGCATATCTAAATCATTAAAAACTTGAATCCCGTTAGTGGCAATATCAATCACCGCATCATAGACGGAATCATATTTTGAAAAAATTTTGTCCTCAATTTTCTCAATTTCAGCATCTGATAAGCTAGCCTTTTTTTGTATATTTTTTATAATGCTTTTTCCTTTTTCGTGGCGTTTCACATCAAGAAGTTTCTTTTTCTTTTGATCCTTTGAAATGTGTTTTAACGACAAATCAATTTCTCCTCTACCCTCTCTAACTTTCTTTACAATTGCAACAACTTTTTCATTTTCCTTAACATACTTGCTTATGTTTCGAACCCACCCCGGTGCTATTTCTGAAACATGCAGAAAGCCCTGAATCCGTTCATATTCATCAAGAGTTACGTAAGCACCATGATCTCCAATTTTTGTAATAGTAGCAATAACAAGCTCGCCTATTTCAGGCAGTTCATGAATTTCAGTTGTCAATGCGTTAATTTTTTAATTACGTAATTTATTGTTGCTGGTTAGAAATCTATGCCCTTCTTTGCTTTTATTCCGGACTTGAAAGGATGCTTTATCTCTTTCATTTCAGTTACTAGATCAGCTAATTCAATAATTTCCTCTGCAGCATGATTGCCTGTAAGTACAAGATCAAGCTCAGGTGGTTTAGATTTTATGACATCCAAAACATCATTTAATTTAACCAACTCTAATTGAATTGCATAATTTATCTCGTCTAGGATCACCACATTATATTTACCAGATAAAATTTTCTCTTTACCAACCATTAATGCCTCATTAGCTGCGTTCACATGATCTTCGCGTGGACTTGTATCATCTAATATACCTACAAATCCTTTACCGGCGGTGATAAGTTCAAATTCTGGTTCTAGTCTTTTTGCTGAATCCAATTCCCCATAATGCCAGGAACCTTTTACAAACTGAACCATGCAAACTTTGTGGTTATATCCTACCGCTCTTAAAACAAGCCCTAACGCTGCAGATGTTTTCCCCTTACCGCCTCCAGTATATACAATCACTAAACCCTTTCCACTCATAACTTGTTTGAATTTTCTCTAAACTAAAAAGATTGATAGTAGATGAAATTCTTAGGTAAAGAATTGAATATTCCAAGATTAGTTATTGCCGGTGCAACCAGCGGAGTAGGCAAGACATCGATCACATCTGCAATAATTTTTGGAGTCAAGAAACGTGGCTACAGCGTACAGCCATTCAAGGTTGGACCTGATTATATTGATCCCAGCTATCTTTCCTCAATCTCAAAGAATGACGCAAAGAATCTGGACGTTTGGCTGATGGGTGAGAACGAGCTTGTACAAAGTTTTGTGAAAAATTCTACATCTGACGTTTCTGTAATTGAGGGTGTGATGGGCTATTATGATGGGTTTGGTGGAAAGACAAACTTTGCAAGCACGCACCATGTTGCGTCACTGCTAAAGGCTCCTACGATTTTAGTCTTGGATGCAAGCAAAGCAGCCCGTTCCATAGCTGCAACTGCTTTGGGGTTTGCAAAATTTCATCGGAATTCTAGGATTGTTGGGATAATTTTGAATAAGATTGGCAGCAAAAAGCACGAAAATATGTGTAAACAGGCACTTGCAAACCTGAAGATTCCGATACTTGGTTCAATAGTAAAAAATTCTGAGAGTATGGAATCACGACATCTTGGGCTGATACCGGTAAAGGAACAAAAATCACTACAAAATAAGATTAGGAAAGTTTCACGTGAGATCTCTGACGGCCTTGACATTGACAAGATAGTTCAGATTTGCAAAAACGTACCACAACTGCCAAAGGCTCGACCAAAAAAATTCAAAAAACTAACATCTACAGTAGCGATTGCGCTTGACAGCTCGTTTAATTTCTACTATCATGACAACCTTGAGGCGCTACGCAGGGAAGGGGCAAAACTGAAATTTTTCAGCCCGGTAAGCGACAAAAAAATTCCGGCCTGTGATTTAATCTACATTGGCGGAGGCTTCCCAGAAGTTCTCGGGCAATCACTTGAACGGAACACAACCATGAGAAGATTAATCAAAAAACGTGCAGAAGAAGGAACAACAATCTATGCTGAATGTGGCGGATTGATGTATCTTACAAAATCGATTAGCTTTGGTAATAAAAAATACAAGATGGTTGGCTTGTTCGATGCAGAAACACAGATGACAAAAAAGATGACGCTGAACTATACCGAAGGAAGAATTAGATCAAACTGTATTGTTTCTGCTCCGGCAAAGTTTCGTGCTCACGAGTTTCATTATTCAAAGATTAGAAACCTTCCAAGAGATGCAAAGCTTGTTTATGATCTAAAGATTGGTGAGGGAATAGTTGGAAAAAGAGATGCGCTTTCTGAATACAATACGCTTGCATCATACTGCCACTTGTACTTTGACAGTGCAAAGTATGCAACAACGCTGGTTCAAAACTAGGCTAGGGATTTTCTCTTAATAGTTTGAATAATGCATTAACAATTGACGCAGCGCAGGAACTTCCGCCCTTCCTACCAACATTGGTAATAAACGGAACATCAATAGTTTGCAACTCTCCTTTAGATTCTGCTGCAGACACAAATCCTACTGGAATTCCTACCACTAATGCAGGTTTTGTAACTTTCTCTTGTATCATCTTCATTACTTCCAATAATGCGGTTGGAGCATTGCCTATTACTACAACTCCGTCATTCATATCAGAAGCTGCAATTCGCATGGACATCTGTGCTCTAGTTTTATTTTCTTGCTTTGCTCTTTCAGCTATACCTGGATCAGAAATATTGCATATTATATTATTTCCAAAATCTTTTGGGTTTTGTTTGTTCAGTCCACCTATAACACCATTCACATCTGTGATTATACTACAGCCGTTTCTCAACGCATTAGTTCCACTTGTGATTGCATCTTTGTGGAAAACTATTTTGTTTTTTCCAGCAAAATCAAAATCTGCTGTGGCATGAATAATTCTTCTGACTATTGGCCACTCCATGTCGGTATATGGATGGGATCCAACCTCACGCTCAATAATCTCCATGCTTTCGTCCTCTATACTTTGTCCCTTCTTAGTTTGCATCTTCTACCTCCTTTGCTCTCTCCAAAACCAAGTCTATCATTTTTTCATCGGTTCCAATGTGCTTTGTTATTAGCACCTTTGGCAGGTTCGCTTTTTCCAATGCTGGGTTCAAGTCTTCATATATGTCGCGCTTTACATGCGCCCCTTCATGTAGAAAATAAAACACAACCACCAGAACCTCAGGATTGTCATTTTTACATTTGGCAATTCCCTGCTCAATATTTGGTTCCTCGATTTCCAAAAAGCAGGAGCTTACATTCCTGTATGTTGGACCTATACCTTCAACAACATATTTCATGGAACGTTTGGCGTTTGGATCCTTACTTCCATGTCCAATAATTAACACGTCAACAGCATCCGTGGGCATGCTAACAGAATTTTCACTTAGCGCAGACGTAACTCTATTGTGTACAAGCTCAATCATGGTTTTATGCATGCTCATGGGTTTGGTTATTCGTAGTTTTACATCTGTTTTTTCTTGAAATCCAATTGATTCGTTTACAGCTGCCTTGATCTTTTTTCCGGGATAAAGGAAGTAAGGAACAATGATCAGCTCATCGATGTCATGAGTAATGCTTTGGTTAATTCCTTCCTCAATAAATGGCGGTATGACTTCTAAAAAGCAATAGTTACAAAATTTGTAATTTCCCTTTTCTTTTATTTTCTTGCAGATAACTTCTAACTCTTGTTTTACCTCTTTTTCTCTACTTCCTCTGTCTATCAATAATAGCCCACGTTTCATTCGTTAATCCTCGCTATAGCTATTGTCAAGTCTGGTGGGAATTTTTGTTTTTCAACAATCAAGTTTCCACCTGACGACTTTATTGCAGCAGCCTCAGATACACTAGCAGTTCCTTCGTAACCTTCAACCATTTTAGATGGGTTGGGAGTTTTGATAGTTGCTAGTTCATCTTTATCAAAAACTTCTAACGGAATGTTCATTTCATCTGCTAACTCGTTTAGTCCTACAACATCTTTTTCCTTTTTAATGGATACAAACCTAGCTATTGATTTTATGCTTAGATTGAATTTTTTTAAAGTATCATCAAGCCCCTGTATGATCTTGTCCTTTGTGGTGTCCCAATGCAGACCTATTCCCACAACCAGACTTGGCGGTCTGTAAATAACTGCATTTTCTAGTATTTCATTATCCTGAATCTGTTCATCCGAGATAATCAAGTAACCCCTTGGCTGTGACTTTTTCAATTCTTCAAGTGTTGAATAAACTGAGACATTTTCTGGCAGTTTATTTTGCCACCAATCTTTTTTTCCGCAGTTTTGGTACACACCAATTTTTTCTTCGTTTACCATGAATGCACTAATCCTAGTTACATTAGAGTCATCGTCAATCTTCCACCCGAAATCTTTTCCGACAAGATCTACCGCAATAGTTTTGTTTACATCAGCTGCTGTTGTTATTACTGGTGTCGCACCAAGTTGGTTTGCAATATCATTTGTAAGCTGATTTGCTCCACCTAGATGTCCAGAAAGTGTACTGATGACAAACTGAGCCTTATCATCAATTACAATAACTGCAGGGTCAGTTTTCTTGTTTTTCAAATGTGGCGAGATTAATCTTACAACAGCACCTAATGAGAATAAGCAAATTAATGCATCATTTGATTTGAACAATTCCATAATTTTTGTTGTAGTGCTATCTGTATACCAGTTAATTTTGTTGTTTTGATCGGAGAACTTGTCTGGCGCATACACCTGCCAAGATGGAAACTTTTCCTTCAGTTCTTTGGCCATTTTTATGCCATTTTTTGTGATGGCTATGACAGATATTCTTTCCATGTGTTGTTTGTTAGTTAGTTTAATAAAATCTCTTACTGCTCTGGGCGGCGTGCCAAAACACTTCCATCAAAGTCAAACAGTATGACTTCGATCTCAGTCTTATTTTCCGAATGGTTTTTCATCTGTTTGTAAACTTCGGAACAGACCTGAGCAAAAAATCCCTCTACGTTGTTTTCAAGAACAATTTCTTGTACATTTCTCGCGGTATTTGCATTTTTTATTTCTTGGATTATCTTTTCTTCTGCCTTGCATTTTTTTGCCAGTTCCGAGAGAAATTCCATGTTAACCTTGGAGCCCTTTACATGTGTCTGCTTGACACCCATAGCCATCTTTGCAAATTTTCCGATAAATCCACCGACATATGCTTTCTTGATGCTCTTCTTTGCACATTGAGACATTGTATATCCAGAAAAATCTCCCATCTGTATGAATGAGTGTTCCGGAAATTCAAGGATCTTTCTTGCATAATCTTCACTTCTTCCCCCTGTTGTCAGGACAACCGTGTTCTCTCCCATTGAAACCACAACGTCAATTTGTTGCCGTATTGCCGCAGCAAATGAAGCGGTAGAGTAAGGTATTACAATTCCACTTGTTCCTAGAATCGATATCCCACCTATTATTCCAATTCTTGGATTATCGGTCTTTGGTCCAAGCTCTTTTCCTTTTGGAACTGATATCATCACCTTAATTCCATTTTTTTCAAGAATTTTTTTACCTACTTGAGTTAAATTTTCTGTGATCATTTTTCTTGGTGTGGGATTTATTGCAGCTTGACCAATTTCTAGACCTATCCCAGGTTTTGTTACCCTACCTACTCCTTCCCCACCATCAATTTCAATAGAGTTTGGCTTTGATGTTAGTTCCAAGTCTACAACTATCTTAGCATCATGTGTGACATCAGGATCATCTCCACCGTCTTTAATCACTGAGCAGCACGCCTTATTTTTTTCAAATTCACAGCTGTTAATGCTTATCTTGATTTTGTCTTTTTTTGGAAGTATAACATCAACCGATTTAATTTTTTTTTGATCAATAATTGATAAAATCGCAGCTACAGAGGCAGCCGTAGCGCTAGTACCAGTTGTAAATCCAGTTCTCAGCTTGCCAGGGGGTTTTTCTTGTACATCCACAATGAGTAATTAATGATATCCTTAAAATCAATTGTTGTGTGATTTTTTTTATGTTGAATATATCTACAAATGTGGCGGTTACTGGTGCTAACGGTTTTGTGGGTAAAAATGTAAGAAAATTTCTTTACAAAAATAAAGTTAGAGTTTTAGGAATTTCTAGAAAAAACTTTGGTAAGTATTCTACCGAAACAAAAGCTCAATCCAAAAATCTCCTAGAACAACGACTACAAAAAAAATTGAAAAATTATGATGTTTTGGTACATCTTATAGGCATAGGCGTAGAATCATCAGGGTCTACTTTTGAAGAAATTAATGTTAACCTAACAAAAAATACAATCAAACTCTGCAAAAAATCTGGCATCAAAAAAATTATCTATATCAGTGGTCTTGGTGTTTCCAAAAATAATACATCTAATTATTTTATTTCAAAATACAAGGCCGAACAGGAAATAATCAATTCTGGTCTAGATTACACAATATTTCGTGCTTCATACATCATAGGAAAAACTGATCATCTCACTAAATCCCTTTCAAAACAGATGAAAAAAGGCGTAATAATTATTCCCGGTTCAGGAAAGTATCAATTGCAACCAATATTTGTAGAAGATGTTGCAAAAATCATACTAAAGTCAATTCTTGAGAAAAAATTTTCTAAAAAAATTTTAGATCTAGTAGGACCTAAAAAGATAAGTTTTGAAGATTTTGTGAAACTTTTTTCTAAAAACACGAAAGTAAAATTTAAAAAAATAAACCTAAAGAACGCATATGATGAAGGCACGTACAGTTCAGAATCTCTGGATCTATTGATTGGAGATTATACGTCTGATATGACGCAACTTCAAAAATTAGCCAGTATTAAGCTGACACCAGTTGAAAAATTCTTAGAGTCCAGCAATTTTTCTTAGCTCTTCAGCCTTATCGGTTTTTTCCCAAGTAAACTCTGGTTCATTTCTGCCAAAATGACCATAACCCGCAGTCTTTTTGAAAATTGGTCTCTTTAGATTTAGATGAGAAACGATTGAGGCCGGTTTCATGTCAAAGTGTGAGTTTAGAATTTTTTCAATGCTCTCTTCAGGTATTTTATTAGTTTCAAATGTGTTAACCATCAATGATAATGGTTGACAAACTCCAATAGCATATGCAATCTGTACCTCACATCTGTCTGCAAGTCCAGCTGCCACAAGATTTTTTGCAACATATCTGCACATGTAGCAAGCTGATCTATCAACTTTTGACGGGTCCTTTCCAGAAAATGCACCGCCACCATGTCTTCCCATTCCACCATACGAATCAACAATTATTTTTCTACCAGTAAGTCCTGCATCACCATGTGGTCCTCCAATTTCAAATTTTCCAGTTGGGTTTACATGAATTACAATGTCATCATGCCACCATTTTCCACAAGCAGGTTTAATCACTTTATCAATAATCTGTTTTCTAATCTCCTCATTTGAAATTTCAGGATCATGTTGAGTTGAAATTACAACAGTTTCAACTTTTTGTGGTTTGTCGTTTACATATGTAACAGAAACTTGAGATTTACCATCAGGTCTGACCCATGCTAATTCTTTTGATTTTCTAACATCAGCAAGTTTTTTTGTCAGCTTATGGGCTAGTGATATTGGCAAAGGCATAAGCTCATCCGTTTCGTTTGTGGCATATCCAAACATTAAGCCTTGGTCTCCTGCACCCTGTTCCTTTTGCTCTGATGCTGTCACTCCTTGAGAAATATTTGGACTCTGTGGGTCTATTTTTACAATAACTTTACAGGTTTTTGCATCAAATTTCAATGCAGGATTATCATAACCAATTTCCGCAATAGTATCTCTGATTACTTTCTCAATGTCAAACTTGCCTTTTGATGTAACCTCGCCTGCGACTGTAACAAAATCTGTTGTTACAAGTGTTTCAACTGCAACTCTTGAATCTGGGTCTTGCCTAAGAAATTCGTCAAGTATTGCGTCAGATATATGATCACATACCTTATCTGGATGACCTTCAGTTACGGATTCAGACGTAAAAATATAGGTTTTCGCCATATATTACACTCTAAAAATCGTCTTGTAATTTGATAAATAATACATTGTTTCCACGAACAATAACTCTTCCAAATTTTCCAACTAGTTTTCCATTGCTAAGTTCTTCCGCATCAGTCATTATGAGATTCATATAAGAATCAACATTTTCCATCTTACCTTTGTACTCTACTTCATTTTTTAGCCTTACAACAATATTTTTTTTTGTACTTTTTTGTAAGATTGTTAATGGTCTTTTTGTAGTTGTTTGCGACACTAATTATTCACTTTAGTTGGTTTCGTTGGTTTCCAAAATAAAAGCCTTGCCCATTTGAATTAGTTGAGCAAATCTCTTTAATTTTATTATATTTAGTAATATTATGATTAAAACAGGATTCAAAAAATTAGATCAATCCCTTGGTGGTGGTATCAAAGAAGGATTAATCACTGATATTTATGGACAAACTGCCACTGGGAAAACACAGCTGGTATTTCAAATTTGTCTTAATGCATTAAAAAGTGGCAAGGAAATTCTCTTCCAGGATACAACTGGTGGTTTTAGACCTGAAAGAATACTAGAAATGATGAAAGCACAACAGATGGATCCTGCATTACTTGATAAAATCAAAGTGGGACGCATTACCAATACTTCACAACAAATCCAATATTTATTAAAAAGATCAATTGAAAATTTTTCTTTGATTATAATAGACAGTGTAACTGATCTGTTTTCATTCGAATATTCAAAAAAAGAACATTCTTTTGAAAAGCATCTATCATTTATGAAATACATGCAGAATTTAGCTAGCATTGCAATAAACAATAAAATTCCAATAGTCATAACCAACATTGTAAGAAATATTGACGAACAAGAAAAAGAAAACTTGGAAAAATCCATAAGCATGTATACGCATGTCAAAATCAAGCTTACAAAAAAAAACGGAGAATTTTTTTGTGAAATTATTTCTCCTTTTCAGAATGAAAGTTTTACATACGTGAAAACCTTAGATGGTCTAAGTTCCCCATCTTAATCTATTTAATACTAAAAAATGTGAATATACTTAATGTCAGGATTCTTTGATTACATACCTGTAGTAGTAGTCATTTTATTTGTGGTTGGAATTACAAGTGTGATAGTTTATGAGCGAATTAGAACAAAAAACATCGAAGAACACTCCGACTGAAACTTTTCTCGAGGAAAAATTTCGTTCATTAGGTTTTGAACAACTGACAGATATACAGAAAAAAGCATCACCTAAAATTCTTGAGAAAAAAGATTCGTTAATTATTGCGCCAACTGGCTCTGGAAAAACAGAGTGCACTGTAATTCCTATTTTTTCCTTGGTAAAAAAAACAAAACAACAAGGAAAGATCAAAGTTCTTTATGTTACGCCATTAAGGGCACTCAACCGAGATGTTTTTCGTAGAATAATAAAATATGCAGAATTTGAAGATTTAACAATTCAGATTAGACATGGGGATACTTCTCAATCACTCAGAAAAAAGATCTCAGAATCACCACCTGATATATTGATTACAACACCCGAGACACTTGTTATTCTTCTTACTCAAAAGAAAATGTTAGCCGCACTTTCCGAACTAGAGTGGGCTGTGATTGATGAAGTACATGAACTTTTGGCCAGCGAAAGGGGTTCCCAACTCTCATTAAGTCTAGAAAGGCTACAGTTGAACTCCAATCAGAAAATCACACGAGCTGGCTTATCAGCGACTGTTGGAAATATTGAAGAAGCAGGCCAATTTCTTGTTGGTACAAATAGACCCTGTAAGATAATTCAGGATAAATCAATCAGGAAATATGATGTTGAAGTAAAATTTGTAAAAGGCTCAATTTCTGAAGTGGCAGATTCAATTATTGAATATGTTGAAAAATCAGACATAAATTCTCCAATTCTTTTGTTTACTAACACTAGGGGCGAATCAGAATTTTTAGCTTCAATCCTAAAAGAAAAAACTTTGATGAATATAGAGTTGCATCATGGCTCATTATCAAGACAAGTTAGAGAAGAAACAGAGAGCATACTTCGAAGTGGGGCAAGCGGCATAGTTGTATGCACATCATCTCTTGAATTAGGATTAGATATTGGTTCAGTAGAACTTGTGATTCATTATGGTTCACCACGTCAGGTATCAAAATTAATGCAACGAATAGGCAGAAGTAGACATTTTAAAAATTCTTCCGCCAAAGGGCTAATCATTACAAATAGTTCCGATGATGAATTTGAAACAAAAGCAATTCTAGATAGAGTAAAAAATAGTTCTATTGAAGAACAAAAAATTCACAATGAGTCTCTTGACGTTTTGGCTCACCATCTAGTAGGCTTATCACTACAAATGGGAGAAGTGTCTATTGATTTTGCGTATAAAATAATCACGCAAGCGTATCCATTTAGAAATATAACATTAGATAAATTTTGTAATGTTCTAGAAATTTTAGACCAGATCTTTATTTTGTTTTTTGACAAGAAAAAAATGAAATTTTGGAAAAAAACAAGAGCATTTAGATATTATTTTGAGAATCTTTCAACAATTCCAGATATTTTAAAATTTAAAGTATTTGATTCAGTTGGAAAGAAGATCATAGGATCCCTAGATCAAAGATTTGTGGGTGACCATGGTGAAGCAGGAAACATCTTTGTTCTTCGTGGAATGCAGTGGAGAATACTGAATATTGACGAAAAAGCCTTGCAAGTAAACGTTGAACCAATTAGCGGTGAACGAAAAAATGTGCCTTACTGGGAGGGTGAAAATATTCCCGTCGATTATGACACTGCGCAAAAAGTTGGGTTATTCAGAAATAAAGTAAAACATGGTTCATTGTCAATGCTTAACAAAACAATTTCAGAACTAGATTTTAATATCATACCTGATGAGAAAACTATTGTAATTGAATCTGTAAGAACGGATCGTAATGTTGTTATTCATGCATGTTTTGGCACAAAAATTAATTCAACACTGGCAACTATACTTTCTTCACTACTACAATCTACTCTCGGATATGTTGTTCAATCAAGATCAGATGCCTATAGAATTGTTTTAGAGTCCAATTCAAGGATTAGCAAGAAGATATTTGTTGAAACTTTAATGGATAAATTTGATCTGCAAAGTGTTGTATCTGTATCTTTGATTGGAACACATAATGTTAATTGGAGAACATGGTGTGTTGCGAAAAAATTTGGAATGGTAGGTAGAGGTGCTATTTATGACAGAAAATCAGGCCGTTTTCTTTATGAGCGGTATCAAAACACGCCGGTTGCTATGGAAGCATTAAGAGAATTATTCCATGATAAGTTTGATCTAAAAAACACTGAAATTATTTTAAACAGAATTAGAAACAACGAAATCAAGATTGAATGGGTTGATGTTGCCAAGTTTTCAAAATTAGCGGAGCCACTATTAGATCACGCCACAAAATATTATTCATCCCCAGCAAGTGTAGATAAGGCAATTCTTGATTTGGTAAAAAAGCGATTGTTGAAATCTAAACATCGTCTAATTTGTGTACGTTGTGGCAAATGGCAGCTGGCTATAACTACTGAGAAATATAAAGAAAATCAGCCTTGTAAATATTGTAAAAGTAGGCAAATTACTGCTACTTTTTATTCAGATTATGACTTGATTAAAATTATTCAGAAAAAACACACGTCCAAGAGGCTCTCACCTGAAGAAAGCCACAAATTTAAGCGTGCTTGGAAAGTTGCTTCGTTGATTGAAACCTTTGGGAAAAACGCCATTATTGTTTTGTCAGGTTATGGGGTGGGTGCTGCTACTGCTGCGCGAATTTTAAGAAACATGATTGATGAAGAACTTATGTATAAACAAATTTACGAAGCTGAAAGACAGTACGTTATGACAAGGGGTTTCTGGGACGATTAGTTCTTTTTTGTAATAGTTGAATATGGTGTTAAAAATAACTCCGTCTTTCCATCAAGACCAGGTTTTGCATTAACAGTGGTAATAGAAATTATTTCACCTACAGAGAAACCTTCTATAAGTCCGGCTTGTTTTCGCCAACCTTTGATCCATATCTGTCCACTATCATCTTCTACAAACATTTCACCTAGAACAATATTTTCTCCAGCTTTAGTTTGGATTTCTCGCTTTTCTGGTTCTTTCAGAATTATAGCTTCAACACAGTAATCATTTTCAGGTTTGACATCAGAAATTTTTGTTCTTAGATCAGACAATGTTGCAATACTTTTATCATCATCAATTTTTCTTACAAATGAATCGTGGTCAACTGTTAGTGAATTACCGTAAACCTTTGAGGGCATACATTCTACAACATCTCCAGTATTAACCGAATCTAGCATCTGTGATGAATCAGATATGTATATCATGTTTTTCTTATTATCAATACAAACTGCAACAGTTTTTTCTTGTTCGTTTCTTTTTTTTGCAACAAGACGGATAACTATAGGTTCAACCTCTTTGATCCCTTCAATTTTAACAACAGTTGCTTCATTACCATGAATTTCAAGACCTTGGTTTCCTGTTTTTGTTCTAACACCCAAAAGACTAACCTTTGCATCATGTGAAATTACATTAGGTAAAGACGATTCATCTTTTCCCCATAATACCACCTTTGTTGAAGCATTGTCATTTCCTTTCAATTTCATTCTAAGTGCTTTTGCTGGCTCACCACGCCGGTTTGTAAATTCTAGTGTGCTTATGCTACCATCTATTTTGCCTGAAACCACTAGATTATTTTGATTTTCCTTAACTTCACTTGCATCAATAGTTAAAGCCTCAATTGGACGAATTTCACTCTCTTGATTAGTTGTCTCTATATTAGAACCGGCACCGACATTAATTGCTGGACTTCCATTTAGATCCTCTTTCACATAAGCCTTGATAATTTTTATCAAGTCACCTGGTTTCAGTTCTTCAATACCTGGCAGATTAGCCTTTTCATCCCAAAGTTTTACACTCATTGCAGAGTCGTTATCATAAACAGTCATGGTTCTAAGTGAGAATGGGGAACCATCCTTTCGCGAGAACTGCTTTACAGGAGAAATATTTAGTACTCTACTTTCTACAGACACCTCCTTAGCACCTATGTAAAGATCCTTTAGGCTCATTTCTTCTTTGACAGTCTGTTGTAATGATATTCCTAGATCAGACGCAATGAGAAAAAGAGCACCATGATCGGTCAAATAACCTGTTCCTATCTTCTCTTTTTTTTGTTTAATTCTATCTTCAACATCTTGTCTAGTTAATTCAGGTTTTTGTTTCAGAATATTTTCTAATAGTTCTTCAAATTCAGACAATATGCTCCCTGAATTTTATTTTTTTACCTACATTTAAAAATGCTGATGAGGAGTTTGGATTTGACAAACTATGAACTGTATTTCTGCCAGATCTCTTTTCAAATCATATGACGGAATAAATGCAGTAGATGGTATAGATCTTGATGTCGATGAGGGACAAATTTTTGGTTTTCTAGGACCAAACGGCGCGGGAAAATCAACTGTGATTAAACTGTTAACCACGTTAATCCATCCAACCAGCGGCAAAATTTCAGTTCTAAAAATTGATGCTCTTAAGGAACCGCTAAAAATAAGAAAAAAAATTGGCGTAGTTTTACAACAACCAAGTTATGAACCAACACTTTCCGTAGAAAAATCCCTGGAGAAGTATGGAATGATGTGGAACCTTGACAAAAAAACTAGGAATGACAGAACTGAAGAACTGTTAATCACCTTTAATCTAGTTGAAATCAGAAAGAAAAAAAATGAAGACTTGTCTATAGGCCAGCGCAGAAGAGTTCAGGTTGCACGTGAATTCATGCATGATATGGATTTATTATTCTTAGATGAGCCTACTGTCGGTCTGGATCCAACCGCTAGACGACAATTATTAGATTTTTTAAGAAATAAAGTAAAGGAAACAAACCTAACAATATTTTATACCACACATGTCCTGACAGAGGCGGAATATCTATGTGACAATATTGCAATTATTAACAAAGGCAGAATAGTTACAATTGATTCTCCAAACGAGCTTAAAAATAGATTTGGTCATGAAAAAACAATCAAAATTCACGTTTCCTCTAACATTGAAACGTTAGAAAATCTTTTAGAAAATATACAGGACTGTAAAATTGAGTTTAATACTGGGGCAACAATCACAATACAGTCTACTAATTCTGAACTTGTTTTAATGAACGTTCTAAAAATTTTAAATCAAAATAATATATCTATAGATGATTTGTCGGCAATACCAACAAATCTTGAAGAAATATTTCTCAAAGTTGTGAGCGATTCCAATGCATCCGATAATCAGATTAGTTAATAGAAACATCACGATTTCAATCAACCCAGGTTTTTTAATCTGGCAGGTAATTTTTCCCCTGATTTGGATTTTTGTAGCTGGTTTTGCATACACTGCGCTTATAGACGAAGTATCTTTTGGAGCTAAGAGCCTTAGCTATCCGGCATTTTTAGCTTCTGGAATGATTGGTTTTAACATTATGAACAGCACTCTTGTTTCTGGAATTATAATTTGGAATGATAGACGGCATGGAATGTTTGAACAAATAATGTCAGGCCCATTTACAAGATCAGATTATATTCTTAGTAATATTATCACTATTGCAATAGTTGGTATAGTCAGTGCTACGCTAATTGCAGCAGTTGGATATCCACTGTTTTTTCAATCAGCAGAATTTAGCCTGATTACAATTCCACTCATAGTTTTCAGCTCAATAGTTGGTGCAATATTATTTGGTTCCATTGCTTCAATCATTTCCGCAAGATTACGTTCAAGTGAAGGCTTTAACGTAATTATTAACACAGCTTTTATTTTCTTTGCTTTTGTAAGTACAGCTTTTTATCCTGCTGCTGGTGCTCCGCAACCTCTTGCAACTATATTTTATCTAAATCCATTAACATATCTAGTAGATATCATCAGGGCTGGAATTTTTGGTACCATTACAGAATTTGTTATTTTAGAAATGATGGTTTTGTTAATACTTGCATCCATTCTTTTTGTTATTGCAACAAAATTATTAACCAAACTAGATTTGTAAAATGATAGTAGCCCGGCCCGGACTCGAACCGAGGTCAAAGGCTCCAAGGGCCCCTATGCTTGCCACTACACTACCGGGCTTCGTAATTTTTCTTCCTTTTCCCTTTATAACATTACTTCATGACAGACTTCATAGTTTTTAGAAGAATGGGATAAGGATCTTCTAATGAATTCACAAATTTCTTAATTCGCAACCTTCGGGTGCGTTCATGTTCTCCACCCCTATATGATGTCTGTTGAAAAACGTGGGTAATTCTTTCTGCAACCTTATTGGGAGTCATACATCTGGTAACAATTTTTTTGCTTACTAAGTAGTCTTCAATTCTGTTTGGTATTGCATTATATGATATTGTTGGTACCCCTAATAATGCAGATTCAGCAGTCATTGTCCCGCCAGAGCCAACAAAAACATCAGAGTCCAGCAACAATTTTTTTCCATCGACTACTTTTGAGACTATCTGAAACTTGCTCTGTGCGGATTTTGAAAACTTTTTCTTAAGTAATTCAGCCTGTTTTTCATATCTAGTAAGAACTGTTATATGACATCCCAAGAAGTCCTTCTTTATTTTTTTAATTATGCCAACAATATCACTTTGCTTTGATGAATATGCGGCTTCCTCTTCTGGAGTTCTTATGAGAATAGTTTTCCATTCTCTGGAATTGATGTCTGTTCCACAACTTAGAAAGACCTTTTGTTTAGTTATTTGTGCTGCATCAATTGTCTTATACTGAATAATATTTTTTGGCTTAATTCCCATATTTTTAAAATCGCTTTTTGGGATAATCCAAGGAATAAGCAGTTTATTAGCATATGGTAATGATAGTTTCATTACAGCGGTAGCATGAGGTGAGTCAGAAAAACAGATGTGAGGAATACCTAATCCATAGGAAACTCTTGCTGCTTCAGGCGAACAAGAACTCAATGTAATATCAGGCAAAAACTTGCTAATTTTTCTAACTAGCAATTTTGAACGACTTAAACTAGCATCCAATTTATCATGTTTTTTTACGCCACCATATTTTCCTATTATTACTAACTTTTGCTTCCGTATTTTTGCTAAATCAGTTACTTGATTATATTTTCTTGAAGTACATAATACAGTATGATTTTTTTTCAGACGTTGTATTATGGGTTCAAAAAACAATAATTGTTTAGGAGTAAGAATATCAAACCAGATCTTCAAGTATTTGTGATTTAATCACTGATGCAATAAGTATTTCTTAGTCAAAAAATCTAATAAATTGTAATGGGTAAAGAAAAAGTTGTAGTTTATGGGCTAACTACAGAAGGATATTTTATAGCATGTCAGATGGCTATAAAGGGAGCAGATGTATATCTTGTTGACGAGTCTTCTCCCACTGCAATATTATTAAAACCTGAAGTAGCAAAAAACTGCCCAAACATAGATTCTTTCAAAGAAGATGAACCTCTTCTTGCTATGATACCTATTGATGATGCAATTTCAAAAGCTGATTATCTTTTTTTTACGCCTAGAATAAGGAAAATTAATCAGGATTTAAAGGCAGAAGTTAGTTCAAAATTTAAAGATGCTATTAAAAAAATAAAGAAAGGAAGTACTGTTATTTACTGTCTTGCAACTGGATTTCAGGGAAATAATGAAAACATTACAATTTTAAAACATAAAACAAGTTTTGAAGCAGGCAAATCAGTTTCTTACTATTATTTTCCATTAAATGGTTTGAGTGAAACGCCTTCAGTAATTGGCTCATTGACAAAATCAAAAGACAATAAACTTTTAGCACTATTATCAACCAGCAAAGATAAAAAAACGTTTGTAGATATTTCTTCTGCTGAAGATATACATGCTATTCATACGATTAAAAGATTTTCTGGCATATGTAGTATTTTGGAGGTATGCAAACTTATGAATGATAATACAAAATCTAATGCAACATTTGATGGCTTCAGAAATATGTATCTGGATGATATGATCAACGGTCTTGATGATTTGCGTTTACTCGGTTGTTCATTTGAAGGTACAAACCCTCTACTGTATTTGATTAATGGAAGTATCAAAGGAATTAACGGTTATACAAAAAGATTAATTGAAATTATCAGAATCACTTTGAAAAATAATGAGCTAAAAGCTAGTAAGACAAAAATAATTTTGTCATGGACATTGGATAAAAATCAAATGAGAGGTGAAAAAGTTGAAATGTTAAATAGTATTACCTCAAAACTACGTGATTATATTGGAGATGTGGAAACATCTGAAGGTTTGTTAGACTTTTTTCATAGTGATAAAACAACGATAGCTATTGCTTGTACAGAATCTGACTATAAAAAAATAAAAGAAATTAAACAAAATCAAGATATTTTTATAATTAAGGCCAATCCTATGTTTGAAGTAAGTAATAAGAGTAAAATTATATAAAAAAATTAGAAAAATTAATGTCAAATAAAGATATCTCCTTAAATGAGGACCGGGAAAATGTTGAAACTAAGGATACCAACTTGAATAATAACGAGAAAAAAGAAATAGGAATTAACAAGTCACAAGCTGCATTTTATAAATTTCAAATAGATGAGTTAAAAGAGCGTTTAGAAAAAGAGGAAAAGAATTCAGTAATGGCCACGGATAAATGGAAACGTGCTCTTGCAGATTATCAAAATTTAGAAAAACAAACTATCGATAGAATAAACGCGCGAGAAGACAAAATAATTTTGTATTTCTTAACTGTGTATGAAGATTTTATTCGTGCAAAAAATGCATATGAAAAAGATGGAATAAACGTAGATGGACTTAACGTCATCATAAAGAACATCGAGTCCATCTTGGATAATTATGAAGTAAAAGCTATTAAAGCTGAAGGAAAGAAACTTGATCCCAAGTTGCATGAAGTGGTCCAAGAGGTTGAGGAGGATAATCTCGAGGAAGGTACAATTGTAAAAGAGATCGCAAAAGGATATATTATTCGTGGGAAGGTATTGAAATACTCGAAAGTATGTGTTTCGAAAAAATTAATTAAAAAATAGGTAAAAAATATGACAGAAAGAATAATTGGCATTGATCTTGGAACAAGTAACTCAGCTGCTGCAATTATTCAAGGTGGCAAGCCAACAATAATTCCTGCAGCTGAAGGTCAAACAGCACACGGTAAGGCATTTCCATCCGTTGTTGCATTTCCAAAAGATGGTAGCCCTATGCTTGTTGGTACACCAGCTCTAAATCAGGCTGTAACAAATCCTGAAAATACTATTACTAAAGCAAAGAGAAAAATGGGTACAGATCATATTTACAAAATTCAAGGTAAAGAATACAAACCACAACAAATTTCTGCATTTATTTTACAAAAAATTAAAAAAGATGCTGAAGCATTTACTGGCGATAAAATCATAAAAGCGGTAATTACAGTTCCTGCCTATTTTGATGATAATCAAAGACAAGCTACCAAAGATGCTGGAACAATAGCTGGGCTTGATGTAGTACGAATAATCAATGAACCAACAGCAGCCTCTCTCGCTTTTGGTCTTGACAAAGCAAAGCAGGACATGAAAATATTGGTATTTGACTTTGGTGGTGGTACGCTTGATGTAACAATAATGGAAATGGGAGGTGGTGTCTTTGAAGTAATGAGCACTTCTGGTGATACTCATCTGGGCGGTACGGATATGGATATAGCTATAATTGATTATGTCAAAGAAGAGTTCAGAAAAAAAGAAGGTATTGATCTTTCAAGTGATAAGGAAGCCATGGCACGACTTAGAGAAGCTTGTGAAAAGGCAAAGATTGAACTTTCGGGTGTAATGGAAACTGAAATAAACTTGCCATATTTCCACGAAAAGACTACACTTCAAGTGAAATTAACAAGAGCTAAGGTAGATAGTCTTGTAACATCATTAGTTGAGAGATGTAGGTCTTCAGTTGACAAAGCAATTGCTGATGCAAAAATACCTGCTTCAGAAATCACGAAAATTGTACTAGTAGGTGGACCTACCAGAATGCCAATTGTAAAAAAGTTCGTTGAAGACGCTGTTGGTAAAAACCCAGAATCTGGAGTTGATCCAATGGAGGCTGTTGCCTTTGGTGCTGCAATTCAGGCTGGTATTATGGCTGGTGATGTGGAGAGTGATATTGTATTACTAGATGTGACACCATTGACATTAGGAATTGAAACACTAGGCGGCGTGCGTGAGCCAATTATTGAGAGAAATACCACAATTCCTACGTCGAAAGACAAAACTTTCACAACTGCCGCTGATAACCAGACTGCAGTTACAATAAACGTGGTTCAGGGGGAACGACCAATGGTTGCTGACAATGTTTCTTTGGGAAGTTTTAACCTAACTGATATTCCTCCAGCTCCTAGAGGAGTTCCACAAGTCAATGTAAAATTTGACATTGACGCCAATGGTATCATTAACGTAACAGCAAAGGATCTTGGAACTGGAAAGGATGCTAAAATTACAATAGAATCTTCTACAAAATTATCAGATGAGGAAGTAGAAAAATTGAAGCAGGATGCAGAAAAACACGCAGAGGAAGACAAGAAGAAAAAAGAAGCCGTGGATATTAAAAATGAAGCAGAAAGCTTCATCTATACGACAGAAAAATTGGTTAACCAAGATCTTAAAGACAAAATATCACAGGAACAAGGAATTAAGGCTACGGATGCAATAAAGGAGTTGAAGGAAGTTCTAAATCAGGATGTAGACCAGATTAAAACAAAACTAGATGCATTAAAAGCAATAGTTAATGAAATAACCACTGAACTATACAAAAATGCTGCTCCTCCACCAGGCACAGATCAGCAAAAAGATGAATCTAAATCTGAGGAAAAGCCTGAATCTGAACCAGAACCAGAATCTAAACCAAGTGAAGAAGAGTCCAAATAAAAAAACAATAATACAAATTTTTTGAGAATGAACATCTTAGCTAATTTATACGGCAAACGATTTATTTGATCTTGATATGAGTGCTAAACGCGATTACTATGAAGTTATTGGTGTTACTAAGACATCTTCACAAGATGAGATCAAATCTCAGTATAGAAAATTAGCTTTAAAATTTCATCCTGACAGAAATAAATCGCCCGAGGCTGCTGAGCATTTCAAGGAGATTTCAGAAGCTTATGCTGTGTTAGCAGACCCAAAAAAACGACAGCTGTATGATCAGCATGGACATGCTGGTGTGGATGGACGATACAGTACTGAGGATATTTTCCGTGGAGCTGGGGCTAACTTTGACGACATCTTTAGCGATTTATTTGGAGGAAGAGGCAGACAAACATCAGGAGGATTCAATTCAATTTTTGAGAATCTTTTTGGCGGCGGACGGGGATCTGGCGGTTTTGGAAGACAGAGAGGCTCTGATTTACTACACGAAACTTTTGTCACCCTGGAAGATGTGCTTCATGGAAAAAAAATGGATCTAGACATACCAAAAAATGTAGACTGCCCGGATTGTAATGGTACTGGCTGTTCGCCTGGCACATCAAAAATAAAATGTTCAGACTGTAATGGTCAGGGACAGGTAAGAGTTAGTCGAAATATGGGGTTCTCGACGTTTATCACTGTTCAACCGTGTAGAAAATGTAAGGGACAAGGAATAACAATAGAAAAACCCTGCAGAAAATGTAAATCAGGAAAGGTAAAAGGCACAAAACACATTTCATTTGAACTCCCAGCCGGTATAGAAAACGGCGATTATGTAATCTCTGGTGAAGGTGATTCAGTACCAGACGGAGTCAATGGTGATCTAATAGTAAGGGTCCAAGTTCAACCACATCCCCATTTCAAACGAGATGGTAGAGATATTTTTTATGATGCGCCAATATCAATGATTGATGCTAGTTTAGGTAAAAATTTGGAAGTTCCTACACTAGAAGGATATCATAAAATTTCTGTGGAGTCTGGCAGCCAGCCAAATTCAATCATCAAACTTAGGGGAAAAGGGTTGCCCGGACGAGGTCTTCGTGGTAGAGGCGATCAGTATGTAAGATTGGTAATTAATATTCCAAAAAAACTAAACAAACAACAAAAAGAGCTATTGAAGGATTTTGAAGATTCTTTTGACTAGTATTTTGATAAAAAACTGATTTCATAGCTAAAAAATTCATGATTTATTACGAAATCATGAATATTTGTTTAATCTAACAAAAAAGAAACTTATGATAGGTTTTTTTCTTTCATGTTGCGGGGGTCGCCCAGCTTGGTCAACGGCGTAAGGTTCAGGTCCTTATCTCCTAGGAGTTCATGGGTTCAAATCCCATCTCCCGCATTGTTGATTATTTTTTAAACTAATAGTTGTGAAAAACTTAAAACCCAGTTGATTTACGATTATCCATGGTAAAAGTAACCCGAGTAAGTGGAAGAGGTACAAGTAGAAAAACAACAGACACTGATAAGAAATCATCATTTGCTGGCGCAGCCTTCAAGAAAAAACAGGAAGAGAAAAGAAAGGCAATAGCAGGTAAATACATCTCTACTGGCAGAGGTACTGGAAGAAAAAAAGTATCAGCAACAGCAACCAAATCCCGCTCAACTAAAGGCGTAACTAGAGTATCCGGTCGTGGAACTAGTAAAAGGAAAAGCAGAGGTTAAATTATTTTTTTTATAACCTGTTTTACCTTGTATCTTTCTTATTTTAATTAGATATTTTGAATTTTTTTTTGTAGGATATCATTAACTACCTTTCCAGAAACCTTACCCCTTACTTCTTTCATGGCAATTCCCATTAAGGTGGTTACTGCATTCTCTCCTAACTTCCTAACAAGTTCTATGTTCTTTTGAATTATTCCATCTAAAATTTCATTTAGTTCATCTTCACCCATACTTGAAACATCTGTGCTTTGCATTGCCATTGAAACATTCTCTGATTTGCCAGACATGATGCTTTCGAAAATAATTTCTAGTGATTCCTTGGGTATTTTACCAGACGCTAACAGCTCAAACGATTCTATGATGTGTTCTGGTTTTAATAGCGCCGCGTCAAGTCCCTGTCTTCCCAAGTTTGTTATGCTAGAACAGAGTATAGAAGCTACAAAGTTTGCCGATTTTTTTTTATTTTCGCAGATTTTTTCAAACAGTTCCATGTATTCCGAGTCAAAAATCTGTTCAGACAATTGGAAATTTAGATCGTATTTCTGTTGAATCTCAGTAATTGATTCATCCCATGATTTCGGAATATTTTCCACCGCGAGTTTTATTTCTTCAGGCATTACACTAATTGAAGGAATATCAGTTTCTGGATACATTCTTGATGCACCAGGACGTGGTCTAAGAAAAATAGTTTCACCGTCTTGCGTCGCGGCTCTAGTCTCAGCTGGAACTCCATTTATTGCATCTCTAATTCTCTTTATTATAGAACCTATAGCGTAATCTAACTTTGGATCTTCACCAGCTATAATCAGAAAACCATCTTCATCTACCAATTCAAGATGTTTTCTTACCTTATCAACGTCCGAATCATTAATTCCGTAATTAGGAAGCTCATCTGAATGGAAAACTCCTCCAATGCCGAAAAATCTTACAAGCTGTCCAATTTCTTTTCCCAATCTAATTCCAGAGTATGGTTCAAAACCAAACATCCCTGAAAAGTTTCTTATCCGTATCACCTTAATTTTTGCATTTGATTTTATTGCATTTTGAATTATTTTCGAGTCGCAAGCCTTGAAAATTTCAGTAACATCAAAAACATCTTCTTTTGTGATTGTTATTGATAATTTTCCAAGTTTTTCACCAATCAGAATTAGTCCGTGTTGTCTTTTAGCCTCATAGCCAATTATTTTTTCCAGTTGGTCTAGCTGTTGTACCCCCTTTACTTCTACAACCCCACTATTCATGACTGAGATATTTACATCCTGTCTAATGGAGCCAATTCCTCTTTTTACCATTCTTGTTACTCTTAGCAATCTTCCAAGTGTTAGTGCAATTTCTTTAACTTCAGATGGTTTAGTGCTGACAGGTTCTAAAGCAATTTCAACTAATGGTATACCCAAACGATCCAAACTGTAATTTCTTTCGTTTTGTTCATCCTTGAGAAGTTTCGCCGCGTCCTCCTCAAGACAAACTGCCTGGACTCCAATCTTTTTTCCATTCACCTTTAGATTTCCTCCCTGGGAAACAAGCATGGTCCTTTGAAAGCCTGTAGTGTTGGATCCATCAATAACAGTTTTTCTCATAACATGAATCTCACTAAAAATTTTAGATTCAAGCATACTGCTAATCAGTAACGAAATCTTCTTTGCATCATGATCTAGATCATGAGGAGGTTCTTCATCTTTTTCAACTAGGCAACTACTTTGAGAATTTGCATAATAGTTGATTTTCTTT
>Ga0207966_1000100_pt1 | contig 45701 bp, 42 predicted proteins | sample Knorr_S23_td_NAD_FD_185611 | JGI IMG/M metagenome (GOLD analysis project Ga0207966, IMG submission 185611) | Marine microbial communities from Southern Atlantic Ocean transect - Knorr_S23_td_NADW_ad_2500m_LV_B (SPAdes) (version 2) | ecosystem: Environmental > Aquatic > Marine > Oceanic | place...
GTTGGAGCATTAAGTGTCAAGTAGCTCTCAGCTCTGAGTATTCAGCACTCAGCTATCAGGGAAAGTAGATTAGTATTTTAGTACAAAGTGATAAATAGTCGTCTAGTCAAATAGTCCATGAAAGACTATGCTGGATAAGGAAAAAGTCTTTTTATTTCCTACCGACCGCAAGACCGCAAGACCTTTTGACTCTTTTAGTCTCCGACTGCAAGACTGCAAGACCGCAAGACCTTTTGACTCTTTTAGTCTCCGACCAATTTTCCTATCTTAGCCACAATGAATAATAAATTACCATACCAAGCTCACGAAACAGCAGTCATTGATGATGGCTGTTCGATTGGCGTAGGAAGTAAGATTTGGCACTTCAGCCATATCATGCCCAATGCTATACTCGGCGAAAATTGTAATATCGGTCAGAACGTAGTCATTTCTCCAGAGGTTATTTTGGGGAAGAATGTGAAGGTGCAGAACAATGTATCAATCTATACGGGCCTTATTTGTGAGGATGATGTTTTTCTCGGTCCTTCTTGTGTATTTACCAATGTGCTCAATCCGCGTTCGGCTGTAAATAGAAGAGGGGACTATCTAAAGACTTTGGTGAAAAAAGGAGCCACGATAGGAGCAAATGCCACCATTGTTTGTGGTCTTACACTAGGCGAATATGCTTTTGTTGGTGCGGGAGCGGTAGTTACTAAAGATGTTCCATCCTATGCTTTGGTAGTTGGAAATCCATCGCAGCAAATCGGCTGGATGAGTGAGTTTGGACATCGATTGGAGTTTGACGAAAATGGAATCGCCATTTGTTCAGAATCTGGCGATCAATATCAATTAGAAAAAGGCCTTGTAAAAAAGATATGAAGCAATTTGCAATCATCGGACTGTCGGGATATATAGCTCCACGGCATGTACAGGCTATCGAAGCTACAGGAAATAAATTAGTAGCCTCGGTTGATCCACACGATAATGTGGGCTTTATAGATTCTTATTATCCCGAGACGGCCTTCTTCACAGAGTTTGAGCGCTTCGATCGCTATATGGATAAACTTCGCAATACAAATCAGGCTATAGACTATGTTTCGGTTTGTTCACCTAATTATTTACACGACTCACATATTAAATCGGCTTTGCGCTGGGGAGCAGATGCCATCTGCGAAAAGCCCTTGGTCTTGAATCCATGGAATTTGGATACCCTCGAAAGACTGGAAAAGGAAACGGGAAGACGCGTGTGGAATGTCTTGCAATTGCGCTTACACCCAAGTATCATCGCCTTGAAAAAGAAGATAGAGCAAGGTCCTGCCGATGCTGTTTACGATGTAGATTTGACTTATATCACCTCTCGTGGACTTTGGTATTATACCTCCTGGAAAGGAGAGGAGTCTAAGTCGGGAGGTATAGCAACCAATATAGGTGTTCACTTTTTTGATATGCTCAGCTGGATTTTTGGTGCAGTAAAAAACAATACCGTACAGATTCATACCCACGATCGCGCTACGGGTGTTTTGGAATTGGAAAAGGCTAATGTTCGTTGGTTCTTATCTATTAATGCCGACACACTAGCTCAAGAGGTTCAGGAGAAAGGTCAAAGAACTTTCCGTTCGATAAAGGTTAATGGTGAGGAATTAGAATTTTCTACTGGTTTCACGAACCTTCATGCCGAATCGTATAAGCAGATTATTGAAGGTAAGGGCTTCGGAATTGAGGATTCTCGTACTGCTATAGAGATTGTTCACGATATCCGCAGTCAAAAACCTACAGGACTTAATGGAGACTATCATCCACTAGCGAAACTCGAACAAGCCAAGCATCCGTTTGGTATTTAGATAGTTGACTATGTACGGTAGCCATAAGATAAGTTTTAGTTATAAGTTTTGAGTTGAAATCCTGGGTCGATCCTCTTCCCTAATCACTTTTCTAGTCAAATAGTCATGCAGTCAAATTTTAACCACTTCCATCTTCAAATTACCATTCCCCACTAACAACCAACAATTAATCTTCAAATTTTCAAATCATCAGATCATCAAATTCATAGTGCATTGCCTATCTTTGTTCTATGCGTTTCGATCAACAGATAGACTCAAGTCTTCACAAGGATTTAGCCTCCAAGATTCTTCATTTTTTCTCCGATGAGAAGGATGTATTGTTTTTGGATAGTAACAGTTCTTCTCAGGCTCAATACGACTGGATTTTAGCCGTTGGCGCTGTTGATGAGATAAAGCAAGTCTCTGGAAACTCTTTCGAAGCTTTTCAGGCTTTTTACGATAAACACCGCGATTGGATTTTCGGTTCTTTCAGCTATGATTTAAAGAATGAGCTAGAAGCTTTAGCATCTAATAATGCCGATGGAATAGAATGGGCTCCCATTCATTTCTTTTTAGCCAAATATTTATTTATCGCTCAAGGAGGCATGGTGAAAGCTTATGCTCACCAGGGTCAAGAACCTTTTGATTTTTCTCTTCTAGAAGAAGAAATCCAAGAGCAAGGGAATACTTTTGATGGGAAAATAAAGGCTCGCATAGCTAAAGAAGATTACCTAAATAATGTTGATCATATTAAGTGGCATATTCAGCGTGGCGATATTTACGAGATGAATTATTGTCAGGAGTTTTATGCTGAAGGCGTGAGTTTAAATCCTTTGCAGACTTTTCAAGATTTAAACAAGCTATCTAAAGCTCCCTTCACCTCATTTTATAAGGCAGATGATAAATATTTACTCTCGGCCAGTCCGGAGCGATATTTACGTAAACGGGGAACTACGATTCTTTCCCAACCAATCAAAGGGACTCGAAAGCGAGGAGCCAATAAAGAAGAAGATGAACTTTTAAAAGCAGAGCTTTTAGCCGATCAAAAGGAGCGTTCCGAAAATGTGATGATTGTGGACTTGGTGCGCAGCGATTTATCTAAAATAGCACAGAAATCTACCGTAGAGGTGGAAGAACTTTTTGGCATTTACACCTTCGATCAGGTACATCAGATGATTTCTACTGTGAAATGTGAATTGAAGGCAGATAAAAAGTTGAAAGACATTTTTGAAGCAACTTTCCCGATGGGTTCCATGACGGGGGCACCCAAAATAAGGGCTATGGAATTGATAGAAGAATTTGAAACTACTAAAAGAGGATTGTATTCGGGAGCTGTAGGTTATGTAAATCCGCAAGGTGATTTCGATTTCAATGTAGTCATCCGAAGTATTTTATACAATGCAAAAAATAAATACCTTTCTTTTATGGTAGGCGGGGCAATTACCATTGCTTCCGAAGCCGAAAAAGAATACCAAGAGTGTATGGTAAAGGCCGAAGCACTTTTTAAAGTATTAGAGAGAAAGCATGCAGAACAGCTTTAATACATATTGTAAGCAGATAGGCTTAGCAGAAACTTCCAAAATACTCCTTGCAGTAAGTGGAGGATTAGATTCTATGGCGCTACTGCATTTGCTACATGCATCTAAAATGGATGTTGAAGTGGCTCATTGTAATTTTCAGCTCAGAGGAGTGGAGTCTGATGGCGATGAAGATTTGGTGAAAACGATTTGCAAGGACTTGAATATCCCCTACCATATCAATACTTTTTCTACGGAATCCTATGCTGATGAAAAAGGTATTTCTATTCAGATGGCAGCCCGCGATTTGCGCTATGCATGGTTTGAGAAGCTTCGCAAGGAAAGAGCTTGCGATTATATTGCTACAGCACATCATCAAGATGATCAGGTAGAAACGCTCTTATTGAATTTGCTGAGAGGTACTGGTCTGAAAGGTTTGCATGGAATACTTCCCGTAAATAATAAAATTGTGCGTCCCTTGTTATTTTGTTCCCGCATAGATCTCGAGGATTGGGTAGCTTTTGTGGGAATCAATTATCGAGAAGATAGCTCCAATGCATCCACCAAATATTCCCGAAATAAACTGCGCCACGATATTATTCCATTATTAAAGGAATTAAACCCTTCCTTAGCGAAGACCATGCAGGAAAATACGGAGCGTTTTGAGGGAGCTCAAAAAACATTGCACTATTTCCTGGAAAAAGACACATCGAAATTGTTAATAGACTTAGGGGCGCAGAAGCGACTTTCCATTGATAGATTAGCAGAATACCCATCGCCAATAACGATTCTTTTTCATTTGATGTCTCCTTTTGGATTCAAAGACTGGAAGGCTATGGAGACTTTATTAAGCTCGGAGTCTGGGAAGCAAATAAGTAGCGAAACACATCTTTTATTAAAAGATCGAGACTATTTGCTTCTAAAAGAATATAGTGTCCCTGAAGATCAAGTGATTGAAATTCAGAAAGAACAGACGAAAGTTGAGCATCCCATCGTTTTAAAACTATCTATTTTGGATGCTACAGATTTTGAAGGTTTTGGATCTCTTTCGGAAGCTGCTTTGGACTTCGATAAGCTGCAGTTTCCTTTACAACTAAGAAAATGGCGTGAGGGCGACCGTTTTCAGCCTCTCGGCATGAAAGGGCAGAAGAAACTTAGCGATTATTTTATAGACGAAAAGTTTAGTGTTTTTGACAAGAAGAATGCTTGGCTATTATGCTCTGTAAATGATATTGTTTGGATTGTAGGACATCGGATTCACGAGGCTTATAAACTTGGAGAAAATACCCAAAAGGTTTACCTTGTTCAGCTATAATAATCTTGATATGACAAATGCAATCTCATTTCATGAGAAACAATATTTAGGCTATAGTAAGTACTCCATCTTACGAAGGTTAATCTTGGCGATTTTTTTCTTTGTCGCCTATTATTTTTCAGATCCTCATTCTGAGACATCTAATTTGTTTTTTTATTTGGGGATAGCGACACTCTGCATCTCGGGATTACTAGTCTTTGTCTTGCATCTAGAGACTAGCTTAACCAATCGTAGTTTAATTTTTGATGGCTTATGGACAGCCAGAAAAGTGAAAGTTGATATGTCAAGCATACTATCCGTAGAGCAAATTACCTATTCAAACTATTATGTGCGTCGTTCGGTATACAATTTGCATCGCAAAGGGCGCATCCATTTTTACACGCGTGGCAGCCAAGCCATTTTACTAACAGATAAGGATGGATTGGAGTATGTTATCGGAACACAAAAGCCCAATGAATTTTTTGAGGCGATTAAAAAAGAATTAGAAAAAGAATCATAATGAAAAGACTATTAACACTTCTGTTTGCTCTTAGTTTAGGTTTACAAACCTGGGCGCAAATACACGATCCTGTTAAGTGGAGTTTCGAAACAGAAGTTATAGATGCCGATGAAGTAGAATTAATCATTCACGCCGATATCGAGGAAGGATGGCATTTGTACTCTCAACATGTAGAAGGAGGCCCTATACCAACATCTTTCACCTTCTTCGAAAATGAAAAATTGCATTTCAAAGGTGTGGTAGAGGAGGGGACACCACAGGAGGAATACGACCCTAATTTTGAGACTGTCTTGAAGTTTTTCAGTAAGAAAGCTACCTTTAAGCAGCGCATAAAACTGATGAGTATGGATACAACCATGCTTAGAGGTGAATTGGAGTTTATGGTGTGTAATGATGCGATGTGCCTGCCGCCAGAATGGGTAGATATAGAAGTGATCATGCCTGCTGCCGAAAAGGTAAGCTTAGGCTCTAAAGCTCAGAAAAACTTGCCCTTAGAGAAGAGTCTGTGGAGTTTGTTTTTTATAGCCTTTATTAGTGGTTTTGCAGCTTTGTTAACACCCTGTGTATTCCCAATGATTCCTATGACGGTGAGCTTCTTTACCAAGAAGAGTATCAGTCGTTCAAAAGGGATTTCCAATGCCATTATCTACGGACTTTCGATTATCGGAATTTATGTATTATTGGGAGTTGGGGTAACCGCTGTTTTTGGCCCTACCGTGATGAATGAGTTGGCTACCAATGTGTATTTTAACATTGCCTTCTTCTTAATATTGATCTTTTTCGCAGCCTCTTTCTTGGGAGCTTTTGAAATTGTTCTTCCATCGAAGTGGGTGAATAAAGCCGATCAGGCTTCCGACAAAAAAGGGTATTTGGGTATTTTCTTTATGGCCTTTACTCTTGCTTTGGTGTCTTTCTCCTGTACGGGACCTATTGTAGGAACCTTATTATTTGAGGCTGCAGCTCGTGGAAATTACCTAGGCCCTATTATAGGAATGTTTGGATTCTCTTTAGCTATAGCTTTGCCTTTTGCCTTCTTCGCGGCCTTCCCAGGTTGGTTAAACTCGCTACCTAAGTCGGGTGGTTGGTTGAACTCAGTGAAAGTAGTTTTAGGTTTCTTGGAGTTGGCTTTGGCTTTCAAGTTTTTATCGAATGCAGATTTGGTATTGCAAGCTCACTTGCTCGAAAGAGAAACGTTCATCGCAATATGGATTATTATATTCTTATTGTTAACAATGTATTTATTAGGAAAGCTGAAGCTCTCGCACGATAGTGATTTAACTTTTATCCCTGTTCCTCGTCTGTTCTTTGCAATCCTAACAGGTGCTTTTACTTTGTATATGATTCCAGGTTTATGGGGCGCTCCTTTGAAATTGATTAACGCCTTTCCACCTCCGATGCATTATAGCGAATCGCCAATGGGTGTTGGTAAAGGTGGTAGCGGATCGGCTGCTGATGCACATGGCCCTGAAGGAACGCATTTAGGCCCTCAAGGGATCTTTGTTTTCCACGATTATGAAGACGGAATGGCCTATGCTAGAAAAGTAGGTAAGCCTGTGATGCTCGATTTTACGGGGCATGCTTGTGTGAACTGTCGTAAGATGGAAGAAGAAGTGTGGTCGGATAGAGTTGTTAAGAACAGCCTGACAAAAGATGTGGTTTTGATTTCTTTATATGTCGACGAGCGCATAACTTTACCTAAAGGTGAGCAATACGAAGTGCTCATCGGTAATAAAGTGAAAAAGGTTCGCACCACTGGAGACCGTTGGTCGGTGATGCAAGCAAAGCGCTATGAGATTAATTCTCAACCATATTATGTGATGCTCGATCACGAGGAAAACTCCTTGATTGAAGCAGCTAATTATCAGGACTACGGAAATGTAGAGCTCTTTAAAGATTGGCTCGGTAGAGGTGTTGAAGCCTTCAAAAATTTATAAGTTACTAAGTCCCCTCTTCGGAGGGGATTTTTTTTGCTTAAGATGTATACGTAAACTGTAAATCGGTTTTAGTCTTGAGCAATCATAAAGTCTATAAGTATGTTAGTACAAAGTATTCATTTTACTAACGAGCAATACTCAAATCTTCAAATTGACACATCTTCAAATTAATAATTCACTTCCTACTTCCAATTCTCAAATTAACTCATTTTCAAATATTCAAATTGGTTAGCCGGCCCAAGCTTCCCGATCAAGATTGCGATAATGAATGGCTTCGGCAAGGTGTACAGTCTCTATTCTGTCGCTACCATCTAAATCGGCAATGGTGCGCGAGACCTTCAGAATACGATCGTAAGCTCTGGCGCTTAAGTTCAGCTTTTCCATAGCCAGTTTTAACATGGAGAGTGATTCATCGTTTATAGTACAGTACTTCTTTAAGACAGCAGTATCCATTTGAGCATTGCTGTAAAATTGATGTTCTTGAAAGCGTTCTTCTTGTCGTTCTCTTGCTTGTACCACTCTCTTACGAATGATTGCACTCGACTCACTGAGCTCTGAATCAATCATTTCATCAAAGCTGACAGGTGTTACTTCTACATGTAAGTCAATACGGTCTAATAAGGGGCCTGAAATGCGGTTGAGGTATTTTTGTACCAATCCCGGAGCACAAACGCATTGTTTGTCAGGATGATTATAATAACCACAAGGGCAGGGATTCATCGAGGCTACCAAGGTGAAGCTTGCCGGATAATCGATGCTAAACCGAGAGCGAGAAATGGTTATCTGGCGATCTTCAAGTGGTTGTCGCATCACCTCTAAAACGGTTCGTTTAAATTCGGGAAGTTCATCTAAAAACAAGACTCCATTATGTGCTAATGAAATTTCCCCAGGTTGAGGAACCGTTCCTCCACCCACCAAAGCTACGTCGGAGATTGTATGGTGAGGCGATCGAAAAGGGCGTAGAGCAATCAAGGATGCATTCCCATTCAATCGTCCTGCTACCGAATGAATCTTAGTAGTTTCCAATGCTTCGGCTAAAGAGAGTGGAGGTAAAATACTTGGGAATCGTTTTGCTAGCATAGTTTTTCCTGATCCTGGAGGACCAATTAAAATTACATTATGCCCTCCTGCAGCCGCAATCTCTAAAGCTCTTTTAATATTTTCTTGCCCTTTAACTTCCGAAAAATCATTCTTCATCGAAGATTGCTCTTCACGAAATAGGGCTCTGGTATCAACAAATACAGGTTTAAATTCTTCGGGATTTTTGAAAAATCGACTTAGCTCTTCGATGGTTGACATACCATAAACGTCAATATTATCAACAATAGCGGCCTCTTTGGCATTTTTAGCAGGTAATATCAAGCCTTTAAACCCTTCCTTACGGGCTTGAATGGCGATAGGTAAAGCTCCTTTTATGGGAAGAATAGTACCATCGAGTGAGAGCTCGCCCATAATCACAAAATCAGCAATATTCTCTGCAACTAATTGTTTGGAACCCACTAAGACTCCCATGGCTATGGGCAGGTCATAAGCAGAGCCTTCTTTGCGTATATCTGCTGGCGACATGTTTACCACGACTTTAAATCCTGGCCAGCGAAAGCCCTGATTATACAAAGCTACATGTATTCGGGGTTTGCTTTCCTTAACGGCATTATCAGGCAGGCCTACCAAGATAAACTTAGCTCCCCGCGATACATTAACTTCAATGGTGATGGTTGTAGCGCCTACACCAAATACAGCGCTACCATAGACTTTAACTAACATAGGTTCAATTATTATATTCGTATAATTATTTATTGAACCTTAAGTTACGAAAAAAAATAATCAGTGAACCCTGAGACCTAAATCGGAAGACGTAAAACTAAAGAGGAAATACTTTGTACTGGCGAATCCTTAATTAAAATAGTTTCGATTCCACATAGTGGATAAGGGAGTGGATGACTTTAATATGTATTTCTTGGGCTCGATCGGCATAGTCGCTACGCGGTGCACGAATTTCCACATCGGCTAGAGTGGCTAGTTCGCCACCAGTTTTTCCTGTAAGCGCAATGACTTTCATGCCCTTCGATTTTGCCGCTTTAGCAGCATTAATCACATTGGCAGAATTACCACTCGTGCTAATTGCAACGAGTACATCTCCTTCAAAGCCCATTCCCTCTACAAAGCGTGAGAAAACTTTATCAGCACCGTAATCATTAATAGTGCAAGTCAAATAGGAGGGGTCGGAAATGGCCATAGCAGCTAGTGGAGCTCTATCACCTCTATATCTACCCGAAAGTTCTTCGGAAAGGTGCATGGCATCGCACATAGAACCACCATTACCACAAGAGATGAGTTTCTTTTGAGAGCGGAAAGCCTCGAGCATAATCTCTCCAGCAAGCTCTATAGACTTGATGTTCGATTCATCTTTTAGAAATGCTTCTAATACTGCTTGTGCTTCTTGGAATTGCGCTCTGATGGTGCTCATTGTATAATTTTGGTTAAATATACGCTATGGGTAGGTAATTAGGAAATTGGGAATAGGGAAATGGTTTTAAGACCTGAGTTTAATTCGAAACTCATCACTCAAAATTTATAACTAATGACCATGCTTATTAACAATATTTAAACAACCTGTTAGTGTGTAATGTTCTGTGAATGAGCTCAGTATTGCCGTTGCTGACAAGGTGTTGATAGCTTTATTAAGAGCTTTTCATCTGTTGATAAGCTTATGAACAATTGTTAACAAGGTTAGTGTGAGTCTGACTTACTTTGCTGATTGTCAGCTGAAAATAAAGTGGGGTGATAATTAGTGGTTGTTAATAGAGCGGTACTTACAACAAGAGTGAAGATTGTTATAGGCTTGGTCTTCAGCTTTTAGGATTGCATTATCATGCCCTGCTTTGGATAATTTCCTCGCCAATTTATTGAGGTCGAATTCCTTCTCATATTTAAGTAGAAGAGATTTGGATTCTAGATCCCATTCTGCCCATTTAATATTTTTCACTTTGTAGGCAATGGTTTCAATTCGGTCTTTACACATGCCGCAAATACCATCTACAAAAAGTGTTTGCTCGTTTAAGGCTTCTAGAATGTTATAATCCACTTGTGATTTCATGGATTTTAAATCGAAACTTTTATTGATCCCGAACACAAAATTGTACTTATTGGTAAGCTGATAATCATTTACATATCTATAAATGGGGATGTTTATCGCTGTATTAATGGAATAGTTATTTTTCAAATAATAAGAAATTTTCGGTTGAACTCTAATATAGGTTCCCCCCGAAGCTTCAATAATATTACCACTATTTATAGCTTTTTTTCTGTGTTGATAATTTAAACCTAATCCAGTGGATAATTTATCACTGGTCTTATGATTGACATTAAAGGAGGCGGTGTACAGATTACCGTATTTGTGGTTGGTTCTATCAGTATTAATTTCTTGTGAGAATTCAGCTGATAAGAAGGAGCTTGCTGAAAATTTAGATCCAAAAAAACCTTTGGTGATTAATAGGGATGTGTTGAGTTTATAGCTCCCTGATGAAGGTTGAATATCAATTGGTAAAACGATATTGCCATCCATTTGGTCAAACTGCCCTACCGGAAGAGTTAGTTTCACCATCGGAGCGATATTCAGCATTTGTTGCTTGTTTGAAAAGAGATGGTATTGAATTCCAATAGTTGCATCACCTAATCCAGATGCTTTTTTATTAATGATCGTGTCTGATATAGCCACTAAATTGTGATTCATCTTGTCGATAAAGTAGCCAATCTCTGTTGATATTTGAATTTTCTCAGTTAAGCCATAATTGATAGCGACTAAACTAAAATCGAATTTACTACTCTTCCAATAGTTCTCATCAGAAACCTGATTTCCTATAAAATAGGTATCAGAGTAGCTGTGTATAAATGAAGCGGAAAGAGATAGTGAGTTTTTAGGGAGCCCTAAAGAACCACCATCAGATGATGGGTTTCCAGCAGCGCAGCATTGAGCTAATATTTGAAAATTGAAAGCAAGCCCTATTAGGCTTAATAGGAATATTCGGAGCATCCTTAAATGAATCTTAGTTAATCGTTATAACGATACTTTCACTGACATCACCTTTGTTGTTGGATACGGTACAAGTAATTTCGCGTTCACCGAGACAGCAAGCTGATGCAGTGTATTGTACTTCAGATCCAGATCCATTTGTTGTGAATAGATCTCCTAAGTCAACCTCCCAAACATAATCCAAATCACCACCAGTAGCATAGCAATTTAGTATGGCTGGCTCTTCACCACCCGCTTGAACACGAATAGTATTTGCAACTAAGCTGTCAATTACTGGGAATTCAGTTTGAACATTACTTGAGGTATCTTCTTTCTCACAGCTTGAAAAGGATGCTAAGGCTAAAATTGCGAATGAGAATAGTATGCTTTTCATGTTTGATTGTCTTTCGAGATTAATAGTATACAAAGCTAAGCAATAATCAATCCTAAAAGAAATTAGGCATGGTTTAGTAATTTCCGACTTGCAATACTCTTGTGAAAAATATAGTCCATTAATTGCAAGAGTATGCTTAGAAGTTCTATTTTAGGTTCCAAATTAGAACTATGTCTACACCAATATTACGCTTAAAAGAAGCAAAGATTTACCAGAAGGATCATCTAGTATTATCGAATGTGAATTTTGAATTATCGGCAGGTGATTTTATTTATCTGATCGGTAAAACGGGTTCTGGTAAAAGTTCTTTATTGAAAACGCTATATGCTGATCTACCATTACAAGATGGGATGGGAGAAGTGGCTTCTTACGATTTGGAATCGCTTCAAGAAAAGGATATACCCTTTTTAAGAAGAAATATTGGTGTGGTCTTTCAGGATTTTCAATTATTGCCTGACCGTTCGGTAAAGGATAATTTACTCTTTGTGTTGAAGGCTACTGGTTGGACTGATAAGCAGAAGATGAAAAATCGCATTGCTGAGGTTTTGGAGCAGGTGAGTATGCATCACAAAGATTATAAAATGCCTCACGAATTGTCGGGTGGTGAACAACAACGTGTAGCTATTGCGAGAGCGCTATTAAATGAGCCTGATTTAATTTTAGCCGATGAACCTACGGGGAATTTAGACCCGGAAACTTCGAGAGAAATTATGTTGGTTTTAAAAGGTATTCAAGAGAAAGGCAAGGCTATCTTTATGGCTACTCACGACTATTCGCTTATCAAAGATTTCCCTTCGCAAATGATACGATGTGAAGAAGGGACAATTAAGTCAGTGACTCAATTAGTGTAATAATTTTTTGAGCTTCGGTACTGCTTTTAAATTCTTTCAAGACTTCTTTTCGATTTTGGATGTCAGCTTGAGTAAAAGCCTTTTCTTCCAATTCGTTTATTTTAGAAATCCATTCTTTAGGGCTGTTGGCAAGCTGAGTAATTTGCTCTAAACCCGTTTCTGCAATCATTTCGTTGTTCACAATACAGTGCCTGCCGTTGTGTAGCGATTTCAATAATTTCAGTTTGATGCCTGTTGCCTGCATCGTGGGTAAAACATGCATCTGTGCTTTTTGAATCATTCTTTCTAAGATGGATTCCTCGGGGCTTTCTACTAAGCGGATATGGGAATGTTTAGCAACTTCTTTTCTTAACTTTTTGTTTGGCGCATAACCTGCTATAACAAGAGGGAAGTCGAGTTTGCTAAACACTTTTTGGATTAAGAAAAGTGCTGAATTCTCATTTTCGGCAACCGATAAATTTCCGTGATACAACGCGTAGTCACCCAAACCTTCTTTGCAGTGGATGCTCGTATCCGGGTGGAAAGCTTTGATGTAAACACTATTCCCCAATTTGTTAAAGTATCGATAATCATTTTGAGAAATTGATAAGATCGCATCTGAAAAAGCGACTTTCTTCTCGAATTTTTTAATCTTGAGGTATTCTGAATAGAGATAGAGCTTGTCTAGGAATTTAGATTCACTTTTCGCCAATGCTTGGTAATAGTCACTTTCAATATTGTGAGCCCTTACCAGTTTTATTCGCTTTGCTAATTGCTGATGATTTAAAAAATAGCAAGAGTGTAGCCCTTCAAATAATATGGGAGCATCGTCCTTAAGTAAATTCTCTAAAAGCTCTTTATTGGATCGTGTTTTTACGATGAATGGGGTAGTGGAAAGCAAGTGTTTCCAGAGTATATTGCGTGTGTAATAATGCACCGACTCGCAATATTCTTCCAGCTTTTCAGCTTTATCTCTTCCGTATTGAAAACAGTGTAATTCAATTTTAAGACCTAATTCATAGAGTGCTTTAATCTTGTAAAATATATCGATAACCCCTCCATAGTCGGCAGGGTATGGGACATTTAAAGTAACGATATGTATTTTATTAGGTTTCAAGTTGACGATATACTTTTTGTAGGGAAACTTCTTCGTGACCCCAATGTAATTCTTCAGTAGCGCGAATAATATTTTGGCCCCACAGTGCTCTCAATTCCTGGTCGTTCAAAGCTATTTTAATCTGCTCCGCGATATGTTTTGGCTCGTGGTTTTCTATCAAAAGTCCTATTTGATAGTCTTCAATAATTTTTTTAACCTCCACTACTTTTGAGGCTAAAACGGGAACTCCAGCATGAATATAGTCAAAGACTTTGTTAGGGAGACTAAATCTATAATTAATATTGGTGTCTTTGTCGAGTGTTAATCCCAATTCGGCATGTCGTGTGTATTGCATCATTTCAGAATAAGGCATCCGCCCTTTGAAGATTACTGTCTCTTCCAAATTCAGTTCTTTGACTCTTTCTTTTAGTTGTGGTAATACGTCTCCATTACCGACAATCACGAAGCAAGTGTTGTCTATATATTGCATTGCTTCAACTGCTTCTTCAATCCCTCTGTCGATATTTATTCCAGCTCCTTGTGTAATAATGATTCGTTTGTCTTCGGGAAGCCCTAGTTCAGCTTTTGTTTTTCCTTTTCCTAAATCCTGTTTCACTGGTATATTGCGCATGATGAGCAGGTCTTTTTGGTATTCATCTTTATACAACTTCGCGATGGATGGGTTAACCGTGAAAATATGTTTTAGTTTTGGGAAAATACATTTTTCGATGCTTAGCCAAATGCCTTTAACTAAGGGCTTGTTTTGAATTTCGGGCACTCCAGTGAAATATTCGTGAGTATCGTAAATCAAAGGTTTTCTTCTAATTCTAGAAGCTAAATAGTTCGCTAAAAGAGTATCGAGGTCATTCGAGTGGTACACATCAACCTTTGAGAAAAGTAGTAAGAAAAATAAGCGAAGGTTGTATTCGGCATAAAAGAGGGGACCTTTATTGAAATATAACTTCATCCGTTTACACTGATAGGGACGATTTAGTTCCATGCTGTCTGCTAGTAGTCTTCCTACTAATAAGATCTCAAGATTTAGAGCCCTCAGGCTATTGCAAACCTTTTTTACTCTTTGGTCGGTTGCCAAATCGTTGCTTACAGATACAATGACTCTTTTCTTTGGGGATACTTTCATTAGAACGAAGATAGTAATTAGTGAACGGTGAACAATGAACAATGCGCTTTTGCAATTAAGAATTTCCTTTGGCAGTTTTAATAGCTACGAATGAAAATCAGAACTAAGGAGACAGGACTTAATTGGTTAGAGGTGAATCTGCCCTAAGCTCAATACTATTTGCCACAGAAAGACTGCATAACAGAAAAGGCCTTAGTCTTATAAGTGTTTTTTTACCTAAAGTTCCCTTCCCATTCGCTAATTTTCATCCATCTTCAAATTTTAAAATTGGCACATTTTCAAATTATCAACCGTTCATTAATCATTATTAATTGTTTCCCATCTTTTCTCCTATATTTGAGCATGCAAATTTTAGAGAATCATTCTTTAAAGAATTACAATACTTTTGGCTTAGAGGCTAAGGCTTCCCACTTTGCTATTGCAAAAAATGTGGGTGATCTTCGGGCTATTTATGCTGATAAGCGATTCAAGTCTTTAGATAAAATGATTTTGGGAGGAGGCAGTAATATTCTTCTTTGTAAGGATTTTGAGGGCTTAGTGATTTATGTCGATTTTATGGGGCTTGAAGATTTGGGAGATCGAAAGATTAAAGTTCAAGCTGGTGAGAATTGGCATGAATTTGTTCTTTGGACTTTAGAACATGGCTTTAATGGAATAGAAAATTTGTCCTTAATCCCTGGAAATGTAGGTACGGCTCCTATGCAGAATATAGGCGCTTATGGAGTGGAGCTAAAAGATGTTTTCCTCGAATTGGAAGCCTATCATATTGCAAGTGGTCAAATGAAAGTCTTCACAAATAAAGATTGTGAATTTGGCTATAGAGAATCGGTATTTAAGAATATATATAAGGGTAACTATATCATTTGTTCGGTCACTTTTCAATTGAAAAGCGATGGGGTGGTAAATACTTCTTACGGAGCAATCAAGGAGATCTTACTACAAAACAGTATTTCTCATCCGAGTCCAAAAGAGGTGAGTGAGGCAGTCATATCCATCCGTCAGTCTAAGCTCCCCGACCCAAAAGAAATTGGAAATTCGGGTTCTTTCTTTAAGAATCCAGTTATCCCCACAGCTCAGTTTGAGGCTTTGAAAAAGCAATACACTGAAATCCCATCATATCCCGTAAATGGCGAAGCCGTAAAGGTTCCTGCTGGTTGGTTGATTGAAAAAGCAGGATGGAAAGGGAAACGCTTCGGAGATTATGGCGTTCACGAAAAACAAGCCCTTGTTTTAGTGAATTATGGACAAGCTAAGGGTGAAGATATTCATCAGCTTGCCAAAGATATTCAATCCTCCATTATGGAGATATTTGGCATCCAACTGCAAACAGAAGTAAATATTATTGTTTAGTTTCAGCTATCAGCATTTAGCTTCAAATCAAAATTCTTCGTTTCCCACGGCCCACCGACCAACAACCATTAACGATTAACTGTATTGTAAATTCTTTCGCTTAACTTTGCAAAAAATTCGAGGATATGAAAACAGTACTTATTGCTATCATTTTGTTAGGTTTAGGAATTGCCGGAATCGCCATTAAGATCTGGGCGAAAAAAGACGGTAAATTCGAAGGTACTTGTGCTAGCAATAATCCTTTAGTAACTAAAGAAGGTGAGCCTTGTGGCTTCTGTGGTGCTGAGCCCGAAGAGCAATGTAAATCCGACGAGGTTTCTGCTAGTTAAAAAGCTAATTCTTTTAGGTCATTCTGAACTTGTTTCAGAATCCCATAGATATCATACGATCAAATTCAGATCCTGAAATAAATTCAGGAAGACTCCTACTTCACTTTCCAATTAAATCCTAGGGCATAAGTCTTCGGTTTGGTGTCATAGCCAATATGTAACATGAACGGAAGTCCTTGTCTAGAAAGGTTTACCCCAAGATTCAAATTAACACCGTGACGGTTATAGTCGGTTACATAGTATTTCCCCAGTGGGCTAGAGTATAAGTTGTCTTCAGGGACATCAATTCCATTTTCATCATAATAGAATTTATAACGGAAGTCTTGGATGTATCCAATCCCCAAGCAAAAGTCGATATCGATGAAATCCCAGTCCATAACCCCATATTCTTGAGGATTGAAAACGGTACCCACGTTTATCATCTTCACCATTCCTTTAGTTCCTTCATAAACAGCATTTCTCAATGTATCTATAGCTACTGGATTGCCAGCATAGAAATAGTCATTATCAAAAGAAAGGCGGTTCCATTTTAGCTCGGCATAAAAGCCAAATATTTGATCTTTCTCGACGATGTTTAAACTTAAACCAAAAGGGATTTCTGCGAAACTCGTTACAAGACCAATACTGGCATAACTATCGTTACGAGTGCTTTGCGCTTGTACTACAGAGGCAGAGATGATGGTTAGTAGGAAAAGAAGTTTTTTCATCGTTTTATTTGTAATTTTCAATCATGATTTCTAAAATCTGTGCTGCTGCTTCGGCGATAACCGTTCCCGGTCCAAATACCCCTGCTACACCAGCATCAAAAAGGTAGTCGTAGTCTTGAGCAGGGATTACCCCACCCGCAACAACCATAATATCTCCTCTACCCATGGCTTTTAATTCTTCCATTACTTGAGGAACTAAAGTTTTGTGGCCAGCAGCCAAAGAGGAAACACCCAGTATATGAACGTCATTTTCTACTGCTTGTTTTGCAGCCTCTCTAGGAGTTTGGAAAAGAGGACCTATATCTACATCAAAACCAAGGTCGGCAAAGGAAGTAGCTACTACCTTGGCACCCCTATCATGACCATCTTGCCCCATCTTAGTCACCATAATACGAGGTCTTCGACCTTCGAGTTCGGCAAATTTATTGGCTAGTTCTTGTGCTTTTTTGAAAGCTTTGTTATCTGCAATTTCCATAGAATATACTCCTGCAATCGATCGAATTTTAGCTTGGTACCTTCCAAAGACTTCTTCACAAGCATCGGAAATCTCACCTAGAGAAGCTCTGTTTTTTGCTGCTTCTACGGCTAAAGCTAATAAATTTCCACGACCTGTACGGCGAGACTCCGTAATTGCCTTTAGCGATTTCTGCACAGCAATTTCATCGCGGCTAGCACGCATTTCATCTAAACGCTTTATTTGTGAATCTCGTACAAGAGTATTGTCAACTTCGAGGGTTTCTATGGGCTCCTCTTTTTGAAGTCGATAAGCGTTAACCCCAATAATTTGGTCTTTAGCACTATCAATACGTGCTTGCTTACGAGCAGCAGCCTCTTCAATACGCATTTTAGGAATTCCCGTTTCTATGGCTTTAGCCATCCCACCTAATTCCTCTACTTCTTGAATGAGCGCCCAAGCCTTTTGAGTGATTTCCTCAGTAAGCTTTTCTACATAATGAGAACCTCCCCAAGGGTCAACAACTCTGGTGAGCTCTGTTTCCTTTTGGAGATAGATTTGAGTATTACGTGCAATACGCGCCGAGAAATCGGTTGGTAAGGCAATAGCCTCATCTAAGGCATTGGTATGCAAAGATTGTGTTCCACCAAAAGCAGCAGCCATAGCTTCAATACAAGTACGGGCTACATTGTTAAATGGGTCTTGCTCTGTTAAACTCCAACCCGAAGTCTGACAGTGTGTTCTTAGTGCAAGTGATTTTGGGTTTTTAGGTTCAAACTGTTTCACTAATTTTGCCCAAATCATACGTGCAGCACGCATTTTGGCAATTTCCATAAAATGATTCATCCCAATAGCCCAAAAGAAAGATAGGCGAGGAGCAAAGGTGTCTATGTCCATTCCGGCTGCCAAACCTGTGCGAATGTATTCTAAACCATCGGCAAGGGTATAAGCCAACTCAATATCTGGCGTAGCACCTGCTTCTTGCATATGGTAACCCGAAATACTTATAGAGTTGAATTTTGGCATATTTTGAGAAGTGTACTCAAAAATATCCGCAATAATTTTCATCGACTGCTTAGGAGGATAGATATAAGTATTACGCACCATAAACTCTTTCAGAATATCATTCTGAATTGTCCCACTTAACAGTTTTGGATCTACTCCTTGTTCTTGGGCTGCAACAATATAAAATGCCATAATCGGAAGTACAGCTCCGTTCATGGTCATCGAAACCGACATTTTATCTAGAGGAATCTTATTGAAAAGGATTTTCATGTCCTCAACAGAATCTATGGCAACACCTGCTTTTCCTACATCACCCACAACTCTTTCGTGATCGGAATCGTAACCTCGGTGGGTTGCTAAATCGAAGGCTACCGAAAGACCTTTTTGCCCTGCGGCTAAATTTTTGCGGTAAAATGCATTCGACTCTTCGGCAGTAGAAAAACCTGCATACTGACGGATTGTCCAGGGACGCATCACATACATCGTAGAATAGGGCCCTCTTAGGTTTGGGGCGATACCCGAAATAAATCCGAGATGCTCTGTGTCTTTATTATCCTCAGCTTGATAGCTGTTTTTTATTTCAATCTGTTCAGGGCTCAGCCAAGTATCCTTCGACTTTTTAGCTTCCTTTCTATCGAGATTGATTGCTATTTTAGAAAAATCGGGTCTAAGCATGGTTTCCCTCCTTCGCTAATCGCTCTAGTTCCATTTGCGTAGACAAACGCTTTGTGTTTAAAGCCTTGAAGTCTGTCCCTTGAACAATATCCTTCTGGGCGGACTTCTCCATTTTAGAAGACATTTCTTCTTCTTGATTTGGATATAGATTTGTTCCTAAAAGATGAGTGTTTCCTTTATCGAAATTATCTTCTTGTAGGAGTGCATTCTGCTCTATAAAATCTTGAATTGTATTTGCTTTCACAGCTTCAATCCATCCGCCTTGAGATTCTATTTCTTGGAAGATCTTCCAAGCATTTTTAGCCAATTCGTTTGTTAGACTTTCGATATAATAAGAACCTGCAGAAGGGTCGCTTACTTTATTGAAATAGGATTCTTCTTTTAAGATTAAGGAGGTATTTCTCGCCATGCGTTGAGCAAAATCATCCTCTTTTTTATAGGCAGAGTTAAAGCTGCTTACCTGAATGGTATTTGCTCCTCCAAGAGCTGCAGACATACATTGACTGGTTGTTCGGAGCATGTTTACATGTGAATCGTAAATGGTACTCGTTCTCAATCCAGTTTCAGCTCTTAAGTCTAAAGTGCTATCTTCTTTTTTATAAGCCTTCAAGATTTGTGACCACAAAATTCGCATTGCTCTAAACTTCGCTATCTCGAAAAAATAATTGGTAGAGACACCCAAACTCACTTGAGCTTTATCAGCTTTTAAGTTTTTATTATTAGCAAAATATTCGCTGATTTGAGCTAATGTAAAAGCTAATTCTTGTGTGGCAGAAGCTCCTGCATTATGGTATTCTTGTCCTTGAATACTAATGCTTTTATATTGGCTTAATGAATTTACTTTTTTCTGAATAGAATCTACTTGAGTCCATAAATCACTAGCAAGAGTTCCTTGCTTTAAACCATCCATCAAAGGGTCGTAGTGTAAACTACCTTTGATAGAATCTTTATCGAGATTTCTATTTTCGATAAGGGCTATAAATGCATCTAGTGTATTTTCAATTTCATCAGACTTAAAAGAAGTTTGAATATGTTGAATGAGAACATCTTCTAAAATAGAAGGGATGTCTTGAGCAGTAATATGTTTCAGTAAAAGGGCAGAAGCCCCTCCGTTTAAACAAGCTATAACCTTTTTATTTGTTGGTTTATTTAATGCTTGTTCAATCTCCCAGTCAGAATGATTGTGTGTGGTTTCACCCTTTAAATCTTCAATCGATTCTCTGTTGTAAACAGGAGCTATATTTATGTTCTCTAGGCTCTCCCAGATCAGATTATTATAGTCTTTGCCTTTGAGGTCTGCAACGATCTTCTCATTCCATTCCTCCAGACTTTTGTGACTAAATTCTCCGAATAGTTTTTGCTTTTCCATTGTGCTCTTCTTCCTATTCAATAATGAGGAAGATCTCTTCATTTTCCTTTTTCATATGGTATTTCTCTCGTGCATATTTTTCCAATCCTTCAGGATTAGAAAGGTCGTCGAGAGCAATAGAGTCCTTGCGGATTTCTTCTCTATAATGTACCTGATCTTTTTCTAATTGATCAATAGTACTCGATAGTCGTCGGTGGTTTAAATAGGAATTACTATCGAAAAACAATATCCATAAAACGAATAAAAGTCCTAGAATTATAAAAGGACTTTTGAGTTTCTTTAAGAGTAGTTTTATAATCGATTTCCAGTTTTCCATAATTCAAAAATAGGGAATGTTTTTTAATGGGGAGTAGGTAATAGGGAATGGGGAATAGATATGTAAATAGCTCTCTACTTCCTCTTGCCTAGTCCCGATTTCCTATTTATACCAATACCTCTCCATTCATCTCTTCAGGAATCTCCACACCCATAATTTTTAATACCGTTGGAGCGATGTCTGCTAGTTTTCCATTTTTAACTGTTTTGAAATCGGTGTTCAATAAAAAGCAAGGAACAGGGTTGGTGGTATGCGCTGTATTGGGTGTACCATCGGCATTAATCATAAAGTCGGCATTACCGTGATCGGCAATGATGATAAATCCATAATCTTGTTTTAATCCTGCTTCAACTACTTGCTGAGCGCAGTTGTCTACAGTTTCTAAAGCTTGAACTACTGCTTCATAAACACCAGTATGTCCAACCATATCCGGATTGGCAAAGTTTAAGCAAATAAAATCGGTCGGTGCATTTTCAATTTCATTGATGATAGCATCTGCTACTTTCTGAGCACTCATGCTTGGCTGTAAATCGTAGGTAGCCACTTTAGGCGAGGGAATCATTAGACGTTTTTCCCCATCAAAAGTTTCCTCTCTACCCCCCGAGAAGAAGAAAGATACGTGTGGGTATTTCTCAGTTTCAGCAATTCGGATTTGTGTTTTCCCATTTGCCGATAAAACTTCTCCAAGTGTTTTCTGTAGATTGTCTTTATAGAATAAAACAGGTACATTCTTAAACGACTGATCGTACATAGTCATCGTTACATAGTTCAAATCGAGCTTATGCATATTGTATTCGTGCATATCTTCTTGCGTAAGAACATGAGTAATTTCTCTGCAACGATCTGTACGAAAGTTAAAGCAGATAACTAAATCGCCATCGCATATTTTTCCAAGAGCATTTCCATTAGCATCAACTTTAGAAATGGGTTTGATGAACTCATCCGTTATGTCCTTGTCGTACGAAGACTGAATAGAAGCAGTGATATCTTGACTCTTTTCGCCATCGGCATTTACCAATAGATCGAAAGCTAATTTTATGCGTTCCCAACGCTTATCTCTATCCATCGCATAGTAGCGACCAATTACGCTGACTAATTCTGCTGAAAGATTCGAAATTTTAGATTCTAAGTTTTCAATAAAGCCTTTCCCGCTTTTAGGGTCTGTATCTCTACCATCGGTAAATGCGTGCACAAATACTTTATCTAAACCCGCTGTGTCTGCTAGTTCACATAAGTGATGTATGTGTCTTTCGTGAGAATGAATACCACCGTCGGAAACTAGGCCTATAAAATGAACGGGCTTCTTGTTTTTCTTGGCGTAAGCAAAAGCCTTGTTCAGCTCTTCATTATCCTTAAATGTATTGTCTTTAACAGCATTATTGATTTTTACTAAATCTTGATAAACCACTCGACCAGCACCAATATTAAGGTGTCCAACTTCAGAATTCCCCATTTGTCCTGTAGGAAGACCTACATGTTCGCCGTCAGTAAGAATTTCAGAATTCGGGTAGTTTTTATACAGTGAATCTACAAAGGGAGTCTTTGCATTTCCCATGGCATTAGACTTGGTTTCGTTTCCATGCCCCCAACCATCAAGAATCAATAATGCTACTTTTTTCATTGCTTGAATTTTGTGAGGCAATTTAAGGATTATTGACTATTAATGTACATTCTTTAGTCTTAAGAATATAGAATTTTAAGGTCTACATAATTCAGTCGAAAAATGCTAAGATAAATTTACTGTTTGCTCTACTTTAAAAATGGACTTCTAACAAATAGTCCTTGTTGTTATAAGTTTAATTAAAACTTTTGTTAGAATTAAGACTTAGTAAGTCTGAATAATTAATAAATCAAATTATTTCTTACAGTTATGAAATAAAGACTAACATTCTCTTGTCTAACAATGGAAATCATTAACTGTAACTAGACAACAAACGATGACTAAATCAGAGGCTGTTAATTTAAATGAACTTCGTATTAATTCAGAGAGTCTATCGAGTGGATTATATATTATTGATGTGGTGACTAGTGTAGATCGTATAAGAGAATTTATTGTTATTGAGTAAGAAGTAAATTTATTATGGTTTAAGTTAAGTCAAAATAGTATCTAGGTTCAGGTCTAAAATATTATTTACCTAAAGCCTTTTCCGCCTATTTATTTTTCTTCCCATCCACAAAGTCTTTGAGGTAATAAGGTTCAAAGTATGCTACGTCCTCAAAATATTCATTTAAATAGGATTCATAAGAGCATTGAACCATGGCTCTTGCGCTTGGGTAGAACTTAGGGAAGAAATGTGAGTTTTCAGTTTTATAGAGCGCTTCCGATTTCAGGGCACCGTCACCGAAGAAGTAGCAAGTGTTATTTTTTAGTTCTTCATCAAAAGAGTCAGCTTCCAAAATTAAAGCTCTAGTTTCCGAAAGCTTCTCTATCTCAAGGTCGAACTGACACGTGTAAACTTCCATTCTTCGGGCATCCATCATAGGAATAAGGAGTGCATTTTTGGCAATCGTATTTTCCAGACAGAAAGTCCTTGTTAGTACTTCCAGACTTTCCACACTCAATAGAGGGATGTTAAGTCCATAAGCCAATCCTTTCGCGGTTGAAACACCAATACGCAATCCTGTATAAGAGCCAGGGCCTTTGCTTACAGCAATAGCATCCAGATCCTTAATGGTTTTATCAGCTTTTTCACAGACTTCTTCAATAAATACATGTAGTTTTTCTGCGTGTGAAAAGTTGCCGTCGTTAAAGTCTACCGACTCGAGTACTTTCCCTTTGTCGGCAAGTGCTATTGAGCAGTTTTTAGTAGAGCTCTCTATGCAAAGAATTAATGCCATTTATTCTTAATCTTTCTCTTTAGAGTCTTTGTCCTTAAGACTCACTTTTTTGTAATTTTTCAAGCTTTTAGAAACGGCACTATAAGGAGCATTAATTACTACGTCTCCCTCTTGAAGTCCTTCGATAATTTCGATGTTTTCATCATCTTGAATACCTGTTTCTACCATTTGTATAATTGCTTCACCATCGCGGTAAAGGAACACACATTCAAAAGCTTCCTTCTCCTTATTGTCAGCGCTGTATTTTTCGCGTGAGCTTAAAGTGGTACTGCTTGTATCTTTACGAGTGGTTACCGATTGAATGGAGACCATTGCTATATCTTTTTTCACCTTCGTTTCAATGTCTACCGAAGCAGTCATACCTGGGCGGAATGGGTACTTACTGTTACTTAATAGATCCTTATAGGATTCTTTTAGGATTCTAATTTTAACTTCAAAATTAGTCACCTGATCGGCAGAGGTTCCCATTAGGTTTGCAGAATTCGCAATTTCAGTTACAATTCCTTCAAACTTATCCTTCATATAGGCGTCAATATTTACCTCGGTGATGTCTCCTAGACTAACACGGATAATATCGTTTTCGCTTACATCAACTACCACCTCCATATTGTTCAAGTCGGCAATACGGAGTAGCTCAGTACCCGTCATCTGAGCAGTACCTACCACGCGCTCGCCCTGTTCAACATTCAATCGAGAAACTGTACCCGAAATAGGCGCGTAAATAGAGGTTCTATTTAAGTTGTTTTGAGCTTCCTTTAAAGAGGCTTTAGAGCTTTCAACACTATATTGAGTAGCTTCTACTGCTAGTTTAGCCAAGTCGAAATTGTTTAAGCTCGTTTCAAATTCTACCGAAGAAATGGCTCCTTTTTCAAATAAGCTATTGTTACGGTTGAACTTCAGTTCAGCATCTTTTAACTGTGCTTTTTGTTGGGCTAGGTTCGATTGCATATTATTCAAACTAGCTTCCATTCTATCGAGGTTCGCCAAATAGATTTCTGGATTGATGCGAAGTAATAAAGTTCCTTGCTCCACCCAGTCACCTTCTCTAACATGAAGCTCTGTAATCTCTCCCGAAACATCAGGTGATATTTTCACTTCTACCTCAGGTTGAATTTTACCATTCGCAGGAACTTTCTCTGTGATGGTACCTAAAACAACTTCTTCAGTTTCTACAAGCAATCCCTCCTCAGCTCCAAAAAGGCCATTCTTTTTGGCAGCTATTAAAACAATGGCAAGGACTATCCCAGCAATTATAAATCCTGTCTTTTTTGTCATAGTTCAAATTTTAAACTTGTGTAGAAATCGTATAATTTAATCTTAAATAGATAATCGTATTTCGCTTGTAATTCGTCCGATTCAGCTTTGATGACTTTGTTTTTAGCCTCATTAAATTCGTAGCTATTTACCATGCCCAATTCATAGCGTTCGCGGATATAGTCGAAGGATTCTTTTCCTGCAACCACTGATTTTTCAGCAGCCTTGTATCGTTGGTATGCAGCCAATTGATCGGCATAGGCTTGCTCCATGCTTTTGCGCAATTGGTTGCGTGATAGTTCCGCTTGTAATAGACTATTTTCAACTTGAAGTTTACTTTGATTTACTGCCGAACGTACCGCAAAGCGATTGAAAATTGGAATCGATAGACTCAGGTAAATCCCCGATTGTTTATTGTTTTCAATCTGATCGTTAAAACTCATCATATCGCTAATACGATCGGAGTATAACGTGCTTTTGGAATAAGATATACTTAAGCTAGGGTAGTAAGAAGCTCTTGCTATCTGAAGATCGTATTTCGCATTTTTAATCGCTAATTCAGAAGATTTTATAGATGATTGTTTTGTTAAAGCAATCATATAATCATCTTCTCTACTCTCTTTTAGTTGAATTTCAGGGATTCCTACGTCTAATTTTAAAGCTTGTAAATCCTCGTAATTATCTAAGTCTAATAATTGTGCTAATTGAAGCTTCGAGAGTTGTAATTGGTTTTCTGCTTGGACTTTTTGTTGCTCTTCTAATGCCAGTTGAGATTGTATATTCAACAATTCCCCACGAGCTAAAGCACCTGCCTCAACCAAAGTATTTATCCTTTCGTGCTGATTTTGACTTAAGATTAATTGCGCTTGAGCAGTTTCCAGTAATTCTTCATTAAAGATTATCTGTAAATAGGCTAGGGCAATTGCACTTATCAAATCGGTTTTAGCAGTTTCTAAATCGTATAAAGCTTTGTTGGTTTCATTAGCCGATTTCTGAATTTGGCGAATATTCTTAAAACCATTAAATAAAGTCAGATTAGAAGAGTAAGAGAAATTATAGCTTGTGTTCGATTCTTCAATAACATCGTTTGTCCAAACATCAATAGAACGCCCTTTATTGGTGCTAATAGAACTAGAGCCATTCAAAGAGGGAAGTACATCGGAAATCGATTGCGTGTATTGAATTTTGTTAAGCTCGACGTTTAAAGCAGATTGTTTTAAACTGATATTGTGCTCGAGGGCATGCTGAATACAATCTTCGAGGCTCCAAATTTGTTGGGCACTCAAGGGGAGATATAATAATAGAAAAGCTAGATAGCTTAGGATTCTCATAATTGTTAGATTTCTAACAAATATAATAATAAGGAAGCATTTGCACTGTTAATGCTTGTTAAGACTTTGCAAGCGCTTCTTCTTGTTTTCGATGTCTTCGCCAGAAGTAAAATCCTGCTCCAATTAAGATATAAGGAAATACCATAATATACAGTATCCCAGCATTTAAGCCTGAACCTTGTTTGTTGCCTGCAGCAACACTTGTTTCGGCTACTGCTTTACACATAGAACAACCTTGCGCCATGAGCTCTTGACTGGCAAGTGCAAGCAATAGGACTAATAGTGTGTATAGTACTTTTTTCTTCATTATTAGAAGTTGTAATAAGGTGAAATCATCAGGTAAACAATAACACCACTTAAAGTTACGTATAACCATATAGGCATACTCCACTTGGTGATTTTTTTATGGCCAACAATATCACCTTTTATTGCCTTATAGAAGGAAAGTAATACAAGCGGTAGAACCACAGCAGCCAAAATAATATGACTCACTAAAATAAAGAAATACAATGGTCTTAATGGATTTTCGGTAGGGAAAGAAGTTTCTATACCAAAAGAGTGGTAGGTTACATAAGAAAGGATGAATAAAGCTGATAAGCCAAATGCCGTAAGATTCAATTTTTTGTGCAGCTCAACTTTCTTGAGTTTAATAGCTCTTAACGAAATTAAAAGAAGAACAAAGCAAGTTGCATTGATGCTCGCGTGTAACTTAGGTAAATGTTTCGCAAATGCAGGAATGTTTTCAGCTTGTGGTAAGTTGTATAGCAAAACTACTAGGGCGAAAACTGCTGTAGAAACAATATATATGAGTCCAGAGACCTTTTTGTTATCCATCTTTATTTTTCTTTTAAAAGTAGTTTGATGTCGTTTACTAATTGTAAAACATCCTGATCGTTCGTGCCGTCGTAAACACCTTTAACATTTCCTTGTCTGTCGTAACCAGAACGTACTCTACCTTGTTTGTCAACAAGGATGAAGTATTCTGAATGTAAAAAACCACCAGGAGCTAATTCGTCTTCTCCAGCATTGGCAAAATATCCGTGAAATGCTGTTTGATAGATGTCTTCTTTTTTGCCTGTTAAAAAATGCCAGTTTTCAGTGTCGGCATGCATTTTAGCGGCGTAGTCTTTAAGAACTTCTTCATTATCGTTTTCGGGGTTCACGGTATGCGAAACCAATGCGAAATTTGTATCACCTTTAAAAGCTCGCTGAATCTTTACCATATTATTGGTCATAATAGGGCAGATAGAAGGGCAAGTAGTAAAGAAAAAGTCTGCTACATATACTTTACCCTCTAGGTCTAGATTGCTGATAGAGTCGTTCTCTTGATTAGAAAGTTTGAATTCAGGAATGCTGTGGTAGTTGATTTTTTCTCCAACAATTTCTTGAGGGCCTATAAAAGCCAATGCTCTTTCTTTATTGCGCTTACAGGCAGTCAATGAAATCATGCAGAATAGTGCCGCGATTAACTTATTCATTTCGTCTTTTTAATTCTCGTTGGTATTCGGCTATCAACAATTTAAGGTCGTCCATCAATAATTTGATTTCAAACTTACTCATATTGTTATAGGTGTAAAGTATACGGTCTTGATTATCGAAGCCCGATCTGATTCTTCTTTCACGATCTACAATTACAGCTTCAGCAGTATTAATTTGACCATTGTTAAGTATGGCATCTTTAATTTTCCCTACCCAAATATTCCCGACCATTAAGTCTTTCAACTCTTGTTCGCCAATCGGAATATTAATCCATTGGTCTTTGGGGAGTTTTAGATCCTCGTAAGAAAATTCATTGAATTGGTGTGTAGAGTCTTCAATCACAAAGTTGATAAAGAATAAATCTTTATAGGCCTTTAAATGCCCCCACACTTCAGTTTGAATCATATAAGTCATTACTCTGCTGCTATCCATTTGGCTAGCTCTACTACAGAATATGAGTTTTAAAGCGCCGTCTAAATCAGAAAAATTAAGACCGTCGTTTAAGGCGAAATCTGTTATATAATGATGGCTTGGGTTTTCGCGCCTAGCCTCATCTAGTAATAGATCGTAATTCTGCTCTTGATCTGCAATAATGGGCAGATACACAAAATTGTGTTTACCAGAAGTAAGGTATAGGTATAAAAGAGAGGGTAGTACTAATATTGTAAATAGTACTACCCCCTTTGTATAGTTAGGTGTTTGTTTCATTCTTAAACAATCAAATCACTTGCTTCGGTCAATAGGATGAATAACAAATAAGGAATCAAGATGAAAGTTGGCAGGGCCAAAGTCCAAGCGAAATTCGAGCGCTCGTGCTTTACGTGCATAAAGTATGCAACGATATAATAAGCTTTCACCAAAGTTAAGATGATAAAGGTCCATTTAAGGATTTCATAACTAAAAGGCTTGTAGATACCTAAAGCAACTTCAATAGAAGTTAATGCTAAAAGTAACCAGAAAACGATCCAGATTTTTTTTGTACCTCCGTGATTATCGTGTGACATATCTTTGTTTTATTTCTTTTAAGTAACTGAGTGCTAAAACCTTATTTCAAAAATTATACCAAGTAGAAGAATGTGAATACAAATACCCAAACTAAATCTACAAAGTGCCAGTACAATCCAACTTTTTCAACCATTTCGTAGTGGCCTCTTCTTTCGTAAGTACCAAACAATACATTAATAAAAATGATGATGTTTAGAATCACTCCACTAAACACGTGGAATCCGTGGAATCCAGTAATAAAGAAGAAGAAGTTAGCGAATTGAGGTAAACCGTATTCATTGATTACCATGTTAGCACCATAAACGTGCTCAGCACCTTCTTTTAAAGTGGCAATAGCTGAAGGATCGGTAATGAATTTTTCAGCACCTAATTTTAATACTTCATAGTCGAATACCTGACCGAGTACATCGGTACCTGGAGCTACTATGTGTGCAATGCTACCATTGGCAAGGTGAAGAGCACCTTCGACAGTACCGTGAATAAAGTGCATCCACTCCCAAGCTTGAGAGCCCAAGAAGATGACACCACCAATTACGGTAAGTCCCATCCAGATAGCTACTTTTTTGTGCTCCATGTTTTTTCCATGGTGAACAGCAAGTACCATAGTCACAGAACTCATAATCAAGATGAAGGTCATTAAGGCCACGTAAAGTAGTGGTTGGTGTCCTTCGACACCAGGGAAGTGGGTAAATACATTTTCTGCATTTGGCCAGATCTCTGCGTATTTAAAACGAGCGAATCCATATGCGCCCAGGAATCCTGAAAATGTTAAGGCATCCGTTAAAAGGAAAAACCACATCATCATTTTACCATAGCTAGCGTCATAAGGTCTTGTTCCGCCTGACCAAACACTCTGAGTAGTTGCTTTTGCTCCCATCTGAAATATTGATTATCTGTGTGTTATGTTGTTCTCTACTGTAATTTTAATCTACCTTACATTTAAGGCGTGGCAAAGATAAGTCTTTCCGCTAGATTGTAAAACAATCAAAACTGTTTAAGGAATAGAAATTTATTGTTTAGAGTATTTCTAAATATTACCTCGTGAAAAGGAAGAAAAGAAATAGGTAAATCCATAGTCCGTCTAGGAAGTGCCAAAAGGTAACTCCCAAATCTAAACCTAAGTTGTTATTGCTCGTATAGGCTTCTTTTTTTGCTTGTAAATACATTACGAATAGGGAAATAAGACCTCCTATTAAGTGGAACAAGTGCACCATCGTAATTACGTAAACAAAAGATCCTGCTGCATTACTTTGTGCTCCCGTGAAGAAAACACCCATCTCATGCATTTCATTCCAACCTTTAAATTGAAGAAATGTGAAACTTAGGCCCATTGCAAGACTCAGTAAAAGGAATTTTTTTACAGACTCCACATCATTATTCTTAGCAGCATTTAAACTTTTTTGAATGGTAATGCTACTCAATATAATTACTGCGGTACTCAAATAGAAAGCTACGGGGATGTCAAACTCCATCCAATTGCCTTCCGCTCTTCGTACGATATAGCCAGATGTAAATCCGATAAATAACATCACTATACTAATCATCGAAACGAAGAGTAAAGGCTTACGGGTTTTTCTTTTGTCGATTTGGATATTCACACTCATCTTATTGAACTAAATATTTGTCGAGTAAATAAATGATTTGAACTACGGGTAAGTATAGTAGGCTTCCTAGCATTAGCTTTTTAGCTGAGCTTTGGTCGCAGTTTTTCAATAGTAAAGCACTTCTTTTGTATAGATAAATACCCATGAGTAAAATGAGTATCGCGCCGATAGGGCTTAATAATAGTTTACTTTCGATTCCAAAATAAGGGAAGGCAAAAGGAAGTATCGAAACAGGGATTAGCCAAATGGTGTAAAGCATTGCTTGGAATGCAGTTCTTCTATCGCGCATTCCCGAAGGGAGCATTCTAATTCCCGCTTTTTTATAGTCCTCGTCTAAGAGCCATGCAATAGCCCAAAAGTGTGGGAACTGCCATAAAAATTGAATCGCAAATAGGGTTCCAGCCTCAATTCCAAATTCATTGGTGGCTGCTACCCATCCTAGCATAAATGGAATAGCACCAGGAAAAGCTCCGACAAATACAGCAATTGGACTTACGGTTTTTAGAGGGGTATACACAGCAGCGTACAGAAAGAGAGCGGCCGCCCCAAAAAATGCGCTTTTTGCATTTATATAATAAAGTAATGCCATCCCAATGATTCCCAAAATGGTAGAGAATAATAAACCCTCGGTAGCTTTCATCCTTCCCGACGCCATTGGTCGCTCCTTGGTGCGATCCATCAACTTGTCGGTGTCTCTTTCGTAAACTTGATTGAAGCCGTTAGAGGAAGCTACAACTAGAAATCCACCAGCTATTAGCATGGAGAATATTTTCCAGTCTATTTGGTCTACGGCCAAGAGGTAGCCAATTGCTGCAGAGAAAACGACAGTACTCGAAAGTCGTAGTTTCGCTAATTGGCTATAGTCTTTAATTTTACTTTTCAAATCCTGCTTCTTAAATCTGCTGCAAAAATAAGTATAAGATTGCTTTCACTGCCTTTTATTTCCCTAAATTTTATTTCGCTTCAGTTCCATGACTATTCTCTGTCGTTGGATTTGTTGTTTCTGAGTTTATTCACTCAAAATCATATTGATATCTTCCTCGATTGCCGCTTCTTTATTGATCTTATTAATCGCGTAGGGTGGAGCAACTCTTTCCTTGCAATCAGTCAATGGACATCGTTCACAAGTTGCGTTTACATCCCTTGAAATAATGTTAGGGTCATTCCAGAATTTCATCTCATTTTTCAGTTTGTCGTTGAGTAGAAATCCAAGTGTAACACTTCTATTAGAGTTGGGGGTTGGATGCATTGATTTAGCAATAGATATGCAGAGATATTCATTGGGTGAGTCTATATACTTTGAGCGTTGCGCTCTAATTATTATCTGGTCATTATTATTTTGCTTTTGTGCTTTTTTCAAATCATTGAGTACATCAATGGTAATCCATCTTCTACAGTAGTGTTCTTGGAGCTTATTGCCGTGAGGATTGTGCAATTTATTTAAGTGTAATTCTTTTGTTAGATAATAATAATCTGAATGGTCTTCATTGTTAAAGCGCAGAAAGAATAGGTTTTTAATTCCCAGTTTTTTAGGGAGTATATTCGTGATTCTTTGAAATAACATTTCGGGAGAAATCCCGTATTTATCCAGTAAAGCTTCAATAGCTTTTGCCTCAAAGACGTTATTCCCAAAGATTTGTTTTAAGTCTTCTGTAAGTTCATCTTGATTGATGAGCATGGCTATGGAGAAGTAGGAGGCTCTAAAATTGTTTAATACTTCGTCGAAATTATGCGCTATAAGGTGACTAAATGTAAGTGGGCGCTCCTTGGTCTTTAAAAAGTTGAATGCCAATTCTCTTCCCAGTACAAAAAGTAGTTGGGAATCTTGCAGCTCTGGATTTGTGTAAAGGGTGTTCTTGGAGTTGGTTTTTAGTAAAGATCTTAATTCGTTTAAATTCGGATACTTGTCGATATCCAAAGATTTGAATTCGTAATTAAAATGATCTTCTAGGCTTTTTTGTAAATTCTCTATTGTTAGTCCTTTCTTTTTTAAGTCGAATGTTCTTAGGCAGGAAGCAACGCTGTCTTCAATGTCCTCGAAATAGTTGAGCTTAAGCTCTTGATAGGCTCTTAAGGCTGAGTAGTAAAAGTGTTCTTGGTTGAGTTGGTGATCTCTAGAGATTTCGAACAAGGCGCTTATAAAGGCGTTTACCTTAGTAGGAGCTGAAGCGAGTATACCTACTAATTTTTTGCTGTCAATTCCGAAAAAGCTTAAGGGAATCTCGTTTAAGAGGTCGCTTTTGATTAATGTCCCTAAAGGTGAGAGGCTTTTCTCCAGTTTTAAGGATACTAATTCGTCAAATTTGATCTTTAAAGCTAGCGAAAGAGCATGTATTTTCTCTGGTTTTGGATATTTCTTCCCCTTTTCTATCTCGTTTAAATAGGAGATGGAAAGCCCTGATTTTTCTGACAAAGTAGCTAATGAATACTTTTTCTCTGCTCGGGCCTGCTTCAGCTTGAGGCCAAAAATAATCTTAATATTCTCCTTGTTTATACTCATAGTGCAAATATAGATAAATTTATTTTTGCGAAAAAACGCGTTTAGCGAAAATGATATTATTAGCGAATTTTCGCAAATGAATGAATTTTTCTATATCTTTGTAAGGAACCTAAAATCAAGGAAATGAAAGTCGATACACTAAAAGTGATGCAAGTTGAAATCTTAAAAGGAGCTAGTTCTTATAAGGAGGTTTTAAGTGATGATGCTTTAAATTTTTTAGTTGCCCTACACAACGGATTTAACGAGCGTAGAAAGAGTTTAGTCGAAGAAAGACAGCTTCGTCAGTTGGAGATTGATAGAGGTGTGATGCCATATTTTTTACCTGAAACACATGGTGTTCGAAATGAAGATTGGAAAGTAGCTCCTATACCAGATGATTTATTGGATCGCAGAGTGGAGATTACAGGGCCGGTTAATAGAAAGATGATTATTAATGCACTGAATTCGGGTGCAAAAACATTCATGGCCGATTTTGAGGACAGTACTTCTCCTACTTGGGCGAATATTATGGGGGGGCAAATAAATTTGAAAGATGCCGTTTTGGAAACGATATCATATCATAAAAAGGGCTCTGATAAAATATACACACTAAATGAAGAGACGGCAGTATTACTCGTTCGTCCTCGCGGTTGGCATCTCGAAGAGAAACACCTTTTAGTAAACGGTGAGCCGATGAGTGCCTCATTAGTTGATATGGGATTGTACTTTTTCCACAATGTACATAAGCTACTGGAAAAGGGTACAGCTCCCTATTTCTATTTGCCAAAATTGGAGTCTCATCTAGAAGCCCGCTTATGGAATGATGTTTTTGTTTTTGCTCAAGACTATGTTGGAGTTCCTCAAAAGACCATTAAGTCAACCGTTCTTATAGAGACTATAATGGCGGCCTTTGAGATGGATGAAATTCTGTTTGAGCTTAAAGATCATATTGTAGGATTAAACTGTGGTCGCTGGGATTATATTTTCTCTTTCATCAAACGCTTGAGAACTCATCGTGAGTATATCTTATCAGATAGAGATCAGGTTGGGATGACTACGCCATTCATGAGAGCCTATTCTTTATTGTTGATACAGACTTGTCATCGACGCGGTGCACATGCCATCGGAGGTATGGCTGCTCAAATCCCGATTAAGAATGATGAGAAGGCAAATCGTGATGCATTAGATAAAGTGGTGCAAGATAAATTAAGAGAAGTGAAAGACGGACACGATGGTACTTGGGTGGCGCACCCTGCATTAGTCTCTGTTGCTGAGAATGTGTTTAATGCATTGATGCCTACAGCAAATCAAATTCATGTAAAAAGAGCTGATCTTAAAATTTCTGCTGCTGATTTATTAGAAGTGCCCAAAGTGTCGATAACTGAAGAGGGTATTCGCAAGAATGTGAATGTTGGTATTCTGTATTTAAATGCTTGGCTTATTGGCAATGGAGCAGCAGCACTCTACCACTTAATGGAAGATGCTGCAACGGCCGAAATATCGAGAGCTCAATTATGGCAATGGCTGAAACATGAAGCCTGTTTAGAAGATGGTAGCCCTGTAACAAAGAGCTTGATTTATAAGATTATTCCCGAAGAACTTCAGAAAATTCAAGAGTATGTAGGCGATGACTTTTATAAGAACTCCCGATTTGAAGAAGCGGTAAGCCTCTTTGAAGAACTGTTGTTTACAAACGATTTCGAAGAATTTTTAACCCTTAAAGCTTACCCAAACATTTAAACAATTATTTCGCAATTAGCGTAATATATAACGTTCTAGATAAGAGGAAATATGAAAACTTTACAACAAAACAATTATAGCTCTGCATTAGAGACTGTAAGAAATCTAAAGCAAAAGCACGGAAAAACATGGGACTCAATAAGCCCTGAAAGTGCAGCTAGAATGATTACACAAAATCGTTTCAGAACAGGTTTAGATATTGCAAAATATACTGCAGATATTATGAGAGAAGATATGGCAGCATATGATGCGGACTCTTCAAACTACACACAATCATTGGGTTGTTGGCATGGTTTTGTAGCTCAGCAAAACATGATAGCTGTTAAGAAACACCATAAAACAACTAGTAAAAGTTATTTATACCTATCAGGGTGGATGGTTGCTGCATTACGTTCAGAATTTGGACCATTGCCTGATCAATCTATGCACGAAAAAACTAGTGTACCAGCATTAATAAAAGAAATTTATGATTTCTTACGTCAATCTGATGCAATTGAGTTAAATGATTTATTTAGAAGACTTGAAGAAGGAGAGGATGTACAAAGTCAAATTGACAACTTTGAAACACATATAGTTCCTATTATTGCTGATATTGATGCAGGTTTTGGAAATGAAGAAGCTACCTATTTGTTAACAAAGAAAATGATTGAAGCTGGTGCTTGTGCTATTCAAATTGAAAATCAAGTTTCTGATGCTAAACAATGTGGTCACCAAGATGGGAAAGTTACTGTGCCGCATGAGGATTTTATTGCTAAAATTAACGCTATTAGATATGCATTCTTAGAGTTAGGAGTTGATAATGGAGTTATTGTAGCAAGAACTGATTCTGAAGGTGCAGGTCTTACACAAAAATTACCAGTTAGTAAAGAGCCTGGAGATTTACCTTCTCAATACTTATCTTTTGTAGAAACAGAAGAAATTTACATTAATGATGCTAGTGAAGATGATGTATTGCTTAAAAGAGATGGTAAATTAGTACGTCCTGTAAGACTACCTAATGGTTTGTATAAATTTAAAGACGGATCAAATATTGATAGAGTGGTCTTAGATTGTATTACAAGTCTAGAAAACGGAGCAGATTTATTGTGGATTGAAACACCAACTCCAAACGTTAAGCAAATTGCTCATATGGTAAATAGAGTTAAAGAAGTTATACCAAATGCTAAATTGGTATACAATAATTCACCTTCTTTTAACTGGACATTAAACTTCCGTAATCAAGCATATGATGAAATGCTTGCTGCAGGAGAAGATCTGACATCTTACGATAAAGATAATTTAATGTCTGAAGAGTACGACAACACTGAATTATGCTTTCTTGCAGACAAAAAAATTAAAACCTTCCAAATTGATGGAGCAAAAGAAGCGGGTATCTTTCATCATTTAATTACTCTACCAACTTACCATACTACAGCACTTCATATGAACGATTTAACTGAAGGTTATTTTGGAGAAGAAGGTATGTTAGCTTACGTAAAAGATGTTCAAAGACAAGAGATCAGAAAAGGGGTTTCTTGTGTAAAGCATCAAAGAATGGCAGGGTCAAATCTTGGAGATGATCATAAAACATTTTTTGCTGGAGAGAAAGCGTTAAAAGCAGGAGGTGTAAATAATACCTCAAATCAGTTTGAAGTTAAAAAGAATGAAGTAAAGCTTGAGCCTGTTGTATAATGTTACAGTATCTATAGAAGAAGAGCAGTTTAGTTTTTTATTAGTGTGTTTAGTGAAAAAGAGGAGCAGGGGGCTCCTCTTTTTTTATACATATTCTTCTCCTTTTAGCCTTTTCGCATCATTCATATACTGTTTGATGTTTTGCTCATTTTCCTTTTTGCAGATGAGAAGTACATTGTCTTTATCGACTACTATGTAGTCGTCCAATCCGTCTACAACAATTAGTTTTTTCGAATCGCTATGTATGATGTTGTTGGAAGAATTGTAGGTCAGTACATTGTCGCTAAGTGTAGCATTTAAGTTATCATCTTTCTCTAAATGATTGTAGATAGAGCCAAAAGTACCTAGATCGCTCCATCCAAAATCACAAGGAAGGACGTATACATTTTCTGCTTTTTCCATAATCCCAAAGTCAATTGAAATATTTGGAAGTGTATGGTAGGTTTTGTTGATGAATGCTTCCTCTTCGGGGCTATTTAAAAGGTGTTTCGCCAGAATAAATGGATTGTGTATGTCTTTTAGGTCTTTTTGAAAGCTCTTGATAATACTCGCTGAGGACCAGACAAAGATACCTGCATTCCATAGGAAATCGCCACTTTCAATAAACTGCTTGGCTAGCTCTAGCTCTGGCTTTTCAGTAAATGTTTTTACCTTGTTAATAGCTTGATTAGTCTCAAGCGTTTCTTCTGTGTACTGAATGTATCCGTAGCCTGTATCAGGTCTACTCGGTTGAATTCCTAAGGTAATTAGAGCGTCGTTTTGATTAGCAGCTTTAAGTGCAATATCGATGCTTTTTATAAATTCATCTTCTTGAAGGATTAAATGGTCTGATGGTGCGACCACCATAAGGGCATCGGGGTTTTTCTTATGTATTTTATATGCTGCATATGCGATACACGGTGCTGTGTTTCTTCGTGCGGGTTCACATAAAACTTGTTCAGAGCTGATGCTTAGTTGTTCGAGTACTGTATCCTTATAGATATCGTTAGTGACGATATAAATATTTTGGATCGGGCATACCTTTGATAAACGATCGAAGGTTTGTTGAATAAGTGTTTTCCCTGTACCCAAGATGTCGATAAACTGTTTAGGATGCTGGGTGCGACTCATAGGCCAAAATCGACTTCCAATACCGCCCGCCATTATTATTGCATATTTATTTTCTTTCATCATCTTTCTTTATGAAGGAACTTTAGTTGCTTCAATTTCTATCTGGGTTCCAAGTCCTGGACAGTCACAGCTTTTAAAAACAGAACAAGAGATGAAGATAGTTGTAAGTAGAATTGTAAGTATGGTGACTTGGATAGTTTTTGTTTTCAACATTTGTTGTAGCTTATAAATGCTAGTAAATATTTAGAGATTTGGTAAATTTACACTTATTTTAGATAAAATTAATAAATATGGGATTTGTAGTAGCCATAGGTAAATACTTACTTTTTATTCTCGAAGTTTTTCAAAAGCCTGAACGACGATCGGTCATGTATAGATTGGTTGTGAGGGATATTTATGAACTGGGTGCTAAGTCTTTACTTTTTGTGATTTTCGTATCTATTTTTATGGGAGCTGTAGTATGTATTCAAACAGCGACCAATATGGAGGGCAGCTGGTTTCCAAGCTATTTAATTGGTTATGCTACGCGCGATACAATCATTTTAGAATTTTCACCGACTATTATCAGTTTACTCTTAGCGGGTAAAATAGGTTCTAATATTGCCTCTGGACTGGGTACTATGCGTGTTACCGAGCAGATAGATGCACTTGAAGTTATGGGGGTTAATCCTGCTAGTTATTTAGTGAGACCAAAGGTATTTGCACTACTATTTTTCAATCCATTACTAATATGTGTAAGTATGTTTGGAGGTATTTTCGGTGGTTTTATGGCTGGAACTTTATCTGGAGAGTGCACAGCAACAGAATTTATAGCTGGGCTTCAATATGATTTCATTCCTTTCAAAGCAGTATATGCACTAATAAAAACGGTTATTTTTGCTTTTGTGATTTCCAGTGTTTCTGCTTTTCATGGTTTTTATACCCAAGGAGGTGCTTTAGAAGTAGGACGCTCGAGTACAAGAGCTGTGGTTTATAGTTCGGTGTTGATTATTGTGTTGAATTATGTGATAACTCAAATCTTATTATAATGGTAGAGGTCAAGCAGATATCTAAACAGTTTGGTGATAATCAGGTTTTGAATGATATATCTTTTCAATTTGAGAAGGGTAAAACCAATTTAGTGATTGGACAGAGTGGTTCTGGTAAAACGGTTTTATTAAAGTGTTTGTTAGGTTTGTTTAAGGCCGATAAAGGCGAAATATTATTTGATGGAGCTGACATTCTTGATATGACTTCTAAGCACTTGAAATTATTGCGAAAAGAAGTCGGTATGGTTTTTCAAGGCGGGGCATTATTTGATTCTATGGATGTGGAGAGTAATGTAATGTTTCCATTAAAGATGTTTTCTCAGGACTCTAAAGAGGAAATGTTAGAACGGGTTAATTTCTGTCTAACAAGAGTAAACCTTGAAAATGTAAATAAATTGTATCCACAAGCGCTTAGTGGTGGGATGAAGAAAAGAGTGGCCATTGCCAGAGCGATTGCTTTAAATCCTAAATACCTTTTATGCGATGAACCCAATTCTGGTTTAGACCCATATACAGCAATATTGATAGATAATTTATTGCAAGAGATTACGCATGAGTACGGGATGACTACTATCATCAATACCCACGATATGAATTCGGTGATGGAGATTGGTGAAAAGATTCTTTTCATCAAGAATGGTAAAAAGGCATGGGAGGGTAGTAAATCGGAAATTATTCAAACGGATACTGAGAGTTTACGAGATTTTGTCTTCTCTTCTGAGTTATTTAAAACTATCCGTAGGCACGCTCAATAATATTTTTTATAGCAAAAAAAAAGGCTCCCTAGGGAGCCTTTTTTAATATATGATTGTATCAACAATTACTTAATGATTACTCTTTGAGTACTAACAGAAGCTCCGTTAGATACTTTTACAAAGTAAAGACCAGCCTCAAAGTTAGTCATGTCGAAAGTTTCGTTAATTGAACCATCGATAGTTCTTAACTCAACTGTTTCACCTAATACATTCAAAACTTCTACTGAGTAAGTAGCTGCTTCAGAAACTTTCACAGTAAAGATACCGTTTGATGGGTTAGGGAAGATAGAAATATTGTTTAATTCAGTTTCATTAATTATCATATTATCTGTTTCAATGATTGCGAAGTTGTCCAACAGAATCATTTCTTTATCTGTTGAGTTGTGGTGGAAAGTGAAATACACTCTTTCTCCAGCCCAATCATTTAACGAAGCAGAGAATTGATTCCAAATTGTATCAGAGGCATTTGTTATTGGATATTCTTCTTCTTTATGGAAAATTGGTTCAGGAGAAAAACCAGGATCGATATCTTCGTAAGGTTCCATTCCATCAGTAGTGATGTACACATCGTAACCATCAATCCAGTTACCTACAGATTTGTAAAACCAAGATAGTTCAGCTCCAGCTTCAGGAATTGTAATTGGTCCCATACCTAACCAGTTGTCTGCAGCAATTGATGCATCAGAAAACCACGAAGCAGCAGCAAAATAAAAGGCAGTATCTTGAACAAAGTCACCAGGATTAATGTCTGTTAGATCAGTAGAATAAAAAACCATCCATTCTGTATCATAAGTATCAGAGGCAGCAGGTTGTTGACTATCAAAATCAAGATTCATGAGTTCGAAATCGTCTCCACCATCATTTTCATTTCCAAATATTACAAAGTTACTATCGTAGAAGAAGACTGTATCTCCTTCAGCTTGTCTACTTAGAATAGTGGCATCCTTTTGAATGAGTGTGGTAGGAGCCATAGAACGTACTGACTTTTGAGCAAAAGCAGTAGATGCGATGAACATGGCAATGGTTAATAGTCCAAGTTTTTTCACGAGGTGTAGAGTTTTTGTTGTTCGTTTAAAGATGTGTGAATTTAGGTTATCTTATTAAATATTGTAAGTACTTTCTTCGTAGCTTTCTATTCCGGGACAAGAGCAAATAAGGTTTCTGTCACCATAAGCCTGATCTACTCTTCTTACAGCGGGCCAAAATTTATTTTCGCGCACCCAATCTAGTGGGTAAGCAGCCTGATGACGAGAGTAGCTGAACATCCACTCATCGCTTGTACATTGATCTAGCGTGTGTGGAGCATTTTTCAAAGTGTTATCATCTTCGTGGTATTCACCAGAAACAACATGCTCAATTTCTTCTCTGATAAAAATCATCGCTTCACAAAAACGATCGAGCTCTGCTTTACCTTCACTCTCGGTAGGCTCAATCATTAGTGTACCTGCAACTGGGAAGGAAACAGTGGGAGCGTGATAGCCAAAATCCATGAGTCTTTTCGCAATATCAGTTACATCAATACCGCTAGCTTCTTTTAAATCGCGACACTCAAGAATCATCTCGTGTGCTACGCGTCCATTTTCTCCTGTATATAGAATTTTATAATGCTTCTCCAATTTAGCCTTCATATAGTTGGCGTTTAGGATGGCGTATCTAGTTGCTTCTTTAAGTCCGTCAGCACCTAGCATCTTTATATATGCATAAGAAATAAGTAGGACTAAAGCAGAACCCCAAGGGGCTGCAGAAACTGCAGAGATGCTAGACTTACCACCACATTCCACAACCGCATGTCCTGGCAAGAATTCCACTAAATGAGCAGCTACACCAATAGGTCCCATTCCCGGTCCCCCACCACCATGAGGAATGGCAAAGGTTTTATGTAGGTTTAAGTGACAAACGTCAGCACCAATTTCTCCTGGACTCGTTAGGCCTACTTGTGCGTTCATATTGGCACCATCCATATACACCTGGCCACCGTGCTGGTGAATTAGTGAGGTAATTTCTTTTACAGCTGTTTCGTAAACACCATGTGTTGATGGGTAGGTAATGAGTAGTGCTGCGAGTTCATTACTGTGTTGCTCGACATTTTCCCTAAGATCATCAAGGTCGATATTACCTTTTTCATCACATTTAACGATGACCACATCCATACCAGCCATTACTGCCGAGGCGGGGTTGGTTCCGTGAGCTGAAGAAGGAATTAAAGCAATGGTTCTCTTTTCGTCGCCACGACTTTTGTGGTACTCTCTAATTACCATCAATCCAGCATACTCACCTTGAGCACCGGAGTTTGGCTGTAGAGACATTCCAGCAAAACCAGTGATTTCACATAGGTCGTTTTCAAGATTTCGAAAAACCTCATGATATCCATCGGCTTGATCGATAGGAACAAATGGGTGAATAGAACTGAAATTACTCTCGTTAAGAGGAAGCATTTCACTTGCTGCATTCAATTTCATGGTGCATGATCCTAGGGCTATCATTGAATGATTTAAGGAAAGATCTTTGCGCTCCAGCTTTTTGATATAACGCATCATCTCAGTCTCCGAATGATAAGATTTGAATACTGAATGTGTCATGAAATCTGTAGAGCGTTGTAGCTCTTCAGAAATAGTTTCTGAATCATAAACATCAATGATCCTCTTATAATCAACACCTTTTGCACCAGCCAATACAGCTAAAACATCATTAAGGTCGTCGATAGTTGTTGTCTCATTAATACTGATGCAAATGCTATGCTCATCAATATATAAGAAGTTGATCTGAGCTTCGAGAGCGATTTGATTTACCTTGTCAGAATTTAAGACTCCTAAGTCTATTAATAGCGTGTCGAAATACTGTTCGTTTTTTTGGATAAAACCAAGGTCTTTAATCGAAGAGGAAAGTGCATTTGCTTTATTGTGAATGCGTTTTGCAATATGCTTTATTCCTTTAGGACCATGGTAAGTGGCGTACATACCAGCCATTACCGCAAGTAACACCTGTGCAGTACAAATGTTTGAAGTGGCCTTTTCTCTTTTGATGTGTTGCTCTCTCGTTTGAAGAGCCATTCTAAGAGCTGGCTTACCATCTAAATCTTTCGAAAGACCAATAATACGCCCAGGGATATTTCTTTTATAGGTCTCTTTAGTCGCAAAATAGGCAGCATGAGGTCCACCGTATCCCATTGGAATGCCAAAACGTTGCGAGGTTCCCACAACAACATCAGCACCCCATTCTCCCGGAGCTTCTAGTAGAGCTAGCGATAATAGGTCGGCAGCAACGGCTACACCTGCTTCAGCGCTATGAGCCTTTTTAGTAAATTCTCTGTATTCAAAAACTTCCCCAGTAGCAGCTGGGTATTGAAGCAAAGCACCAAATGTCATTTCCGTAAACTCAAATTCTCTGTGGTCGCCAATAATTAGTTCGATACCTACAGGTTCCGATCTAGTTTCTAGAAGGCTAATTGTTTGTGGTAGGCAATCTTCGGAAACGAAAAATTGATTGGCTCCTGCTTTCTTTTTCGCACGAGGGCGACTGTTGTAAAGCAAGGTCATTGCTTCGGCTGCTGCTGTAGCTTCATCCAAAAGCGAAGCGTTGGCAATCTCCATCCCTGTAAGGTCAATCACCATAGTTTGGAAATTCAACAAAGCCTCTAAACGACCTTGAGAAATTTCGGCTTGGTAAGGAGTGTAAGCAGTGTACCAACCTGGGTTTTCTAAGACGTTTCTTTGAATAACGCTAGGCAATACTGTTGGGTGGTAACCCAATCCTATATAGGATTTATATTGTTTGTTTTTGTGAGCTAATTCTTTGATATGAACTAAGAATTCTTGCTCACTAAGTGCTTTCGATAAGTTGAGATTCTCGTTAAGAAGAATGTTCGCAGGTACAGTTTGGTCAATTAATTCGTCAATAGAATTAAGACCAATTGTAGCCAACATGCTTTTCACATCTTCTTCTTTGGGACCAATGTGTCTAAGTAAGAACGAGTTTGTATTCATTTTATGAGTGATTGTGAGTTTTTAAACATAGCAAAATTACGAATAATTGGTAGGGTGCTGAATAGTTTCGCGAAAAATATAAGTACATTTGATATGATGAGATTCTTGTTGAAATTTTTAGACTTTTTAGTTGTAAGTAATATATATGTAGCACTTGGTGTTTTAGCCTTAACCTGGATAAGTCAAGAGCTTAACGACATTGAAAATACGAATTTATTATTCTTTGTTTTTGCATCTACAATTTTCGCTTACAACTTCGTGCGCTTATTTCGCGTTCACCCTATGTTGCTTGAGGGTGAGTCTATTCGTCATCATAGTATTTTTCGCTTGCGATACTTGTTATGGATTATCTGTATTGCTTCTGGGATATGGGCTTGTTATCTGTTTCTAAAATTTGACAATCTCGTTAGTTCTCTAATCTATTTTATGGCGGCATTATCGATTGCTTATGCCATACCAATTTATAAAAAAAAAGGAAACTGGATTCGCTTGCGCGATGTCCCCGGCATTAAGATATTTTTAATTGCTTTTGTATGGACACTCGTAACTGTGAGCTTTCCAGTTTTAGAGCAAGGGGCTCCATTTCGATTCTTAGAACATATTGAACGTTTTCTTTTTGTATTTGCCATTACCATCCCTTTTGATATTCGCGATATGCGTTTTGATGATTTTAGCCTTTCAACAATCCCACAAATATTGGGAATTCGCAAATCGCGGTGGATTGGGATTGGAGCTTTATTATTTGCTGAACTAATTTTGGCTTATCGTTTTTTCTTCGAAGATGCAATGGGTATATGGCAGGCCTTGGCAATTTACCTAACCTATGAGCTTGCAGCGCTGCTTGTCTATAAGAGTCATCCACAACTCCCCGAACGCTATGTGACTCTCGGAGTTGAAGGGGTGTCAATTTTAATGGGCTTACTTTTCTTCCTTTCTCAATTGATTTAAAAGGACTTGTAGAGCGGCCTAATTATTGTAATTTAGAGAGCTAAAAATTTTGCAGATGAATTGGGAGTTTAATGAGAGTTTCGCCCGTGATCTTGATGCTAAAGATCCTTTGGGAGACTACAGGAACCGTTTTTATATACCAAAAATTAATGGAGAGGAATCGGTATACTTTACTGGGAATTCTCTAGGCCTACAGCCAAAAACTACTCGTTCTTTTATCAATCAAGAATTAGATGATTGGGCAGAGTTTGGCGTCGAAGGGCATTTCCACGGGAAAACTCCTTGGTTTGCCTATCATAAAGCATTGACAAAGGCTAGTGCTACTGTGGTTGGGGCCAAAGAGTCCGAAGTGGTGGTGATGAATGGGTTGACTACAAATCTACATTTGATGTGGGTTTCTTTTTATCAACCTACAACTACTCGATATAAGATACTTTGCGAAGCAAAAGCTTTTCCTTCTGATCAGTATGTGATGGAAAGTCAAGCTAAGTTTCATGGATTTAATCCTGATGATGCGATTGTAGAGGTTTCGCCACGCGAAGGTGAGCACTGTATCAGAAAAGAAGATATCCTCGCAAAGATTGAAGAATTAGGCGATAGTCTAGCTTTAGTATTCTGGGGTGGTGTAAATTATTATACTGGTCAGTTGTTCGATATAAAAACTATTACGGCAAGAGCACATAATGTAGGAGCTAAGGCAGGTTTCGACTTAGCACATGCAGCTGGAAATGTTGAATTGAAATTACACGATTGGGATGTTGATTTTGCCGCTTGGTGTTCGTATAAATATTTGAACTCAGGGCCTGGAAATGTATCTGGAGTATTTGTGCACGAACGCCATGGTGATAATGCCGAGCTCCCTCGATTTGCAGGTTGGTGGGGTCACGATGAAGAACGTAGATTCTTGATGGAGAAAGGTTTTGTTCCGACTAAGGGTGCCGAGGGCTGGCAGTTGAGTAATGCTCCAGTTTTTGGGATGGCAGCTCACAGAGCTTCATTGGATATTTTTGAGGAAGTTGGAATGGATAAGTTGATTGAGAAATCGCGCTTATTGGTGGCTTATTTAGAGTTTGTACTCGATGATGTTTCCTCTAGAAATGAGAATTGCAACTTTGAAGTGATTACACCAAAGGATACTGCCGAAAGAGGATGTCAAGTTTCAGTATTGTTACATGGACACGGTAAAGGTCTCTTTGATAAATTAACGGCCTTAGGTGTCATTTCCGATTGGAGAGAGCCCAATGTAATTAGAATGGCTCCAGTGCCATTATATAACTCTTTCGAGGATGTTTATCGCTTCGGAAAAAAATTAGAAGCTAGCTTATGATTGAGAAAAAGTTCACCATAGCTGGAGCTGGATTAGTAGGTTCTCTATTCGCTATTTATCTAGCGAAAAAAGGACACAAAGTGGAAGTTTTTGAGCGCCGTAAAGATATGCGTACCGAAACTATTGGCGCGGGGAAATCAATCAACCTTGCTTTATCCGATAGAGGCTGGAAAGCTTTAGCAGTTGTTGGTGTTGATGATGAGGTTCGAAAAATGGCCATCCCGATGTATAAGAGGGTGATGCATGGGCTTGATGGTACATTAATCGATCAGGCTTATGGAAATGATGGTGAAGCTATTTATTCTGTTTCCAGAGGAGGTTTGAATGCCTTGTTGATGGATTTGGCTGAGAGAGAGGATAAGGTCAACTTTCATTTCGATCAGAAATGTGTGGATGTAAATTTAAAA
>Ga0207966_1000103_pt1 | contig 45019 bp, 34 predicted proteins | sample Knorr_S23_td_NAD_FD_185611 | JGI IMG/M metagenome (GOLD analysis project Ga0207966, IMG submission 185611) | Marine microbial communities from Southern Atlantic Ocean transect - Knorr_S23_td_NADW_ad_2500m_LV_B (SPAdes) (version 2) | ecosystem: Environmental > Aquatic > Marine > Oceanic | place...
GGCCGGCGTTTTAGACCTGGTAACAGAAGAAACCAAATTGAACAGCGAGCTGACAATCACGCCAACTCCCGGCCATACACCCGGCTCCATGAGCCTGATGATAAACTCGGGCGGCGAAAGCGCTTTCCTCATGGGAGATGTGTTCCACGGACCTGCCCAGGTGACCGAGACGGACTGGGTGTTCCGCTTCGACATGGACTCTGACCAAGCCGGCCGGACGCGGCGAGAGATACTTGATCGGGCGGAACGGGAGAACGCCGCTATCGCCATCTGCCACCACAGCGGGTTTGGGCGGGTGATCAAAGAAGATGGGAAGAGATACTGGCAGGCGCTTTAGTCAAATGAGACTAGACCGGGGAGAGATGATATGCCACACAGCACACTAACCGTCGGCAACGTTGAGATCACGGTCCTTCATGACGCAGAGGTTGCGCTGCCCTTTAGCCGGACGTTCCCGGACGTCCCTCTGGAAGCCTGGGAGCCCTACATAGAGCGATACCCCGACGCCTACAGCAGTGGCGATAGCCTGCGGGTCCACTTCGAGTGCTATCTGGTCCGCTCGCAAGGCAGGACTTTGTTGGTGGACACCGGACTGGGCAACGCAACTTCCAACCCCAATGTGGTCGCCAGCATCGGCGGTGGCATCGATGGCGTGCTGCTGAGCGAGCTGGAAGCCGCCGGGTTCCAAGCGGAAGACATCGACACCGTTTTCCTAACCCACCTGCACCCAGACCACGTTGGCTGGAATGTAACCCGTAACGGCTCCCAAGAGTCGGCTACCTTCCCCAACGCCCGCTACGTGGCTAACGAGTCCGACTGGACGGCGTTCGACACGCCCCTGGACTCGGAGATCTTTGGCTACGACTGGTGGGCCGAGACCGTGGCCCCGCTGTGGCACCTGGGTGTCCTGGACCTGATAAACGATGAGACCGAACTCACCAGCGAACTGACCGTCACTCCGACCCCCGGCCATACCCCCGGCTCCATGAGCATGATCGTCAACTCTGGAGGGGAGCGGGCGTTCATCATGGGAGACGTGTTCCACGGCCCTGCCCAGGTTACCGAGACCGACTGGGTGTTCCATTACGACATGGACCCGGAGAGGGCCGGTGCGACCCGGAAGGACATGCTGGAATGGGCAGAACAAGACAACGCCGCCATCGCCATCTGCCACCACAGCGGCTTCGGCCGGGTGATCAGGGAGAGCGGCAAAAGGTATTGGCAAGCGCTGTAGACTTTTCCAAATACATTCTCAAGGCACTTGAAAAAGCCCCGCCCCTCCCGTACGGGAGGGGCGGGGCTTTTTCTTTAGTGTGTCCTGGAATCGGGAGAATTTCGCCGGTACCTGACCTTCCAAAGGGTTCCCCGAATCGGCTAATGCGGCCGCACTGGTTGTTACGCGATATCACATTAAATATAGTTAGCCGTATTTCGTCATTCAGGTTACGAAATTAGGGCCGTTTGGCAGGACAATCTTAGGACGATTGGAATTACCTAGACGAAATCGGGTATGTGATAATTCTCACAGATGAGAGGGAAACGACAAAAAGGAGGCGGTCAGATGAAAACACTTAAGCGGCATCTCTGGGTCGGAGCACTAGCACTGGGGCTATTGTTCATCGAGTTGGGAACTTTGTTCATGGTAACTGGACTTGATGCCAAGGACATGATTCGGACCGCCCTTGCGGAAGAGAACGTTACCACCGGCGCCGACGCGGTGGAGTACGGTGTTCCCGCCGGCGTCTTGGTTACCGATGCCAAGACCGCGGAAGCACAGACCGAAGTGATCAAGAAGCACAGCTTCAACCGGTATGGACGGTACACCGACATGGACCGCGACGACCCCAACGGGAGGCCTACCTCACGGGTCTGACCCTGCGGAACTCCCTCAACATGGCCGTGATGGGGTTCGGAGTGGCCGACTTGGCCATCGGTATCGGCGCGGTGATAGTCCTGATGGGTGTGGGAACCCTGTCCTTCGTGGCGCCGGTGCTCTACATCACCATCGCTAAGGAGGAAGAGGAAGAGCCCACCGCAAAGACGGGAGTGGTAACCCCGGGGCCACTTTCGACGAGACCGCTTAGCCGACTCTTTCGGCGAGACCGGTCAACGCCGCAGTCTCCCGCGAACTTGAATCGGCATCATGCCATCCGTCTCGGGCTTGGCGAATACTAGACTCGGCCCCCCCGCGGTCTCCATCTGCTTCTTGGGCCCTGGCTAGCCAGAACATATCCCTGGGCGATTCCCGCCGCTTCAAACGGTTGTTCAGCAGGCCCTCCGCCTTCTCGAATTGACCGGCCCTAAGGTACGCCTCCATCAAGGTGTCTTCGAATACTTCACGTTGAGCATGGCTCCCGCCGACTCGGCAAAGCTGGTCGTAACGCGCGTCCTGGCCGAACAGCGGCTCCATCAGGCGCACCGCCTCTCCATAATCTTGGTGAACGAAAGCTGAGATGGCCTGGACCAACGGCAACATCACCTCAACGGCCAACTTGTCCCCGTTGCCTGCTGCGGCCCGTAAACCGTCCATCATGCTGCCCAGGGACCGGTCATCACCGGCGACCGCGAAGGCCAAGGCCGCGTGGGAGTCACGGAAGGCGGGACCCGGCTTCTCGGCCGCCGGAGCAGCTTGGGCGCATAGCTCGCCCATCACTTCAGCAGGGGCCGCGCCGCCGTACATCTGCAGGCGCCACAACAAGGATGCGCTGTCGGTCAAGGATAGCGGGCTCTTGGCCACGACCGATGGCCGGATGTTGGAGTCATAGAGTTCCAGCGACTTCTGGTAATGGCCCCTGGCCAACTCGAACAACGCCAAGTGCCAGGAAAGATGGACGTGGTAAGAGGCTCGGTCGTCGAAACCCGGCAGCCACTTGGCCAGGAAATCAGCGCCTCCGGAGGCGTCGCCCCGCTCGAAATATACGTGGGCGATGGAATGGGAGGCAACGGCATTAGTTGGCCGTTGCGCCAATGACCGCTCCGCCAACTTCAGGGCGTTGTCCAGCAGCCCGTTTTCGTGGTGGGCGAAGGCGTACTGGCCCTGGAATGCCCAGTCGTCTCCGTATTCGGGCGCCACACTCTTCATCAAGGCGAATAGCGCTTGCGGATAATTATCGACACCGGCGCCCACGCTGCTGCACCCCATGAGATACAACCGCTGGGCCACTCTAACCATCAGCATGTCTCTCGGAAACTCGGCAAGGTGTTGTTGGATGACCGCCAAGGATTCCGGCCCTTTGCCATTGGCCCACAGCGCCATCGCTTCGATCTGCTGTTGCTCACGGCGGGTTGTTCCTGCCGCCAGGGACTGGGCCTGCTGAGCAGCTTTGCGGGCGTCCGCTACTTTGCCGCCGGCCATGTATACGTAGGCCAGCCCGGCGTAGGCTAAAGCGAATCCCTCGTCGGCTTCCACCGCCTGATGAAAGCTCTGCTCCGGTCCGAAGTTCTGCTCCAGAAGAAGGTCGACGCCCTCCACCAAGTTATCTGCGGCTTTTGTGGAACTGGTGCTGATGGGAAGCCCGTAGCGGTCCATGGTCCCTGTAGATTCTGGCATCGTTCAACTCCTTGCACGACCTGGGATGACTTCCCATTGTTTCTGGCGGCGCGGCCTTTCGACAGGCCGCTCCCTACCTACTCTCGGATCAGCGGCACTACTTCTCGGATGGCCTGGATGGTCTTTTCCACGTCTTCGTCCGTGTGGACGGCTGAGGGGTAGTATTTCTGGGCGCCCTTTAAAATGCCGCGCTCCAGTAGCCCCGTGTTGAACCGGGTCATCATGGCGCTGTCGGCGGCCAGGGTGTCCCGGTAGTTGGATACCGGCACCTCTGAAAAATAAACGTCAAAGATGGCGTCTTCACCGCAACTTTGCACCGGCACGCCGTTCTTGTTGCAGATGTCCACCAGTGCACCGCGGATGGCCGCCCCTGCCCTGTGCATCTTCTTGTAGGTCCCCTCTTCCCGCATCACAGTCAAGGTGGCAAGTCCAGCGGCGCAGGCCACCGGGTTGCCGTTCAGGGTCCCGATCTGGTTGACATAGGTCTCCTGATCGGACGCACCCCGGTCGTAAACCGAGAGGATGTCGGCCCGGCCCAAGACTGCGGCCAGCGGGTAGCCGCCGCCCATGATCTTGCCCACAGTGCACATGTCCGGCGTGACGCCGAAGAACTCTTGCGCGCCGCCGTAGGCGAGCCGAAAACCAGTCACCACCTCGTCGAATATGAGTGGGATGTTGTGCTTCTTCGTCAGGTCGCGTAGGCCCTGCAGGAAGCCCGGCTTGGGTGAGATCACCCGCTGGACCGGCTCCACGATTACCGCCGCGATGTCGTCCACGTGGGCGTTGATGATAGCCTCGGTGGTGGCCAGGTCGTTGTAGGGGGCGATTAGCATCAGTTCTTGGATTGCTTTCGGGATGCCGCCGCTGCTGGCCTTGCCCTGAGGGTACTCCACGGACGGCGGGGGCGTAAGGCTCATCAGGGCGTAGTCGCTGGTGCCGTGGAACCCGCCTTCGAATTTGAGGATCTTCTCTTTGCCGGTGAAGGCGCGTGCGGCGCGCATGGCCTGGAAGCAGGCATCGGTGCCGCTGGTGGTGAACCGCACCTGCTCGGCGCAGGGGATGGCGTTGACCAACTCCTCGGCCAGTTCCACCGCTTTGTCGTTGGTGGCGAAGAAAGTGCTGCCGCCTTCGACGGCCTTGATCACGGCCCCGGTAACGGCGGGGTGGGCGTGGCCCAAGACCATCGGACCGGACCCCATGAGCCAATCGACGTACTCGTTGCCGCTGACGTCGAAGATGCGGGAGCCCTTGCCGTGGGACGCCAAGAAATTCAGTTCCGTGGGGAGGGCGAGGTTACCCCCGTTGCCGCCCGGCAGGTAGCGCCGCGCTTTTTCCAATAGGCGTTCTTCAGCGTCACTGCGACGGTGCATCAGCTACCCTCCTCCAGAATATGTTTCCTCTATTCTAGCCCCGGCCAGCTATCCCTCAGCCTTGGCTTTATTCATGACATCCACCAGTTCTTGGACGCTGGCGGCGGATGCCTGAAGCGCGGTCTTTTCCTCGGGTGTCAGGTTGATCTCCATGATCTGCTCCATGCCGCCGGCCCCCAGCTTCACCGGGACGCCGATGCAGAGGCCGTTGATGCCGAACTCGCCTTCCAGGTAGGCGCAGGCGGGGAGCACGCGTTTCTTGTCCAACAGCACTGCCTCAACCATCTGGGTGATAGCGGCTGATGGGGCGTAGTAGGCGCTGCCCTCTTTCAGAAGTTCAACGATCTCGCCGCCGCCGCCGCGGGTGCGCCGCACCAGTTGGTCGACTTTCTCTTCGGCCATCAGTTCGCTGATGGGGATGCCGCCGACGTTGGTGAAGCGCACCAACGGCACCATGTCGTCGCCGTGGCCGCCCAGCACGAAGGCCTGGACGTCTTCCACCGAGACATTGAGCTCTTCCGCGATGAAGGTCCGGAAGCGGGCGGTGTCCAAAACACCGGCCATGCCGAACACCCGGCTCCTAGGGAATCCGCTGGCCTCATAGACGTTCTGCACCATGGCGTCCAGGGGGTTGGTCACCGGCAAGATGATGCAATCGGGGGAATACTTGACCACCTGTTCCGTCACCGAAGCAGTGATTCGCATGTTGGTCAACAGTAGGTCGTCGCGGCTCATTCCAGGGCGGCGGGCGATGCCGGCGGTGATGACCACCACTTCAGACCCGGCCGTCTCTTCATAGCCGTTGCTGCCGATGATCTTGGCGTCGGTGCCCGTGACCGGGGCCGACTCCAGCATGTCCAGGGACTTACCCTGGGGCAGGTCTTCAACTACGTCCACCAAGACCACGTCGGTGTAACCCAGAGCGTGAATCCTCTGTGCGGTGGTGGCGCCTACGTTTCCGGCTCCAACAACCGTTACTTTGCTTCGCATCTTGTGACTGCTCCTCTATACGAAAATAAAAAACTTGCCTGGCGGGAGAAATCCCCCCAATCCTTCCATAACCAGGAAAGACTCCGGGGGGATTTCCGCGCTATCCATCAACCAATTTGATGCTTCTAAATGCCATGACTTTATGGGACCAGATACCAGGCGTGCCGGAGGGCGCCGCGAGCCCAACGGACGCCAAACCGAGCGTATTATATATGAGAAAATGGCACGGCGGTAGCCCTGCCGGGAGGCTGGCTGGGGGCCTCATACCCTGGCGATTCAGGGTGTTATGCTGACTGCCCGTCACTCAAGATTCGGGGTGGGGGAACGAATGATTGGAATTCTGGCAGGACGAAGATTCAAGCTTGGCATGCTGGTGGTATGGGTCTTGGCGTTGGTCGTCTACGGCCTCGTCTCATTTCTGATCGCCCAAGGGGTCACGAAGGCCGACCGAGACCCTCAGGAAGACCATCCATCGAACTACAACCTAGAAATTGAGGATGTGGAATTCCTCTCCCGGCGCGGTGATGTTGCGCTCAGCGGATGGTATCTGCCGGGAGAGGATTCCAGCCCGCACCTGATCTTCGTCCACGGAATCGGAAGCGTTCGCTCCGGAGATAACGCAGTGGAGCTGGCGGCCTGCATGGTCGAGTTGGGCTACAACGTGCTGATGTTCGACCTGCGGGGCCACGGGTCGTCGGGGGGCGACAAAGTCTCCGGCGGATATTTCGAGCGGTGGGACGTGTTGGGCGCCTTCGACTATCTGGTTGGGCGGGGAATCGGTTCTGGCCGCATCGGTTTGATGGGGTTCTCCATGGGGGCGGCGACTTCGATTCTGGCGGCGGCCGAAGAGCCCCGGATAACCGCCGTGGCAGCGGATAGCCCCTTCGCCGACGCCTCAGACCTGATCGCAAGGGAAGCGGCCCGGAAAACGCCCATTTCCGGTTGGCTAACGCCTTTATTCATGCCTGCAACCAAGCTGATGTCTAATTGGATCTATGGCATAGACATCGGAGCGTTAGTCCCGGAACAGGCCGTCGCCGGACTTGACTATCCGGTCTTGGTGATCCACGGGATAGCCGACGAACGCATCCCTTGGAGGCAAGGCCAGCGGGTCGCCAGCGCGGCAGCGGCGGGGAGTTCTATTTGGCTGGTGCCGGGTGTGGACCACGTTGACGCGTTCTTAACCCACCCCGACGAGTACGTGAAACGGGTCTCCGAGTACTTCGACTCCAGATTCAGGTAAACCCAGAGCCTCGGATATTCTTAAACCGGCTGGCTGAAGAAAACTCCTCAGCCAGCCAGAGTGTTACTAGATCCCGTCTATGATCGCGTTCAGGGTGGCGCTGGGACGCATGGCGGCGGCGGACATCGCTTCATTGGGAAGGAAGTAACCACCGATATCCACGGGCTTTCCCTGAGCGTCGTTCATCTCCTGGACGATCTTCTCTTCGTTGGCGGCCATCTGCTTGGCCACTTCAGCAAAGCGGGTTTGCAGCTCTGGGTCTTGGTTCTGCTTCGCCAGCGCTTCCGCCCAGTACAGCGCGAGGTAGAAATGGCTGCCCCGGGTGTCCAGTTCGTTCACCCGGCGCGACGGCGCCCGGTTATTGTCCAAATGCTGCGCGATCGCTTGGTCAAGGGTCTCAGATAAGAGCTTCGCATTGTCGTTGTTAAACTTCTCGCCGAGATGCTCGAACGATGCGACGAGGGCGCAGAATTCGCCCAGAGAATCCCACCGCAGATGACCCTCCTCCAGGAACTGCTGGACGTGACGTGGGGCCGACCCTCCGGCGCCTGTCTCAAACATCCCACCGCCCTGAAGTAGGGGGACTACAGAAAGCATCTTGGCGCTGGTGCCTAATTCCAGGATGGGGAAGAGGTCAGTCAGATAATCACGCAGGATGTTGCCAGTCACGGAAATAGTGTCCTGACCGGCCCGGCTGCGCGCCATCGTGAAATCCATTGCTTCGATGGTAGGCATGGTTCGGATCTCCAACCCAGCCGTATCATGCGTAGGCAGGTATTGGTCCACCTTCTTGATCAGTTCGGCGTCGTGGGCCCGTTTCGGGTCGAGCCAGATAATCGCCGGCGAGCCGGTGGCCCTTGCCCGGTTGACCCCAAGCTTGACCCAGTCTTGAATCGCGGCGTCTTTGGTCTGACACATCCGGAAGATATCGCCTTCCTCAACCCGCTGCTCCATCAGAGTTGTGCCCGATGCGTCCACGACCCGAATCGTCCCGTTGCCGGAAGCAGTAAAAGTCTTATCGTGGGACCCATACTCTTCCGCCTTTTGGGCCATCAGCCCTACATTGGCAACACTGCCGATAGTAGCCGGATCATACGCTCCGTTCTTCTGGCAGTCTTCGATGATCGCCTGGTATAGAGTCGAATATGAACGGTCGGGGATCATCGCGATCGTGTCGTGCAACTCGTTGTCGGGACCCCATGTGCGGCCGCCATCGCGGACGATCACCGGCATGGTGGCATCGATAATCACATCACTAGGTACATGCAGATTGGTGATACCCCGGTGGGAGTTCACCATCATCAACTCTGGGCGGACGCTATAAACCGCCTGGATGTCTGCCTCGATCTCCTCTCGTTTCTCATCAGTCAGAGATTGAATCTTGGTGTAGAGTTCAGCCATTCCGTTGTCGGGGTTAACCGCGAGTTCGTCCATTTCAGCCGCGTGTTTGTTGAACACGTCCTCGTAGTAAACCGAGACACAATGGCCGAAGATGATTGGGTCGGATACGCGCATCATGGTCGACTTCAGATGCAAAGAAAGCAGCACGCCATCGGCTTTGGCATTCGCCATTTCTTCCGCGAAAAATTCGCGCAGTTCCCGGATATTCATCGAGGAACAATCGGTAATCTCACCGGCCGTCAAAAGGATATCGGATTTGAGTACAGTCACACGCCCATTGCGGGACACGAATTCGATCGTAGCCGATCCATCTGCGGAGATCGTCACGGCCTGTTCACTACCGTAGAAATCACCACCGGTCATGTGGGCGACGCGGGATTTGGAGGCTTCAGGCCAGTCCTGCATCATTCGGTGAGGATTGCGTTTACCGTGTTCTTTGACTGAGATGGCCGACCGGCGGTCGGAGTTGCCTTCCCGCAGGACCGGGTTGACGGCGCTACCCAGCACCTTGGAAAAGCGATCGAATAGAGCACGCTGTTGGTCGGTCACGGGATCGTCGGGGTAGTCAGGAATGTCGTATCCCTTTTCCTGCAATTCCTTGATCGCGCCTTTTAGCTGGGGAATAGAGGCGCTGATATTGGGCAGCTTGATGATGTTCGCTCTTGGATCCTCGCACAGTTCACTGGACATGGTCAGATAATCGAGGACTTTTTGCTCATCTGTCAGTTTTTCCGGGAAGTTGGCGATGATGCGGCCAGTCAACGAGATATCCCAGGACTCCAGTTCAATACCGGACCCCTTGGTGAAGGCCCGGAGGATCGGTAACAATGAGTGCGTGGCCAGGGCCGGGGCCTCATCGATCTTGGTGTAAATGATCTGGGACGTTTCTGGCATAGTCTCCCTCTTAATGAACTGGTTTCGCGGGTTGCTAGGAGTGGCCAAGAGATGTTTTACCACCGTCTCGACAATATTGATCGACACCGATTATAGGATAGTTAATTTGACATGCCTAGCCCTAAAGTTAAGCCGAGCAGCCTAGGCACGAACTAAGAGCCCTGCGGAACGGGAAAACCGGATTCCGAACCCTGAACTAGCGGTGACCAGGCTTAAATGTCGAGCTCCGGGCAGACTCAGAGCTTCTGGTAGATCTGGACTCGGTGCCGGTAGCAGTCGGCAACGTAAACCTTCCCGTCTTCGTCGACGTGGACGGAGACCGGACGGTAAAAGCGTTGCTTCAGTTCAATGTTCTGGCTCGCCAATTCCAGTTTTCGCTCAATCTCCGGGTTGGCGTTCAAGAATGTACGGCCCCACTTGGACATGCCGCTGTGGCCAACGAGGACGTCTTTGTAGGAGCCGGCCTGGTCGAAAACCTGGACACGGTCGTTCATCCAGTCGCACACGTAGATGTCGCCGTCCAAATCGACGGCTATGCCGTTGGGCCGGTTGAACTGGCCCTCTCCGTCGCCGGAGCTGCCGAAGCTCATCAGGAACTTGCCATCAGCGTCGGACTTCTGTACCCGGTCGTTGCGCCAATCGGTGATGTACACATCTCCCGCGGCGTCGATGGCTATGCCCCAGGGCATGCTGAACTGGCCTTCTCCGACGCCCAGGCTGCCCCATTGGGAGATGTACTCGCCTTCCGGCGTTAGCACCTGCACTCGGTGGTTCAAGGTGTCGACGACGTAGAGATTGCCGTTAGGCCCGAATTCCAGACCGGACGGACGATCCAATTCCGCGGGTCCACTGCCCTGTTCGCCGAATCTTCGGGAGAAATTGCGCTCTCTATCGAAGACGCTGATTAGGTGGGAATGTTCGTCGGCGACGTAGACCTCGCCCTGAGGACTGAAGGCGAAATCGGTGACCCAGATAAACTCGCCCGGTCCTTCGCCCCAAACTCCGAACTGGTCCAGGAAATCGCCGTCTTTGGTGCACCTTGTGATGCGCACGCCGTCGGGCTGGTTGGGGTTGGCCCGGTTGGCCACATACAGCATGCCGTCGGGACCGGTGGCAACCGCCATGGGGCCGCTAAATCCGGGGCCGGCCGGAGACAGAAGGCCGATCACATCGTGATATTTGTATAGACCCTGTGTTGACACAGGTTGTTGAATCTCGGTGGTCATAGTTAGGCGAACTGGTACTCCCGGCTGGAGCCGATCATCTTCATGGTGTGGAGCACGGTGTTCTCTGCGGACAGGCGTTCCTCCGTGCTGCCGGCCACGAGGCCGCTGCGTTGGTCCAGCATCGACCGGATTTCGCCGGCGAGGTGCTCTTTGTTCTTCTCGTGCAACCGCACGTGTCCCAATAATTCCAGGCACCCGTTGATGACCGACACCGGATCGAGTTCGACGGTCCGGTCCAGCAGGGTGTCGACCATGGCCCTAACCCCTGGCTGTGCGATGTCGCTGACCCGGTCGGCCACGAAATTCACGCGTTCCACTAGGCTTCCGCTGTCGATCCACTCCTCGCCGGTGTGCCAGCCTTCCACCGAAGGCGGGTTGAGCAGGTCCTGGCCCATGTAGCGGCAGCCCAAGGCCACTTCGAAGATGCCCCGCTTAGGGAACTTGAAATCGCCCAACAGGTGGAGCGTGCCCACGACCACCTCGGCCGGACTCTTCACTTTGGCGAAGCGGGCCTGGTCCGACTTGAAGGTATCTGAGTTGAACAACACCCGGAGCATTGAACGGATGTTGTAGTTGGATCGGAAGTACTCTTCTTCCAGCACCTTGATGGCTTCCGGGTCGCCCGGCGGAGTGTGCTGCCAGGCAGGGACCTGGACATCGTCGGCCACGAAGAAGTTGTACAGGTGGCGGGAGATGAACCGGGCGGTGGCCGGCTGTTTCACGATGATGTCGATGATGTCTTCGCCGTTGAAATTTCCGGTGTGGCCCATGAAAGTCTTCTCGCCATCGTCGTGGTCTTCGGGCAGATACCGGAAAAGCCAAGGCGTTTTGCCGAAGGGGATGGAGGCCACGTTGTCGTCATCGATGGTCCAGCCGGTGAAGGCCCGGGCTGCGTTCTTCACGTCGTTTTCGGTGTAATTCTCTTCGCCGTCCATGCCCACGCCCAGGGAGAACAGCTCCAGGAGCTCCCGGCCCCAGTTCTCATTGGGGGCGTCTTTGTGGTTGAAGTTGTTGTCCAGCCAGAAGATCATCGCCGGGTCTTTGGCCAAGTGCAGCAGAAAGTCTCGGAAATTGCCCAGACCGTGCTCCCGAAACAGGTCGATCTGGTTGAGCATGGTCTTTTCGTGGAGCACTTTGGCCAGGCCGGTGGCAAACACGCCGTGCCAGAACAGGGCGATCTTCTCCTGCAACGGCCGTCCTCCGGCATAGGCGTTCATCCGGTAGACGGACTCGGTGAGTGCGCCCTCGATATTGCGGCTCTCCTTCCAGTCGATGAAATACCGTTCCAGAACATCCTCTTCGATGGCCGGCTGCCGTTCGGGGTGGAGCAGTTCGTCCACGGCGGCCTCGTAGCCAAGCTGCGAGTAGCGGTCCAGCTCCTGGAAGGTGGCCCCGAATCCGGCGCGGCGCAGCAGGTGGGCCAGCAGGGGCTTGTCAGTGTTTGTGGAAACCATATCGTTTAGACGAAGTCCAGTTGTTCGAATTTACCGCCCACGATCGACGAGGCGTCCAGACCCAGCCACTTCTCGGCCACGGTTCCGTAGACCCCGCGGAAGTCGATGTTGTACTTAAGGTCGCCTTCTTCCAGGTCCTCTTCGCACATGGACGGGAATTCGCTGTAGATGCCGCCTTTCACCGGGTCGCCGATGGCCATGGCCAGCCCGCCGGCGCCATGGTCGGTGCCGGAACCGTTGTCCTTCACCCGCCGTCCGAACTCGGTGAACAGATAAATCAGTACATTCTCGGAGGCGTTGTGCTCCTTGAGGTCGTCATAGAAATCTTTGACGGCCTGAGACAGGTGGGCCAACAAGACGCCATGCACCGGGCCCTGATTGGCGTGGGTGTCGTAGCCCGGCTGCTGGGTGTAGAAGATGCGGGTGCCCAGATTGGCTGTCAGCACCTTGGCGATTCCCTGAAGGTTTCGACCGATTATCGAATCGGCGTACTCCACTGAAGACTGGTACTGGCCGGGGACGGTTTTCAAAATATCCGCGCCCTTCAGGGCGTCCAATCCAGTAGAGCCAAGGTAGTCCATCACAGGGCCGGTGCCCACGATGGGTGAATACATCCGAGAGAACAGGTCCAGAGCTTCGGCGCGTTCTTGCTCGCCGGAGATTCCGGTCAAGATTCCGTAGGTCTCCAGCACGGCGACCGAGGCCACCGGAACGCCGGTCAAAGCCATCGCCCGGGGCAGGCCGCGGCCGAAATTGACTCCCGTGAGCACGTTCTCCGCTTGGGGATCCAGGTCGCGGATGGCCCGGCCCAGCCAGCCTTCGTTGCCCACCTTCTCGGGCTCGCAGGTGTGCCAGATGTCCATGGAGCGGAAGTGGGACCGGTTGGGGCCGGGGTAGCCGATGCCGTTGATCACGGCCACCTTGCCCTCGTCGTACATGGTCTTAACCGCGTTCAGGGCCGGGTTGAAGGCCAGATCGTCGCTGATTGGCAAGACATCTTCCTGGGCCACTCCGACCGTCTTCCGGCTGTCGTAGTAGACCGGGTCTTGGTAGGGGATGACCGTGTTCATGTAGTCGTTGCCGCCGGTCAACTGGACCACCACCAAGATTGGGTCTTTATTCGTACTGGTCAAACTGCTGTCTCTCCTGCCGGGCTGGTGCCTTGTCGGTTCACGAAAAAGCTGCCCTGATTTTATCAGGCCGCCGGGAGAATCCAAAGGATCGTGGACCTGATCCATGCCCGCTCCTAACCCTCCAACTGCGCCGCCAGCTCTTCGGGGGTGGTTACTGGCAGTTGGCAGGCGTAGTTCTGGCAGACGTAGGCGGTGGGTTTGCCGTCTATCATGCCGCGGGCTTCCAGCAAGGGGAGGCTATAACCTGCTGCTGCGTCGGCATCGTCGGCGCCGACCAGGACCTTGTTTGGACGGAACGCGCCGGTGACGGTTTTTAGCAGCGCGGTTGTGGCTGGGTCGTCACTGGGGCCGATGATTACCACTTCTTTGGGGGAGGACACGTAAAAGTCCAGAGCCGCCAGCCAGTGTCCTGTCCCGGCCGGAGCGCGGCCCATCAACTCGCTCAGGGTCCGCAGAGGAGTTGCGGCCTTGACGCGGTATTCCTCGTTCCCGGTGATGACCGCCAACTTGAGCAGTATGTCGGTGGCTACCGAGCCGCCGCAGGGTTGCGCGTTGTCCAGGACGTCCCGGGGCCGGACCACCAATTGGTCGTGTTCGGCGCTGGTGTCGTAGAAACCGCCAACGGCGTCGTCCCAGAATAGCTCGATCATGCGGTCCGCCAGGCCGATAGATTCCGTTAGCCATCGTTGGTCAAAAGTAGCCTCGTAGAGGGCCAGCAGACCGTCGGCCACGAATGAGTAGTCTTCCAGGTAGCCGGGCAGCTTGGCCTGGCCTTCCCGGTAGGAGCGCAGCAGCTTGCCGTCGGGACTCATCGCACCAAGCAAGAAGCTCGCGTTCTTGACGGCCGCATCGACGTAGTCCTGACGCTCCAGTGCGGCGCCGGCTTCGGCGAAACTGCGGAGCATCATCCCGTTCCAAGATGCCAGCACCTTGTCGTCCAGCAGCGGGTGTATCCGCTTCTCCCGCTCCGCCCATAGCGCCGTCTTCCCCCGTTGGACAACGTCCACCAGCCAGTCCATATCTACACCGTGTTGCTGGGCGTATTCGGAGGCTTTCTGGGTGATGTTCAGGATGGTCTCGCCTTCGAAGTTTCCGCCTTGGCGAACGCCAAAGAAACCATTGAAGATGCCCGCCTCTTCCGCGCCTAACACGGCCTCGATCTCGTCAGGCGACCATACGAAAAACTTGCCCTCCTCGCCCTCGCTGTCTGCGTCTGTCGCCGAGAAGAAGCCGCCCTCCGGGCCGGTCATCTCCCGAAGTATGTAATCGAGGGTCTCCTCGGTGATTCGGCGGTACATGCCCCGGCCGGTGGCTTGATGGGCGTGGAGGTAGAGCCGGGCCAGGAGGGCGTTGTCGTAGAGCATCTTTTCGAAGTGGGGCACCAGCCAGTAAGCGTCAGTTGAATAGCGGGCGAACCCGCCGGCGATCTGGTCGTAGATGCCGCCCCGGGCCATCTTCTCCAGGGTCAGGTCCACCATCTCCAGCGCCCGGTCGTTGTAGCCGTGGTTGTAATAGCGGAGCAGCACCTCCAGGTTCATAGCCTGGGGAAACTTGGGAGCGGTGCCAGTGCCGCCGTTCTGGTAGTCGAAGTTGGTGGCCAGGGTTGTATAGGCCTGATGCAGGGTCTCCACAGTCAGGGGAGAGTCGCCCTTAGGCATCTGCCCGGTCCGGCCCATCTGTTCGGTGAGCTGGGCAGTGACCCGGTCGATCTCGTCACGGCTGTTGTGGTACGAGTTGGCCACCGACTCCAACAACCTGGGAAATCCGGGCATGTTGAAGCGGTCCACCGGCGGGAAATAGGTGCCGCCGTAGAAAGGGCGGCCGTCCGGGGTGAGGAAAACAGTCATGGGCCAGCCGCCGCTGCCAGTCAGCATCTGCACCGCCTCCATGTAGACGGCATCCAAGTCAGGGCGTTCTTCACGGTCAACCTTGATGCTGACGAAATGCTCGTTCATCAAACCGGCGATGGCTTCGTTCTCGAATGACTCCCGCTCCATGACATGGCACCAATGGCAAGCCGAGTAGCCGATGCTGAGCAGGATGGGTTTGTCTTCGTCTTTGGCCCGCTGTAGGGCTTCATCGCCCCAGGGATACCAGTCCACGGGGTTGTTGGCGTGCTGCAAGAGATAGGGGCTGGTCTCGCCGCTTAATCTGTTGGGCATGGTCCACCTATACAAAAACCGCCGGTGGCGGCTAGAATTCTATGAACAGAAACCTAGGTTATTGTCCGTGAAATCCAAACCGATTGCCAGAGCATACATAATCTTGTTCGCCGCCATCCTGTTGATGGCCTGCGGAGGGGGCGATTCTTCGGCGACTGCCGTTGCGCCGACGTTGGCGGGACCGTCCGATGCGGGTCAGATATCCATGGGAGGCGCGGCCTTGGGCGGAAACGCCTCGACCACCCTGTTGGCTCAGGCCCAGTTGGAAGAGGTTTCGAACGCACCGCTGGCCTGGATGACGCACCGCTGAGGGGTTGGGGCGGGAGAGTCCTTGAGGCACAGCCTCCCTTCGCCTTCGTTTACGCGGAGAACGGTGCGCACCGATTGACAGCAGACCGATAAGAAAGACATGCGTGTGAACATCCGACTTTCGAAAAAGGATTTGGAAGCCATTCAAAAACGGGCGCTAGAGGAAGGAATCCCCTATCAAACCCTGATGGGAAGCGTTCTGCATAAGTACGCCGATGGCCGCCTAGTGGACAAGAGCCGAGGTTAATTACCCGCCAGGCCAAAGTTTCAACAATCTTCGTTCCAAACCAGACTTACCCCCCCGATCCCTTAGGAATCTGTGATTCCTCTCCTAGCCGAGCCATAAACTCGTCTAGGGGCACGGCGCCCAGGTCCTCGCCGTCGCGGTGGCGGACGGCTACGGCGTTGGCTTCTTGCTCCCGGTCTCCGACAACCAGCATGTAGGGTATTTTTTGCATCTGCGCGGTGCGAATCTTCTGGTTCATGCGTTCGCCTCGTGTGTCCACCTCGGCCCTGAATCCTGCTGCTTCCAGCTTGGCCAGCACCGATTTGCAGTACTCTATGTGCCGGTCGGCGATGGGTATCAGGACGGCCTGAACCGGGGCCAGCCAGAGCGGGAACGCGCCGCCGTAGTGCTCGATCAGAACCCCGAGGAACCGTTCCATGGAGCCGAGGATGGCCCGGTGGACCATGTAGGGCTGGCTACGGCCGCCTTCGGCGTCTTGGTAGGTCAGGTCGAACCGATGGGGCAGGTTGAAGTCGAACTGCACCGTGGTGCACTGCCAGGCGCGGCCCAGGGCGTCGGTGATGTTGATGTCAATCTTGGGTCCGTAGAACGCTCCACCGCCTTCATCCACGGTGAACGGCAAACTCCGCTTCTCCAACGCGCCCTGCAGCGATTTGGTGGCGTGCTCCCACATCTCTGGGTCGCCAACGTACTTCTCGGGCCTGGTGGACAGCGCGATGGAATAATCTTTGAACCCGAATGCGTCCAGCAATTCGAAGGTCAATTCCAAGACCCCGCCCACCTCATCTTCCACTTGGTCCGGTGTGCAGAAGATATGGGCGTCGTCCTGGGTGAAACCGCGCACGCGCATCAGCCCGTGCAGAACCCCGCTCCGTTCGTAGCGGTAGACCGTGCCAAGTTCGGCGAACCGCAGGGGCAGTTCTCGGTAACTGTGCAGCGCGTTCTTGAAGATGGCGATGTGGAAGGGACAGTTCATGGGCTTCAGGTAGTATTGCTGCTCGTCCACCTCCAGGGGGGCGAACATGCCTTCCTGGTAGAAATCCAGGTGCCCGCTGGTCTCCCAGAGTTGGGCCCGGCCGATGTGGGGCGAGTAGACGATGTCGTAGCCCAGCCGGTAGTGCAGATCCTTCCAATAGTCTTCAACCAGAGAGCGGACCCGGCCGCCCTTGGGATGCCAGACGATCAGGCCCGGGCCAATCTCTTCGTGGATGCTGAACAGGTTCAGTTGGCGGCCTAAGGTCCGGTGGTCCCGGCGCTCGGCTTCTTCCAGCCGCTCCAGGTGTTCCGCCAGCTCCTGCTCGGACTGGAAGGCCGTGCCGTAAATACGTTGCAGCATGGGGCGCTTCTCGTCGCCCCGCCAGTAGGCCCCCGCTACGCTGAGTAGCTTCATGGCGGGTATGTCCGATGTGCCACGCACGTGAGGGCCCTGGCACAGGTCCACGAACTCGTCGTGCCGGTAGATGGATATGACCTCTTCACCGGGCAAGCCTTCGATCAGCTCCATCTTGTAGGGCTGGTCCGAGAACATGGTCTCGGCGTCGGCGCGGCTCAGTTCCTCCCGCTGGAAGGGGAAACCTTCTTTGATGGTCTCCTTCATCAGCTTCTCGATCTCTTCCAGGTCCTCGGGAGTGAAGGGACGGGAAACTTCAAAATCGTAGTAGAACCCGTTCTCGATGGGCGGTCCGATGCCCATCTTGGCTTCGGGAAACAGTTTTAGGACTGCGTCGGCCATCACGTGGGCGGCCGAATGGCGCATGGCGTTACGGTGGGCCTGGGCCTCGTCAACGCCCTCGGTTTCAAGGGAGCCGTGATCTAACATTTCACCTACTCTGGAGTTGTGGACTGGGTATGTGGGCGGCACAAAAACGGCCGCGCAGGCAATTATATCTTAACGAGTGTGAAATACCCCAGGGATACAGGCGTTGATGTCTGCCGGAAGGCAACCGCCTGACCGAAGGGGCCCCCTAGCCCGCCAGGTCCCAAAATAGCTTCCGCCATTGCCTGGCCTTGATGGAACTGACGATGTGCTCGCGCACGTTCAGCACGTAGGTACCGGTGACCAGGAGGGTGAGCAGCAGGCATAGACCTACCTGCTCGGCGCCCTGACCGGTGAGCCAGAGCAGGGTGTTCAGCAGGATGAATCCGAAGGCGGCACCCAACACCACGTTTCTTAGCAGCAGCATCACCAGGATACTGGGGCCGGACGTAATCACGGTGAGCCAAGGGACGATTACCAGGGAGACGCCGAAGATGGCCGCTGCGCCCTTGCCGCCCCGGAAATTCAAGAAGACCGGCCAGTTGTGACCGGCGACCACCGGCGGTGTGGTGATGAACAAAACCCAATCGTCGAGGCCCAATAACCGAGGCGCCGCCACCGCCAAAATGCCCTTTGCCGTGTCCACCAGCAGCACGGTGATTCCCGCCCAGGTGCCCAATTGGCGATAGGCGTTCAGCGCTCCAACGTTGCGGCTGCCCACCTCCCGGATGTCCTCGCCCCTGACCGACCGGACAACCAGGTACGCCGTGGGTACAGACCCAAGGACGTACGTCCCTACAGCCAAGGAAATTACCGCAGGCAATTCAAGGGTCAAATCGCCATGTCCGCCCAAAGATGTCTAACACAAGAATAACCCGCCTGCAGTTAGGAACGCCAATTCAGGCCGCGACTAGGTTGTGGACCGGGGAGTACACTCATAGCCCAGCCACCGATATAATGACCGCGAACAGCTAACGAATCACTTATTGGAGAACGCATGGCGACGGAACAAGACCTCCAAGATTTCACGACCCAGGTGACCTGCCCGGACGACTTCGACGAATTCTGGGCCGGCACGCTGGAGATGCTTTCCGGAATCTCGCTCAATCCGGTGGTCGCCGCCGAACCGCTGCGCAGCAATGACGATGTGCATGTATTCAATGTCACATATCTGAGCCTGGGAGGGCTGGAAATCTCGGCATGGTACAGCCTCCCGGCCCACGGGGATGGCCCGTTCCCGGCAGTTATCAACTTCCCTGGCTACAAGTCCGAACCTCCCGTGCGCCGCGACTGGGCCAAGAAGGGCGTGGCGGTGTTGTCGGTGGCGGTGCGCGGCAAGTTGAAGAGCAGCTCCGAATTCAACCCCGGTTATCCCGGTCTGCTCACGTCCGGGCTGGAGAGCAAAGAGACCTACGGATACAGAGGCGTTATCTCCGACTGCGTGCGGGGCGTCGACTTTCTAACTTCCAGACAAGAGATTGACCCGGGCCGCATCTACGCTTGCGGCACCAGCCAGGGGGGAGGACTCACGCTGATCACCTCGGCATTGCGTCCTGAGATCAAAGCCGGTGTTTCAGGGTATCCATTCTTGTGCTGCTACCCAGAGGCCATGGCCATGTTCCGGTCGTATCCCTATGACGAGCTGGCCTGTTACGCCAGGGCTTATCCGGACCAAGAAGAGAGGATGCTGGACACGCTGCGCTACTTCGACGCCGTAAACTTCGCTCCCCGGATCAAGTGCCCAATGGTCGTGGGAATCGCCCTGGACGATGAAGTCTGTCCCCCTGAGACCAGCTACGCCGCCTACCAGGCGCTGACCGACCACAAAGAACTTTGGCTGTTCCCAAATTCGGGGCACGGCAACGCCCACGAATATCCGAGCCAGGAAAGGGCTTGGCTGGAGAGCCAGATCGAGCGATCGGCGGTTGCGTCATGACAACCGCAGCCAACCGATTCTGGTGGCAGATTGAGGCGGTCCTGGCGGAACTTCCCGCCGACGTGCCTCTCCACCGGGACGATTTCTACTCCCAGCCCGACTGGGATGTTTTCCAGATGCGTTATACCTCGGCCGACGGCTTCAGGTTGTTCGCCTGGTTGTCGGTACCTCTTGGCGACGGCCCCTTTCCAGCCGTGATCCGGATGCCCGATTACGCCAGCGTTCATGACATCGTCTATACCCCACTACGGGAGCGGGCGGTGGTCATGAACCCGACATTTCGGGGCCAACGCCGGAGCGACCAGGTCTTTCAGGCAGAATTTCCGGGATTGTTGACCGAAGGTATCGAAGACCCAGGATCCTACGTGATGCGCCGCGTCTTCGCCGATGCCCTTCGCGGATTTGACGCCCTATTAGCCCAAGGACAGGCCGAAGTGGGAGAAGTCGCGGTCATCGGAACCGGCCTTGGGGGGACGTTGGCTCTGGCCGTGGCAGCGCACCGCGCAGCAGTCAAAGCTGTAGCGGCCAACACCCCAATGGCCCTGGGCAATCCCGCGTCGCTGGCGCCGGGGCTGGCCTACCCATTGGCGGAGCTGGACGACTACATGCGGCTGTATTCAGACCAAAAGGAGGCGGTGAAGAAGAACACCGCCGATCTGGACCCCCTCAAGACAGCCGGCAAGATCACCTCGCCGGTGCTGCTCAGTGTGGGGATCTATGACACCGGTTCCTGCCCCTTGGCCTTCGGCGAAAAACTGGCGGCTAAGATCCCCGACTGCGACCTTCGGGTCTACCACGGCGCCGGTGAGGGCGGCGGTCATGAGCATGCCCAGATTCAACTCTCCTGGCTGTCGGACAAGCTGGGTCTCGGCTGAAAGTTCCCGTCTGGATTGTGTCGGGAATGCTGGGGTTCGGTGACGGCTTGCTGATATAATCGCTTCAGTAATCAGCGCGGAAACCCCTCTTTTCAGGGGCGTAAATCACAACGAACATTATTGGAGAAATCACGGACCATGGAGCAATTAAGACAACACCTATCGACCCTCAACCAAAAGATCGCGTCGGTGGTGGAGCGTCTTTGATCTTTCCAGTAAAGAAGACGCGATAGGCGTCATGGAGGGCGAGGCGGGCGAACCGGGATACTGGGACGACCACCAGACCGCGCAACGGAAGATGCAGCAACTAGGCCGCTTGAAGGACACCGTGTCCCTGTGGCGCGGCCTGGAATCCAGCTCCCAAAACCTGGTGGAGTTGACCGAGATGGCCCTGGTCGAGGACGATTCCTCACTTCAAGAACAGTTGGAAGCCGAGTCTGAAGAGTTGACCAAGGCATTCGCCAGAGAAGAGATCAACCTCACCCTCTCCGGACCCTACGACGACCGCCCAGCCATCGTGACGATTCATGCCGGCGCCGGCGGCACTGACGCCCAGGACTGGGCCGAGATGCTGGTGCAGATGTACAGCCAGTGGGCGGAGACTGGGAAGCGACCCCTGGAAGTCATGGACCTCTCTTACGGTGAGGAAGCCGGGCTTCGGGGCGCGACTCTTGAGATCGGTGGACCCCATGCCTTTGGCTACCTGATCGCCGAACAAGGCGTCCACCGTCTGGTGCGGCTCTCGCCATTTGACCCCAACAATCTGCGCCAGACGTCATTCGCCCAGGTAGAGATACTGCCGACTTCTGAAGACGACCCCGAGGTAGAGATTCGATCGGAAGACATCAAAATGGATACCTTCCGTTCCAGTGGCCCCGGAGGCCAGAACGTACAGAAAGTGGCCTCGGCGGTGCGGCTGACCCACGTACCCACTGGCATCGTGGTCTCATGCCAGAACGAGCGGTCCCAGCACCAGAACCGGGAATATGCCATCAGGATTCTGAAGGCAAGGCTGCTGGCACGGCAGGCTGATGAGAAGGCCAAAGAAGTGGCCGGTCTTCGAGGGGATCGCAGGGCTGCCGAGTGGGGCAGCCAGATCCGCAGCTACGTGCTCCACCCCTACAAATCGGTGAAAGACCACCGAACCAACCTGCAGAGCACCAACCCTGACGCCGTGCTGAACGGCGCCATAGACCAGTTCATAGAAGCCTACCTGATGTCCAAGGTTGGGCAGTAGGCCTGAATCGTGGTGTCAGCGCGGGTCAGGCCCTGCAGGGATCGCTATTCATTTCGTCGTTTCCGAACAGTTTGAAATATCTTACGCTCGCGTCAGCTAATCGTAATCCCGCTAGATGAATTTGGCTTCCGTTGAAAGATGGAAGCGCCTACCTCACCCCCAATTCTGTTACAACTGGCAGCTCCGAAGGTGTTGAAGGATCACTGAAATCCCGTAAGAATTACCCTGTTGTGACTCAGTGGTGATTGGGTGAAATTCGGGGATCGAGGAATTTCTTCGGGTGATGCACCCAAAGAGAGCCTAAACGATGATCTGCAGGCGTATCGGAGATTCGACCAGACCATCTTCGGCGATTCGAAAACTGCCAGTTGGGATTTAGCGACGGCCGATCCGGCCGTTAGCCTGGTCTCGAAAACTGATTCGCTGTCATCCCTCACGTCTTCTTTAGGCAACTCACTGTCCGCCGTCGGTACCGATAGGACGAAAGTGCTACCCCGTTCTGGATCGGGATTCCTAAATGCTCTGATTGTTCTGCCGTGCCGCGAAATTCTGTCTTGGCAATTTGCTAATCCGAGACCGGTGCCTTTAGCCTTCGTTGTAAACAATGGATCAAAGATTTTCCCGATGTTCTCATCGCTAATGCCCTCTCCACTGTCGGGACAGCCAATTCTACATGATCGTCAACGTTCATCGCCGTTATCGTTAGCTTGCCTCCGTTAGGCATTGCTTCCTGGGCATTGTTTGCAAGGTTTAGTATGACTCGCTGCAATCGCTCGCTGTCTGCCATGACCAGGTGCAGGCCGTTGGCTAGTTGGTTCGATAGTTGAACGTTTTCGTTCTGACTCCAGATCGAGACCGATTCTTCAAGCACATCCTCAATCCGGGTAGGCGCCAATTTGATCGTCTTCACCTGTGAAGAGTCCAAGAGGTCTGTGATGATTCCATTACACCGCTCGATTTGGTCCGAGATTATTGCTAGGTATCTCTTCGCTTTAGGCTCAGGCTCGCCTATCGTGTCAAGGTTCTTGCTGAGCATGAACGCTGCGTTTTTCGCCGCCCCGAGAGGGTTACGTATGTCGTGGGCAAAGCCGCCGAACATCTGCCCAATGACCGCTAGCTTCTTTTTACGCACTAGCTGTTCTTGAGTCTCTATCAGGACTTGATTGGCATCTTCCAGGCTCCGGGTGCGTTCCTTGATCTGCACCTCGAGTTGTGCTTGATGGTTCTCCAATTTAGCATTTGTTGTGGCGACTTGATCCGCCATCAGATTGATTGATTCGGCTTGGGTTTGAAGTTCACCGCTCGCGTTTTTTTGATTCTCGTTTCGTACTGCTCATTTCCGATGGCTTGCGCAGCTCGCGATAACTTCATCAACGGTTCAACGATAATCTTCTTCGAGAATATTTTGCTGAATAAGATCAAGAAAAGAAAAAATCCGAAAGTCATGGCCGCCCAAGTCGAGATGATCATCCATTGGCGGTCTCCGATATCCGACAAAAGGCCGGCGATGAGCACATCAACCTCGCTATTTATTGCGCCCAGCCGATTTCTGGTTAATGATTCATATTCTTGAGCGCTCAGCTTGAATTCTATCGATTCGCGTCGCGCTTCCCTGGCCTCATCGACTCTTCCCAGAAATTCGGCATGCAGAGCTTTCTTGTGGTTCTTGAGGGCTCTTAGGCCGTTATTAGCGAAGCCAGAATAGTAGAGGTCTGTCTGGCCTGCGAGAACCCGCATCTCATCGGGCGCCTGTCTGACGATTTGATTTCCTCCTAATCCTGATATCTCCCACTCAGCACGCGTCAGGCCTCCCGAAGAATTCGCAAAAACGCTACTTCCGCTACCCCACATCAACGCCTTGATGTACATATCGAAACTTAGCATTGTCCGTTTGAACTGACTTTCGTACTCCCTAACACGGCCGAATTCCTCTGGGTCGGTCACGTCGGAGATAACTTTATCGAGAATGGTATTTCCGTGGCGAAGCATGAAATCCGCTCTGGTGACTGACGCTTCGATCGGCACGAAAACATCCTGAATAACATCGGTGGATGATTTGATCTGAAGAATGCTTGCGATGCCTGCTCCCACAATAACCAAGGTACCGAGAAAGACGGTACCAGAGGCAGTCAGCATTTTGGCCCCGATACTTTGAGGGGGCCTAGGAAGAAATCTTTTCAGTTTCGCTGGCGCTTGAGGTGGCATGAACACTAACCTTTAGGTCCATCTTGATCGCGGTAAGATCAACGATCACTTTCATCACTCCGATAGCCGCCTCTGTATCGGGATCCAAGATCGGCACATATATGGCTATCGCCTCCGCCAATGCGCTCTGGTCGTATTCGATGCCGCCATGAGAGAGAAACCCCTTAACAAAAGTGTCCCACTTTTGTTGGTTGCCAACACTGCTTGATAGTAATCGCTGGTTTTATTCGTCAATGACGCGATTTGTCCGTTTGCGTCGGTGATAAAAATCTCGGAAAATCCGTCATTATCATCTTGAAACTCCATCAAAAGATTGGAGGCATCGTTACTGAGAAGGTCTTTGACTTTGTTCTCAGCCACTGTTGTCATCCAGTCGTCGTCCAACTTCTTGATTTCAGAAAACGTGATATTTTTGTTCGCTTCATTCATATTCGTTATCGACTCGATGATACGTGGGTTCGCAGCAATCAGCCGCTTGACGAGATCGATCTTATTTTGGAGCACTTCCTCGACAACAGGAGCAAAATCTGTATCCTGCACCCCCTCCTCTTCCTTCCCTCCACAACCAATCAAACCAACTAGTCACCAACCAACTGCGATCCCAAATACCGATCCCCTGAAAATACGGTTCATCTTAACCATCAATCATTTAGATTTAGGCGCTTCATCCCTGTTCATAGATGTACATTTGAGTGCGAATCGTCCAATGCCCTGGCCAACTACTTAATCAGCGGAGGCGACTCTCCCATAATGAAGTAGCTCAAACCGCGAAGCGATGGAGAGACGACTAAAGAATTCGTGCCCAGGTTATAGTTCTTTCATTTTCGATAGGGCAATTTTTATAGTATTAATCCGTTCGGGCTCATCTGAAAGGCCCATTTGGCTCATAACATTGGTGCACCTAGGTCCACAAAATTAGACTCCTAGTGGCCCGCGAGAATGGCGCAATGCGACTGTGACTTACCGCAACGGCTTGAATCGATCTAGCTGGCCTCGCGTGATCATGGAACAGCTTGAAACATTCCAGATTCGGTGGCGTTTCCGCGTAACCATCGGTCCCACGGTTCCGGTCGATGAAGCGACTTGGGTTTATTTTCCGCTTTTGGGGATGCGTAATCGCCGATGAGTGACGATGGTGGCGAGGGAAAGAGGCAAACGAGCCAGGTGCGCTCAAATACCCTAGGACGAAGGAAGACCAAACAGATTGCGGGGAACTGGCTACGGCGCATTTTAGACTGCTGGCAAACAAGAAAAAGCCCGCCGTTCAGGCGGGCTTTTTCTTGTTTGCCAGTTGCTGCGTGCTAGCAGTTGCCAAGTATGTGTCCCATGCGGGCTTTCTTGGTCTTCATGTAGGTGCGGTTCTCGTCGGTTACTTCCGCTTCCACGGGGATGCGGTCGACGATCTCCAAGTCGAACCCAGACAGCCCAACCACCTTCTTGGGGTTGTTGGTTAGCAGATTCAACTTGCGGACGCCCAAGTCGCGGAGGATCTGCGCTCCCACGCCGTAGTGCCGCAGGTCCGGCTCGAAGCCCAGAGTCTCGTTGGCTTCCACGGTGTCCAGTCCCTGGTCCTGCAGGGAGTAGGCCTTGATCTTGTTGTGGAGCCCGATACCGCGGCCCTCTTGGCGCATGTAGAGGAAGATGCCGTTGCCCGCTTCGGCAATCTGCTGCAGCGCCAGGTCGATCTGCTCACCGCAGTCGCAGCGCATGCTCCCAAAGACGTCTCCGGTGAGGCATTCACTGTGGATGCGGACCAAGACCGGTTCGTCCTCGGTCCACTCACCGATCGTCAATGCGATGTGCTCGCCCACATCCACGTGGCTCTTGTAGGCGATGGCCTGGAATGGGCCGTAGCGGGTGGGGAGGCGGGCCTCGGCCACGCGCTCGATGAGTCGCTCCGTCCGGCGGCGCTGGGCGATGATCTGGGCGATGCTGAGAATCTTGAGTCCGTGTTCCTCGGCAAACTCCTCCAGTTGGGGGAGCCGGGACATGGAGCCGTCTTCAGCCATGATCTCGCAGACGATGCCGGCGGGGTACATGCCCACCATCTCGCAAAGGTCAACGGCGGCTTCGGTGTGGCCGGCCCGGGCCAACACTCCGCCGGGATGATACCGCAGGGGGAATAGATGGCCGGGACGAGTGAATTCCTCTGGTTTTGCCTTCGGGTCAAGCATGGCCAGGATAGTCGCGGCGCGGTCCCCGGCTGAGATACCGGTTGTGGTGTTAACGTTGTAGTCCACCGACACGGTGAAGGCTGTCTGGTTCTTTTCCGAGACGTTCTGGCTAACCATGAGCGGCATCTGGAGTTCGTCCAAGCGCTCGCCGATGATGGGCATACAGAGCAAACCACGGGCGTGGGTAACGACGAAGTTCACTGCCTCGGCTGTCACCTTCTCGGCGGGCATCACCAGATCCCCTTCATTTTCGCGGTTCTCATCGTCAACGACGATCAGGAACCGGCCTGATTTTAGCTCTTCGAGCCCTTCTTCGAGACTGCACAGAGGCATAATTTAGTCCTTAAGGCCCTTCGTCTCCGGTCCAAGTTCACCGGTCCAGGAGACTCTCTACATACTTGGCCAGAATGTCGGCCTCCAGATTCACCCTGTCCCCAACCGATAGTGCAGCCAAATTAGTATTCGCCAGCGTGTATGGTATCACAGCCAGGGTGAACGATGAGGCACCTCTTTTTACCACGGTCAAACTGATACCGTCAACCGCGACGAAACCTTTCTCGACGATATAGCGATTCAGGCGTTTTGGGACTCTGATACGGAAGATTGTGGAGTCGCGGTCCCGTTTGGTAGACATAACGCGGCCGGTACCGTCCACGTGGCCCTGCACGATGTGGCCACCCATTCGGTCGCTGGCCAAGAGCGCCCGTTCCAGGTTCACCGGCCCGCCTACAGAAAGCTGGCCCAGAGAGGTCCGGCGCATGGTCTCCGGTGAAAGGTCTACCGAGAATTCAGTCCGGTCAAAACTTACGGCGGTGAGGCAAGTTCCGTTGACGGCGATGCTGTCGCCCAGTTTCAAGTCTTCGGTGACTTTGGTGGCCCGGACGGTCATGCCATTATCGCTGATTTTGGCGACGACGCCCACTTCTTCTACGATTCCGGTAAACACTTTATCCCTTTAACTCGCTCGCCTATTCAATATCGTTTTCGTCATCAAGATCATCGGTCTCAAAAGAGTCCGGCACTCCTGATTCTTTACGTGGATATCCTATTATGAGCCAATCCGGTCCAATCTGCTGGGTGCGGACGCCAACCAAGTTCCAAGCGTCGCCCATCATGACCACCCCAGAGCCCTCTACGGGCGACAGCGACGTCTCACCGCCGACGATCAGCGGGGCAACGAATGCGTAGACCTTGTCCACCAGGCCGGCATCGAAAAAGGCCCCATGGACCGAGCCCCCGCCCTCGACCAACAGGTTCACCACGCCCCTAGAGCCCAGGTGGTCCAGCAATGCCCGCAGGGACACCCGCCGGTCATCCCCTGAGGGCAGCACCACAACTTCGGCCCCCGCTTGCTCCAGGGCCAGGACCCGAGCGTCCGGGGCCGCCTCCGTAGTGGCGATGAGGGTGGAGCCCGGCTGGCTGAACATGACTGCCTTGACCGGGGTGTGGCCGACGCTATCCAAGACCACCCGCAGCGGCTGACGTTCTAAGGGGTTGCCGTCGTCGTCACGTGAGGTCAGGTACGGATCATCGGTCAGCGCCGTGTTTACGCCCACTAAGATAGCGTCGCAGACGCGGCGCATCCGTTGCACGAACCCGCGGGCTTCGGGACCGGTGACCCATTTGGAGTCGCCGGTGTGGGTGGCGATCTTGCCGTCCAGAGTCATGGCGTACTTGACCGTGACAAAAGGGGTGCCGGTGGCGATATGCTTGGCGAAAGCCTCGTAGAGCTCTCGGGCGCCATCGGCTTCTTCTTCAAAGACCTGGATGCCCGCGGCGGCCAGTTCGTCCCTTCCTTTGCCGGAAACGTCGGGGTTGGGGTCGATGACGGCGAAGTGGACCTCGGTGATGCCAGCCGAGATGATGGCTTTGGTGCATGGTGGGGTGCGGCCCCAGGTGCAGCAGGGCTCTAAAGTTGTGTAAAGCGTGGCGCCGCGGGCCTGGTCCGAGGCCTGTTTCAGGGCGACGATCTCGGCATGGTCTTGACCCGGGGGTTGGGTGGCGCCAGTACCGATCGCGGTGCCGTCTTTGACCAGCACCGCCCCCACGGCGGGATTGGGGCTGGTGTCCCCAACAACCGCATTGGCCAACTCAACAGCCCGTTGCATGTGGTTCATCGGCTGGATCAAGCCGCCTGCTGGGACAGACTGCGGGTGGGGATGGCCTGGTGGCGTATGACCATGTTGCTCCCGTGAAAACCACGTTTTGGACTCGGTCTACCGGCCCCGGCGATGGGAGCCTCAGACACCAGGATTCTAACAACCCTGGATTTGGCCTGCAAGTTAAAACCGTTCCGTCTGACGGCGCGGGTTGGATCAGAAAGGGAGGGGTCGTTATCGACCCCGCCCTCTTTGCGGTTAATGGCTTCTGCTCATCCCATTAGGGGGCGATGGCGAAAACTCCCTGCACGCTCACGTTCACATCCAATTCCCCGGCCAAGATACTGGTGGCCTGGTCGGCGCCGAACCCGAACGCTGCGGCGGACTCGACCCTGGCGAAGGACTGCGGGACTCCGCCGCCGGACTCGGCCAGGAAGACAAGCTTACCAAGTTCAACCCCTGCTAGTTCGGCCATTGCGTTGGCCTTGGTCAGCAGGTCGGCGATGGCCTCTTCCCGGGCCTCGATCTGGAGGGACTTGGTGTCCTCGATGGCGAAACTGACCCGGTTGATTCGGACCAGGTTCCCGGCGGCCTCGGTAGCGCCGTCGATGATGTTGCCCATGTTGTCGAGGTCACGGACCTTGATGTTCAAGGTATTGGTTACCTGGTATCCGACCAGGACCCTCTCGAATTCCACACGGCACTCGCTGCCCTTCTCTTCTTGGATCGCAATCATCTCAACGACCCCAGTGGATCCCGGAGCCGGCCTGCCCAGCGACGGATTGGCGACCGGCTCTAATTCGTTGGAGTTGTCGGTGCATCGGGTAATCTCCTGAGTGTTGTAACGGGGGTTGATGCTGAACTGACTGGTCTGCATGTCCCGGTCCTCTATGTTGTTGGCTTTGAGGACCGCGATGGTGGCGTCGATGGCGCCGGCCGCCATCCCGCGGGCCTCGGATGCCGTGTCGGCCAGTGCTTCCACGCCCAGGCTGAGTATGCCCAGGTCGGAGTCGCCGGTGGCCTTGCCGGTCCCGTTGACCCAGATGCCGGTGTTGACGCCGGAGCCGGACCGGAGCGATTGGGCTGCTTCAGGACCGCCGACGGCGGACAGCAGTTCGGCGATGTTGCCCGGCGTCCCGCCATCGTTGTCGTCGGAACTACAGGCCACCACCAATAACAGGACCAGCGCGGCGCCCAACAGGACCAACATCTTTTTACCTTGTATTACTGCTCGGAACATGGTGTTTATCGCTCCTAGATTTTCGCCCTACGGCGTTGCTTACATCGGTTAAGACGGAGGGGCGATCGAAAAAGTTCCCGGGGTAGTGAACCGGTTGGCTGGGCAGGGTGCCAATGCCAGGATTTAGGTTAATCCCGGCAGCGGGAACGCCAGTGGTAGACCAGTACGGCCGCGGACAGGACGGCCAACGCCCCGCCAGCAACTTCCAGTAACCGCCACCAAGTAGATGTGCCGCCGCAGCCTATGGTCAACTGGATAGATACATTAGGAAGCCTAAGGGTACGGGCGAGGAGCGGGGGGTCAGTGGAAGGGGCAGACTTTGAAGAAGGCGCCGGTTAAGCTGCTGCGGTCATCGTCGGTGTTGCCGATTTCGTTGGTATAACTCGCCAAGGCGACGCTGGAGGCGCCCGGTTCGCCGGACACCGCCTGGCTGACCGCAGCCACGCCCGTGGCGACGATGGACAGGGTGAGTAACCCGATTACGAATATTGCAGCCAGCTTTGGTTTCATTAAATGTAGCTATGCGATCGGTGACTGGATTGGATTTATTTTATACCAGAGACTAAGGGAATGCCAGGATAGGACCGCGGCGTTTGGGCCGCCTAACCGTCCAACGAAGAGAGGAACGCCGCTGAATCCTCAAGGCCCCATGCTAGAATAGAGCCCGTCTACGCACCTATGCGTGAGCCTTGGGATTTCGGACCGCCAGATGCAATTTCGCAACCTCCCCAGCGTCGATAGCGTTCTCGCCCACCAAGATGTGGCCGCCGCTGCCCAGTCCTTCGATCGCGGATGGGTTGTGGACCTGGTGCGGGAGGCGTTGGATTCTGCGCGGGAACAGATCAGACAGGGCGGGGACTCCCCCAACGCCGGAGACGTCGCCGGTTCGGTCTGCCAGATGATTGATGACACCATGCGGGCCGAGCCGCGCCAGGTGATCAACGCCACAGGGGTGGTGATTCACACCAATCTGGGACGTGCTCCACTCAGCCGTGCGGCCATTGAGGCCTCCAATCAGGCGGCTCAGGGGTATTCCAACCTGGAACTGGACCTGACCACCGGACGCCGCGGCTCCCGGCAGGCGCAGGTGCAGTCCCTGTTGCGCCAGATCACTGGGGCGGAGGCGGCCCTGGCGGTGAACAACAATGCTTCGGCCATGCTGCTGGGGCTGTCGGCCCTGGCCAGCGGCAAGGAAGTGGTGGTCTCCCGGTCCGAGGCTGTCGAGATTGGCGGTGGCTTCCGCGTGCCGGACGTGCTGCGCCAGAGCGGTGCAACCCTGGTCGATATCGGCACAACCAACCGCACCTACGTCCGCGACTATGACGATGCCGTGACCGAGAACACGGCCGCATTTTTGAAAGTTCACGCCAGTAATTTCCGAGTCGAAGGTTTCACTGCGTCCGTGGAGACGGCCGACCTGGTGGAGGTGGGCGCCAAGAGAGGCGTCCCTGTGCTCCATGATGTGGGCAGCGGCAGCCTGATGTTGACCGAGAAATACGGCATGGCCCACGAGCCGACGCCCCAAGAGAGCATCAAGGACGGTGCCGGACTGGTATTCTTCTCCGGCGATAAGCTTCTCGGTGGGCCGCAGGCGGGCATCGTGGTCGGTAAGAAAGACCTGGTGGACGTGCTGGCGAGGCACCCCTTGGCGAGGGCGGTTCGTATCGACAAGCTTAGTCTGGCGAGCCTTACTGCCACGCTGGTGCATTACTTGAAAGGTGAAGCCGAGACAGAGATACCGGTCTGGCGCATGATATCCACAACCGAGGCTGCCCTGAAAAAGCGGGCAAAGTCGTGGCAGACGGGACTGGAATGCCCGTCGTCGGTGGAAAAGAGCCGCTCCGCAGTGGGCGGCGGCAGCCTGCCAGGCGAGACTCTCCCATCATGGGTGTTGTCTCTGGACTGCCAGGCGTTGGGCCCGGAAGAGGTCATGCGGCGGTTGCGGGAGAGCAACACTCCAGTGATCGCCCGCATCGAGGAGAACCGGGTCTTGTTGGACCCAAGGACCGTGTTGCCCGAAGAGGATGTTCCGCTGCTGGATGCGCTTAGGTCCGCCGTCGCTATTTGATCTGCGATTCAGCTTGACGCTGAATTATTCATAAATATGGACAGGAAAACTGGATGACCGATTATCTACTGGTGCACGGCGCGGGACAGGGTGCTTGGAGTTGGGGCCCCGTCTGGGGGCATCTGACCGCCCCTGAGGAACACCCACCCACGCTGCACAAACGCCGAAAGGCCAACCGGGTGCACCCTTTGGACCTGCCCGGTCACGGCGCGGACGCCGGCGGAGACACCTCCGCTGTACGTCTGGAAGAGTGCGTCCAGGCCATCACAAGGGCCGTGCAACGGGAGGGACTGAAGGACCTGGTGTTGGTGGGACACGGTTTCTCCGGCAGCTTGGTGGTACAGGCGGCCAGCGAGATGGAAGTCCCGCCCAAGCGAGTGGTGCTGGTGGCTGGGATAGTCCCCGCGCCCCAGCGTCCGCTGCTCAGCGCCTGCCCGGCGAAAACGCGGACCGCTTTCAGGATCATGTCCCTGCTCAGTTCGCTGGCCCGACAGGAGCTGAAGCTGCCCAGCCCGGCCATCAACGGTTTCTTGTGCAACGGCATGGACTCCATGGAGATCGTGCAGCTTCTGGGGTTCTTTGGTCCGCTGCCGACCAGGGTGCTCAAATCAAAGTTGCCCATGGAAACCACGGAGTTGCCCTGCCCGGTCACCTACATCGTGTTGACCCAAGACAAGATGATCCCTCCAGACGCCCAAGCCCGCATTGCCGAGCGGTTTGAGGGTGTGGAAACAGTAGAGATAGAGTCCTGCCACCAGGTAATGGCCCAACACCCCGAGGAGTTGGCCGAGGTGTTGTTGCGGTACGCGTAGTGACCCAAAACCTAAGGGCGCACCATCTCGTACCCGTAGGGGCAGGTTTCCAACCTGCCCTGCTCCGGATGGGTCACGTGGGAGAAGAGATAGGAACCCAACTGCGGCGAAATGCGGCTTCGTCAATCGTTATTCGCTCAACCAGAGGCAGGGCGGGTTTCTAACCCGCCCCTACGTCCCGGCGCGAGGGTGTCCCACGAATATCATGTTTCTCCGGACTGATGGGTGAGCGGCGTAGGCGCCGGTTTTTAACCGGCCCTGCTCCGGGAGCGGTCAATTCTACGAGGAGAATGCGAAACAATCTCGAATCGTAGCCTGGTGGCGGGGTTGAAGATTGGCCTTCCAGTGCCCAAGCGGGTTAAAATCCCGCGCCTGCGGTGATTAGCGATTACGTAAGGGCAGGTTTCTAACCTGCCCTGCTTCGGGTAGGTGACACTGTCGACGAGAATGGGACGCCGCTGCGGCGAAGCGTGGTCTCGTTATACGTGGCTCGGTCAACCAGAGGTTGGGCGGGTTGGAAACCCGCCCCTACAGTTGCCAACGGTGTTTGGCTCAGGTTCTTTGGGTTCCGTCCTTTCCCGGAAGAACGGAATTACGAATTGGCCCGGAGTAAGGAAAAGGCCCCGCTCTTCCAACGAAGAGCGGGGCCTTTCATGTTGCTAATGTCGAAGAAACGGCCTAGTGGACGTGGCCGTGGTCTTCGGGTTCGTCGTCGTGTTCGTCGGTGATCAGCGCTTGAGAGGTGAGGATCATCGAGGCTACGCTGGCGGCGTTCTCCAAGGCGGCACGGGTGACCTTCGTGGGGTCGATGATGCCCTTGGCCACCATGTCGCCGTAGTCGTTGGTCTTGGCGTCGTAACCGTAATTGGCGGCGCTATTGTTGCGGACCTCTTCCAGCACCACCGCGGCTTCGTGCCCTGAGTTGCTGGCGATGATCCGGATGGGCATCTCCAGCGCCTTTCGCAGGATGGTCTTGCCCACGTTTTCATTGTCGGGCAGGGTCAGTCCGTCCAGTGCTGACATGGCCCGGATATAGGCCACACCGCCGCCGGGGACGACGCCTTCTTCGATGGCGGCCCGGGTGGCAGACAGGGCGTCTTCAACCCTCGCCTTGCGCTCCTTGAGCTCGGGCTCAGTGGGCGCGCCGACCTTCACCACGGCGACTCCGCCAGAGAGCTTGGCCAGGCGTTCTTGCAGCTTTTCTTTGTCGTATTCCGAGGTAGTCTCTTCGATCTGGACCTTGATCTGCTCGGTGCGGCCCTTTATGTCGTCGGAAGTGCCGTGACCGTCGATGATAGTGGTGCGATCCTTGGTAGACTCGATGCGGCGGGCCTGACCCAGGTCGGCGATGGTCGCCTGATCCAGACGGCGGCCGGTCTCTTCGGAGATCACCTGGCCTCCGGTGAGCACGGCGATATCTTCCAACATGGCCTTGCGCCGGTCGCCGAAGCCGGGGGCTTTCAGCGCCAGACAGTTCAGGGTGCCGCGCAGCCGGTTGACCACCAGTACGGCCAAGGCTTCGCTGTCGATGTCCTCGCCGATGATCACCAAGCTCTTGCTGACTTGGAGGACCTGCTCCAAGAGCGGGACCAGTTCGGCGGCGGCGGAGATTTTCTTGTCGGTTATGAGGACATAGGGGTTCTCGATAACGGCTTCCATACGTTCCGGGTTGGTGACGAAGTAGGGGCTGATGTAGCCGCGGTCGAAGTTCATGCCGTCGACATATTCTGTCTCGGACTCGATCCCTTTGCTCTCTTCGACGGTGACAACGCCCTGCGCGCCAACCTTGTCCAGCACGTCGGCCAGCATGTTTCCGATCTCTTCGTCGTTGGCTGCAACCGAGGCCACTTGGGCCATCTGCTCCCGGCCTTCGATGCTGTTGGAATTCTTGCTTAGTTCGGCCACAATGGCGGCCACGCTTTTGTCGATGCCCCGTTTGATGGCCATGGGGTCGGCGCCGGCCACCACGTTCTTGACGCCCTCTTGGACGATTACCTGGGCGAGAATGGTGGCGGTGGTGGTCCCGTCGCCGGCAACCTCGTTGGTCTTGGCGGCGGCTTCTTTGATCATCTGCGCGCCCATATTCTCGAAAGACTCTGGCAATGAGATCTCTTTGGCGATGGTCACGCCATCGTTGGTGATGACGGGAGCGCCCCACTTCTTCTCAAGGATGACGTTGCGGCCCTTGGGGCCCAGGGTCAACTTAACGGCGTTGGCGACGGTATCGATCCCATGAAGCAGTGCTTGTTGGGCCGCCTCGTCGCGGATGATCTCTTTGGCAGGCATCGTTTTCTCCTTAAATATACGGACGGGGAATCCTATCCCCGGTCGGTCTTATCTGCGGGATTTATCGGTGTTACGAAATTATGGCCAAGATGTCGTTGGCGCCTAAGACCAGGAGTTCTTCGTCCTGGACTTCCACTTCGGTCCCGGCGAATTTGGAGTAAATCACCTTGTCGCCGGGCTTAACTTCCATCTCAAGCCGCTTGCCGTTCTTCAGCACCCGGCCCGGTCCTGTCGCAACTACCTCACCTTCTTGTGGACGCTCTTGAGCGGTGTCGGGGAGGTAGATCCCACCTTTGGTTAGGCTTTCTTGTTCGCTGGGACGGACGATAACCCGGTCTCCCATGGGCTTTAGGTCGGTCGCTGATTTAGCGCTGGTGGTCATTGTGGATCCTTCTATTCGGTGAATCATCGCCAGCCGTTCTTGCCGGACTGGCCCAGATAAGGATATGACCGCACTCGCTAACGGTCAAGTTATGAGTGTCCCACTCGAAATTTCCCATGCTAGACTGCGCCCATGTCATTCACAGCGGACCTACACCTGCATTCCCGTTACGCTTACGCCTGCAGCATAAACCTGACCCTGGCCAATATGGCCGCTTGGGCTAAGGTGAAGGGTATCGAGCTCTTGTCCAGCGCTGACTTCACCCATCCCACGTGGTTGGCCGAGCTGACAAAGGGCTTGCAACCGTCAGACGAAGGGTTTTTTTCGTTCGAGGGCGTAAAGTTTGTTCTGGGGACGGAACTTAGCTGCGTCTACAAGCAGGGAGGGCGCTCACGCTGCGTGCATCTGCTGGTCTTCGCCCCCGGGTTCGAGGCGGTCCACGGGATCCGCGAGATGCTGGCGGGGCTCGGCTCCAAGCTGAATGGCGACGGCCGGCCCACGGTCGGAGCCTCGGCCAGAGACCTGACCGCCCGATTGCTGGACATCGATGAAGCCTGCATGGTGGTCCCGGCCCATATCTGGACGCCCTGGTACGGGATGCTGGGGTCCAAATCTGGGTTCGATGCTTTGGATGAATGCTTCGGGGATATGACTGCCCATATACCCGCCGTGGAGACGGGACTGTCCAGCGACCCTGAGATGAATTGGGGAGTGGCGGCCCTGGCTGGAAAGACCATCGTGTCCTTTTCCGACGCTCACTCCCTGCCCAACATGGGCCGCGAGTTGACGGTATTTCAGGGAGATGCGGGTTACCGGGACTTGGCGGTGGGACTCAAGGAAAACCGTGTGGAGCAGACGATCGAGTTCTTCCCTGAAGAGGGGAAGTACCACCTGACCGGACACCGGAAATGCGGAATCAGCCAGACTCCTCGCGAGACCGTCCGGTCCGGCACGAGATGCCCCGAATGCGGCCGGCCCCTGACCTTGGGAGTGGTCCACAGGGTAGGGGAATTGTCACAAGTTGGAAACTCGTCAGATCAGCGGGCCAGGCGGCCCTACACCAAGTTGGCGCCGCTGATTGAATTATTGGCCTACACCATGCGCAAAGGCCGCACGGCCAAGTCGGTGGGCCTCGCCTACCACCGCATCTGCGATGAACTGGGCGGCGAGATAACAGTATTGACTCAGGCCGGGTATGACGATCTGGAGCGAGTTGGGGGAGAGGGCCTGGCCCTTGCCGTGACCAAGGTTAGAGACGGGAAAGTCGAGATCGTTCCCGGCTTTGACGGGCAGTACGGGACGGTGCGCCCGGCCGGCTAGCCGCCTACCTGCTGGCCCTGCCGTGATCTTTGGGACGGGCCAAAGCCAGAACACCGGTCTCCAGGGTCACCGGGTCAAAGGACGCTAGAGCAATCTCCTGTCCCACGGCCAGGTCCTGTGCCCCTAGATTCCTGCCTTCCTGGGTGATCGCGGTTTCAGAGTTGACCCTCAGACTGATGAAGTCCAGCCAGATGTTGGAAACGGTGACCCGTAATTCGCCGCCAAAACCGGCGGTCACTCCCCTGATCGTGCCGGCCACCAGACCGGGCTCCGGCGTCTTCAGGCTAAGGACTTTGATCTCCCCGGTGATCCGAACCCTGGTGTTGGGTCTCACCAGGTCACCCACTCGCACATCTTGCATGGAAACCAGCAGGCCGTCGCGGCGAATGGCCGTGCCGGCGTGGTGGGTGAACGACCGGAACCGGCCTTCAGTAGTCCTGATGGTCAGATTGCCGGTGGCCATCTTGGGGATGAAGCTGTGGACCACTCCGGCCACTGTTTCTTCATTGGGAGAGAGAGCCAGCGACTCCAGTTCCAACAACCGCTGGGAGGCAGGGTCGAAATGGGCAAATACGCTCAGCCCTTCCAGGGATGAGTCCAACTCGGCGGGCGCTCCGTTCAAGTAGACCGGGGCCCCAGGAGGACTTCCCGCGGTCCGGAACGACAAAGGTTGACCTGTGGCTTGGTCCAGGATGGTGATGAAGTCTCCGGTGTCGTTCACGTTCATTAGAGTGCCTTGGACCTCTCCCCGGCCGGCGACGGCAGCCAGTTGGGTCGAGGAATCGGCGGACAGGGTGTTTCCGGCCATCACCGTGACGCGGTTGGCGTCATTCCCGGAGAGGGTGTAGCGCACGGTGATCCGGCTGGCCAGGTCAAGTTGACCCGACTTGATTCGCTCGCCGAAAAGCGCCACGGGAGTCGTATCGGAAAGTTTGACCATCACAGACTGACCCGACTCGGGCTGAACGGTAACAAGCCTCGTTGAGCCGGCGCTTTTGCCAACTCCACCTTCTGTTCCCATAGATGTGGCGATGGACTTAACCAGGCCAGTCACGTCTGCTGACGGAGCTCCGATGCTGTGTTCGGAGAACATCCTGGCGTATGTGCTCTCGGCGTTGGTCATTGCATCCTGCGAACCCTCGAAGGGCTGGCTGTTGACCAGCATCGATAGGTTGCGTACTCCGTGCTCGGCCAGCCGCCACCGTAAGGCGGTCATGTTGGCGGAGGCTTCGGCGGAGCCGATCTCTAGGTTCAATGCCAGGGCATCGTAAAGTCGCTGGGCGCCGGAGAGTGCCTGGTCGATGGCGGTAACCGATAGGCTACCCGAGGACAAGTCCTGCTCCAGAACGGCGGTCACCATTTCACCAACCGTGGGGTCTTCTACAGAACCGTCAGTTATGGCCGTGATCTGCAGTCCGGAGCCATCCCGTAATGTGATACTTCCGGGGAGAATCGAGTCGGCTGGTCGGAATCCAGTCACGATCCCGGTGAAATGACGGGTCCGCACCGGCCGACCCATGACGGCGAGCACCGATTCGGCGTCCGACCCATAGGCCATGATTGCCACCGGGGCGCCCAAGGCAATATTGGTGACCGACGGCTCGTCCCAGCCATGGATCGCGACCGTTGTGTCGGAGTCTATGGAGAAAGTGATGGGGCCAGAGTCAGTCTGTAGGTTGAATTTGGAACCAAGGGCTGAGGTGACCATACCGAATACACCGGAAACATCAGGATCGTTCAGAAATATGACTGGGCGCACCAGAGTTTCGGTTTCTCCGGCAACGGACGTCGCGACCACCTCAATCGCCATCGGCCCAATGACGCCGGAGAGGTCAATTTCGATCGAGAACCGCCCCTCAGTGTCTGGGAAGACTAAGCGGCCGTTCACGCTGAGAGTCGCGTCTGGGGCAGTGATGCCGGTCACCGAAATCCGGTCTAGGTCAGTAACCAGGTTCGTTTCCGGAGAACTGAGTCGCAACATCAGGGCTTGGCTCTGAGGACCGATATGCCGGACGGACTTGGTCGCGGGCGTAGGAGTGGCGGTGGGCACAGGAAGCTCTTCGCCGCCGCAGGCGGCCACCAATACTACCACTGCTACCAATGCTGATGCCAGACGCTGCCGATTCATGTCGCTTCCTCTATAGCCCGCACCTTTGGTCTCTAGCAAGTTTAAAGCCAAGCGAGAGCAGTGCCACGACTACGCGGCCAACCGATTATGTTAAAATCAGCACTGTCAGGCGGGAACCTGATCCGGTTACTAATCAGCCAAGTCCGCAGCGCGGTCCAATTGCAAGAATCTTTACCTGTAAGTATCCGAAGGCTTCGCGTAGATGATATAGACCAGGTCGTCGCCATCGAGAAAGAAGCCTTTTCACCCCTCTGGGTCAGTTCGTCTTTCAAGCGCGATTTAAACAACAAACGCGCCAATTATCTGGTGGCGTGTTTCGACGAAGAAGTTTCGTCCGAAGAGATCTTGGCCGAGATTGATTCCGACAGATCGGCCCAAGAAGAGGAGCCTCGTCCCCCCAGGCTCTGGTCTCGGATGCTGGGACGATTCGGCTTTTCCTCCAACGACGAGCCTGACAACGTAGATGACGTATTCAACATCGCCGGCTACGTTAGTGTTTGGTACCAAGGTGAGGAGGCCCACATCACCGAGATCGCGGTGAAAGAAACCCTGCGTGGCCGGGGCGTGGGAGAATTGCTACTCATCGGCTCCCTCAAAGCTGCTATCGAATACGGCTCCAAGGTGATGACCCTTGAGGCGCGAGTCTCCAACTTCATCGCTCATCGTCTGTACCAGAAATACAGCTTCAAATCGGTGGGCATCCGCAAGGCGTATTACTCCGACAACCGGGAAGACGCGGTGATAATGACCACCACTCCGATAGACACGCCCGAGTACGAAACGTTGTTCACCGGCCTGCAGTCAACTTATGAGTCCCGTTGGGGACGGATGGACATAGAGGAATACTGAGCTCATGCACCGGGCTGGGAAACGGCGAATAGTGCAGCGCCGGAGATTCCTTAAATAATAAAAACGGATTTGGCCGGCGGGCATTCGCGGGCGAGCCGGTTGGTCTCCCAGGTGATCTCATAGATTATTGATGGGTAACCCTCACGATTTATGTTGACCAGCCGCAACCGCGTTGTTAGAATGACCCGATGTGCCCCAGGCTAATGGGAGCTTGCCCCAACGGTATCCCGAATGGGTATCTCGGAAAGATTTGCCCAGAACGGACCGTACGAAAGGGCGGGTATAACGAGTGATGTTGGTAATAGGGTTAACGGGTAGCATCGGCACCGGCAAGAGTGAAGCTGCTCGTCATTTGGAGGCGTTGGGAGCCTCGCTTATCAATGCCGACCAGGTGGGCCATGAGGCCTATACCCCCAACACAGAAGCCTGGGAACAGGTAGTTGCCACGTTCGGCGACGGTATCTTGCAAGAAGACGGCGAGATCGACCGGAAAAAATTGGGGGCCATAGTGTTCTCAGATCCCGGTCAACTGGAAAAGCTGAACCAGATCATGCATCCGCGAATGGCGCGGATGGTTGCGGACAAGATCGAGGTCCTGCGCAGCCAAGGAGTGGATGTGGTTGTGGTGGAGGCGGCCCTGTTATTCGAGGCCGGATGGGACTCCCTAGTGGAAGAGGTGTGGGTCACCGATTCTTCGGAACAGATCGTCATCGAGCGGCTCAAGCAGCGCAACGGTATGTCGGAAGAGGAAGCGAGCAAGCGGATACGCTATCAGATGGACCGCGCAGAGCGGCTGGAAAGATCGGACGTCGTCATTGACAACTCAAGTGATATGGCGGGACTGAAAAATGCCATCAAAGAGTTGTGGGACCGCAGAATAGCGGTCTAATGGTATAGACAGAGACATAAAAGGACCGGAAAAAATAATGGTTGAAGCAGCTCCAGAGACAGAGGCACATTTCAAAGAGTATGCGATCGAGGAATTCCTGGTTAGGGATGAACCTTACTACCGGCCGATCGGCGATGAGATCGAGTTATTCACCGCCGCTTACCGGCAGCACATCCCGGTTCTGTTGAAGGGGCCGACGGGCTGCGGCAAAACTAGGTTCGTGGAGTTCATGGCTTGGCAATTGGGCCGCCCCATGGCTACGATCAAGGAGAAAGGCGGAAAGGAAGAGGAATTGAAAGAAGGCGAGGTCCGCGTACCGTTGGTGACCATCGCCTGTCATGAGGACCTTACAGCCAGCGACTTGGTTGGCCGGTATCTGCTGGATGCCAATGGCACCCGCTGGATCGACGGCCCCATGACCCGGGCAGTCAAGAACGGCGCCATCCTCTACCTCGATGAGGTTGTGGAAGCCCGGAAAGACACGACTGTGCTGATTCACCCCCTGACCGACCACCGCCGCATCTTGCCGATCGAGAAAACCGGTTCCATCGTTGAGGCGGACGACCGGTTCCTGCTCTGCGTTTCCTATAACCCCGGATACCAGAGCGCGCTCAAAGACCTGAAACACAGCACTCGCCAGCGGTTCATCTCGATCGAGTTCTATTATCCCCCGGCCGATATCGAGACGGAGATCATCCAGCGCGAGAGCGGCTGCTCCAAGGAACATGCCGATGCGCTGGCCAAACTGGGCGAGAAGATCCGTAACCTGGAAGAGCACGGTCTGCAAGAGGGCGCTAGCACCCGTCTGTTGATCTACGCCGGCCGGCTGATGTCGGAAGGCATCACACCGCGCCGCGCCGCCCAGGTGGCCATCGTCTGGACCTTGACCGACGACCCGGAACTGCAACGTAGCATCGAGGAAGTTTCGTCCTCGATCTTCGAGTAACGGCTTCGAGTAGGGGAGTAGATGGGTCAGACGCCGCCGGAGCTTTTGAAACGGGCCTTGGCGAAGCGGGTCGTGGAAAGGGCGGACGGGACTGGGTTGATGCCTTCAGCCGTTATGGTCCTGCTTTACCCCAAGGACGGCGAATACTGTATCCTATTGAACAAGCGGTCTGAGCAGGTGGAGCACCACAAGGGGGAGATATCCTTCCCCGGTGGCGCCAGAGACTCGGAAGACCGCGACTCGTTGGAGACAGCCCTCCGTGAGACGGAAGAAGAGATGGGAATCAACCGGGACGACATCACCGTGATCGGAGAGATGGATGAGGTTGTGACACGGAGTAATTTCCTGATCAACGTGTTCACCGGCACCATAGAATACCCCTACCCATTCAAACCCAGCGACATCGAGATTGCCGAGGTACTGGAATTCCCCGTCTCCGCGCTGATCGACCCAGCCAACCGCCGGACCGAAACGCGTTGGGACGACGGACATCCGGTCACTTCATACTCCTACGTACACCAAGAGCACGTCGTCTTTGGGGCGACTGCCAGAATCCTCCAGAGCTGCATCGATATCCTAGATGACAGACTGGAAAGCGAGGGACACCAAGTTGACTAGTGGTCCTATTCCCGAGATTGAAGCTGAACTGGCCAAACTGCCGCCCGCGGTGCTTGAGGCCTATCACGAGGCCAACGACTCAGTAAAAGAGTCGTTTGGCGAAGAAGAGATCGGCCTTTGGGCCAAAGAGGGCCTGACCATTGGCACCCAGACGGTGCGCTCCTGGGAGTCGGCCATCGAGTACTACCGGGTCAGCCCTGAGGTCAGCAAGTTCCTGTCCTTCCCTTCGTTCATGCAGTGGGCCCGTTGCGGCACCTACCTCGCCCAAGACTCGCCAACGCTGGCGGTTTCCTTCTTCAATTCCAGCGTATCGATAGTCCCCAACCTGCGCCCTCAGTACATCCCCCGCTGGGCTGGCCTGGGCCGCAGTCTATACAAAGGCACTTGGAAGTCCAGTACCCTGGCCGCCAAGTTCTTCGAGGTCAGCCCGGACCTGGTCCGGAACCTGCCCTTCTGGGACGTGGAAGTCTTCGCTTCGTTGATCGAAGCCCTGTCCTACAAATCCTATGATGTTGCCGGAGAGTGCTTGGTCCTAGGACGAGACGTTCTGCCGGCGATGGGCCGGGAACGAGAGCCATTCTTGGCCATGTCCCGGGCCCTGATCGACACCAGTTGGCGGGAGGTCAAGACCTGCCTGGAGTTGGTGCCCCGAGCACTGCAACAGGTGGACGAGGCCCAGACCGGCCGGTTCCTTAAACTGGGCGAGCGCCTGGCCAAGGTGGGTTTGCGGAACACATCAAAGTTCCTTTCTGACGGCACCCAGGCCTTGAGCAAGGTGCCCCAGGGGTCCCAGGGCTACATCTTGGACCTCTGCGACGCCCTAGTGGTCATCACGCCCGACGCCGTTCCGCCCTTCCTGAAGAGCCTGGACGACGTCTTGAACCGCATCACAGTCAGCCAACTGGACACCTGGTTCCAGCACGGGGCGCATCTGCTCCAGGAGAACCCTGAAAGCGGTATCGCATTCTTCAAGATAGAGTCCAACACGTCTGAGTCCATGCTGGAGACATTGTCCTCGAGCCTGGAACTGGACCGGGTCAAGAGTATTCTGCGCCTGTACTGCCGGGCGCTGGCTGGCACTGGCCTGGAGATTTTCGACAGCCAGGAGCTGGTGTCACGGAACATCGGCTGGGTAGACGAAGGCACGGCGTCAACCGACGGCACCAAGATATTTCTGCCTCCGGTGGTGGACCACTATACCAACAAACAGGACAACTTCTCCTGGTTCAAGGTCGTTTCGACCCATCAGGTGGCCCACCTTGAATTCGGCAGCTTCGAATACCAGTTCGAAAAACCCACAAGTCAGTTTGAAGACCTCCGCCATGAGATGGAGCAGCAGGCCATCCAACGCAAAGAAGACCAGCGAGCCTTGGCCAAGGAAGACTACGAGATGGCCGCTCGCCTTCTGACTTCGGGCGCTGAGGGCGACGTCGAGATGACGCCGATGTTCGATGACCCCAATGACATGGGGAGCATGCGCACCTTCACTGACATCGGCCGGTTCCTCGAGCTATTCGAGAACGGCAGGCTTGGATTCGACATCTTCGCGGTCTTGGAAGACTGCCGTCTGGACTACCGCATCAAGGTGGAATACCCCGGAATCCGGGCCGTATCCTCGAGGGTCCAAGGCGAGACCTTGGCAAACCGGCCCAGGATCGAAGACATGCCGCTCCAGCAGGGCCTGGTGGAGCTTCTGGTCCACATGAGCTTGGACCAGTTCCAAGACCTGCCTGTGGCCATCGAGTACAAAGAAGCCGGAGAGATGCTCTCCAGCATCCTCCACCAACTGCGCACCGCTGAGGCCAACGTGGAAGATACGGCGGAGGCCACCCTGAGGGCCTACGAGATCATCTCCCGCGTCCCCAACGAGCAGGAGGAGGAAGACCAGTTTGAGGAGCAGGACCTGGAAGAACCGGGCGACTTCTCTGAAGAGGACTACCAGTCTCTGGTCGACCAACTGCAGGCCGGGATGGACGCGTCATCCGACGGCGGCGACGGGGAGTCTTATGAGTCGCCAGATCCGGTGGACTACCGCGGCGACTTCAAGCCTGAGATGGTCCAGTTGATGACCAAGCTCCAGGCCGACAACGGCGAACAGGGCGAGGCCCAGCCCATGACCCAGGAGATGCTGGAGCAACTGCTTCAGGAGAGCCCGGAGTTGGAGTTGGACGCCGAGCAGGGCGAAGTGGACAGCAATATGAGCATGTTCGCCCAGAACATCATGAAAGAAGCCGGCGCGCCGCCGCCCAATTCCCAGCCGGGTGAGGGCTACGGACCGCTGCTGCACGACGACGACAGCGCCGGCGAGTTGGAGGCCCGGGAGCCCGAGACCTACGTGTATGACGAGTGGGATTTCAGGGCCAACGATTACAAGCCTCGCTGGTGCATCGTGAAAGAAAAAATGGTAGAGGAAGGCGACGCCACCTTCTACCACGAATCGCTCAAAACCTATTCGGCCCTGTCCAACCACATCCGCCGTCAGTTCGAGTTAATCATGCCCGAGAGCATGCGAAAGACCTACCGGCTGGTGGACGGGGAAGACATTGACCTGAACGCGGCCCTGGAAGCCTGGGCCGACCTGAAGATGGGCGTTCCACCCGATGATAAGATCTACTGGCACCGGAACCGGAACCGCCGGGAAGTGGCCGTGGTCTTCCTTCTGGACATGAGTGCCTCAACCGCCGAGGCCATCGACGAAGGCCGCCAGACGGTGGATGACCGGGATGCCCCCGACGACCCAGTGGAGTACATGGTCTGGTTGCGCCGCCGCCGGGAAGGCCTGGTGCGCCGCAATTACAAGCGGATCATCGATCTGGAGAAAGAGGGCACCACCCTCCTGATCAACGCATTGGAGTCCATCGGAGACACCTACGGGATCTACGGTTTCTCAGGTTATGGCCGGGAGAACGTCGAGTTCTATGTCATCAAAGACATCAACGAGGAGTTCAGCGACAAGGTCAAGCGGCGGATCGATAAGGTCACACCGCTCCACGCCACTCGTATGGGCGCCGCCATCCGGCACGCGATAACAAAGTTGGATAACCAGGACGCCAAGACCAAGATCATGTTCCTGATCAGCGATGGCCGGCCCCAGGACCGGGGCTATAGCCGTGAGGGTGTGGAGAAGGAATACGCGGTCCACGACACCCACATGGCGCTGGTGGAAGCCAAACGCAAGGACATCATCCCGTTCTGTCTCACCGTGGACAAGGCGGGCCAC
>Ga0207966_1000105_pt1 | contig 44276 bp, 44 predicted proteins | sample Knorr_S23_td_NAD_FD_185611 | JGI IMG/M metagenome (GOLD analysis project Ga0207966, IMG submission 185611) | Marine microbial communities from Southern Atlantic Ocean transect - Knorr_S23_td_NADW_ad_2500m_LV_B (SPAdes) (version 2) | ecosystem: Environmental > Aquatic > Marine > Oceanic | place...
ACCGCGAGGACGAATCGGTCCGGGAACGAATCTCTCTGGAAAAGGATGTTCAGCTTACATCCGAACGGCCCTACGTGTGGGCCTTCAGTCTGCCCGTGCCGGAACGGACCCTGCCAACGGTGCAGAATGGCCGCACCTCTGTCTCGTGGCGTCTCAAAGCGGTGGTGGATACCGACACCGCAAACGCCGCGTACCACCTAGAGCGGGAAGTCCAAATCTTCACATCAACCTAGACGTTCTGATCGTCTTGGGCTCGGCCGTCGTCATCCTTGGCTTGGCCGCCCCACCAACGCTTTAGCCGTTGTCCGATTTCTAACTCCGCGCCTTCTTCACTGGGCTGATAATAACGCCTTCCCTCGAGAGACGGCGGTAGATATTCCTGTTCCTCGAAATGACCTCCGAAGTCGTGGGAGTAATTGTAGTCCTTGCCGTAACCCATGTCCTTCATCATCCCGGTCACTGCGTTGCGCAGGTGCAGGGGCACCGGCTCGTTGGCCTGCTCCCGCACGTCTCGCATGGCTTGGTTCAACCCCGCATAGGCCGAATTGCTCTTGGGCGCGGTGGCCAGATAGACAGTGGCCTCCGCCAAGGGTATGCGCCCCTCGGGCATCCCCAAGAAATGGACTGCCTGCTGGGCCGCAATCGCCACGGACAATGCCTGCGGTTCAGCCAGGCCGATGTCCTCTGAGGCCAAAATAACCAGTCGGCGGGCGATGAACAGCGGGTCCTCCCCCGATTCGATCATCCGGGCCAGCCAGTACAGAGCCCCGTCCGGTGACGAGCCCCGGACCGATTTGATGAAGGCCGAGATGGTGTCGTAGTGGCTCTCTCCAGCCTTGTCGTACATCGGGGAGCGTCTTTGTAGGGCGTCGGCGATGGTCTCCAAGTCTATCTGGCGCTTTCCCTCGGCATCCGGGGTGAAGGCGTAGGCCGCCGTCTCCAAGGCGTTCAGGGCAATACGCGCGTCGCCGTTGGATATGTTCACCAGATGGTCCAGGGCATCCCCGGCCAGACTTGCGCTCAATGGACCCAGTCCCCTCATATGGTCAGCCAATGCCCGGTTGACTATCGACGCCATCTGGGCCGGCTCCAGGCTTTGCAACGCAAACACCCGGCAGCGTGAGAGCAGAGGGGCAATGACCTCAAAGGAGGGGTTCTCGGTGGTCGCTCCTATAAAGGTGATTGTGCCGTCCTCAACGTGGGGCAGGATAACGTCCTGCTGGGCCTTGTTGAACCGGTGAATCTCGTCCACGAACAAGATGGTCGACTGCTGGTGCATCCCCTTCCGATCTTTGGCTTCGGCCACTATGCGCCGGAGGTCGGCCACGCCCGAGGTTACAGCGCTGACCGGTTGAAAATCTGACTGGGTGGACGAGGCCAATAGGCGCGCCAAGGTCGTCTTCCCGGTGCCCGGCGGGCCCCATAGGATGATGGACGGCAACCGGCCGGCGGCAATCGACCGCAGGAGCACGCGGTCCGGGTCAACTATCTGGTCTTGGCCGACAAATTCGTCGAAGGTGCTTGGGCGCATGCGCTCAGCAAGAGGGGCATCACGCTCCGCCTGGGCCTTTCTGCCATGCTCGAACAATGACTCTGATGAGCTCATAGCCGTTCACCTATCGATCGCCGACTCCGGTCCGGTCACTGGAAGTTGGGCATGACCTCTTTTGCGAATAGCTTCATGGAACTTTTCACTAGCTCATGGGGTAACATTCCGCCGATGTTGAACCAGCACATGAATTCCTGGGGGCCGTAGATATCTTTTAGCTGCTCCAGTTTGGCTGAAACCTGATCAGGCGTACCCACTGCGGCGAATTCGTCCATGACAATCTCTGCGGTCAGTGTATCGGCGCGGCTGGTGCCTTTACTGACGCCGCGGGCTCGGCCGATGTCTCGCAGCGTTTCCAAATAGTTATCGACGGTCTTTGTGAACCCGGCCTTCGCTTCGCATTCGGTTTCGGCCACGTGCATGGGCACGTTGACGTTGACCTTCACTTTGGCGCTATCGTGGCCATTTTCAGCCAGTTCGGCCCGGTAGGATGCCAGCCCGGCTAGTGCCCCTTCCTTGGTCACGATGGTTGGCGCAACCAGGATGTTATGACCCAAAGATCCCACGATGCCGAAGGTGTCCGCGCTGTTGGCGGCCACGTACACCGGAGGGCGGGGTTGCTGTATCGGCCTGGGTGTCACACGCTGCCCGTGGGCCTGGTAGTACTTACCCTCAAAGGTGAAATCTTCTTGCTCCCATAACCCCAACACCACATCCAAGGCCTCCAAGAACCGGCCCCTTCCTTCTTCCTGGTCGATGCCGTAGCCCTGGAAATGGGTTGGCATGGAACCGCGGCCGACACCAAAGATGGCCCGTCCGTTGGACAGAACGTCTAGCGTCGCGGCCTCCTCGGCCAGCCGCACCGGTTGGTGAAGTGGCAGCAGGTTGACGGCATTGCCGATGCGTATGCGCTTGGTGGTTTGAGCGACTGCCGCTCCGATCATCATCGGGGCCGACATCACCGAGAACCGTGGATTGAAGTGCAATTCCGCCAGCCAGGCGGCGTCGAATCCCAACTCGTCGGCCAGTTGGCATTGGGCGATGGTGTCCTGGATGCGGGCGGCGGGAATTTGGTCTACCGCGCACGGAAGCTGGTAGAAAACGCCGAACTCCATGAATGTCTCCTAAAGGGGAACTGATGGGCCAGTGTATTCTAATACAAAGATCAGCAGTCGGGGCTGGGGCGGGGTCAGTCTTCCGCCACCGAGCCGTTTTCCTGCGGAATGACACGTGCCTAGTCACCGGCATGAATCAAACTGCCAAAATGTCACCCTGAGCAGAGCGAAGGGTCTGCCAAGGTGATTATTGGAAGATTCTTCGTCGGCCTTCGGCACTCCTCAGGATGACGGTGTTGCAGGGGCTCGCCTGAAATCAGGAGAGCCTCCAGCAACAGTTGGAATCTGGGGTGTTCTTCGGCGGCCAGCTACAGCGGAATATTGCCGTGCTTCTTGGCGGGCAGGCTATCTCGCTTGTTCTGCAACATCTCCAAGGCCTTGATGATCTGCACCCGGGTGTCTGCCGGGTCGATCACGTCGTCCAAGAACCCGCGGCTGGCGGCAATATAGGGTGTGGTGAACTTCTCTTGGTAATCCTTGATGAGCTCTTGCCGCTTCTTTTCCTGGTTCTTGGCCTTGGATATCTCTTCCCGGTAGATTATGTTGACCGCACCCTCAGCTCCCATGACGGCGATCTCCGCGGAAGGCCAGGCCAGGTTGATGTCCGAGCGCAAATGTTTGCTACTCATGACTATGTAGGCGCCGCCGTAGGCCTTTCGCGTTATTACGGCAATCTTGGGCACAGTGGCCTCGGCGTAGGCGAAGATCAACTTGGCGCCGTGGCGGATGATTCCGCCGTACTCCTGGTCAACGCCGGGCATGAATCCGGGTACATCCACCAGGGTCACTATTGGAATGTTGAAACAATCGCAGAACCGGATGAACCGGGCCGCCTTGGCCGACGCGTCGATATCCAGCACTCCAGCCAGATACTCAGGCTGATTGCCCACCAACCCTATAGATCTCCCATTCATCCTGGCGAACCCAACCACCACGTTGGGGGCAAAGTTTTGGTGCACTTCCATGAACTCTTCATCGTCGACGATCTTGTAGATGATCTCCCGCATATCGTAGGGACGGTTGGCATCGTCGGGCACCAGGTAACGCAGATCTGGTTCCCGGCGGGTTGCAGGGTCGTTGCTCTGCTCCTGTGGGGTATCCTCCAGGTTGTTGCTAGGCAGGAAACTCAGCAGATGCCGCACCTCGTTGATGCATTCTTCTTCAGTTTCGTAGACGAATTGGGCCACGCCGCTGCGGGTGGCATGGGTCGCTGCCCCGCCCAGGTCCTCGTGGGTTACCTCTTCACCGGTAACCGCCTTGATCACGTCGGGCCCGGTGATATACATCTGGCCGGTGCCCTTAACCATAAACACGAAATCGGTGATGGCTGGCGAGTAGACCGCGCCGCCGGCTGACGGCCCAACGATCACCGATATCTGGGGGATGACGCCCGAGTACATGGTGTTGCGCAGAAAGATATCGCCGTAAGCAGCCAGGCTGGTGACACCCTCTTGGATACGCGCCCCGCCCGAGTCGTTCAACCCCACCACGGGGCAGCCGGACTTGACGGCCAGGTCCAGCATCTTGCAGATCTTCTGGCTGACGGCCTCCGATAAGGAGCCGCCCATAACCGTGAAGTCTTGGGCGAATGCGAAGACCTGGCGGCCCTCCACCTGGCCGTAGCCGGTAACTACGGCATCACCAAGGATCTTGCGGTCGGCCAGTCCGAAGTCGGTGGCCCGGTGGGTGACGAAGGGGTCCAGCTCTTCAAATGTGCCCTCGTCCATGAGCAGGGCCAGCCGCTCACGGGCGGTCAGCTTGCCCCGGCTATGCTGCTGGTCTATCCGGTCTTGGCCGCCGCCTTTCTGGGACTCTTGGCGCATAGCGTCCAGGGCGTCAATCTTCTCGTCAATCTGCCGTTTTTCCGCGGTCATCGCCCCTCCCGCCGAGTGTCAAAGTGGACGTTGAAGTCCGCTTTTTCTCAAATCCATGATGGCGAATCTCAAGTCATGTCCTCTGAGATTTCACCTTGCATTATGTCTTGTCGAGCCTGGTTAATCGTAGCAGACCATTCAAGCAAGGAGCAATGAGTCTGAGCACAGCCCAGAGTGATAAAATGAGACCATGACCCAAGTCCAGACACCCCTAAACCGGCTTGCCGTGGCCAGCGGCGAAACGCTGGCCTGGGGCGTGCGCACCTACGTGATTGGCATCATCAACCTGACGCCCGACTCGTTCTCAGGGGACGGGCTGGGCGGCGATGTTGATGCTGCTGTAGACCTGGCCCTTCGGTTCCAAGACGAAGGGGCGGACATCCTGGATATCGGCGCAGAGTCGACCCGTCCCGGACACAAGCAGATCTCCCTGGATAAAGAACTAGCCAGGCTGATGCCGGCGCTCGAAGCCGTCGCTAAACGCGTTGATCTGCCCATCAGCGTGGATACCTACAAAGCCGCGGTCGCCCGACGCGCGGTTGACGCCGGGGCCGTCATCATCAACGACATCTGGGGCCTGAAGGCGGAACCTGAGTTGGCGGAGGTGGCTGCCGAAACTTGCGCCGGCCTGGTCTTGATGCACAACCAGAAAGGCACGCAATACCGGGACCTGGTGCCCAATCTGGTCTCCAGTCTGAAGGATAGCGTCAGGACTGCGCTTGAAGCAGGTGTGCCGCGAGACAACATCATCGTCGATCCTGGCATCGGCTTCGGGAAAACCCCCGACCAAAACCTGGCAGTACTGGCCCGCCTGGACGAACTCAAAGAACTCGACTGTCCTATCTTGGTCGGCACTTCCCGTAAGTCCACGTTGGGCCTACTGTTGGACCTGCCGGCCGAAGAACGGGTTGAAGCTACAGCGGCCACTGTGTCTCTCGCCATTGCCGGCGGCGCAGACCTGGTGCGAGTACACGACGTTAAAGAGATGGTCAGGGTCTGCCGTGTCACCGACGCTGTGGTGCGTGGTTGGAGGCCGGAAGGCTGGAAGGCGTCTTGACCAGCACGACGGGCTACCTGGGATTTGGAACGAACCTGGGAGACCGGAAAAAGAACCTCGACCGGGCGATAATATCCCTAGATTCCCGGCCCGATCTGGCGGTACTCCGCACCTCTGGAATCTACGAGACCGAGCCTTGGGGAATGACCGATCAACCCAACTTCCTTAACATGGTGGCCGAGATCGTGACGTCGATATCTCTTAACGAATTACTGAAGCGAGTCAAGAAGCTAGAGCAGGACATGGGTCGCGAAGACGGCCCTCGGTTCGGCCCGAGGCTGATCGACGTAGACATCCTGCTGTTAGAAGACCAAATGGTCGACCAGCCGGACCTGCGGATCCCCCACGCCAGCCTCCACCTCAGGGCCTTCGTGCTAGTGCCGCTCGCCGAATTGGCCCCCGACTTGGTCCATCCGGTCTTCGGAGAAACCATCGCCCAGTTGGCTAGCCGGGTAGACGGTTTGGACGGAGTAAAACCACTGGTCAAATCCTAAAAAGGCGATTTCGTGCCTGGCCTCGCCTGGAATGTTTTAGCAGTCGCCGCACCCGGTTGACAATCGCGCCCGTCTGACGCATGATTTTCAATCAGAAGACTCTCGCTTCAACTATAAATATTCGGAAAATACCTGCGCCGCAGGAACATCGCGGCGACGCCAGTTTTAGGAACGAGGAGACGGTCATGGCGGACAAGCAACTGACATTTGATGAGGATGCCCGCGCCAGTTTGATGCGTGGCGTGAATGAGCTTAAGCGGGTCGTCGGGCTAACCCTTGGACCCAGCGGCCGAAACGTGCTGCTCAGCCGCATGTTCGGACTGCCCGTAGTCTGCAGTGACGGCGTCACCGTGGCCAAAGAGGTTGAACTCCCTGAGCCGTACGAGAACCTTGGCGCTCAACTGGTTAAAGAAGCCGCCTCCAAGACCAACGACGCGGTTGGCGACGGCACCACCACCTCTGTGGTCCTAGCCCAGGCCATCGTTAGCAACGGCTTCATGAACGTCGCTTCCGGCGCCAACGGTATCGGCATCCGGGACGGCGTCGATATGGCCGTAGCCGCCGTGGTAGCCGAGTTGAAAACCATGGCCATCCCCGTGGAAGACCGCGAGCGCGTGGCCCGAGTGGCCGCCCTTTCCGCCCACGAGGAGCCCATCGCCGAACTGTTGGCCGACGCTCTCGACAAGGTTGGCCGGGACGGCGTGGTGACGATTGAAGAATCCAAGTCTCTGGAAGATGAACTAGAGTTCGTTGAGGGAGTCCGTGTTGACCGCGGATACCTCTCCCCCCATTTCGTCAGCGACACTCAGCGCATGGAAGTAGCAATCGACAACCCCATGTTCCTGATCACCGACCAGAAGGTCAGCGCACCCAACGATGTGATCGGCATCATGGAGAAGTTGCTACAGGCAAATAGCCGCTCTCTCGTGATTATCGCCGAAGATGTTGACGGCGAAGCCCTCTCTACCCTGGTGGTAAACAAGCTGCGCGGAACCATCGACTGCGTGGCCATCAAGGCGCCCGGCTTCGGCGAACGGCGCAAGGCATTGTTGGAAGATATCGCCATCGTCACCGGCGGCACCGTGATCAGCGCCGACCGGGGACTCAAGGTCGAGGACGCCGAGGTAGACATGCTGGGCACCGCCCGGCGGTTGGTCGCCAACAAGGACGAGTCAACCATTATCGAGGGCAAGGGCGACGACAAGGCGATCAAGGAACGACTGGACCAACTACGGGTCCAAATCGAGGAAACCAGCTCCGACTACGACCGCGAAAAGCTGCAGGAGCGCATGGCCGCGTTGGTTGGCGGCGTAGCGGTGCTCAAGATTGGCGGCGCCACCGAGCCCGAGATTAACGAGCGCAAATCCAGAGCTGAAGACGCCCTATCGGCAACCCGGGCCGCCATCGAGGAGGGAATCGTGGCAGGCGGTGGCGTTGCTTTGGTACGGGCCGGGCATGTGCTGGATGCATTGGAAAAGACCATGGAAGGCGACGAAGCCGTGGGCGTTCGCATGGTTCACCGCGCTCTCAGCGCCCCTTTGATCCTCATTTCTGAGAACGCCGGTCATGAAGGCCAGGTGGTCTTGGAAGGCGTGCGCAACGGTGAAGCGGACTGGGGCTTTGACGCCGACCGCGGCGAGTACTGCAACCTCATTGAAGCGGGGATCATCGACCCGGTGAAAGTCACCAGGTCGGCCCTAGAGAACGCGGGCAGCATCGCCGGTATGATGATGACCACCCAAGCGATCATCACCGAGATTCCTGAGTTCGTGCCTCTGCCCCAAGACATACAGGACTTCATGCACGACTAGCCCCAAGCGACAACCCAGACCAAGCAAAATCAGGCCCGGACCAGTCACCTATCGAAAACAAGTGGCTGGCCGGGCCTGATTTTCGGATAAGAATATGCCGGGAACTCCGCTTGACCGCGACTCCATTGAACATCTGATCGAGGGCGCTCCACCCTTGTTGGAGCACTTCTTGTCCCTTGAGGCCCAGCTTCAGCCCAACGGGTTTGACATGACCGTTCGCGATGTGGCCCGCCTGGCAACCCCCGGCGCAATAAGCGTCGAAGACTCCGGCAGGGTGCTGTCGGAGACCGAGCCCATGGGGTTTGGACCCGACGGTTGGCTCCAGTTAGAACCCGGCCCTTTCCTCGTGACCTTCAATGAAGTGGTAAACCTACCGCTGAATATTATGGCCCTCGGCCGGCCCAGATCCAGCCTGCTACGTAGCGGTGTGAGCATCCACACAGCGGTCTGGGACGCCGGTTACAGCGGCCGCTCTCAGGCATTGCTGGTGGTCTACCACCCCGATGGATACCGGGTCCAACGGGATGCCCGGCTGATGCAGCTAGTCTTTTTGCAGATGAAAACCGCTGCAAGCCGAGGCTACCAAGGGCGCTTCCAGTCCGAAAATATCTAGGCGATACAACCGTTTACAATTCCGTCATTCCCCGAGCTCTTTCCTTCATTCCCCAGCCCTTTCTGTCATTCCGAGAAGGCGGCAGCCGGCGAGGAATCTCCTTACCCCGCACTAGCCTATTCCGAGAAAACCAGACCCTACCCAATCGCAACACGCTACTGAACCCGCCATGTTCCTACGGTGTTAAACTTCTTCAAAAGTCTTGCAAGACCTCAAAACCTACATCACCAAGTACGCCATCCAGTGCGGGTTCGACCTAGTGCGCATCACCGGGGCTGAGGAGTTCGCTCAAGATCGGGACGCCGCCTTGACCCGAATCAAATCAGGTCAGATGGATGGCCTGCCCTGGTACACTGAGTCTCGGGTACGGAATGGCGCAGACCCGCAAGAATTGCTCCCTGGCGCCCGCTCCATTGTCTGCTTGGGCCAGAGTTACTTAGGTCTCGCAGGCGAGGGACAGGCCAGCCCCGGCAGCGGCAAAGTAGCCCGGTATGCGCAGGTCAAAGATTATCACCGTGCCATGAAGGGGCGTATGAAGGCCTTCGTCCGTGGTCTGGAAAAGCGGTTGGAAGCGCCGGTGGCGGCCCGCTGGTATGTGGACGACGGCCCGATGCTAGACCGCGCCGCCGCCGCCCGGTCCGGACTGGGATGGTTCGGCAAGAGCACCAACATCCTCACCCCGTCTCACGGCTCATGGGTGTTACTGGGCCAGGTGATAACCGACCTAGAGTTGGAACCCGACCAACCGCTGAAGAAGACCTGCGGGGCTTGCGTGCGCTGCATCGACGACTGCCCGACTGGCGCGATAGTCGCCCCATACGTGGTGGACAATACCCGTTGCATCTCCTACCAGACGATCGAGAACCGGGGGGTCATACCATTAGAGATGCGGCCGCTCATTCGGGATTGGGTATTCGGCTGCGACATCTGCCAGGACGTCTGCCCCGTCAACCTCAAGGCATCCGAGGCCCATCAGCCGATTCAAACAGCAGAAGCGGTTGGCCCCTCCGGGGAATTAGATTTGGCGGAGTTGCTGGCTCTATCGGACGAGGAGTTTCGCAGCCGGTTCCAGGGCACCTCGATCATGCGGGCAAAACGGGTAGGGCTGCAGAAGAACGCCTGTGTTGCGCTGGGAAACAACCGGGATGAGGCAGGCGTTCCAGCGCTGGTTTCTACTTTGACGACCGCTGAGGCGCTAGTGCGAGGCCACGCCGCTTGGGCCTTAGGTCAGATAGCGACGGCCGAAGCGATCGCGTCTTTGGAGCAGGCGATGGCGCGCGAAACCGACAAGTATGTCCAAGATGAGATCGATGGAGCCCTCAAGAAATCACGCCTCAAGCCAGCAGACAGACCCGTTAGCTAGGTAGTCTGGGGCTGCTGCGGCTGACCGTTTTACGGTTGGCCCTGTTGAGACTGAGACTTCCTGCGGCCTCCAGAACGGCGCCGGCGCTGGGGGTTGGGGGAAGGCGTGAAGTCCGCCGGAACGTAGCCCTTGCCGAAGTGAAGCTTCTTCATCTCTTCTTCGATCAAGTTGAAATCGTTCTTCGGCAGCAGATGAAGGTTTCCCTGGAAGGCCATATACCAATCTTGAGGGTTCCAACGCTTCACGTATTCCAACCGCGGGGCCAGCAGGTTGGCGTCCATGAATTGTTCGTCCTTCAGGATCACCCCGGGTTTCAGCTTGATATGGTAAGGAAAGCCAGTACTGCCCTCATTGACCCAGATCGGCTCCTCTGCTTCGTAGAAAGACGACATCGCAGTGGCGGTGGCGGCGAAGCGACGAAGATGGGAGATATACAAGAGGACGCGGTCGCCTTCGGTGATCCGTTGGACCTTCCGGCGGTGTTGGGCTTTGAGACCAAGTAGGGTGAACCCCCGGTTTTGGGTTATCCGAAAATTCTCCTCGTTATTTATTATCATCCAGAAATTACTGGGCATTTGCACCTCAAGACGCCTTGGGGCCGGTCAACATTGGCCAGCGAAGCGTCCGACGATATTTTATCATGATAAAGACTATCATTTCTTCAGTGTTGCCTTGCAATATTACACCGGCATGAACATCGCGGGCAGCATGCCGGTGTTGTGATGTCTCAGGCGGTGTTGTACCATCAGGCGGGTTTGAACACGACGGGCTACTACACACAGCACAAGGGGACCGATAAATGACCACAGGACAGCGTGATATCGCCATCGTCGGAGTGGCCGAATCAGACGTCATGGGCACGGTGCCCAACAAATCATCCCTACAACACCATGCGGAGGCGGCCCATAACGCCCTGGAAGATGCCGGACTCGCCAAGAGCGACGTTGACGGCCTCTTGACCGCCGGAGGTTCCACCATGGTCACCGCGGAGTACATGGGCATCAACCCGACCTTCACAGACAGCACGACCGTGGGCGGATCGTCCTTCGTGATACACGTGGCCCACGCCATGGCCGCCATCCGGGCCGGTTACTGCGAAGTGGCGTTGATCACCCACGGACAGGCCGGGCGTTCAGCCAGGGCACGGTTCCCCGCGGACGGCAATCTGCCATATAGCCAGTATGAAGCCCCCTACGGAATCATCGGCGCACCGATCAACTATTCATTGGCTTGTGCGCGGTACATGCACCTATTCGGCGAAGACCGCACCAGGCAGGGTATGGCCGAGATCGCCGTAGCCACCCGTAAATGGGCCAACTTAAACCCCAAAGCTATGATGCACGACACGCCCATGAGTTTTGACGAATACCACGATTCCCGCTGGGTGTCCTGGCCTTTTCATCTGTTCGACTGCTGTCTAGTCACCGACTCCGGAGCGGCCATCATCGTGACCACTGCCGAGAGGGCTAGAAGCCTTAAGAAGACGCCGGTCTGGGTATTGGGCGCCGGCGAGGGGCACGACCATAACATCGTGAGCCAGATGCCCGATTACACATCAACCTGGGCCCGGCGGTCTGGTCCTTTGTCCATGCAGAGGGCCGGTATCACCCATGATGACCTGGACCTGACGATGATCTACGACTCGTTCACCTACACGGTGATGGTCACTCTCGAAAGCTTGGGTTTCTGTGCGCCGGGCGAGGCCGCCGAATTCGTTGCCAACCAACGGACGGCCCCCGGTGGAGACTTTTCTTTGAACACCAGCGGCGGCGGACTGTCTTACACCCACCCCGGCATGTACGGCAGCTTCCTGTTGGTTGAAGCCGTCCGGCAGATGCGGGGCGAGGCTGGTGACCGGCAGGTTAAGAGCAGGAAGGACCCAAGCCAGAACCCTAAGATCTCCGTGGTCAACGGCACCGGCGGGTCTCTTTCGTCCACCGGGACAGTGGTCCTGGCAACCGAATAGCAAACAATTCCGGCATATTCTTCGCGGCTAAAGAGGCGGCCTATTAACCTGGGCTGTCTTTCTTTTTACAAATTTGAAATTAGTATAAAACCGCTTATGTAACGTGAATTACCGTGTCGGCAGACTGTGCTAGGGTGACTCCATATTAATGGTTGGCATCACCGATGCCTTCTCATCATCTGTCCCGCCGATGGCGAAAGGATTTTTTTATTCATGGACCGCACTATTTCTTCTTTTCTCCAGCACCTCATCGTCGAAAAGGGTTTCTCCCGCAACACCTCAGACGCCTACCGAAATGACCTCGGCCAGTTCTGGGAATTTCTCCAGGACAATGGTAACGGCCACTCCAACGGCAACGGCGCCGGCGATGGAAATGGCAATTACGCCTGGGCCATGGTCGACATCAACGTCCTCAACAAATACATCGAGAACTTAAGAGTCCGCAAGGGTTACCGCGACACCACCACCGCCCGGAAAGTAGCATCCATCAAATCTTTCTTCGGCTTCCTATCGGAGAACAGCATCATCACCGAAGACCCAACCGAATCCCTGGGGTCTCCTCGTGTCGGCCGCACCCTGCCCAAATTCCTGCCGAAAGAAGACGTGACCCTCCTTCTAGACACGGCCTACAAATCGGGAAGCAACGAAGGGCAGCGCGACGCAGTGATCATGGAATTGCTCTATGCCACCGGTCTACGCGTCGGCGAACTGGTGTCATTGGACCTGCAAGACGTGGACCTGTCTGAATCCTACATACGGTGCATGGGCAAGGGCTCGAAAGAGCGAATCGTCCACCTGTACCCCAAAGCCCTGGAAGAGCTCAGGCGCTACCTGAAATCCGCCCGTATCGCGCTCCTGGGCCACCGCCGCACCGAGCCTTCGCTATTCGTTAACCACCGGGGCGAACGCCTGACCCGCCAATGGGTCTGGACCATCCTGAAGACCTACGCGCGGAAGGCCGGCATCGAGCAGAACATCACCCCCCACACTCTGCGGCATAGTTTCGCAACCCATCTGCTTCAGAACGGGGCATCATTACGGCACGTACAGGAGTTGCTGGGCCACTCCAGCATCTCCACCACCCAGGTGTATACCCACCTGACCAACGGCTACGTGCAGAAGGAATACGCCAAGAGCCACCCAAGGGCCTGATCTGAATCATCGGGCTTATAGGCGGACGAACTAGGTAACAAAAGGGCAGCCCAGCACGGCGTGAACGGCACATATGCCGGTAATACCGTGTCTGCGGGCTGCCCTTTTTTTCGGATTACTGCTATAGTTGATTGGCTGGTTGGAGACTGATTACAGGCCTGGCTAGCTCAATGTGAGATAATATTCCCCTCCTCAGGAGGTATCCGCCAATGGCTGGTAAATCACGACGCACCGCATCCCGGCAGTCACAACTCCAGCGGAAAAAGACCACCAAAGGACCTAGTGGTATACCCTCAGGCCGTAGAGTGGCAGTTCCGGCTAACGCCGATGCCGCCGCCGTTCCCTCCGGAACACCCGCTGGCTTAGATGAAACCGAGTTCGACGACCTGGACGTTCTAGCAGAAGCCGAAGCCGCAATGGCCCCTCAGGCATCTCGCCCTGCCCCCGCAGCCCGTACCCCTAGAGGCGAATTCGCGGGTCAAGGCCAGGGCCGCCTCAGAGGCGAGCGGCCGGCGGCCTATCTCTACGTTGGAGCTGAATTCCGGCGCATAGGGTTGCTCACCGGCGTGATTCTCGCCGCCCTGGTTGTCCTTGGAATAGTCCTCTAACCCACATGCCGTTACCGCTGGTCGAACAGCGCTTGCGGGCGACCCCAGAAAGTCCCGGCGTCTACTTGATGAAGGACCCGAGGGGCACGGTGTTGTACGTTGGCAAAGCCAGCGTCCTCCGCCACCGTCTCAAACAGTACTTCGGTTCTACCACCAACCTGCCGAATAAGATTCGGCGCATGCTCGGGCACCTCCACGATTTCGAATATATTGTCACCGACTCTCCGGCCGCGGCGCTGATCCTCGAGAATACCCTCATCAAGCGGTACAAGCCCCGGTACAACGCCCGGCTGAAAGACGACAAAACCTACCCGTATCTGAAGATCGACCTCAGCGAAGAGTTTCCCCGGGTCTACATCACCCGTAAAGTGCTCAAAGACGGCGCCCGTTATTTCGGGCCCTTCGCCACTGCAGGCACTGTGCGCAAGACAATGGACTTGGTGAAGAGGCTTTTCCCCTACCGCTCCTGCACCAAGAACATCACCGGGAAAGACGCGCGGCCCTGCTTGGAGTACTACATCAACCGCTGCGTGGCCCCATGCACCGGCGCTGCCAGCAAAGAGGACTACGCCAAGGTCATCGGCCAAGTTGTCATGTTCATGGACGGCGAGACTTCGGCGGTGACCGATGACCTGAAAACCAACATGGACCAGGCCTCGGAAGACCTCGAGTTCGAGCGCGCCGCTGTCCTGAGGGACCGCATCAAAGCCGTCGAGAAAGTGGCCGAAGAGCAGCGGATCACGGTCGATGCCAACCCCATCAGCGACATGGACGTTATCGCCATGGCCCAGGGAAACAACGAGTCCTGGGTCGAGGTGTTCTTCATCCGGAAAGGCAAGCTGATCGGCCGGGACCATTTCTTCATGGAAGGCACCCAGGACGACAGCGAAGAACTGGTATTGGGACAGTTCATCAAACAGTTCTACCAAACCGCAGCCCTGGTGGTGCCGCCCCGGATAGTGGTTCAAAAAATGCCGGAAGACGAGGAAACCATCACCGAATGGTTGCGCCAGGTGCGTGGTGGCGCCGTGCGGCTGGTCTGTCCTCAGCGCGGTATTCACAAACAGTTGGTGCAGACCGTAGCCAGCAACGCACGGCAGGGCCTGGCCCAGCACCGGATCACCTGGATGGGCGACACCGATATCATTCAGCAAGCGATGTCAGACCTTGAAGAAGAGTTAAGCCTGCCGCTACCGCTTCGGCGCATGGAATGCTACGACATCTCCCACATCCAGGGCAGCAACACTGTGGCCAGCATGGTGGTTTTTGAAGACGGCAAACCCAAACCAGCCCATTACCGCCGTTTTAAGATGAAGACCGTGGAAGGCGTTGACGACTTTGAGAGCATACGTGAAGTGCTCCGCCGCCGATTCAAGCGTCTGGCTGCCGCAAGGGCTGCTGAACAGCGTGGTGAAGGCGAGGGACTTAGGGTCGACAGTTTCGGCGTGATTCCGGACCTGGTGCTGATCGACGGTGGAAAAGGTCAACTCTCCGCGGCCCTTGAGGTCTTCTTGGAGCTGGGTCTGGACGATATTCCTTTGGCTTCTTTAGCCAAAGAGAATGAGGAGCTGTTCGTCCCCCACGCCCCGGAGCCCATCGTCCTGCCCCGCGACTCCCAAGCCCTGTACTTGGTACAGAGGATCCGCGACGAGGCCCACCGGTTCGCCATCACTTACCACCGGAACCTGCGCAGCAAGAGCAGCCTGAAATCTCCCTTGGACAACGTCACCGGCATCGGCCCAAAACGCAAGCGGATGCTCATGCGACGGTTCGGTACCCTGAAGGGTATCAAAGAGGCGGCGGTGGACGATCTGGCATCGGTCCCCGGCATGACTCGGTCTCTGGCCATCAGGCTGAAGCAGACCATCTAACAAACCGTTCAGGTGTGCCTGCGCTACGCCTGGTGCTTTCCTACTCTACACTTCTACTTAGTACCCTGTTTGCCTTTGTGTAGTACCTGCGTTACGATGGGTACCCGTGAAAATCAATGGGTATCCCTGTACTCGCGGTTTAAGTGTAAACATGGTCAAAGTCTCCATATCTCTCCCCAACAACACGCAGATCACCTTTGAGTCAGAAGAGTCCGAGGTACTACGTGAAGTCGTCAGTCTGGCGCTGCGAGATCTACCCAGAGACTTGATGCAGGCGCCTGCATCTGTATCGCCGGGTGCGCCAACGGAAAAAAGTACCAGCGTAGCCGCGTCGGAGCTTCCCACGGGGACATCAATTCCACCTGTACCGCCCGCAGAGCCGATACCCGCGCCCGAAACCACAATTGCACGGGAGACCGCCCAGCCGAGTATTGGCGCGAGTAACAGGGAAGGGACTGCTACAGCGCCCCCTGAGTTCTTGTCCGAAAGGGGCGCGACGAATTTCACGGCCTTCTGCCGGGACGCCAAGCCCCTGGGTGACATGCGGCGGGTGGTGGTAGCCGCCGAGGGCGCAAGCCGCCATTTCGGTGTCGAAGGCATAACCGCCGATGACCTGGCCTGGCTCTTCGATCTGGCCGAGTGGCGCAGGCCGGGCAACTTCACCCAGACCCTCCGCAACGCCGCGCGCTCCAAGTTCAGATGGCTGGAGCGCATCCCCGGCCGCTCAGGCCGCTACGCCACCACCGCGCTGGGCCGCTCCAAAACCCTCCCCAACAGCTGAGCCGGCAGGCAGGCCGCGTGGCCGCACTTCCATCCGTTGAACTTCTCGGTGGAAATCCGTTTGGAATGTTTTTCGGAACCCCCGCGTTTTCTCCACACTCTCTCCTACGAATTCCGTATAATGGCTGGCGGGCAACCCCCTGTGAGGAGAACACCAAGAACTGGATGGAAATATTAACAACTGCGCCCAAGAGGGCCATGGCGATTACGCCCCATCCCGACGACTGCGAAGGCGGATGCGGCGGGGCGCTCGCTAAGTGGGTTAAAGAATTTGGCACCGTGGCCGCGGTGGTGATGTGCACCAACGGCAACAAAGGCACCCGGGACAGGGAGATGACTTCCGAGCGATTGGCTGCCACGCGGGTGATAGAACAGAACAATGCCTCAGACATCGTGGGCGTCACTGACGTGGTATTTCTAGCTCATCCCGACGGCGGACTGGAGGACACCGAGCTGTTCCGTAGTCAAGTTACCCGCGAGATACGCCGCTTCAAACCGGACCTGATACTCGCTGTCGACCCTTACCGCACGACTTCGCACACCCACCGCGACCACAGGAAGAGCGGACAGGTCGCCATCGACGCAGCATTCACCTATGCCTGGAGCTACCAGTACTTCCCGGAGCAAATCACCGAGGAGGGACTGGAGCCGCACCGGGTCGAGCAGGCATTCCTCTGGGGCGGCGAAGACCCGGACGTTTTCGTTGATATCGGGTCCTACCTGGATGTAAAGGTTGACTCTCTAGGCGCCCACGCTAGTCAGATGAGGTCAACCCGGAAAGAGCGACTCGAGCGGGTCAGAAACAACTCTGGCCGCCACAAAGAGAATACCGGCCTGGACTACGCTGAGGGCTTCCGGCGCATCACGTTCAACCTGGGCTCACTGGAGTGGCAACTGCTCCACACCTAGCCTTGGGGCACAGACCGTAGTCCTATTTAGTCGCCGCTACTACCCCGTGGTCTGCCATAGCACTTCGTAGGTCTGTTCCTCATCTTCGAAGCCTTTAAGAGTTCGGCGGCCAAAATCCAAGTACTGATGTTCGGTATTGGACGGGCCTTCAGCTACTTGCCGCAACAGGTCGGACACCAAAACTTGGCCACCCTTGGACTCATCCATTATCCTGGCGGCCATAGCCACGGCAGAGCCGAAGTAGTCTTCTTCCTCTTTAATCACTTCGCCGGCGGAGCGTTTCCACGAGACAAATATTCTTGGCCCACGGTATTGATCGAAGTAAGGGACATTTTCACGATATCAGGCTCCGATAGTGGAGGGGACACCGTGATCGGTCCGCAGTTGATGGTCTTCGACGATGCTGGGGAAATTGACTCCTGGACTCTGCCTTAGCCATGGTCGCGGTCCTCAAATACCAAGCCTCTCTTATCGCGCCGTCCCCATCTCTCCCCTGGTGAAAGACATCCCCTGCGACCGCATCATTGACGTGGTGTTGCTGCGTGCGATGGCGCGCAGAAAGTTGGATACGATGCCTGTGTTCTTCCGGACATCTTTTCTGGGCGCTGGCAGCGAAAGCTCCGACGCTTCGTCAATCAACCCCCACCGAGGCGGCAGGCTGCTGCGGGTGACCACGCCCTTGGGGGCGATCAGATAATGGAAATCGGCGATGCCCATGAACCTGGAGTCGTGGAACTTGGTGCTAAGTGTGGCGACACGGTTGCGGTAGGCCTCTTCTTTGCCGGAAACCCGCTGGTAGTCGGACAGAGCCTGCTTGAAGGCGGGAACATCACGCCAGAAATCAGGACTGGTTTCCTTAGCAAAGCCCAAGGCCTGGCGCAGAGTCTCCTTGGCCAGGTCAGTGCGCCCCATGACGTTGCGCTCCCGGTCTTGTAATTCCGTTAAGTCGCCGCCGGTGTGGTCGTCCCTGGAGAAGTCAGACCGGCTGGATTTGACCTCAATGATGTAAAACGTGTTCTGGGGGCCTACAGCCGCCAGGTCCACGATACGCCCGCCCGGTCCTTCCAGCTTTACCTCTAGCCCAATGACCCGGCAGCCAGCCTCGCGGTAAAGCCATTCCCAAGCCGCCATCTTCAGATCATAGGTCAGTCCGGTTTCATTTCCCCGCTTGAAGGGACCGGATTCCGTTGCCAGTTCCACCACCCAATCATCCCCTCAGCAACAATTTCCAAACGCGGTTAGGGCTTCTCAATGATGGAACCGCCGGCATCGATTTTCAACGAGCGGCTGTCGGTGCCATTTGTCAGATGAAGCGGCATGCCTACCGGCTTCTATTCGTAGGTGATGATCTCAAGGAGATGCCCGTCGTGGTCGTTGAAATAGACCGATAGAGTTTCGCCTTTGTCGTTAGTGCTGGCGCCTGGGTCGCGTATGTTGGCCGCTTCTTTGGGCTCGTCTCCAAAGGGAATTCCCGAATCCTTAATCGCATGGAAAAATCTATCAAAATAGGCGCGGTCCAACGCGAGGGCGTAATGATGGCTTAAACCGGGAATCTCGTCCGAACGCCACAGGTCTAAAGTGGACGAATCGTTCAGGCGGATCGCGGCGAAGACGTCGCTCATTCCGGTCCTGCCGTCGTATTTGAATCCGAGATCGTTGGTGTAGAAATCACCTGACTCGTCTTGGTCTCTTACCGGGGCGATCGTGTGGTCTAAAACTGCTGTCATAGCGCTTCTATTCCATCAAAAAACCGTTTTCCGGATACCGTCGCCGTTCCTAAAGCGTCTGAAATTCGTCCCGAAACTGCGCCGCTCTGAGAATGCCGGATATTAACGGCGCTACTACCCAGTGTCAAATATCTTCTCCTGTTGCTTCATCCCTATGGGCCCGCAGACTCGTTCGCGAATCGAGTTCTCGAATGATGTCCGTGGTAACATGTGCGTCTGCTGCTCGCCATGCAGTTCGGCAACCGCGCATCCAAGGTGCTATCGATGAAATTCGGGTATTTCAACCAACTCCAGATGCCCAAGCCCTGGCGTGAAAATGGGGAGGTCTTGCTGTACAAAGAGGCCATGGAACAGGCGGTGCACGCCGAATCCGTGGGCTTCGATTGCTACTGGCAGACCGAGCATCATTTCTATCCGGAGATCGGCCATAGCTCGTCGCCCGAGTTGTTTCTGGCGGCGCTGGCCCAGCGGACTACAACCATACGGCTAGGGCTGGCGGTGGTAGTACTCCCCTGCAATCACCCGTACCGGGTGGTCGAATATGTGTCCACCCTGGACCATCTCTCGGACGGAAGAGTGGAGTTCGGCACAGGAAGGGGCGCATCACCCTACCACATAGAGGCTTTCGGGGTTACTTCGGACGAGTCCAAGGAGATATGGGACGAATCACTGGACGTGATCTGTTCCATGTTCTTGAACGACCCTTTCCCCGGCTGGCAGGGCAAGTGGTACCCAGACCTGTTGGAGCGCCACTTAGTTCCCAAACCGGTCCAAAAGCCCCACCCACCGTTGTGGGTTGCCGGTAGTCAGCCGGCCACCTATGCCGAGGCGGCTCGGAAGGGTCTGGGAATTCTAGGATTCAACGGCACCGAGCCCGATGAGATTGAGCCATCGATCCGCGCCTACCGTGAGGTCCAGGCCGAATGCACGCCCGTGGGCGGTTACGCCAACCATCAAGTGGCAACTTTCATCATCGGCAACATCAATGCGGATTATACCGTCGGACGCGACCTGGCCTGCGCGGCGGCCCGGTGGTATGCCGGCGACAACGACTCTGAGTTGCAACGGGTCCGCTTTGGCGCCCACACAGGCGAGTACTACGAAAGCCAGCAGGCTACCGGGCAGAGGTCCGGCGTCCGCCCAGCCATCCTCAATAGGTCGAACGAAGACCTGATTCGGGACGGTCTGGTTATCGGCGGTGACGTCGATTCGGTCTGCCGTGGGGTGGAGCGATGGGCGAAGCTGGGAGTCGACCAACTCTTAATCATGATTCAGGCCGGAGACACCACCCATGACGAGGTCATGCGGGCATTGGACCTCTTTGGCTCTAAAGTCCTGCCTAAATTCCAGTAGCGCACTCACGACCGGGCTCGAAGCTAAGCATGGGCGAACTTTGGCCGGTGACGCCGGCCACTGAACTACCGTCCAGTTGTCCTTCGGCGTGGGTGATCATGTCGTTCAACTTTCCCATCCACGCTCCGAAGAACGCCCCTGCTTCAGGGAGTTCCATTACCCGGTTCAATTCCGCATCCATGTCGCCTAGGTCCTCTAAGGCCCATTCCACGACCACGCGGTCCGACCTTCCGCTGTAATAATCCGTGTAGATGCGGGTCTCCCAACCGATGCCGTAACCCTTCATCTGTGCTTCGGCTTCCTGAAAATGCTGTACCAGCGGCGCTGCCTGGCCGACCTTTGCGTAGAAAGTCCTGCGATCCACTGCGGCCATGGTTCCCCCGAATTCTCGGTTATCACGTCGTATCCAAACTCCAATTGGCAGACCTGGATTGCCTTAGAATGCTCACTAGGCTTTTTAATATTGAGGACGTACCAGGGCCTTGCGCTCCCTGCCTGCATTCTCAGTCTCAAGATCGAGCTTCAGACCGAACCCATCGGCCAATCTTGTCAGGTAATTAAATAAACCCACGATGTGACCAACTTCTAGGCAAGCAGAATCGTCAAATCCGGTGTCCCGCAGTGGTTGCCAGTCGCTCTCAGTCATCTCTGTGGGAGTGGAGCTTAGCTTCTCCGCGATGGTGCACAACGCCTGGTCCCTTTGGGATAGGTTCTGTAAATCACGCCATCGTTTTTCTTTGATCGCTTCAACGAGTTCAGGGTTTCCGTCTTCGGCACGCAGAAACTCTGCGTGAGATTCGGTTCAATAATGGCAATCTTGGGCGACAGCCGCCACTGCCGCGACCATCTCCCGTTCCTGCCGGGTTAGGTGGCCCGGCTCGAACATCACAGTGCGAAATAAATTGCTGAACGCCGGGCCGATGTCCTTATGGGCCGACAACAGCCGTCCCATGGCAGGTATAAACCCGTAATCATAGCCGCTAGCGCGGGCTCCCGGAGGCATCTGTGCACGCCGTTCCGCCTCGGTTGGGATCTTGACCCAGGCTTCCGGCTGTTTAGATTCTTGTTCCATTGCTGTGCCTCCTGATCAAAGGTGGATTAATGCTAATTACAACGCCCCAGCCGCCCGTGCGTGGCTCTCTAGCAGGCCTGTGACTCTTGCCGGGTCGGTCCTGCCCCAACCACATTCCGTCGCAACGCCAAAGGATGCCAGAAACTGGCTGGCGGTAGCCATCCTAGCCGCGTCGCCTTCAGCATCATCGAAGTGGACGAGCCCCAACATCACCTCGGTTTCGGCTGAGACGTTCAAGGAGAGCAGAGGCTCAAAATAGCCAGCGTCCGTGCGGTCTTTGGGCACAGGCAGATGCAGGAAGTCCAAGCGGCGAGTCAACTGAGAAGTGAGCCCGTTGGCTATCTCCACCAGGATCCCCATGTCCTTGGGCATGATGAGGTGCTCGTCGGCGGGGCTGCCGTAGCACAGGTGGTAGCCCAACTCGACATCTTCCGGAACCAAGCCGCCAGCTCGTGTCAGTTCGTCATAAATCTGCTGCTTGTAGTCAGACGGACGGTCAGCAAAAGGCTTGTAGTCTTCGAAAACCAATACCTCTTGGCAGACATCCCACTGAATGGCCAGCCGGTCGTGGGGTATGGCGTCCATTATTCCCGAGATCGCGTCGGCCAGAGCCCGTTCGTAGGCCGGCAAATAGGCGACGCGGGCGTTAGGGCTGATGTACATGTAAGTCGTGGCCATCGGGGTGGGTATACTGACCTGAAAGCGGACATTTTCTCCGATCACCCCCTCATCTTGGAGCCTAGCGAAGACTTGATACGACTCCACTGCGGCATCCCGGTATCCGGTGTGGAAAGAAGTTTTCGACGGGTCGGCCCCATCCTTGAACTTCATCCACTGGGTCTCCCGAACTATTTTGCCGTCCCACTGGACAACCTGGAAGGGCTCAATGTCCGTGTCCACTTCCATGTCCGGATGGCTCCCTAGCATGGCCCGCTGAAACCATATCCAGCGGCTTCGGTCGCCCGTCTCACCGTCGGGTATACGCCGGGCTGAAGAGCCGAGAGCCCGGGAGACCGTGCGAAAGACAGTCTCCGCATCGGGTAACGGAACGCTACCCACCAGGTGGGCCGTGCGGTTAGTGGCCATGGTGAAACTCCTCTTAAAGACTCCGCCTAGCTGAGGTCCTGAAGGCGGCGGACCATCTTGCGCATCTGGGCCTCTTCGGGTTGGTCTTGGCAGACAAGGGTGAAACTCACCTCGTCTAGCAGGCCGCCGTATCGTTCAACGAACTTGTCGGCGATCTCGTCGTACTCTCCGGACACGCTGAAGGCGTCCAGCATCTCGTCGCTGACCAACTCTCCCATCTGGGCCCATTCACCCTTAAGTGACATCTCGTGGAGTTGCTGGCCGGTCTCGAGGAACCCGTGGGCCTCCAATACCGGGAAATAGCTTCGGGTCGAAGCATAGAACGCGATGCGCTTGCGCACGTCGGCTTGCATCGCCCGGATGCTGGAGCGGTCCGGCCCAGTGATGATGAATCCACCGCCAGTTAACTTCAACACACTGCTGTCCCGGCCGGCTTTCAGCGCTCCTTTTTCCAAGCCGGGACGCACAATCTGTCTCACGTATTCCGGTGAGGTGAGACTATGCAGCATCAACCCGTCTGACACCTCTCCAGCCACCTGGCAGTTGTAGGCGTTCACGGCGGCCGTAAAGACCTCGGGCGCGGGGTACTCACTTGGGCCGGGGTCGAAGAAAGGGGTCATCAACGAAAAGTTGTAGCTCTCGCCGTGGTATTCCAGTTTCTCGCCGGTCTGCCAACTGTGCCAGATCGCTTTTAGTGACTGGACGTACTCCCTCAGCCTCGGGCCGGGCGCCTCCCACTCAGTGGAGAAGCGGCGCATGATGTGCCCCTTGACCTGTGTGCCCAGTCCCAGCCTGAACCGTCCTTTGGACAGCTCCTGCAGGTCTCTGGCCAGGTAGGCGGTGATCATGGGCGACCGTGGGAATGCAATGGCCACCCGAGTCTCAAGGATAGTCTTGTTGGTTGAGGTCGCAGCCAGGGCCAAGGGCAAGAACGAGTCATGGGCGGTCTCGTTGCTGGACATGGCGTCGTAGCCCATATTCTCGGCCCAAGCGGCCTCAGCGGCCACGGAAGCCAGTTTGTTGGTAGCAAGCCGGTAGGTGACTTTCATGGTTATCCCTTGCTGGCTCCCTCGGAGTTCAAGAAGACCTGGTCCGACTTGGCCGCCATAACAAAGTCGTTGCGGTGAAGGCTCCTAATCTTGTGGGTCCACCAGGTGACCTGGACGCGGCCCCATTCGGTAATCAGACGTGGGTGATGCCCCTGGTCCTCGGATAGTTCTCCCAATTGGCTGGTGAAATCCATGGCCGATTGAAAATCCTTGAACTTGAAGACCCGGTCCAGTTTGGGGATGCCGTTCTCATGGGTCAGTTCCCATTCCGGGACTTCAGGTTTCAGTTCAACCACCTCTTCATCGGTAACGCTGGGCGAGTCCCGGCGGCAGGCCTTGCATTTTTCGTTGTTCAATCCGGTCATTTCGACACCTCAAGGAAAGTGTATTGTTAGCGATTCTCTTCGTGCGGCAGATTTTAGCATATGTGGAATTTGAGATAAGAAAGATTCGAACCGTTGTCGGCACCGGCGAGAAAGGCTATGCCGGTGACGGAGGTCCAGCCATCGAGTGTTTGATCGGTCAGGCGTACGGCTGCGCATTCGATATCAACGGCAACCTGTACATCTGCGACGGGCGCAACCACACCGTCAGGCGCATCGACAAAGTCACCCAGGTCATCACCACGGTGGCGGGAACGGGCGGGGCCGGATATTCGGGCGATGGCGGCCCAGCTACCCAGGCGACAGTGAACAACCTGTATTCGCTCACCGTCGACACCAATGGCGATATCTATATCGTTGACCGGTACAATGCAGCGATCCGCAAAGTCGACTCCGCCACCGGCATCAGCACCGCGGCCGGCGCCGGGGAGCCTGGCTACAGCAGAGACGGCAGTCCCGGCACACTAACCCAGATGCGCGAGCCCAACGATTGCTTTCTGGACGACAACGGAGGTCTCCTTATCGCCGATATCCCAGACCCGCGGATACGCCGATTGGACCTCGATACCGGAATAATGACCACGTTTGCCGGGGACGGTGAGTAGTCAACGGCAAGCCGGGCTACCGAAGCGTCTCTCATGGGCCCCCGGGCGGTTTGTGTGGACAGCAAAGGCAACACCTACATCGCCGAGAGAGAGCAACGGGATCCGAAAGGTCGATGCCAACGGCGTGATGTCCACTTTTGCCGACACCGACGAACCTGGCTATGGCGGAGACGGCGGACCGGCACTGGCCGCCGCCTGGGGCGCTCCCAAAGCTATGCGCTGCGACAATCGAGACGACCTGATGGTGGACACTGAGAACAACGCAGTCCGGCGTATCGACGTTAAAACCGGCACTGTCACTATCATCGCCAGCGGGCATCAGGGAGGCGACGGCGGCCTGGAGCGACCGCACGGCTGTGTCATCGACCACCAGGGCAATCTATACATCGCTGACGGCATCAATCACCGAGTGAGGGTTGTAGGCATGCGGTGACCGGCCAAGGCCTTCAATAGTCTTGGATCTGGTGATTTTGGCACAGGCCGGTGTTTGTTGTTCCTTGAGCGCCGCCCCGGGTGGGTTTATAGTTTGTAGACCATGGCTGATTTCAGCAGATACACCGTTTCCATCGATTACGACCGGCGCCTGTACAAGCAGGACATCGCCGGGTCGATTGCCCATGCCAAGATGCTGGCCAAGCAGGGCATCATCTCCCAAGAGGACGCCGCCCAGATCACCCAGGGTCTTCAGACCATAGAAACGGAGATCAGGGACGATAAATTTCCCTGGGACCCGGCCCTGGAAGACCTGCACATGAACATCGAAAGCCGCCTGCACACCCTGATCGGAGCCACGGCCGGAAGGCTGCATACGGCCCGATCCCGGAACGATCAGGTGGCGGTTGACCTACGGCTCTACACCAAAACAACTATCGTTGAATTAGTTAAAGGATTGCGGGGCGTGCAAAGGGCGTTGATTGACCTTGCCGGCCGCCACCAAGATGTGGTTATGCCTGGCTATACCCACTTGCAACGTGCCCAGCCGGTGCTTTTCGCCCACCATATGCTGGCCTACTTCGAGATGTTCCAGCGGGACATCGGCCGGTTCCAAGACTGCCACCAACGCACCGACGTCATGCCCCTAGGCAGCGGCGCCCTAGCCGGGGTGGCCTACCAGACCGACCGGGAGTTCCTGGCCGTCGAACTCGGCTTCAGCAAGATCAGCGCCAACAGCATGGACGCCGTGTCAGACCGCGATTTTGTGGTCGAATTCCTGGCCGCGGCCTCGGTCTGCATGATGCATTTCTCCCGGATGTCTGAGGAACTGGTCCTTTGGTCCAGCGGCGAGTTCGGGTTCATCCGGCTATCGGACGATTTCACCACCGGCAGCAGCATCATGCCCCAGAAACGGAACCCCGACTTCGCAGAACTAGCCCGTGGCAAAACGGGCCGGGTCTACGGCGACCTGATCGGGCTGCTAACCACTCTGAAAGGCCTGCCCTTGACCTACAACCGGGACTTGCAGGAGGACAAGGAGGGCTTCTTCGACGCCGCCGACACTCTCACAACGACATTGGACGTCTTCCAAGGCATGCTCCCCGGTATGAAGCTGAACGAGGAGCGGGTCTCCAGCCTAGCCGGCGAGAGCCAGATGCTGGCCACCGATCTGGCCGACTACCTGGTCGAGAAGGGTATACCCTTCCGCGAGGCCCACGGCATCATGCGGGAATTGTCCCACCACTGCGACAACTGGGGAATCGGCCTTCAGGACCTGCCATTAGTGGAATATCAGAAGTTCTCAGGCCTTTTCCAAGATGACGTTTACGACATCACTGCCGAGTCGTCCGCCGCCGCCCGGGACAATCCTGGCGGCACCGCTCCGGTCCGGGTGGCTGCTGCCTTGTCTGATGCGAAGAAGATACTGGAGGCTGCCGCAGATGGTTTCTGAGGCCAGGGTGCTCATTGCTCCGTCGGTGTTGTCGGCGGACTTCTCCGACCTGGGCCGCCAGGTGCGGGCGGTCACCGACGCCGGGGCCGACCTGATCCACGTGGACGTGATGGACGGGGTGTTTGTGCCCGCCATCTCCTTTGGAGAGGTGGTCGTTGACGCCATCCGGGCCAACACTGATGTACCGCTGAACATCCACCTGATGATTCAGGAGCCGGAGAACCTGCTGTCCACCTTCGCTAAGGTTGAATCCGACCAGATATTGGTCCATGCCGAGGCTTGCGGGCACTTGCACCGGACCGTCTTACGCATCAAGGACAAGGGCCATCAGGTGGGCGTGGCCATCAACCCCGGGACATCCGTGAGCGCCGTTGAGGATGTGCTGTCACTGCTGGACATAGTGATGGTGATGTCGGTGAATCCCGGCGCGTCCGGCCAGTCGTTCATCCCAAAGAGCCTGGACAAGATACGGCGGCTCAAAGGAATGATTGACGAAGGGAAATTCGGAGCTCAGATTGAGGTGGACGGCGGCATCAAGGCCGACTTCACCGCCCAAGACTCAGTGAAGGCCGGCGCGTCCATCCTGGTCGCCGGCTCAGCCATCTTCAACGACAAAGAAAGTATCCAAGAGGCGATGAAGGGTATGCGGGGATGTATTTTGGGCTGAGGCTCTAAGCTGACAGACGTCAGCGGTCACGTTTTTCTTAAAAATAAAAAGCCCCGCCCTGATTCATCGGGGCGGGGCTTTTTTACGTTTCGGGGCCTTTCTGCGCTAAAGAGCCGCGAAAGCCTTTTGGACCTTCTTGGACTTGTGGAGGGAGCGGAGACAGCGGGTGCAAATCTTGACCTTGACCGATTTGCCTTCGCGCACCAGCGTCTGTTTGTGGACGTTTGCGAAAAACTTGGTCTTGGTATGCCGGTTGGAGTGGCTGACGTTGTTACCCGTCATACCGGACTTGAAACAAATCTCACAGCGCATCGTTATTATCTCGTTTGTTGCTGTCCAAGCTCAATGCCGGACAGCATGGTATCTCGTTTTTAATCGATTGGATGAACCTAAATTTAACACATTACCCACGCCCAAACAACCTCTGCCGTAGACAAGCTTCGATTTCCCACTTCCGGATTTAAGTGTATTATCACTCTGAATTTTAAGTCTGAATTTAGCCACAGCTTAGGAGGAGTCCATGAGAGTCATCAGAATCGCCGAGGTTGATATCGTTCCCATCGAGACCGCCACGCCCATTCCCGGCTGGACCGGCGGCGACGTCAAGCGCACCCGCCAGCCCTTGCTGCCCGAGGGCGCCAGCAAGACGTTCAATAGCAGCATAGTCAACTTTGAAAAGGGCTGCGGTACCGGCTGGCACACCCACAAGAGCGACCAGATGCTGGTTGTCACAGCGGGAATCGGCATCGTAGCCGACGAGAACCACCAGCAGGAGATCACCGTCGGAGACGTGGTTCACGTCCTGCAAGGCGAGAATCACTGGCACGGCGCCACCGCCGACTCCTACATGTCCCACATCACCATCACTGCCGCTGAGTAGTTTTCTCTTTGACGGGGTCTCTTACTTCTGCAAATCAGGGTTGCTTTTCCACTCAGGTTGGGGCGTCTCCCGGCCTATCTGGGGCACATACTCCGATGTCTCAACCATCCGGTACTTGTGGATGTAGCGCGGGCAGTTCCGGTACGACTCGGTAATCCGGACGCGCACGATGAACTGAGCCTCATGGTACTCACCCAATAGCGGATCATTGTCGTCGATTGACGCCACGCCCTGGAGCCGGAGCCGTTGCTGGCCCTCGAAGTCGACGAACAGAATGCCAAGGTTAGGGTTCTGCAGCAGATTGCCCATGGACTGGTATTTCCCGTTGCCGTCGTAGTTGGGGAAGGCGATAGTCCCTTCGTCCAGCACCCGGATGAAGCCCGGGTCCCCGCCCTTATATGAACAGGTGGGCAGGCCTCGGTCGTCGCAGGTCGCCAGAAAGAACATGTTGGCCGCCTCAATCATTTCGCGCTCGTTCGCCCCTAGGGTCTCGGACGCACGTTTCGCCATCTTGTCGGCCAAGTTCCGGGTCCCAAATTTTTCCTGTAACTGCCGGTTGCCCGAATGGTAGTCGTGAACCTTCATGTTAATTCTCCCGGTTGAGTCGAGCGGCGGCGGTATATCTCTACGGTGGCGTTTTCGATCACCGACCCGCGGATGGGTGGGTGGGGTTTTTTCACACGGACCGAAACCGAGTCCACCGGAAATTCGGCGAGCAGCCGGTCGGCGATGGACTGGGCGGCTGCTTCCAGCAGGTTACGGGGTTCGCCCTCCATCACATCTCTAACGGCACGATAGATGTGGGCGTAGCTGATGGTGTCCTCCAAGCGGTCCGAGGCCCCCGCCGGGCCAAGGTCCATCTCCACGGCCAGGTCAACTAGGTACTCTTGACCCAGTACCCGTTCTTCAGGGTTTACGCCATGAAAGCCGTAGAACCGCATGCCTTCCAACACGATCCGGTCACTCTTTGGTATACATTCTTTCACGATAGTTTACCGCCCTCGGGCCTCGATGGCGTCCGCGAAGGCGAGCAGGTTCTGTGCCCGTTTCATCACCGGCACGTCAACCATTCGGCCGTCTATGGCCAGAGACCCACGTCCGGCGGCTTCCGCCTCGTCCCAAGCTTCCATGATCTTTAGGGCGTAGGCGACCTCTTCGGGCGAGGGGCTGAAAACTTCGTTGATTATGTCAAGCTGGGCGGGGTGGATGGCGTGCTTGCCGGTGTAGCCCATCTGCCGTGCCCGGTGGGCGTCGGCCCGCAGCGCGTCAGGGTCCTGGAACAAGACGAATGGCGAGTCAAGTGACGCCACATTGGCTGCCCTGGCCGCCACGGGCACCAAAGACCGGGGGACCTGTATCTCTTCGCCGGTATCAGACCGCTCGATACCCATGTCGTTGGTGAAATCTTCTGCGCCGAAAGCCAAGGCGATCACCCGCTGCGATGCAATCGCGATGTCACGAGCGTCGACCAACGCGCTAGCGGTTTCGACCCAAGCTGATATTTTGATCGAACCCTGTTCCACGCCCGCCGCCGGTTCGATTGCGCTCAGCATCCGGTCAACGTCGCGGATGTTCCAGGTGGACTCCACCTTGCCCACGCTTATGCCGTACAAGTCGGGCGAGACAACAACCTCTAGCTCGGATCGGGTCAACCCGGTATCCAAGGAATTCACCCGGATCATGACCCGTTGACCCTCGCGCCGGAGGGTGGGCACCCAGTCCTTGGCCAGGTCCCTGGCGACGGTCTTCTCACCCGGTGGAACGGAGTCCTCTAAGTCCACCATGACCACATCGGCTTTGAACGACTTGGCCCGCTCCAGCATATTTTCCCGATTGCCAGGCACAAAGATAACGCTGCGAATTAATTCCATGTTCGATTGATGGTCCTGTTCGCTGCGGGATCACCCGCAGCATAATGATTTCGGCTTCAGTCGTGCTAGGTAAGCGCGGCCCTGCCGCCCTACTCCATGTCTCCCCAGGTTGGTCCCCACTTGGCGTCTACTTTTAGGGTTACGTCTAGCTCCATGGCTGCGGGCATCTCGTCGAAGACCAGGTCTTTTAGGGCGTCCATCTCTTCTTTGGGCATCTCGAAGACTAGTTCGTCATGCACCTGCAACAGCATCTTGGTGCGTAGGCCTTCGGCGTCCAACCGGTTCTGGACCCGAATCATGGCCAGCTTCATGATGTCGGCGGCCGTGCCCTGGATGGGCATGTTGATGGCCATGCGTTCGGCTCCGCCCCGGACGTTGAAGTTGGGGTGATTAATGTCTGGCAGGTGTCGGCGGCGGCCCAGTAGGGTCTCTACGTAACGAGTCTCTCTAGCTTGAATTTTCACCGTTTCCAAATAATCGTTTATGCGTGGGTATTTGGTGAAGTAGGCCTCGATGAACGATGCCCCCTCATCTCTGCTGAAGCCTGTTTGCATTGATATGCCGTGGGCGGACAGGCCGTAGATCACACCAAAATTCAGCACCTTGGCTATGCGGCGTTGTTCCGCGTCCACATCGTTCAACGGAACATCGAACATCAACGAAGCCGTAGACGAGTGGATGTCTTCGCCCCGCTGGAAGGCCTCCAACAAGCCCGGGTCCTGGGATAGGTGAGCCAGCACCCGCAACTCGATTTGGGAGTAGTCAGCGGAGAACAGCAGCCAATCCGGCGAGTCAGCCACGAACGCCTTCCTAACCTGGCGTCCCATCTCGGTGCGGATGGGTATGTTCTGCAGATTGGGATCACTGCTAGACATGCGCCCCGTGGCTGAGCCGGTCTGGCTGTAGCTGGTATGCACTCGGCCTGTCGTTGGGTTTACCATGTCTGGAAGGGCATCCAAATAAGTCGACTTCAGCTTGGACACCTGGCGGTATTCTAGGATCTGATCCACCACCGGATGCAGGCCCTTCAATCCTTCCAGGGAGTTGGCATCGGTGGAGTACCCGGTCCTAGTGCGTTTGGTCTTAGGCAGGCCGATCTCATTGAAAAGAACGTCGCTCAGCTGTTGCGGCGAGTTGATATTCACTGTGTGGCCGATAGACTTGTAGAGTTCTTCTTCCGTCTGGAACATCTGCTCCCGGAGGTCCTCCGACATCTCGCGCAGGGCGGCAGCGTCTAGCTTGATGCCGTGGCGCTGCATGATGACCAGCACCGGGACTAGGGGCATCTCCATGTCGGTCATCAGCGAGCTCAAGCCCTCCCGGACAACAGGTTCCTCGAAGGCCAGGCGGAGACGTCCGGTCATATCGGCGTCGGCAGCGGCGTAGGGCGCGGCCTGGGTGATGTCCACCTTGTCAAAGGTGAGCTGCTTGCGGCCGGTGCCAATCAGTTTAGCGATCGGCGTCATCTCCTGGCCTAAGATGTCCTGCGCCAGGCCTTTCAGGCCCAATTGGACATGGCTGAGGAGATGGGCGGCAACCATGGTGTCGAAATCGACCCCTTGGCAGATTATGCCGTGGCTGGCCAGTATCGTCATATCGTAATTGGCGTTATGGGCGCACTTGCTGATATCCGGCGACTCGAACAACGGGCGCACCGCCGCCAGCACCTCTTCCATGGGCAACTGTTCGCCCTCTTGATGGGCCACCGGCACGTACCAAGCAACCGACGGTTCGGTGGAGAAGCTGATGCCGACCAAGCCGGCCTGCACCGCATCGAGACCCGTGGTCTCAGTATCGAAGGAGAAGCTTCCGGCCTCATGCAATACCGCCAGCATCTGGTCCAACTGTTCCTTTGTCTGCACCACCGTGTAATTGGCGCCCTCACCTGGGGCCTGGGCAGGGGAAGATACATCTGCGGATGAGCCCTGAGACCCGCCAGTTTCCGGGATGCGGGGAATGACGGTGAAGAATTCAAGCTCGGTCATCAAGTCGACCACCGCGGTCCGGTCGAAATCGCCAAACTTAGCCTTTTCTAGGTCCAGCTCCACTGGGCTCTCTCGGTCGATGGTCATCAGTTCCCGGTTCGAGAATGCCCGGTCCTTGAACTCCTCCAGAGACTGTTTAACGCTGGGGCGGGTTACCTCTTCAAGATGCTCGTAGATACCTTCGAGATTCTGGTAGTCGTTGAGCAGGGCGATGGCCGTTTTCTCTCCAACTTTGGGAACACCGGGGATATTGTCCGAGGTGTCGCCAAGCAGGGCCTTGAAATCGGTCTGCTGTGAGGCAGTAAGGCCCGAATAACGCTCGGAAAGCGCTGCCTCGTCATAAACTTTTCGGTCTTGAATGCTGGAGGCCAGGTCAACTCTGACCTTAGGTGAGATCAACTGGAATGTATCCCGGTCGCCGGTTAGGATGACCGAATCGAGGCCCATCTTTTCGGCCTGTACAGACAGGGTTCCAATGACGTCGTCTGCTTCCCAACCCTCCAGTTCGAACACAGCAACGCCGAAGGCCTCCATCAGCTGCTTCACGCGGCCGAATTGGGGCCGAAGTTCTTCGGGCGTCGATTCCCGCTGGGCCTTGTATTCGGGGAATTGCTTGTGACGGAAGGTGGGCGCTGACATATCGAATGCGATGGCGCAATAAGCGGGGTTCCATTCGTTGAGCGCCCGTAGGAACACGTTGGCGAACCCATAGACCCCGGTCACGTCCTCGCCGGTGGCATTCACTGTCAGATGCCGCTGGGTGGAAATCGCCCTGAAAGAACGATGGACCATGGCGTGACCGTCCATGATCATCAGCAGGGGCTCACGTTCTATCGACGCTGGCGCGGCAGGCGTCACCGGCGCAACCGGAGCGGCAGCAACTTCTACCTGATCGTCTCCAAACATGGGAAGGGTATGGGCTTGTTCATCCGCCATAACGGCACCTCGGATCAGTTCCGGCTAGCTTGGAAAACGGGCGGCTCAGGTGGCTGCATTATACATTAACGTCTCCGTCCCCCTGGCGGTGTCAGTGGCATCATGTTCTTGGACCACCTCACTACCTCAGACCGCCCCATGTTAAAATACAGGCTGAATCATGAAGCGACCAATAAAGGCCGCTCTGGGACTGGAACGACTAAAGCTGTGCCTCTTTACGAATACCGCTGCAATGACTGCCAACAAGTGACCTCTGTTTTGGTCCGGACCCCGTCCGCCAACAAGCAGCCGACCTGCGAACATTGCCAAAGCGCGAAGATGGAGAAGCTGATCTCGAAATTCTCCTTCAAGGCGTCTTGGGGCGACAGTCTCAACTGGGCGCCCAGCCGAGAGACGACCAGCGATGTGGATGACAGCAGCGGGGCCAGTATCGACAAATACATGGGCCGAATCAAGAAGGAAATGGGCGGCCAAACTACCTCAGATTTCAACCGCGAACGCCGGGACATGAAAAACTCGTAACGATTGAAAGCTGTCACCTATCGGTGGTCAGCTTTCAGGTTTTCGGAGATGGCTCTCGATGCCTATATATGAATACCGCTGCCAGGCCTGCGCGAAGGTCTCATCGTTCTTCCTGAGGTCTATCAACAGTGAATTAGAGCCGGTCTGCTCCCACTGTCAGAGCAAAAACATGGAGCGGCGTATGTCTCCGTTCGCCATGGGCAAGACCGTAGGCTCGGTCCACGAGAAATTCGCCCCGGGCAGCGAACACCGTTCTCCCGATTACTACGGCGACCCCAGAAACATCGGTCGCGGCGTGGAAGACACATTCACCAAATTCGGCATGGAGATGCCACAGACCGTGCGAGACAACATAGACGCCGCCCGCTCCGGAGAAACACCCAAGGGTTTGGAGATATGACCAGCGCCGGTGCCAACCCCAGTCAAAGCCATTACCAGGTCATCTTCCACTGCATCGAATCTGCGTCCCGGTTCGTCCCACCAGTACTATCGCCCGCACCGGCCCTGCAGGATCTGCGCGACTTGATTCCGTCTCTGCCCGCCGCCTCGGCCATGGCCGAGACTGACGACGGCCCGCCCACGTCGGCACAACAAACCCTGGAGCTGGTCGGGGTGGCTGCCGAGATGTTATCCCACCTGGATGAGTCATCTTCCGCCAACCCCCTTGGCTGGGAGACTGTGTCCGGAATCGGCCGCGTCCTAGACGAACTCACCGGTCAACTCGGTGCTACCGTGCGCCGGGAGAAAGCGGACTTGGTGCGAGGACTTTACGTGATAATCGACCCTCAGGTCACCGGTGGCCGCGACCCGCTAACCATCGCCCAGGCTGCCATCCAAGGCGGGGCGCGGATGCTGCAACTTAGGGACAAACTCCGGGACAAGGGCGAATCTCTGCCCCTAGCCCGTGAACTGCAAACACTTTGCCACCAGGCGGGCGCATCACTGATCCTAAACGACCACGCCGACGTTGCGGCCATCGTTGGCGCGGCGGGACTCCATGTGGGCCAGACCGACCTGCCCGTGGAACAAGCCAGGCAGGTGCTGGCGCCGCACCAAGTGTTGGGCCGGTCCAACCATGAGATCGAAGAACTGGTGGAATCCGAGCGGATGGGCGCTGATCACGTGGCCTTCGGCGCCATCTACCACACAGACACCAAGGGAGTGGGGCGCCCTCCTCAGGGCATCGACCGGCTACTGGTGGCCCGGGAAACAGCACAAACGCCATTGGTGGCAATCGGCGGCATCAACGCCGAGAACGCCGCGCCGGTCATCGAGGCCGGGGCCGACGCCATCTGCGTAACGGCCGCTGTAGGATCAGCGGCGGAGCCCGAGGCTGCCGCCGCCAAGCTGGTTAAAGTGATTGAAGAGGCAGGAGGGCGAGTCTGATGCCATCTCGTTATAGCGCTGACCTATCAGCCATCGGAACCTCCGTAATCAACGAGCTTACCGAGTTAAACCGAGACCGGGAGCTGGCATTGTCGGTTTCCCGAGAGGTTGTGCGGTTCTCCGCCAACGCCATCCGGGCCGTTCACCGCGGCGAATTCGAAGACGCCCGTGACCTGATTGGCAAGGGCGACGCCCGGCTGCGCGAGGCGGGCCATATCCAGGAAACCAGTCCCCAAATATTCAATGCCGGGTTCATGAACGACGCCCGAAAAGAGTTCACTGAAGCCAACGTAACGCTGGCGGTAATCTCGGGCGCCAAGATCCCGACCATCAGCGACCTCAAGGTGGACGCAGGGGCCTATATCAACGGTATGGCGGAGGTTATCGGCGAACTGCGCCGTTACATCCTAGACGCACTGCGGCGGGACGCCATCGACGGCTGCCAAGAGTTCATGGACATCATGGACGAGATGTACAGCGTGCTCGTGACGATTGACTTTCCAGAGGGCGTGACCAGCGGACTCCGGCGCAATACCGACGCCATGCGCGGCGTGTTGGAGCGCACCCGGGGGGACCTGACCATGGCCCTTCGCCAGCATTCGTTGGAGGCCCGCCTCGCTGAATGGGAGAACAACCGGAACGGCGCCTAAATTTAGTATCAGCGTGCGAAATTGACATTGACATAGCTCGGGGCCGAATCTACGATTCTCCAGACCCGTTCGGCCTGCCTTAAAAGCGAACCGTCCAGCGAATCATCTCAGGGAGCAGAAAAATGCTTTCAAATTCTAATCCCACAGCATCTCCAGAGGTCCTCGAGGAGTTTTACCGCGAGCTGGAAGGCTTCAGCCTGGCACCTCTGTGGCAGGTGCAGGAGACTGCTTTGGTCGATGAGCCGACCAGCAAGGCGTCGCCTTACATCTGGCGCTGGAAGGACCTGGAGCCCCGAGCGCTGCGCGCCGGTGAACTGATTGGGACCGCAGACGCCGAGCGCCGGGTGTTGATGCTGCTTAATCCCAGCATCAAAGACCGGATCGCAACCACCAACAGCCTGTTTTCAGGGCTGCAGGTCGTAATGCCAGGCGAGGCCGCCAGGGCCCACCGGCACACCCCTTCCGCGCTGCGCTTCATCATCAATAGCGACGGCGGTTACACCACCGTCAACGGGGACCGGATCCCGATGTCTCCCGGCGACCTGATTCTGACCCCCAACTGGACCTGGCACGACCACGGCAATGAATCGGGCGAACCAATCATCTGGTTGGACGGCCTGGATATACCTCTGGTGCACCTGCTGGAAGCTGTTTTCTTCGAGCCATATCCCGAGGATGTGCAGCCGGTGACCGAACCCATCGATTCCGCCACAGCCAAATATGGCGTGGGAACTCTGCGCCCCGTTTGGGAAGATGCGTCCAAAGAAAGCTATTCGCCGCTGATGCGCTACCCCTGGGAACAGACCTGGGCCGCGCTGCAGCGGTTGGCCCCAACCGTCGACGGAAGCCCCTTTGACGGCGTGATCATGGAGTACACCAATCCCAATACCGGTGGGCCGGTGATGCCCACCATCGCCTGCCATGTGCAGTTGCTCCGGCCCGGTGAGCGGACCAAGGCCCACCGTCACACCAACGGGACCATTTATCACGTTGTGCAGGGGGAAGGCCACTCAGTCGTCCACGGCCAGAAGATGGATTGGGAACCCAAAGACGTTTTCTGCGTGCCCGGCTGGACCTACCACGAGCACGTGAACGCGTCGGTCACAGAGCCCGCGGTCCTATTCAGCTTCACCGACACGCCGGTACTGAAGTCCTTGAGTCTGCTCCGTGAGCAGGCCCACCCAGAAGACCACCAGTAATCTAATCAATATCTAGTCCGCCCTTTATTAATCCGGAGACGATCAAATGCCCGAGATGAAAATCAGCTTTCTTGGCACGGGTTCCGGCACCTCGACCAACCGTGCCCATACCGCCATGGTCTATGACTGTGACGACGGCACTAGGCTGCTGATCGACACCAGTTCCGGGAATTCGGTGGCCCGCGGCGGCTCCGATTTGGGCATCCCGGTAGAGAGTTTCGACAAGGTCCTGCTCTCCCACCACCACCCTGACCATATGTCCGGATTGATGTTCGTTCAATTTGTTCGCGCTTTGGCACGACAGGACTCGCCGCCATTGGATGTCTACCTCACCGAGGAATCTTTAGATTGGGCAATCAAGATGTGCTCCTCCAACTACCTAAACGTCGCCGAGGTAGACCGGCAATGCGCCAAGAACTCGGATGGGCGTGAGGTCATGCGCTGGACCGTGGTGCAGCCGGGCCAGCAGGTCAAACTCGGGCCCGCAACCACAGCGTACTGCTTCCCGGCCGACCATATCTCCGGCGCTGTCGGCTGGCGGGTAGACACGGGGGGCATGGGCGTGGTTTTCTCTGGAGACACTCGCTTCAATCCGGAGTTGGTCAAAGCCTCCGAGGGCGTCCGCCTGCTAATTCACGAGGCGTTCCGGACCGACGAGGACAGTATTTACGCCGACAACCACGGGCACTCAACCGGCGGAGACGCGGGCCGGGCTGCCGCCCAAGCAGGCGTCACTGAACTGGTCCTGACCCACATAGACTCGGATTTCGACGCCAACCCCCAACCCCTCCTAGACGACGCCAAGAAACACTACAACGGCCCCACCTCTGCCGCCACCGACCTCCTACAGATAACTGTCGCCAGCTAGCAGCGGCGGCGGCACACCACCATTCTCAAACCTATTCTTCCGTCCGTAACCTACCTAATTTGGATATCGAATCGACGTAAACGGTAATATGAGCGTGAGTTTGTTTCGGCTAGAATTTCGCGACTTACGTGGGACAAACAACAAGAATTCTCTCGATATTACGTAATACTGAACATTAATACACACAATATGGGGTGAAACTTTATTCACTGATTTACGCAGAGGGATAAAATGACTACGCCACATGATGTGTTTGGGGAACGTTCCTTATCCGGACCGCCAACAAAGCGAGCTGCCTATTCTGATCGAACATCGCTGTTGATGGCAGAGATGTCCGAATTAGCCTACATCAAGTTCGAAGTCCCACCGCACACCGATGAAGCCCGCAAAGATGAACTCCGGTAGATTATCGAATCAAGGGAGCAGCCGACGACGGCCAAACTCAAAACAACTTGGCTAGCTATGTCACTACAGCGCCTCGTCCGCCCGCGAAAGGGCAAAACAAGACCTGAGAGCCAAATTAGCGAAAGGTCACTTCATCTTGGTGAACACCTATGTCGTGGGAGACACCCAAGCTTTCCTTGTGATCACCGACCCAGATACGATCGGTCCAGACGAAGACGGAATCGCCGGCTTAAGTTTCCGGGGTACCGAATCAACAGAGAACTGGAAACCAATCTAAACGCATTCAAAAATATCGAGAATGGAGTCCCGGTCCATAGCGGGTTCTTGGACATGACGTTAGGTTGCTGGCGAATCCAAATATGATTTTCCGGGCGTTTTGGTGATTCAAAGGAGTCCGGACAAAACCTCGCTCACCTATCGACGACCACTCCATCGACGCCTATTGCAAGAAACTAAAGGCCTATGCCCTAACAAGGCTCAATATTTAGCTAGAATTATCCGCGCCGAACGTAGTCCTCTCAAATTATGTGAGGTACGGTATTACCGTCAGCAGCTTACTGTTCCCTTAACTGGGGTTCGTGGGCCTAGTCGTCTTCGGTAATCACCGCCCTCCAGACGTCCATCCCAAACTCTAGATCTGACTATCGGTTGAGTCTTAGACACGTCTCCCTCCGTGCGCTAGAATACTCTGCATTGCGATTCAGGCAGTGTTCGAACCATGGCGTGATAAGGAATTGATCATGAACGTGACTGAAGCGGTGGCCCGCATCTTGAACCTAGAAGGGGTCGAGTGGATCTCTTGTTTTCCGTCCAACAACCTCATTGAAGCGGTGGCGGCGGAGGGCATCCGCACCATCATGTTCCGGCATGAACGAGGCGCTATCATGGCCGCCGACGGGTTTAGCCGGATGAACGGCCGCGAGAAGTTCGGCGTGGTTATCACCCAAGGTGGACCCGGTTCGGAAAATTCGATGGGCGGCATCGCCCAGGCGTTCGGTGACAATATCCCGATCCTGTACCTGCCCGGCGGGCCGGCGCTCAGTCAATACGCCGTCCGGCCAAATTTTTCACCCGTGCGTACATTTGAGACTGTCTCCAAATATGGTGAGGTCATCGTTCAAGCCGACCAAGTCGCCAATGTCATGCGCCGAGCGTTCCACAATCTGCGCAACGGCCGCCCCGGTCCGGTCATAGTTGAGATCCCTTCGGATGTGGGCGTCCAGGAGGTCTCCGAAGAAGGCCTCGATTATCGCTCGCCGAAACGTTCTCGCCAGTCGCCTACCGCCTCTGACATCAAAGAGGCTGTCACTCTGCTCCTCAATGCCAAAAAACCGGTGATTTGGTCGGGTATGGGCGTGCTGATGTCCAAGGCCACTGAAGAGCTCAGGGAATTGGCGGAACTGACCGAGATACCGGTTTACAGCACCATGCCTGGCAAGTCGTCCTTCGACGACCGGCACCCGCTCGCCTTGGGCGCGGGGAGCAGCGCCACGTCACTACCGGCACGCACCTGGCTTCAGGAGTCGGACGTGCTGTTCGCGGTTGGCTCCAGCATGACCAGGACGAGCTATGGCCAGCCGATACCCTACGGTAAGGTCATCATTCATAACACGGAGAGCATAGAAGACCTGAACAAAGATTTTTCGGTGGACGTTGGCCTCCCCGGCGACGCGAAGCTGACCCTCCAAGCAATGGTTGAAGAAGTGAAAAGCCAGATAGGACAAAACGGCCGCAGAGGCCAGACCAACGTCGCCGCCGAGATCGCCAAACTCAATGACCAATGGATGGCCGATTGGACCGAGATTCTCAACTCCGACGAGAAGCCGATTAACACCTACCGGGTTATTGGCGAGCTGGAACGCAATCTAGACAAGGAAAACAGCATCGTCACCCACGACGCAGGCGCTCCTCGCGACACGATCATGCCCTTCTACACCTCGACTGTCCCCCACTCCTATGTTGGCTGGGGTAAGACCACCCATCTGGGCTACGGCATACCGTTGATGATCGGCGCGAAATTGGCCAATCCCGATAAATTCTGCTTGAACTTCATGGGTGACGGCGCATTCGGCATGTCTGGTCTGGACATCGAGACCTCTGTCCGGGAAGGCGCGCCGATAACCACCGTCGTCCTGAACAATGGAGGCATGGCGACTTACCCTGGGGGGTATCCCATCGCCAACGAACTGTTCGGCACTACTCGCATGACCGGCGACTACGCCAAACTAGCCGAGGGAATGGGCGCGGTGGGAATCACAGTGACCGAGCCCGGCGATATTGCAGCTGCGCTGAAAAAAGCCCAGCAATTGAACGCCGAAGGAAAGACGGTCCTCCTGGACATCCACACCAACCTGGAGGCTCGAAGGTCGAACTTCAGCTAGATTGAACAGGCGGAGCCCTGATTGCCCGTTTCCTGTCTGTATAAGTATACTTCTGACAAATTTCAGGCCTTGTGCCGTTGGAGAATAGCTGTATGGCAGTAAAGATGGGTGTGGCGATCGTCAGCAATGACGCCAGGGAGTATATCCAGCAAGTGCGGATGCTGGACGAAGCTGGAATTGCAATGATCGGCTGCGGTGACTCCCAAGCCCTCTACCACGAGCAGTTCATCCGCTGCGCTTTGGCGGCTGAGCACGCCGAGCGAGCACGGGTCGGTACCTGGATCACCAATCCTGTGACACGCCACCCAGCCGTCTCCGCCGCGGGCATCGCCACGGTCGACGACCTTGCGCCGGGCCGAGCTTTTCTGGGAGTTGGGACCGGAGATTCCACGGTCTACAACGCCAACCTCAAACCGGCCACCTTAAAAACCCTTGAGAATTTCATCACCACTGTGCGCGAATTGCACCGGGACGGCCAGTCCCAATGGGAAAATAACCCATGTTATCTGACCTGGGCCGAGCGCCAGATTCCGATCGGTATGGCCGTCTCTGGCCCCAAGGCCATGCGAATGGCCGGCAGACTGGCAGACATCGTGTGGGTGTGCTTCGGCATCCAAGAGGATGAGATTCGCATCGCCAAGGAATACCTGGCGGAGGGCGCCAAAGAGGCTGGGCGTAGCATCGACGACATTGATGTCTGGTGGATGGTCCAGTTCAACATCGCCGAAACCCGGGAGGCGGCCTTGGAGCCATTGCTGCCAAATCTAGCCACCTCGGGCCACATCATCTTCCGCTATGGGCTCGACGGCAAAGCAGTCCCTCCGGAACATCAACAAGGCGTCAATGACCTGGCCCGGCTCTACCAACCCATAAAACACTTTGGTAATTCGGACCTGCCCGGGGAATTAGGGCTGAAGGATTATTTGGCTGACCGATTGGCCATCGTGGGCACTACCAACGAGTGCATCCAGCGCATCAAAACGCTGGAGTCCCAAGGCGTAGACCAACTCTTTTTCTACACTGCGCTCGCAGACAAGCAAAGGCTGTTCAACCAACTGGCGGAAGAAGTCCTACCCGCGGTTAGCTAACGCCTACTGGTTCGGTCCTGAGGAATCTTCGTACAGGAGCGTCCAGTGAAGAGATATGATGAAATAGATCTGGTTGAGGGGCATTACGAATGAACGGTGGCCAAACCCATTTCAGAGACCAACTTGACCGCAATCAGCTGAGTCTTGGCCTGTTTGGACTAAATTGTTCAGGCGGACTTGCCGTCACCACCGTGCCCGAACGCTGGGACGCCAGTTGGGAGAACAACCAGAAAGCCGCCGTCATGGCCGACGAGGCCGGTCTCGATTTCATGCTGCCCCTTGGCCGTTGGAAGGGCTACGGCGGCATCACCGACCACAACGCGTCGAACTTCGAAACGCTGACCTGGGCGTCTGGGATATTGGCCAGCACCCGCAATATCATGGCCTTCGGGACTACTCACGTCTCGCTCTTCAATCCAGTGGTCGCCGCGAAACAGATGGTAACGGCTGATCACATAGGCCAAGGCCGGTTCGGTCTCAATATCGTCTGCGGTTGGAACAGCGACGAGTTCGACATGCTCGGCGTCGACCTTGCCCAACATGATGACCGCTACGACCAAGGACAAGAATGGATCGATGTCGTTACCCAGGTGTGGTCCTGCGACGGGCCATTTGACTACGACGGCAAGTTCTACCAGGTGCACAAGACCGAGATTTATCCCAAACCTTATGGCGGTGGACGCCCGACCCTCGTGTGCGCCGGTAACTCGCCCCGTGGGAGGCAATTTGCCGCCCGGAACGCCGATATGATGTTCACCAACCTGCGCGGCGACATCGAAGGAGCGCGGCAGAACGTAAAGGAGCTACGCGAGATTGCTGCAGGGTACAAACGGGACATCGGCGTCTTCTCTAACGTCTCCGTGGTCTGCCGGCCCTCAAAGAAGGAAGCAGAAGAGTATTTTCACTACTACGCCGTCGAGAATGCAGACCTTGATGCAGTGGAAAATCTGATCGAGGGCCGGGGTCTCAAGAAACCGGGCATTTCGGAAGAATTTTTAAAGGGCGCGCGAGTCCGCGCGGCCGCGGGAAACGGCGCCTTGCCGATCGTCGGAAACCCCGACGAAGTCGTCGCGAAGATGAAACGTCTGTCTGATTACGGCATCTCAGCGCTGGCCATGGGCTTCACGAATTACCTCGACCATTTCCCCTATTTCCGGGATGAGGTGCTGCCCCGACTCGTATCCGAAGGACTACGCGTAGAATAGTTAGATATCCTCAGGGTCCGACAACAATCCAGTAGAGGTATCCAATGAAATTCCTGGCCATGACTCTCATACCTTACGCTCCGGACCCAGTGACCGGGATCCAGCCGTCAACCACGGACCGGTTGCGCTCGGTGGTGGACATCGCGGTCTTATCCGAAGAGCTGGAATTCGACGGGTACGGTGTTGGGGAGCGGCATGAGCGGCCATTCCTGTCTTCGTCCCCGCCGGTCATCTTGAGCCACATCGCCGCCCGGACATCGACCATCAGGCTGTATACAACCGTGACAACATTGAGTTTGTTGGACCCGGTGCGGGCATTCGAGGACTATTCGACCCTCGACCACCTGAGCGGCGGCCGCCTCGACCTCATGATCGGCAAGGGCAACGGTGCAGCTCAAGCCCAGCTATTCCACGTTACGACGGAAGACCAGTGGGAGCGCAACCGGGAGGGCTACGAACTTTTTAGGCGGTTGTGGCGCGAGGATAAGGTAACCTGGTCCGGGCAGTTCCGGCCTTCTTTGGACGAAGCAGAGACTTGGCCGCGCCCATTGCAGCAGCCGGTCCGCATCTGGCACGGCAGCGCCACCAGCGAGGCTTCGGTGGAACTGGCCGCCAAGTGGGGAGACCCCCTATTCTCAGCCAACGTAACTAATCCGATAGAACCGTATGCCGCGCTCGTGAAGCACTACCGGGAACGCTGGGTGCATCATGGCCGCGACCCTAAAGACGCACTAGTCGGCGCAGGTTCGGCCGGATATTACTGCGCCAAAGATTCTCAGGACGCCATCGACACATACCGCCCAATGTTCGAGGCCCGGAAGGCAGCGTTTCTGAGGCAGGGTATGCCGCTAGTATTTGACTCTGTCGAGGACGCGATCGAGCGGAGTTCAGCTCTTATCGGCAGCCCGCAGCAGATCGTCGATAAGGTGATGCGCTATCACGAGCAGATGGGCCACGAGGTGCTTAGTATCAATGCCGATGGCGCCGGCCTGACTCCGTCACAGCACCGGGAAACGTTAGAGTTATTCCAAAGTGATATCGCCCCCGCGCTGCGCAAGACGATACCAAGTCGGTCGTTGGCGCAGTAATACGGGATTGCATCGTCCTAGTTGGATATGCATCAAATGTGCAGCGTCTACACCAAATATCGACAGCGATAGATGGGGTTCCCGATCGAAGTTGATGTTTGGTTGGGGGCGCAAGTCGGATTCGGCAATCTGGCGTCGATCGCTCTGTCCGGGCGTTGATTTTTGGAGATGCCGGGGATCTCTAGTCTGTTTAGATCGAGGATTAAAATATGGCAGATTTTTCTTAAAGCGCAGCGACATGATTAGTTAGAATAATGGTCGAGGTGAGTGGACTCATATCACAAGTCTCTTCGCAGCGAACGCAATGCGCGCGCACCTGCGTTATACCTCGACGTAAGTCGGAAATTGATATCGTCGAAAAGAAGTCCGCGGTGACCATCCGGCCCAAGCCAGCTTTCCGGCCAATCGTTGAAGTAGCCACCACTTGCGAAGGCAGTGGAATTAGCCTAATAAACCAGACGCCCCAGACTCAAGAAAGTCAGGGCAACGATTCTCACGGAGATAGCTGTAATTTAGAGCCCCAAGGGATGAAAACTTGATCAGACGCGGGTAGATCCCGAACCGGTTTTTGGGGGCGTTTAGAAATTTCTCGAATCGACGATTCGAAGCACCGTGGTTGAGAGGCTCCTACTCGAACACAGTCTTTAGTTTGGCAGCCTGGTCGAAGAAATACTGGAGACTCTCATTAACACGAAAAAAGATGTCTCCGCGCAATTGATCTCCAGTGGCGTTCTGTGCAAGGCCGTCGTTCGCGGTCAGGTCAAGGGTGTTCAACGTATGCCGGCGGTCGGCTCCGCCGTTGGCCTTGGTGTTCTCTACCAAC
>Ga0207966_1000107_pt1 | contig 43873 bp, 37 predicted proteins | sample Knorr_S23_td_NAD_FD_185611 | JGI IMG/M metagenome (GOLD analysis project Ga0207966, IMG submission 185611) | Marine microbial communities from Southern Atlantic Ocean transect - Knorr_S23_td_NADW_ad_2500m_LV_B (SPAdes) (version 2) | ecosystem: Environmental > Aquatic > Marine > Oceanic | place...
ATACCCCTCTTGCGACCGCAGCGTCGGCAGCCATTGGAGCGGCCGATTTCCTTCCCGTGGTCGTGCGCCATCTTTCTCACTCCTCTACGATCTCGAGCTCGTAATGCTCTGCAATCCACTGCTTGCACTCATCGCGGCCGACACGGTGACTACGTGCCACCCTGGCGCTGCGCTGGCGTCGGCGTGATACGCGATGTCCGGGCCTCTCGAGTACCACATTGACGTCCATCCCGAAGATTCCGATGTCAGGGTCGTACTTCTGCTTCGGGAAGTCGGTGTAGTCGGAGATCCCGAACGAGAGGTTGCCCTGTGAGTCGAAGTTGTACGCGGGAAGGGTGTTCTGGCGGACCCAGAAGGCGTCCTTGAGGAAGGAGTTGATAGAGTCCTGCTCACGAATCGTGACCTTGCAGCCAATCGGGGATCCTCTGCGGGTGCCTAGGTCGCGGTTGGTCTGCGTGGCGAGCGTCCGCACGGGCTTCATGCCGGTCAGAATCTCAAGCACTCTCTCTGCGAGTTGCAGGCGCTGGCCGCCTTCGCCCACTCCGATGTTCACAGTGACCTTGACAATCCCAGGCGCGAGCATCGTGTTCGTCTCCTCGCTCATGACTCAGCCTCCGGAATGTCTGACTCGCTGCCAATGACGAACACGTAGTCGGCGATTGTGAGGAAGTCGTCGAACTGGACCTCGTTCGGCTTGGAGGAGCGCTTGACATCGTGCCCGCGTGCCGTAACGATCTCGCCTATGTGGCTGCCCCCGGTCAGATAGACAGTGGCTCCATCGCCGAACGGGTGGTGAGCGGAGATATCCTGCTCGGGTAGAGAGATGACGACGGTGTCGCCGCTCTTGTACGCCGAGGCATCGTCCATTACCAGATTCCTGCCGTCGTGGAGATGGAGTTGGCTCTTCGAGCCGCGCAATGTGGTCTTGCCCATGACGCGGCAGACCTTGCTGTCTGCGTCGCGCGCGTGGATGGGGCGGTATCGCAGCTTACCGTTGGTGTCGAGTACGCATCGGTAGTTGTTCCCTCCCACGGTGAGGACATCCATCAGACCGACTCCTCGGCCTCCATCGGTCTCGATTCTGCCATCCACCATGACTTGGCGCGAGTGCAGTATACGATTGGCCTCGCGTCGAGTGTGGGCGACGCCGAGGATGTCGCGCAGAATCAGCGCGAGAGGCATGCAGTTCTCGATGCTGTGGCCACCCGGATTGGGCTTCTGTACCCATATCGTGGCCTTCCTTGGCAGAGCCCAGCTTCGCGGCATTACCAAGCGCTTGATGTGGCTCCTACTCATCGGTCTCACCTCTCCGGAACCTTTCCATGAGTCTCTTGATTCGCAGTGGGTCGCCCTCATACAGGTTGGTCACTACGAGGTTGGAGGGTCTGATTGGGACTCCCTCCTCCTTGCCGTCAGAGGTTGAGATGGTGAGTCCGTCGACGTAGATCATGCCCCTGTTGGTGTCTACTCGCGCGACATTCGCCTTGATTCCGGCACGGCCTCTTGACTGGCCCAGGCGCTTTCCCTTGGAGTCGTTCTTGACGCTGTTGGGGTTGCCGAAGTCTCCGCGGAGGACTTCGACCTCATCGCCGGCGCGTACCGTGACGGTGCGGATCATCTGCAGCTGGGGGTCATCGGAGACGAGGCGCGCGCGCAGTCGCTTGCGCTGGACGTGCATAGCGGCCTTGCTGCTGGTTCGACGCTGCTTTCCGGGGTTCTTGCTCGCCATCATCTCACCTCACACTATCTGCTTCGCCGTGGCCGCGATTCGTGGCCAGCGCTCTGCCGCCTCGCGGCTGACTGGTCCCTTTATGTCCGAGCCCTGGACCTCACCGCGTCTATTCGTGATGACGCAAGCGTTGTCCTCGAACTGCACCCAAGTCCCGTCGACGCGCCTGAAGGGACGCGCTTGCCGGACGATTACGGCATCGAATATCTGACGTCGGGTCTCGGGAGTGCCACGGCGAACGGTCACGCGGATCATGTCGCCGACTCCGGCTGCGGGGTAGCGGCGAGCGACCCCGCCCTTCTTCAGGACGGTTATCACCTGCACGACCTTGGCGCCGGTGTTGTCGACGCAGTCCAGGCGAGCCTGTACCGGGAGGCCTGCCGTCACACGGCCTGCTATCCCCTTCATTCGACTGCCTCCTTCTCAATCACACAGAACTTGATGGTCTTCGAGAGAGGTCGGCATTCCATGATGCGGACCTTGTCACCCGCGGCGACGCCACCGATGCAGGAAGGCAGGTGGGCGGAGTAGCGCCGGGTGCGCTTCTCATAGCGCTCGTACTTCTTCATGTAGCGAGTGGTCTCGCGCTCAACCACGATGGAGTCGGTCATTCCAAAAGTGAACACAGTGCCCTCGATAATCTGCCCGCGCAGTCTCAGACTGCCGTGGAACGGGCAGCTGTCGCTACCGTCCCACTCTCCTTCTGGGGTCTTGACATCGACGCCTATGTCCCTCATCTCAGTCCCTCCTGTACCTGCGGTTGATGCGGTCCTCGGGCCGCTGGGTGACGGTGGATCCGTCAATCGAGTCCCCCGAGTCGATGGTGAATGTGATCACGTTCTTCGCGAGTCGGACTTCACCCTCTCCGGTCTGGACGTGGATGGTGCGTCGGGTCTCGTTGAGGATGGTGCCGCTCAGCCCGACCAAAGTTGGATCCGAGGACTCCAAAACAGTGATGCTGCGGGCCAGCCAAGGCATGTGGATCTCGTCGCTCATCTATCGCACCTCCACTTGGTAGCCGTTCTGCTCAAGCACCTTGGCGGCCCTCTTCTTGTGGTCGCCTTGCAACTCGATGGTGCGCCCTTTGACGGTGCCGCCGCTCGCGCAGGCTCCCTTCAGAATCTTAGCGAGTTGGCCCAGGTCGATGGCCGGATCGTTGATTCCCTCTACTATCGTAACCATCTTTCCATACCTCCTCCTGACTACTGAGATTGTTGCCTTCTGTTGTTCCTTCGCTATCTCTTGACATATGCACAGTTCATCGGGCAGTCCACACAGATTGCAAATCCCAGCCATCTACTCCTACTCCTTCGTCCCTTGGTTCAACCGAGTGAGCAAGCGGGCTATGCTCCTGCGCGTCTGCTTGTATGCTCCTGAGTTCGATGCCGAGCCACCAAGTGCCTGCTGTGCTCGTAGTTGGAGGAGTTCCTCCTGCAGCTCTTCCAGCGTGTCCTGGCGCTGCTCCGGGCTCATCGTCTCGATGTCCCTGGACCTCACGTGCGTCATTCACTCCTCCTCCTGTGTCTGGTCCTCGATTCCTGCCATCTTCTCGACGACGGAGTCGACCACGTCCTCAGCGTCGACTGCTGGCTCCTCTGAGAGGGCAGCCACCCCCTCGACGGTCTCCTCATCCGAGACCTCGAACATCACGACCTCCGCCAGAGGCGGCAGGCCCGAGTCGATGCGCTCGATGATGTCGATCTCGTGAGGTAGTTTGACTCCCGGTCGCATGATCCTGACAGTGCAACCGATTGTACCGAGTTTCTTGACAGCGGTCGAGAAGCCGGTGTCCATGAACTCGAGAGCGGTCTCACCGCAGAACTTGACGTGCCCCTTCTGGAACTTCTCAACACGGTGGCGGGGACCGGTTATCTTGCCGCTCAGGATGACGAGGCAGCCACGAGCGCCGGCGTCCATGATATTCTGAGCGGTGCTGTGGCCGGCGCGACGGAAGAACCAGCCGCGTTCTAGGGAACTCGCAAGGCGGCTGGCCATAATCTGCGCGCTGAGGCGAGACTCGGCGACTTCCTCGACATCCAGATGAGGATTCTCGAGGATGAAGTCGTTCTGGAGGCGCCGCTGCAACTCGTGGATGACCTTGCCGCGGCGGCCGATCACGCGACCGACCTGCTCGGCCTGCAGAGTCACCTTGGTGCCCTCTGGAGTCCGGTTGAAGCTCAGGCCACCGAAGCCAGCGCGCTCGGTCTCCCTGAGCAGGTATTCGCGGACGAGCTGTCGCTCGACATTGCGGTGAATGAAGGCTCGGATCGTATTCTGCTGTTTCATGTACTCACCTCAGAATTCGTCCTCACTCTCTCCCTCGCCGGAGTGCTCGAGGAAGACCTCGAGATTGATCTGGTAGTGGTTGCTCGGCGTGGCGCGGCCCATGGCGCGCGGACGCCAGTTTGTCGCGACCTGTCCGCGATGGGCAGCCACGTGAGTGATCGTCATATCCTCTGCATCGAGGGTGTCGAAGCGCTGGCGGGCGTTGTCCATCGCGCTGTTGATTAGTTTGATGAACTCTTTCGAGGCCTTGTTCGGGTACTTCCCAGGTCCCATCTTGCCCTTGCGGTGACCTGCCATTGTGTTGCCACCACGGCCTCTGCGGGAGCGGCGGGTGTAGGGTATCGCCCTCTTCTTGGCGATGACGTCCTCGAGGTACCCAACGGCGGTGGCCGCGTTCATGCCGCGAATCGCCTTGGCTATGTGGTAGCAGTGCTTGTGGTGGCAGTCGATATTGACTGCGCGGGCGGTGACCAGGTTCGAACCTTCCAGCAGCTGGGTGTATCCCGACTGCGGCTTTCCTGCTCTCCTACTCATTCTTCTCACCTCACTTCAGTGCCACGTGCTGGGACGATCGGGTAGCGCCGACACCAGGTCCGGTGTGGGTCACGGACTTGCGGGTACCAGCGAACTCTCCCAGTGCGTGGCCGATCATCTCGGGGACTATCTCGACATTGACGAAGTTCTTGCCGTTGTGGATTCCTACTGTGGTACCTATCATCTCCGGCAGGACGTACATGCCTCTGCAGTGCGTCCTGATGGCCCCGCCGTTGCTCGAGCGCACTCGTTCGAGGAACTTCTGGCATTCAGGACTGAGGCCGCGTGATAGTGAACGCTTGGCACGAGCCGGCATCAGAGTGGCGATGCACGGCGAATCCGGGTCATCCTCAGGAGGGTAGAGCGGGAGCTCGTAGAGCTGCTCCAGTGTGTAGCCGCGCCACAGGAACTCCTTCTTGCGGCGTTCGCTAATCATTGAGCGTCGCTTGCGGGCCTGACGCCTCGCCAGTTTGGGCGAGCGGAACATCTTCTTTGATCTTCGACGAGCCATTTCAGGTCTCCTCCTGTTGCCTTGATCTTCCGCGGCCGGTTCGCTTAGGGGCGATGTTTCCGACCTTCTGGCCGGGCGGAGCGTTGCGGCTGACTGAGCTCGGACCGTGGACTGCCTGGTGGTTGCCGCCACCGTGCGGATGGTCTACTGGGTTCATCGCCACGCCGCTGACGGTCGGGTAGGGCTTGCCTCGCGCCTTGGCGCGGTAGTGAGCGGCACCGGCCTTCATCAGAGGCTTCTCAGCGCGGCCATGGCCGGACAGAACGCCGATGGTTGCGCGACACTTGGATGGCAGATCCTTATGCTTGCCGCTGGGCAGACGGACCCTGACCTTGTCGTCCATGCGAGCCTCGAGCCTGGCGGAGTTGCCGCCGGAGCGGGCGAGTTTGCCACCATCGCCGGGGCGGCACTCGACGTTGCAGATCGGGGTGCCCTCGGGAATCTGCCCGAGAGTGGTGACGTTCCCCGGCCTGAGCGGGACGTTGTCACCGAAGGAAACGCTCTGGCCGATTGAGATGCCTTCGGGGGCTGCGATGTGGCCCACGGTGCCGTCGTCGAACTTGACCTTGGCCAATGGGGCGGTATGAGCGGGGCTGTGGACGAGGTCGACGACTCGTCCAGTCTCGCCGTTGACACGTGGAAGTCTATTCGCGGCTGGGAAGCGGTGGCTCGAGACCTTGTTCTTGGGGCTCGACCCGCGGCGCTGTGAACGTGTGCGCTTACCCATCTTCTCACCTCATCAGAACGCGCCCAGCTTGAGCGCGGCCTCCTCTGCGTCGTAACCGTCGGCAAGACGAACGCTGGCGTGCTTGCCGGTGATTGTGATTCTCGTGTTGACCTTGGCGACCTTGACATCGAACATCTGTTCGACGGCTTCGCGAATCTCCTTCTTCGTCGCCTCTCGGCGGACGATGAATTCGATTCTGTTGTTGTTCTCCCTGTAACCACTTTCCTCGTCCGCGACTCGGCGTGCCTCTAGGGTCTTCTCCGTGATCCAAGGCATCAGTATGATGTCGTACGGGTCTACCATCGAAATCACTCCAGTGCCTCTACCGCTGCCTTCGTCCAGACTGTGAGGCGTCCTGCGTCACCGCCAGGGGCTAGGTCCTCGGCGCTCAGGTCCTTGGCGACGACGACATCTACGCCGGGAACGTTGCGAGCGGCCTTGTGTAGGCCGTCTCGGTTGGAGACTACGACGAGGATGCTCTTCGGGGTCCTGTATCGGCGTCCTCGCATCTTGCCCTTGCCGGCACGGATGTTCCGACCTCCCTTGGCTCGTTCGAGGTCCGCACTGAGTCCGAGCCCCTCCATCATCGCGACGAACTTGCGGGTCGAGTACTGCAGTGGCAGGGACTCGACATCGTACTTCTCGTCTGAGCCGTTGCGTGACTCGACGTAGCCGTCGATGACTATCGGGAAGCGGATATCGTCGTCGAAGCGGTGTCCACGAGCAGCTACCATCCGGGTATCGGTGGTTGCGGCGATGGCGGAGTCGCGCGCCAGACGGCGCTGCTTCGAGTTGAGTTTCTGTGACCAGTCCTTGTCGACCTTTGGACCATGGGCCCGGCGGCCGCCACGTGTGTGCGGGTTCTGGGCGCCGGTTCGCTGTCCGGTCTTACGCATAATCCTCGAGACGCCCCGGCCCTTGCCCCACCACTCCACGGAGTGCTTCATTCCGGGCTGGGGGGCTCGCTTGCCGTCGTGCTCGCGGTGGCCGTACGGCTGGCGGCGGTTGGCGCGCGAGGCCAGGACTGCCGAGCGGATGATGTCCTCACGGACCTCAGAGGAGAAGACGTCTGGCAGGGTGACGCTCTTGCCGTCGTTGGCCTCGACGAAGTAGTACTCAGCCAGAAGACCGGCGTCTAGCTCCTCCTGCTCGACCGAATTAACCAGATTGTATGCCTTCGTCTTCATTCAATCACACTCCCTGCTTGCTCGAGGTACTCACGTAGGTGATGTCGACCTCCGGTTTGGTCGGCCTCGGGCGAATAGCCTCGCGGAATCGAAGCATGCGCTTGGCCGGACCGGGCAGACTGCCCTGGATGATCATGTAGGGATTGGTGACTTCGCCGTATTTCAGGAAGCCGCCTGCAGGAGTGATGTCGGACTCCTCGGGGTTGGAGATCCTCAGGATGCGCTTGTTCAGCTCTGTGCGCTGGTGGTAACCGACCTGCCCTGCCTGACGGATGGTCTTGCGGACGTAGCCGGTCCCGAAGTCACCCATGTTTCCGCCCTGACGTCGGCGCTTGCTGTTCTTGTGAGACAGGAGTTTGATGCCCCATCGCTTGATAGATCCTTGCCATCCCTTGCCCTTGGTTACGCCAACGACGTCGATCTCCTGGCCGGTCTGGTAGACGTCGTCGAGAGAAATCTCTCCGCCGAGCTTTTCTCTGGCCCACTCCAGCTTGGAGAAGTTGTCGCCACCTACCAGAGCGACTTCCATGATCTCGGGGGTCTTGCTGGTCACGCTCTTGACGAGGGCAGGCTGGGTGGAGACGATAAGTCGAATCTCACAGAGGTCGGCATCCTGCAGTGACTCCATTGCGGCGTCTGGGGAGTTGCCGTTTCGAAAAGGGATGCGTCCACCGCGCTTGGAAGGCTTGCGGCCCTCATCCCTGTCGTGCTCGCCCCGGCTCTGGTTGGCGAAGCGGGGCATCAGGCCGTCAGGACCGCCGTCGGCATCGGCCCAAGCCTCGCCGGCGGTCTGCATGCCATAGGGAGTCATCCTGTAACCACGGATGGCGAGAACGCACATTGGAGGTGCCTCGACGACAGTGACGGCCTTGCGGACCTCCTGACGGGCAGAAGGAGAATGTGGGTTGTTGTCACGTACCAGAACGTGGGTCATCCCAGCCTTCCAGCCAGCGAAGCCCTGCACCCTGACCTCAGAGGAGTCAGAGTCGGGCCATGAGCTGATTCGACCGTATTGGCGTATCGCCCTCTTGCGAGGGCTATAGCCCATGCTACCTCGGCGGGGCTTGCTGCGGTCGGCCATTTGGGGTCCTCCATGCGTTTACCGCCATCACGCCGCATATGCGGCGTTCTGCCGGGCCACTGCGTTAAGGAGAAACCGTGACACCGAACCCGGTCCGCGAACGCGAACCTAGTGTGCAGGATGCTGTGCAGTGCCTTGTGGTGTCTGGTTCCTCACGTAGTGAGCGGGCTTGCGACTAACATACCCTATTTGAACGAATCGGGGTAGAAGCCGCGCCACCCCTACGGGGTGTAAGTGAACTGGTGGGCCTATGCAACGATTTAGAACCCTGACTCTCAAGGTATTTGTCCATGGAACGCAGAGTATACCATCCGAGCCTCTCGTCAGAGGTCATCGAGGCTCGTGCATACCAACTCGAGGCTACTGACGAGGCACTGTCTGGATCGATGATGCTGGTACTGCCCACAGCGGCCGGTAAGACAGTGGTCGCATGGATGGTAATCGCAGATAGGATCGCCAGCACGGACGGCTGGATCCTGATGGTCGCCCCTACCGTCGCTCTCGTAGAACAGCATCTGCGCGGCATCGAGCCTGTACTCAGCGATAGCGAGGCCGTCAACCCGATTTCGATAACCGGGCAGAACGTGGTCAAGAAGCGTGTCGGAATGTGGGGCTCTTCCAGATTAGTCATAGCCACTCCTCAGGTCGTCAGGAACGATCTTCTGAGAGGGGTCCTCGACCTCTCCGAGTGCTCCCTGCTGGTAGTCGACGAGTGTCATCATGCTACGGGTGACCACGCGATGGCTCAGGTCGGTGACCTGTACCTCTCACAGGCCTCGCAGCCACTCGTCCTCGCCACCACCGCGAGTCCGGGTTCAAGGACCGAGCAGGTCGAGGAGGTCTGCTCTAGGCTCGGCATCGGGAGGATTCACCTGAGAACTGGTGGTGAGGTCATGCTGGCGAAGCATCTGGCCGGTCTCGAGATACACGAAGTGAAGGTCAGGGTTCCAGACCAGATTAGAAAACTTGCAGAGCCCCTGGTGATGTGGCAGAGCGGTATAGTGGACCGGGAGAAGAGACTGGGTAGATACGTCATGCCCGGGAACATCAGCCATGCCGGGCTCTCCAACGCGATGGAACGCGCTCAGACAGCGATATCCAGAGGCGAGTCCAGTGCTTACCAGTCGGTCTCCCAGATTGCTACGGCGATGAGGCTCCACCATCTGATCAACCACCTACTGTGCCAGGGTGTCGCCGCTTCCAGCGAGTCCCTAGAGCGTATGTCCCGCGGCGAGCAGTCGGGAACCAAGTCGACTCGTAACTTCCTGAGGGACCCGCGGGTTTCCAGTCTGCGCAGGAGCCTTTCCGAGATGGGCGAGGTTCACACCAAGGTTGGTGCAGTCAGGAGACTTGTTCTAGAGAGGTTGCGCCGTGACGTCGATTCCCGGGTCATCATCTTCGCTACCTACCGCGACACCGTCGCAGTGGTCGAGAAGTCGCTGAAGGGACTCGAGGGGGCGCGTCCTTTGCAGTTCGTCGGTCAATCGAGTCGAGGGGGTAGAGACGGGTTGAGCGCGAAGCAGCAGGTGGAGAGGCTGGATGAGTTCCGATCCGGCGCAGCCAATGTCCTAGTCGCCACCTCGGTGGGCGAGGAGGGGCTCGACATCCCGAGCGCGGACTTGGTCATCTTCTACGAGCCAGTGCCCAGTGAGATTCGCACGATACAGAGGCGAGGTAGGACGGGCAGGCACCGGGAAGGCGAGGTGGTGGTGCTAATCGCCGAGGACACGCGCGACGAGGGAGCAAGGGCGGCGGCTGAGAGGAGGGAGGAGTTCATGCAGCGGGCTGTACACCGTGTTCGCAGGAAGCTCCCACGCAGCCCGCACGTCGATCTATCCAACCTCGGAGCGTTCGAAGTTCGTGATGGCGACTCGATAGTTTCGGCCGAGCAGTTTGTACTAGAAGAGCGCGAGTTCCACCGTACTGAGATATCGGAAGTCGACTCCAGCGATTCCGAGGGCGCCGGGAGTTTTCCTGAGGCCCTCCCGCCACAGACCTTCAGGGCGCGTGGACAGACTGGTCTCGAGCAGTGGCAGCAAGCAGATTAACCCGTAATCAGTCACCGATGATTGCGATTCGGGTGCGCAACTGAGCCAGTCTGGTGTTGTGATGGCCCATTGAGTAAGACAGCATCTCAGTCAGGTGAATGACCGGGATGTTGGTCGCAAGCCCCGTGGTGCGAGAGGCCTTGCCTTGGTAGATGTCGAGGACGGAGTGCGAGAGGTTACAGGCGCTTACAATCAAATCGGCCCCCTCCGACTTGGCCTCGGACAAAACGGCGGCGGTCTGACGCATTGCAGTCGGCTCCTCTGAGAACAGACCTGGCACCCCTACGCTCTGGGTCCGGCTCTCCCAGTCAACAGGAGACCCGCCGAGGACCCTGATGACCTGCTCGAGGTAATCGGGGTCGTACACATCGTCGCCTCCGCAGGCGCCGGCCTGCTGGATGTTGGGGCCGTAGAATCCGGCGACGTTGAAGTCAATCGGGTTCTTGGCCACGGCCTCGAGTTTCTCAAGGCCGATCTCGTCGACGATGACGTGCAGAAGGTGATGGACTCCAGTCTCACCGGAGAAGGTCATGTCGCAGGTCCTCTGAAGAACCTCATTTATCTCCGCCAGCAGGTTCGGGTCATCCTTCAACATCGCCAGATCCTCGTGCAGGTTACCAGCGGTGGCAGCGCACGGGGTGATGATTTCGAGTCCGAGCTCCTCAGCCATCGCGAAGGTTCGTGCGTTGAGAGTGAGTTGCAGGCGTCTGCTTGCCTGCCTGATGATGCCAGCGCCACAACTCGTCGCGCCCTTGAGGGGAATCAGCTCTATACCCAAGGAGCGCGCGACAGGGGGCATCGTCTCGGCCACCTCTATGGCGCTGCTGTGGGCCACGTTCCCTGGATGGTAAGCGTACTTCACAGCCATCAGAACCTACCATCCACTTCGTTGAATATCGCGACGACCTCATGGTGGTTGTCGACTTGGGAATTGAACTGCTTTGGCATCTTGCCTATGCCGGCTGGCGGAGCGAACATGCCTAGCAGGTCGTTGAACACCTTGCCGCCGGTACGAGTGAACCCGAAGACCATGCGCGCGGTGACGCCCGAGAACAAGTTTCCCATCAGTCCCATAGGACCCAGGACCTGTCTGTAGATCACCGTGTCATTCACCCTGCCACTGCTCTTGACCGTCCATGTGTACCACCAGACGTGCTTGCCGTGTCTGCCGTTGAAAGAATCTCTAGACAGTGCCGAAGTACGTGCGTCTAGCAACGCCTCGGCAACCACTCTGGAAGAGTCGTTCTGACGACGGATTGAGGCTAGATCGGTCTCGGCCTTGATACCGTTCCGTGAGTCGATTACTGTTTGCAGCCTTTCGCGATTTGAATCGGCAGTTCTCGGGTCGTGTATCCTAGCCCAAGTCCCTACCAGAACAGACGGACCGAGATATTCCTCGGAGTGGGGTGTCGCATCCGAGCAGGAGTGCAAGAGAGGGGCGCTCGAGAAGTCGGTCATCGAATGCAGCGAAGTAGCAGTCACCGGGTCCATCGTCCCCATGACTCCCTGTGCGGTATCGGCTCCCTCGCGGGTCGCTGCCACCATCCACGGCTTGGCCGACTCGCGCTTGCGCTCCAGTGTCCAGTGGTCGACGACGAGGTCGCGGAGAACGTCGAACGCCGGGAGTGGTTCGATGCGGAGTCGCAGTCCACCATCTCGCGTCGGAGCCACCGAATCCAGCCGGACGTTGCCCGGCAGGACCAGCCTGCCGTTCACCGAGATCGCGGTGGTCGGGTCATCGCAGGTTCCGTCCCTGAAGGTCAGGCTGCCATCATGGGTCGCCTTGAGCACTCTCAGCGCCTCCAAGACCGACATGTGCCCTGGGAGTGCGCAGATCCAGGTATCCCTGCCAGAGGCAGCAGTTACTGGATTGTAGCGGAAGATGTTGATCTCGACTTGGATGGCCTCGGTGGTGATGTTGGGAACTACGAAGCCGTCCTCGCCGGCCGCGCCTGCTGCTGCGGCGCCGCTGACGTAATCCTTGATTGCCTCGACCTGGTCCTCGTGGAACGTCCCATTGCCATCGACCGCAGCCATGGCAGCCAGTGCGTCCAACGCCCAAGCGGCGGCTGCAGGGTCATAGTCCACGTCACAGTCCACGCGCTCGACCAGTCGGGTCGCGCCCAACTCCTCGAAGCGTCGGTCCCAGTCCTTTCCGGACTCACAATAGAACTCGTAGCTGGTATCGCCGAGGGCTAAAACGGTGAAGTGCATGCCCGGGAGTTTGGGGGCCGAATCCGTACTGGCTTGCTGCCAGAGCTCCTCGGCGTTGTCCGGCATCTCGCCCTCTCCCCAAGTAGAGCAGATGATGAGGACCCTCTTCATGCTGGGAAGAGTGGACAGGTCGAAGCCGTCCATGTCGACCACCGTGGCGTCGAGGCCGTAGCCGGAAGCCCGTTTGGCGAACTTCGCGGCCAGATCCTCGGAGTTCCCAGACTGGGAGCCGAACATGATGCTCATAGAGCGGTCGCCGGTGGCCAGCAGTCCCTCCAAATCATCACCGCTGAGCTCAACCGGCTCTGCGACGACCTCCTCGGTCATCATCTCCTCTGGTTCTGGGGCTGCGGTCTCCTCTGGTTCAGGGGGTTCCTCGCCGGTGCCTTCGACCACGATGATGACGTCTACCGGGCAGGCGTCAGCGGCATCGAGAATGTCGTCTGAGAAAGCGGAGATGACTTCGGCCTTCAAGCCAGACTTGCCCTCGTTCCTGTCGTAGCCGCCGTCGATTCTGACATCTGGCTTGATGAAGCAGGTGTCATCGGTCACTTCGAAGACATTGGGGGCCGCTTCCTCACAGGCATCACAGACGATGCAGCCGTCTTCGATGTAGACGCTGAAGATGGCCACGTCAATCACTCACGCCTATCGGCGCTTTGGGCACCCGAACACGATTATTGAATCTAGTGCATCTCAAGTCTACGGCCGCAGGCCGTATTCCACCAATTGGGATTTGGCAGACTCACATTCCGAGGCCATCGAAGTCAGCGCCGTCTGGCGCAGGCATGGAGCTTCGGCTGGAGATGACATCATCGATCCTTAGAATCATCACTGCGGTCTCGGAAGCGCTCTGGATGGCCTGCTCGACCACTCTGCTCGGCTCGAACACTCGTCCCTCTTTCATGTCAGCAACGCCTCCTTCGTAGACGTTTACCCCGAAGTGCGATTTGCCCTCCGAGTGCGCCTTCCTGAGGTCGATAATGGTGTTGACGGGGTCGAGTCCAGCGTTCTCGGCGAGAGTTCGGGGGATGACCTCTAGGGCGACGGAGAAGGCTTCGATGGCCATCTGCTCCCTGCCGCCAATACCCTCTGCGTACGAGCGCAGGTCACGGCTGATTGCAGCCACTACAGAGCCTCCTCCCGTCAAGACCTCTCCATCCTCGTAAGCAACCGCTACTACGCCCATGGCGTCAGCGAAGGCTCTTCGGATTTCATCAACCACGTGCTCGGTACCTCCCCTCAGAAGCACTGAGACGCTCTTGGCCTCGGGGCACCCTGTGACGAAGACCATGTCGGACTCGCCTATCTTACGCTCTTCTACCTTAGAGGCCACGCCTAGATCGTCCGATGAGAGGTCGTCGATGTTGGTTACTATTCGGCCTCCGGTAGCCTTGGACAGCGCCTCCATGTCGCTCTTCTTGGCGCGCCGTATGGCAAAGATTCCTTCCTTGGCCATGTAATGCTGGGCCAAGTCGTCAATGCCCTTCTGGCAGATGACCACGTTGGCCCCTGAATCCTGTATCTTATCGACCAGTGACTTGAGGAACTTCTCCTCCTCGTCGAGGAACTGTGAGAGCATGCCCGGGTCTGTAATCTGAATCTTAGCATCGATCTCGGTCTTCTTGACCTCAATGGCCGAGTTGATGAGCGCTATCTTGGCGTCGGCGACGTTACGTGGCATGCCACTGTGAACGCGCTCCTTGTCGAGGATGATGCCATCGATTAGGCTGCTGTCTCGAATCGAGCCGCCCTGCTTCTTCTGAACCTTGATGTCATCTAGGTCTACGATGATTTCGCCATCGACCTCTTGGGCAACCGAGAGAACGGCGCGCACGCTGATATCTGCGAGGAACTCCTTCACAGCTCCTGCGCTCTTGCCGGTGAGTGCGGTCTTGGCGACTTCCTCGAGCATAGACTTGTCAACGGCTATGGAATGCGTGTCGATCAGTTCGGAGGCCTTGTCGGAAGCCAGTCTGAAGCCTTCGCAGATGACGGTCGGATGAACGTTCTGCTCTACGAGGTCCTCGCTGCGCTTGAGGAGCTCGCCAGCGATGACGACAGCGCTGGTGGTGCCGTCGTAGCAGTGTTGCTCCTGGGTCTTGGCAATCTCGATGATCATCTTGGCAGCGGGGTGCTCGATGTCCATCTCCTTGAGGATGGTAGCACCGTCGTTGGTGATTACCACATCCCCCATGCTGTCGACCAGCATCTTGTCCATGCCCTTGGGCCCTAGAGTCGAGCGGACTGCGTCGGCTACGGCCTTCGCAGCCGCGATATTGTTGCTCTGCGCCGAGCGGCCAGTCGTCCTCTCGGTGCCTTCCTTAAGAATGAAAATCGGTTGTTGACCGCCGTACACAGGAAATCACGCTCCGGAATCCGGCGACTGATAGGAGGGTCATAAGCCCTCGCATGGGTGCTGGTGTCCTGCATCACACGCTCATTCGCTGTTCTGCTGGTCGAGCCATCGCTGGCCATAGTGGATCCACTGCTCGACGGACCAGCCTTCAGGAAGGCCGGCATCAGGAATCGGCGGGACACCGGGTGGCAGCTCTGGGCCTTCCGGCTCGGGCTCCGGTTCAGGCTCGGGCTCCGGTTCAGGCTCGGGCTCCGGTTCAGGCTCGGGCTCCGGTTCAGGCTCGGAATCTGAAGGCGGGGGCGGCATTTCCGGCGGCTGCTCGAATATCTCCTGAGCGCCGCCGTACATCGAGTTAGCCACTTCGTCGTCCGCTGGAAGCATCGGGGCATCGGGAATCTCCTTCTCAGGCCCGTCCCAACCGCTTCCATCTACTGTCATCTCGTAAGTGTCGAGGGTCGATATCTCCTCCAGCGGGGCTGTCGCGGCACTGTATATCCTGAACGACACGACGAGGACAGCGACGATGACACCGAGGCCGATCAGTACGAACAGGATGTTTCCGGTCAACCATGCGAACTCCTCGACATCGGGGCCGTCGTCTACCGGAACGGGCTTGACCATTACTATCGTGGCGTTGCTCGAGGCCTTGTCCACGTCACCGTCCACTTCGAGTGTGATGTCGAACGACATCTCATTCTCGGCGAGGTTGTTCAGATTTTCCTCACTCACGGTAAGGAACACCGTAATCGACCTCGACTCCTGCGAAGGCAGGACGAAGTCCCTGTCGTCTTGGTGCACGCGCGCGTCGAATATGTTGAAGAAAATGTCAGAATTGCGATCGATGTCAGCTCGGAGAAGCTGGTCGTCGGTCGGATGGCGGTTGGTCACGGTGAAGACCAATGCGTAGTCGTCGCCGCTTTCGGTGATTGTCATAGGTGAATTAGTTGGAACCAGCCCAATCCAGCCCTGATTACCGACCTGGAACTCAGCAGTGCCGCTGCCGGTAACAACAAGGCCATCATCGGCTGCTTCCACGCTGGTCGCTATGAGGGTGATGTCGCGGTCCCCGAACGCATTGTCGCCGAACGCGTAGCGCACCGTCAGATTGAGTGACGAGCCGGGCGCGATGTAGGGGGTCCGGCCGTTGGTCAGGCCGTCAGCCTGCACCCAGACATCGGGGTGACTGGTTTCGAAACCTATGGTGAAGGCATCGTTCACATTGCCGTTGTTCGTGATCTCCCAGTTTACCGTCCTAGCATCGTCTCCACCTCTGAAGACCTCCTGGAGCATGTCGAGATCCTCCACCTCGACGAGGTTCGTGACCGGCACAGTGAGCAGGATTCGCACGCTGGATTGGTACCCGGATCCGTCTTGGCTGCCTGCCAGCACGAAAATCTCGTAGGTCTCGTTGGCGGTGCCGTACGGCATCGGCAGCAGCAGCATGATCGTGCCATCGCCTCCGAACGGGTCGATGCCTAGGCTCTGCTCTGCATTGAGGGAAAGTCCGAGTTTCCAGTCCGACAGTATTGAGAGGTCGAAGGCCTCCTCCGAGTTTCCGTTGTTGACCATCATGATCTCAACGAGCCTTAGGAAGCCGTCCGCTGGCGCCATGATATCGGTGACTTCAGGGACCAAAACGAGGTCGTGGTGGACTGGTACCTCGATGTAGATGGTCCAGTCCGCCACGAAGTTCGCCGGCGCCCTTCCGTTGGCAAGGAGCGTGATCGAGTAGGTACCGGGCGTGATCTCATCTGGGGCGGTCACCAATGCGTTCAGCTCGAACTCGTCAGTGATGCCCATCTCCAGACTTGTGACCAACGTGCCGTCCGAGTCATACCATACCAGATTCTCGGCGGCCCAGCGATTGTCGCCAAAGGTCGCGCCAAGGTTCCAAGTAGCAATCTGATTGCCCGTGTTCCTAAGCGTCATAGACACGCTGCCATTGGTTCCTGGGTACAGTACCGCTGCGGGATTGGCGAGTGGCTTCTGTTGCAGGTCAGCCGAGTACGCAGCAATCACGGAAACGGGCAAATCGATGACGACTTTGGATAGGTTGGTGGTACCGTCGTTGATCCCGACGAACCAGTTCAGTTCCTCGACGCTGGCGCCTACTGGGATGCTGAGGTTGAACCATGTGTCCATCGTTTCTAGTGCATGTATGACCTCGGTCACGACGTAATTGTCATGGTCGAACATGTTGTTGGAATCGATTCTTAGCGGAAATCCGTTCATCCACGTCATGTTCGAGACCTCGGTGTAGAGGCGCAGGGTGATGTCGACGTATCCCTTGTTCTTGATTCGGCAGTAGAGCGAAGGCGGCCGGGAGTCGTCTGGCACTACCATGTACGCGTTTGGGAGAGGGTCGTCGCAGTCGGCTTCGAGTACGTACTCGGCCACCCTCTGGAAGCCGAATAGAAGGAAGGAGTCGAGGTGGATGCCCTGATTCGCGAAGGAGCTGTTAGAGTCGAAGAGGAATGCCATGGTGTAGTCAGCGTTGGGGTGGATGTCAGTCATGTTCCAGACCAACTGAGTCCAATCAGCGTGGTTCTTCGAGATGTTCTGGGTGGAATAGTCGTAGTACTCCAGCGACCCCCCGCCCGCGTCTGCCTCAATACGCATGTCGTCGCCTGCAGCCATCTCACCCCACGCGTGGGTGACCAGTTGCATCGAGATGAAGTCGAACGATCTGATCCTGATCTTGCAGAAGTTGTTCCCGTAGACCCCTGAGATAGAGGAGTCGAGGGTCCCGAAGTTGAGCCCATGGCCCGGGTCCTCACAGGTGTCGAAGGAGGTGAACCAGCCCCACCACAGCCTGTCATGCCTGTTACTGGCATAGTCAGCCCCGGGCCTCGATACGCGCCAGTGCCTGTCTTCCACACTACTAGAGGCGTTGTCCATCCGCCAGTGCCCGTAGTAGTCGGGGTCCGAGGACAACGTTCCGTCGGCGTCGTACCCAATGCCGGCCCAAGTGGGCTCGTTGGCGTTGAGTGAATTGGGGCAGTCGATGACCTGATCGCCATCGACATCGCCACAGAAGCCGTTCTCCATGGGGTCATTCCAGACCGCGACCGGGATCTCCCTGTCGAGTTCGTTGTTGTCCTCGTTATCGTCGGCGAGACCGCCGTCGATAGTGCCACGCACGATAATCCCGCCGTACAGGTAGCCGTCATCATCGACAGCGCTGTGAGCGGCATCGGGAGTGTAGTAGAAGGATTCTGTTGTAGACTGCAGGCCCGACAGGGTCATGTTGACGTAATGCTCCTCTATGAGGAAGCCTATCGGATGCCATACCTGCATCCAGGCCTCTGCATAAGCGGGTTGGCTCGAGGTGCCGACTTGAGTGAACGTGACATTGACTTGAGTGAGTTCGTTCCGTATCACAAACTCCTCTATCGAACCGTCCGGTTGGGTCCATTGCTCGGCTAAGTTCCAAGATGCGCCCACCTCGATTGCGGTTACTTCGAAATCGATGAGTGCTTTGGGGGTCGCCGAGCGGTCGGGTGCAGGCTCGTCAATCATTGAGTTGACAGCCATGGGCGCCATGCTCATCGCTAGCATGAGAGAGACTAGGAGGAATGGCAACAGGCTACGCATGAGAATGAATTCGGGGGACTCAAAACCATGTATGAAGGTTCGGTTGACGCGTTCGCCGCCCGTAGGGCGGGAGCCCATGTATTTGGCGGTTTGATTCTGGTCGGCTAACCGCACAATGAGGATGGAAGCACGGTGAAGGGCTTATGGTCGCTTGGTGAGGCGTGGCTCCCGTGGCGAGTCGCAAAATACGTCAGAGGTCCATGCTGTACGCAGTAGTGTTCCTCCAGGTCACCCTGATTCCCATTATCGGATTCTCACTGACCTATCTACTGGAGATGGACAGGGATAACTTCTCGGTGGCGGTCCGTACTGAATTGGTGAACTGGATAATCATAGCCGGGCTTCTATATGGGGTGCTATCACTTGTGCTCGCACTCCTATTCGGGGGTTACCGGCCGACGGCGGTGGTCGATCGAGGAGGCTGGATGCCGGTTCTCGGACTAAGCAGGAGGAAGGGGGACCCTGCGCTGATAGATCGAGCGAGGCTTTCACTCCACAGCAGCCCGTACGGAAGGATGGCTCGGCTGGTCCACAGCAAGACTACTGACGATGAGTATGACCTCATTTCAGTGCACGGAGGGCTACAGCTCCTCGCAGTCCCTATGCAGGTCCTGCTAATCGCAGTCCCGCTGCTGATAATGGAGGGGGTGCCCGAGGGCATTATCCAACCCGACCGTGCTTTCGAACTGGGTATGGTGGGTTACATGATCGCGCTGTGGGTGGCTGTTAGGATGCAACCTGTCATCTCATGGAGACTGGTTGGCATCGCTGCGATGTTCCGGACAGTCCTATGGCGAGTCTCACGCTTCTCCTGGGTACTCCCAATCCTGCTGTTCTGGCTCATAGCGAGGACTTTTCTAGCGGCCTCCCTGAATTGGCTAGAAGTTGATGTGACGCAGTGGAACGAGGTGCAACTTGAGACAGTCATCCTGAACGCCATCGTGCCCGACTCAGAAATCCCTGATACCGCTATCATAGACTTTCTAGTGGCGATATCGGTGCTTCCGATGGCCACCTTCACCACCTTATCTGTATTAGGTGGTGCGTACGACATGCCTGACTGGATGAAGGGGCAGGAGCATGGTTTGGAAAATCTGCAGATGGAGCTGTTGGACGCACCGCAGGAGGATTCCGAAGAGGGGGAGGACGGAATTTCCCCCTTCACCCTACCTGATTTTTCGAAGCCAGAAGATGAGGAGCAAGACGAACAGGATGACGAGGAGCCGGAAGAGGAGGAGGGTGGCAGAATGATCGACCTGCCCTTCAGACTGTTCGAGGACTAGATTTCAATTAAGGAGGGCCAGCCGGTCGACGGCCTGATTCAGCACTACCCATCCAGAGCCTAAGCTGAGGCCGAAGCCGGGCGCGTTGGGGCCGTCGAACCAGAGCCATGCGAGTGAGAAGCAGAGTATGATCACAGAATACTGATTCGGCCTCAGGCTGGAGGCTTGCAACCCGACAGCCATCGACAGCATGCAGACGGCGAGCGAAGCGAACGGGCTCATGTGCGTATCAGTCTCCTCTCAGCCTCGCTAGCACCGCCTCGACTCGGTCCATTCCCATGTCAATGTCCTCACGTCCGGTGGTGTAAGCGAAGCGCAGGTGTCCTTCGCCTGCGCCGCCGAACGCGGTTCCCGGAGAACACAGGACGCCGCCTTCGAGCAGGGCCATCGCAATCTCCTCGCTGTTCATCCCCGGGACATCCACCTTGGGGAACACGTAGAACGCTCCCGTGGGCACATGACACGAGACGCCCGGCATCGCATTGAGTCGTTCACAGATCAAATCGCGCCGCGTCTTGAATTCGGCGCACATCTTCCGGGGGTAATCCGGCGCTTCCTCCAGCGCCTCGAGGACGGCGTGCTGCATGGCATCGTTGCTGCATGCCGTGACGTAGTACTGCATCTTGGTCAGTTGGGCCATCGCTTCTTGGTCCGGGGAGAGGATATATCCAATCCTCCAGCCAGTCATAGCGAAGGTCTTGGAGAACGACTGCACCATTATCACCCTGTCATATCCAGCGCCGAGGAAAGAAACGTGCTGTCCTTCATAGACGATACGGTCGTAGACCTCGTCTGTGATTAGCCAGAGATCATGTTCACTGGCGAAGGCGACCAACTCGTCCCTCTGGGAGGCGGTCACGTTGCCGCCGGTCGGGTTGCTGGGGAAGTTATACAGGACAGCCACTGTATTCTCATCGACCCTCGATTCGAGGTCTTCTATGGTCGGGACAAAGCCGTTCTCGAAGGTGCAGGGGTAAAGATTCGGCTCACCGCCGCAGATTACGACATCAGAAGGGTAGAGCGGGAAGTAGGGCTCTGGAATCAGGACGTTGTCGCCCGGTCCGACTAAAGCGAGAAAAATGTCCAGCAATCCGTTGGTGCCGCTCATCGTGATGCAGACATTGGATGCGTTCAACTCCGGAATGCGATGATGCCATGTCTCTGCTATCTTCTGCCTGAGAGCCGGCAGACCAGCAGTCGTGGTGTACTTGTTCTTGCCATCTTTCATTGCTTTGGCGAAGGCTTCGATGGCAATTTCAGGAGGTTGGAAGTCTGGCTCTCCCAGCCCGAACTGCACCGCGTCGTCGTCGGCCATGTCAAACATCCGGCGCACGCCAGACGGATTGATGCTGTTCGCACGCTCGGAGAACCTCACCATGGCCCATGGACGAGTGTTCTAGGCTTTGAATGAGGTGCCTCGAATCCTGCGGATTCTCTAGCCTATTGCCTCTTCGTCAACGATTTCTGCATCTAGGACCTCTTCGATAGCGGAATCCTCCTCCTTCCTGCGCAGATTGGACAGCAGGCTGTCTATCTCGCCGTCGGAGCGGAACCTCAGCAGGGCCAGCGATGCTACCCAGATAACGAACACCGAGGCAATCCCCACGATAATGATAGGCGGGACTGAGAAACCATTACCTTCACTGCCCGAACCGTGCACTGTCACCAGTACGGGCAGGGAGTTGCCCTCTCCTGAGACCGCCCTGACCTCGATCTCATGGGTGCCCTCACTGAGCTTTTCGGGGTTCATGATGACGTGCCACATGAACGGAGTCAGTGCACCTATCTCGCCCGGCTCGGCCGAATATGTCGTCTCAGCCCAGTCGCCTCCGTCGATGCGGTACTCGACACGCTCGATGCTGCCCAACTGACCCCAAGCGTGTCCTGTGACGTTGATGGTGCCATTGGAGTCGATGATGCTGAGCAGGTGGTTCTGCAGGCTAGTGTCGACAGACTCGGACTGACCACTGGCCGCCAGAAACAATGCCAGCGTGACTGCGGCGTGAGCATCGACGTAGCCGTAACCGAAGTCCCGGTTCCAGTAGGGGTCGACATCAGGGGCGCTGGGCTCGCCGAGGCGCTCTGCGGTCTGCTTGAGCACTTCCTTCACCTGCAGTGGCGTCAGGTTCGCGTTCGCCTCGATGACCAGAGCTACAACACCGCTGATCGAAGGAGTGGCGTATGAGGTCCCGCTCCCTCTGCCACTGTAGGAGTTATCAGAGGCGTCTCCGCCAAGGAAGTTGTTGCAGCCGCCACTGGTGAAGCATCCCTCGGCTTGGATGATGTTAGTTCCCGGGGCGCTGATCTCGGGGATGAGCTCGTTCAGGGGGTTGCCGTCCCCGTTGTCCCTGCGCTGGCCGCGAGACGAGTAGGATGCGATGGTGTCGTCCGAGCGGTCGACGGTGTTGTGGTCGTCAGTGGCTGCGACAGTAATCGAAAGGGAAGAAGCGCTCATTCCCGATAGGCCGTCATTGTCGGGGCCATCGTTGCCAGCGGCGTTCGAGACTGTTACGCCCGCCTCCATGGCCTCGTCGAGTATCCTGCTGTGCATGTCGGTGCCGTCCGAGCCGCCGTTCTCGTGGCTGGTGATGCCCCATGACAGGGAGATAATGTCGATCCCGTGGTTGGCTTCATCGACTCCGGGCCATGCATCGTCCCTGTGGTCGATAATCCACTGTAGGCCGTTCATGGCAGATTCGTAGAACTCCTGCTCGAGGAGGTAGTTCTCAAAGGGGCCTGCACCGACATCGGTGCCTATACGCACATCGATGAGGGATGCGTTCGGTGCCGCTCCGTAGTAATTGGACTGGCTGCCGTCGGGCTCGATTCCAGTGGAGCTCGCCATCCCCATGCAAGCTGTGCCGTGCTGGTTGCCGTCGTCAGGATCGAAGGAGCCGTCCTCCTCGCGCCCGCCCGCCAGTAGGCACTGGGGGTCTGTGTGCATGTAGCACACGGCATCGTAGCCGGCGACGAACTTGCTGGATAGTCCCGGGTGCTCGTTGTCGACTCCGGTGTCGGTCAAGGCTATGTTCACTCCCTCTCCGCTGATTCCAAGGTCCCATGCGCCGATTGGATACTCAGTCGAATTGCGAGCCTTGACCGCTGGTGTCTGAATATCGCCATAGAACACTAGCGAGCCGTAGCGCTCGACCATCACGACGCCGTCCAATTGGGCGAGCGTTTGGACTTCGGAAGCGTCGACAGCGCCGATCAGCAGAGCATCGACGACAGGGAGCTCGAGGTGAATCTCATGCCCGAGCAGAGCGAGTGCGTCCCTGTTGGAATCGGTGACGGCACGCTCGTACGAGAGACCGATGTTGACTGGGCCGGATGCGATCTGGAGGGAGTCATGGACGCCATTGCGATCTGCGTCAAGCGATGTCCACGACCACCATGGCCCAGGGTTGGCCCAAGTCACGGGTGCTTGTGCCGGTACCAGAGCAGTTTGCCCCTCCTCAATCAACTGCAAGCCCTGCTTATCCAGTGTCATGACAGTCGGAGGGGCTATGCTTCCAGCGAGGGGAATCACCAGAAAGGCACACAGGAGTGCATTGAGCACCTTGGCATCCATCGAACACGCGAACTGCGCGTAGTCTTTCAATCCAACCTTCAAGGGAGCAGCGCGAGATGCTGGACGCCGTGTTAGGAAATGGTGGGGGCACTGGGATTTGAACCCAGATTAGCGGGTGTCTTCCACTTAGCGTGCACCTGGATTGCGCACGCTCTCGGGTTGCGACAGGTCGGTGCTCCAGTTGGTCATCAAAGCCATCAGAAACCCTCTCGTCGTCATTCCCGTGCAACTGGAGCCCGCAGTACTACCAGGTTATACTATACCCCCGTAGGAGTGCTTTGCCCTAGGGCCTCACTCTTATGATGCTCTCGGTTGGCTTATCCAGTCCATCACAGGGAGCCGAGAATAGGGCCTACGAGAAGGCTGAGGAGAACCCAGACGCCGAGGGTGGCTGAGGCCAGCCCCCACGCGCGCGGGCGTATACCAACACTAAGCCATCCGAAAACTCGCGCCATCTTCCCGGGGGCCGAGGCTACGGATCGGGCTAGGCTGACGATGATTCCCGCTGCGAGGAGGAACCCCAGCATAGCGAGGATCGCGAGTGGGATTCCTATCAAATCCGAGCGCGCTACGGCGCCCACACCTTGGGGAATCATCGAGGGGTTTCGCAGCCAGAGCAACCATGCGAGCCAGAGGCCGAGATAGGCGTCCTCGCTGAACCCGGCCACATCACGCCAAGCCTTGTACTCCGTTGGCAGGCGCGAATATCCCTTAGCCGCTATTGCTTCGACCTCGATTATCCTACCACGTAGCAGGACCGAAAGGCCATGATAGACCAGCACGGCTGCCAGAAGCAACTCAATCCATATCCAGACCGAACCCAGACCCAAGGCAGCCATCAGGGCCACCGGAAGTGCCCACAAACCGAATCCGAGAGCCGCCGCCGCGGCTGTCATCAAGGAGCCTGCGCCGGGGAAAATCGGCCCTTCGGGCAACTCAATCTCCCTATTTCGGGGCATGGCCAGCACCAACAGAGGTAGGACAGCAGTGCTGATGATCATCGAGAACAGGGCCAGAGGGTTGTTCCCGGAGCCCTTGGATGCTGAGGATGCGGCCTCCTCTATCTCCAAGGCAGACATGGTCCCCGGTTGCCAGCTCGTGATGAAACCCGCGGCATCTATGACTATCACTGCGTCTGTCGCACCACTGGGAAATGAGTTCCCAACCGAAGCGTCGGACTCGTCCATCAATAGTGGCCATGACTCGTTCAACGATAGGGAGTAGGTGTCCAGATCGACTGATTGGACATTCTCTCCGGTCGCTATCTGAACGAAGGCTATGTCGGCATCGATCATGATGGCGGCGCCCTCGAAGTCCTTGTGCTGACGCTCAGCGTTGGGCGAACTGGTTTGGAAGAGTCCGACTACGACGGCATCTGAATCAGATAGCAGATCCGACAGCTTCACCATATCGCCGCCGCCGTGAGAAAGGAGGGCGAATGACGGTGCAGCGCCTTCGCTCCTAGGGGAATTGGTATCGATGTCAGGCAGATGAAGGGCCGGTCCTAGGGCTGCCAGTGCCAACAGGAGAATGACGACATATGCCTGCATCGGCAGCATCGCCTCGCGCATGGAAGCGCCGATCCAACCGATTATCCCCAGTGGGACGATGACCGCGGCCCACATGGCAGCCACCATTGGCCTTGGGTCCTCGGGAACCTCGAAACGCAGAACTCCAATGGCGTCACACAACTCCCCCGGGTCCTGGTCGGTGACTGTGAAGCACGCATCGACCATGTACCTGCCTGGTTCCAATGGCTTCTCGGAGGACCATGTGATGATGGTCCTGTTGGCCTCGCCGATCCGGGTTCCATGCGGCGACTCGAAGTGCTCGAGTCGCTGGTCCTCCTTACCGAATCCGTGGAACATCTCATCCCAGTCCATGGGGCCGACGATTTCCACTACCTGTCCATCGAAGTCATCGGGACCCCATGGCGAGATTGGGGTGAACTCGACCCTTACCATCCTGTTCGAGTCGATGGTGTATTCCAACTGCGGATCTATGACATCGCCATCCAGAATGATTCCAGAGGTAGCATCGTAGGTGCCCCACCACAGCACACCGGTCTGGATGCAATCGTGCTGGACGTCGATGTCCATAGAGACTAGGTCCCCCGGCCCGAGGGAGACGTTCACATCAGTTGCCCGGACGGTGAACTCATGAGCCGATAGATAAGACTCCTCCATGGGAAGCGAGTTCGTCTCGGCGCCATCCAGTACAACGGTGCTGCCGAAAGAAAGAGAGACCTGAAAGGCAGTCTCGGCGCCGGCTACACCAGGAAGCACGTTGGTCAGCCTACAGCCGTCGTTAGTCGATTCGAGCGAGGCGAACAGCCTGACAGTGATGTTGCCTTCAAAGCGAAATGACTCGACGAGCGGGGCTGACTGGATTTCCAGTAGATTGGGATTGGCCGCAGAGCCCAACTTGGTGAACTCGGCCTTGCCCAAGGGCTCGCCGGTGTTAGTGGTCCAGTTCCTGTCGAGGAAGGGCTGCTGCTCTGTGCCCTTCATGTAGAGCATGTGATTCTCGGGCAGTTCCCATGTGATTCCAGGGCCTTCTGAATCATCGGCGTCCTGGGCATTCGCGATCGAGCTCGCGGAGACGGCCATCAGAAGCATGAGCATCAGGACCAGAACGCTCGTCCTATGTGCTGTGATGCCCTCTGCCATGTCCAAGTCCTCTTTTCGTATAGTACAAACCTCACGCTCTCCAGTTAAAGGAATCTGAATGCCACATAGACCGCCATGACAGCCCCAGACAGGGTGGCTAGGAAATTCACCGTGTGCTTGCCGATGTAGCCCTTGTTCTCCAAAAGGGCCCCTAGCACCGAATCGACTTGACAGCCGAGCCAGCCAATCGTCGTGACGGCCACCAGCAGAGTTGCGGAATCGGTCGAATCGCCTGCCGTGGGGGCCATGAGCACGGCGACCACTGCGATAAGGAAGGCTCCGAACAGGGCCGCAGCAGTCCCAGTGGGGGACATTCCACCGTTCGTTCCGGGAGGGACGGCCTCGAGGTTGATGATGCTGCGAGTCCTCGGATCGAGGCTGCCTATCTCCGAAGCCAGCGTGTCGGATGCTGCCACGGCCACACAGGAGGCTAGGGCTAGGTAGTACCAATCGGCTTCGCCGAAGTACCAGCTGCAGAAGGCGATCATCGATGCCGTTGCGCCGTTAGCCGTCACATTGCTCCAGCTTCTGACTCCCTCATTGGCCTCCTGGATGGAGAGGGCCTGCTTCTCCTCAAAGCGCCATTTCGTGGCTAGCGAGCCGACTATGAGGAAGACGATGAGGATGACCAGCCACGTCCAGTGGCCCAGCAGCGATACCGCTAGGCCCACTGCCATTGCAGCCAGAAGACCGCTATAGTCCAGCATGTCACGCAATTTGGATATCAGCAGCAGGGCTGCCACCAGAGCCAGCGAAATCATCTGGTCCTCAGTGAGGAAGGCCGAGGCGTCTACCATTGTGTATCGCTCCGTGCTGCCCGATGCAGCGGTCATGAAGGATTCCCTTCTGTGGAATCCGTTCCTTATGGAACGGAATGTTAGCATGAGCGGGCAGGGCGAGGACTGAAAGCGCCGAGGGAATTCGTTGGATTATTCGGATGATAGAAGCCAGTACTGCAGAATTGGATTTTGGGCCGGGGTCCGGAAGAGGGAGGTTCGCAGCCTGGTGCATAATCCTCGGATTCACATTAATCTGGATTATTGTCTCAATTGCAGGCGTTCTTGTGTTTTTCATTCTCGGCACGATATTGGGGATGTCCTTTGAAGTGTCTTTGTGGTTCTCGGCTCTCGTCGCCTACGCTGTAGTGATTCCAATTACCTTGCTGTTCTTGCATTATGACGGGGACTTGTCCAGTATACGCAGGATGCTGAGGCTGGAAACACCAAAGAAGGCCGCCCTGCTACTCGCTGGAATTCCACTGATTGTCACTATCATGGACCTCATATTGAACCTGATTTACGGATTCGCATATATCGGAGCCTTCGGTGAGCCTAGCCCTCCAGATATCGGAGTCACCTGGGAGTCCAGCACCCTTTCCATCGTTCTGGTGTTGCTTTCTACCGTTATCATCGGCCCCATAGCCGAGGAACTGATGTTCCGTGGATATGTCTTAGACTCGATTAGGAAAATACACGGGGATGTCCTCGGAATCATTCTCAGTGCTCTACTCTTTGGCATGATTCACTTCGACCCTTACACCGTTGGAATGGCCACGTTGGGAGGGGTGCTCTATGGCTACATCAGGGTGAAAACAGGAAGCTTGTGGCCTTCTGTAGTAAGTCACATGATCTGGAATGCGATGGCCATGGTTGTCACCTACCTCTAGGTGCCGCTCAGATCGCCCATCACTCGCGGCGCCCGAAGCGCCCGGTGCGGTTCCTCATCACTGCGGCGGGCCTAGGAGGAGCTCGAGCGTATGGAATCTCGCTCACATTATCGCGCCGCAAGACCCACAGAACAACTCGCTCTTGGTGTTGTCCTTCTGCATGCTCCACTGACCGCAAGCAGGACACGGGGGCAAGCCCTTCTCGCTAGGCTTGACACGAGGTCCTCTCTTGGGCTTCTTCTTGTCGGGTCTGAACCAGCCCTTCTTCGGTCGCTTCACCTTCGGCACGACTTCACCATGCGACCGAAGAAGGCCGTCACTCAAGAGGTTCACCCCGAGTATTCGAACACATCAGCCGACGCTATCTTGAGGGGCGCGGGCATCGCGGAGCATGCGTTGCACGGTGGTTGGTGCCGGCGTGTCGGGATTGACCTGTGCAGTTAAACTGCTGGAAGCGGGTCACGAGGTGGAAGTCGTCTCGGACAAATTCAGCCCCGACACGGTGTCCGATGTCGCCGCAGCAATCTGGTATCCCTTCCTGACGGCTCCGGCAAATCGATCTGAACCGTGGGGCATATCGACATACTCAGTGCTACAAGGACTTGCTCGTGATGAGCCCGAGTCTGGAGTAGTGATGAGAGATGGCAGAGAATACCTCAGGGAAGTCGTAGCTTTGCCAGCTTGGAAGGACGATATAGCCTCATTCAGAGTTCTCGAAGCTAATGAAATCGTACAGGGTTATGTCTTCGGTTGGGAGTTCAGAGCCCCCGTTATCGAGATGCACCGGTACATGCCATGGCTCCGCTCCAAGGTCGAGTCGATGGGTGGCTCATTCAGACAGTCCTTCGTCAGCGACCTCTCCGAAGTCCCGGGTGAGGTCGTAGTCAACTGCGTCGGATTGGGAGCGCGGGAGTTGTGCGGAGATGACGAGATCCAACCGGCTCGAGGTCAGGTCATCTTCCTGGATCAGGATCCGGGCATCGGGTATTTCGACCAGCAACCAGAGACTCTCACTTACACTATCCCTAGAAGTGATGTTACCGTTCTGGGCGGGACTGCTCAGATCGGCGATTGGGGCCTAGACATCAGGGAAGAGGATAACGAGGAAATACTGAGGAAAGCTGAGGCACTGTGGCCCGACCTAGACCGCTCGAAGATAGTCGGTTACGCCGTAGGTCTGCGGCCTTCCCGTACGGAGGTCCGGCTGGAGTCCGAGAAGGTCGGGGGGAGGCTCGTGATACACAACTACGGACACGGCGGGGCGGGTGTGACCCTCTCTTGGGGCTGCGCCGACGAAGTGGCTAGCCTCGTCGCTCAGTCGTGATGGCCGGCCCATGCGGCCTCGGCATGCAGGGTCTTCGACTTGACTGGGATTATCTTGCGATATACCTCGGCCGGACTCATGAGCTCCCCCTCGACGGTCAGCAGTCTCTGCAGGGGAATCCCGAAGTGCTCCTCGTTGCGCCGCAGCATTGGCTCTACGACTGCCCAGTCCTCCTCGGTCATGTCTGTGAAGGCTCCGCCGTTGAGCTGCGAGTCGGAGAGTCGCTCGTGCGGGTCGCGCACGTAGATTGCGCCGCCGCTGGCCAGCGAGAACAGGTTGCCCCCAGGGTAGGGGGTCTCGAGAGCCTCGGGCTCTCCTCGCTCGTCGAACCGCATCCCGTTGATGATCACGAAGCCCCCTCCATCCAATGGGTCGCCAGCCATGAACGACTCAGCGAGGTAATCGAGCGCGGTCCCGTTGATGACTAGTTTTGGACTTCCGACGGCGTTGATCATCGGTCTGCCGGCGGCGTTTCCCTGTACGAATAGGCGGCCTCCCTTGGCGCCGTAACCATAACACTGGCCTACATCTCCATGGACGACCAATTCTCCTGACTTGTGTATCTGGGCGACCTGGTCCTGAGCGTTTCCGTGCATGTGGACCTTCATCCCGTCGCTGCCGCTTCCGAGGTAGTCACCTATGGCTCCGAAGACGTCGATTCTGACATCAGACGTGTCGGGGCCGAAACCGTTGCCGATGAATCGGTGACCTCGGCAGTGCAGCAGTACGAATCTCTTCCAGCCCGCATGGTTCAGGGAGACCATCTCAAGGGCAAGCGATTCGGTACCCTCTTGTGGATATGGCCTCGCATCGATCACGATTCTCTGTGAATCTGAGGCTGGTTCGGGCCGATGTCCGAGGGTGCGCTGGCCAACGAAGCCGTCGCAGGGCTCGTGGGTCGCTGAAGCGAGGGTTCGAGTCAGGGCCGCCTCTACGAAGTCGAGCCACAGGCTGCGACGCAGCCCGCCGGTGTCGTACCTCCTATCGAGGAGACGGGTGAGCAAGTCCCAGACCCATTCGCGCCCTGCGTTGGCCGAATTGGCCTCGATGGCCTCGAGCGTGGCTAGAGCCTCGGACCAATCCATGTGAGGCAGGGCCTCCAGAACAGCGAAGTGGGCTAAGTTGGAATCCATCTTGGCTAATTCAAGCGGGGATTCGTCAGCGGCGGGCATCAGCTTGCAATCACCATTAGGGTGGGTGTCGACCACATCGCCGAACTTGTTGGTCATGACCAGTTCACTGCCTCCGTTATCGGTAGGCCTGACATCGAACAGGAAGGCCCCCCCGTCGGTGTAAGAGCCACCTCTGGCGTTCCAGTACTCGTCGGCGCGGCGCCAGAACCGCTTGTCCTCAGAGGCGAGGCTCTCCAACACCGCGTCGATGACCTGCTTCTCGGAGGCGCAGAACGCGATCCCGACCTCACCACGCTGATAGGCGAAGACCTGCGGGCGCAGCATGCTGGTGTCGGTGATTCCAATCAGTCGGCGGGTAGGCCCATCAGACTGTGCGATGATGAAGAACCATGGTCCGTCGGGGCTGCCGTGAATGTGCGTCTTCTGGATTGCCGAGTAGACCTCCTGCTTGTCCTCAGGGAGCATGATGTAGTCGAGTTCGCTGGTCGGGGCCAGACTCTCTATGACGTGCTCCATCTTGTAGCCGTAGACGCGACGATGCAGGTCGAATGCCAAGGCGCCGACCTCGGTGTCGGTGAAGAACAGCGGCTCCATCCCCCTTTGAGCGAGGTAGTCGGTGACCGAGACGTAGTTCGAGAAGTCGCCGTTGTGGACCAAAGCGCAGTCGATTCCCTGGCCGAAGGGATGAGCCCCTCCTGGGTGCGTCACCCTGCCTCGAGTCGGGTAGCGGTGGTGGCCGATCCAGACGTGGGCGGTCATTTCCTCGAGTCCGTAGTAGCGGATTACGTCCTCGGCGTAGCCGACTATCTTGAGAATCAGTATGTCGCGTCCATGGCTCAGCACGAATGCGTCGGTGCGTCCATCCTTGGCGTAGAACTCGACATTCAGTGCATGGGTGGTGTGGAAGACGAACTCCTCGGAAGCAGCCTCTCTGTCGTTCGGGTCGATGACGTCGCCGAGTTTGTCTGCGATGAATCGGTCCAACTCCTCCTCCCGAGGCCTGACGAAGTAGCAGACTACGTCCGGAGGTCGGGCGTCAAGTGCGGGCATATCACTCTGCCAAGTCGGCAGTTTCGGCATCTCGTGGACATGATCGATATGGAAGTTGGGATGAATGCTGGACTCTTCGACCGCATCGCGGTGGCCCGCATCGAGGTAAGCCACTGCATAGAGATATGATCCAGACAGGGTGGCTGCATCGACTCCGAACTGCTCGGGATCGAGTCCGACCATCGCGACTCCTCCGCCCTTGCCGTTGCCTCTGTTCCTCATCTGCTCTAGCGAGTCGAACAGATGACGCCCTGCCACAGGTATCTCGGAGGCTAGTCCGATTACTCCGCATCCGCCCTCGGCGGCGTCCTCATCGCGTCGATCGAACCTCGGATGGCTGGCCGTCATCTCGCGGCGGGCCTGCATAATCACCTCAGGGTCAATCATTCGCCAGTCTCCTTACCGATGTATCTCAGAAGATCCGTACGGCCCCTGAGCTCCTGCACGTTGTTCAGACCGAGTTTGCGTAGGATATCGCGCAGGCGCCATTGCATAGCGGTGTAGAGGTTGTCCAGTCTCTTCTCGCCCCAGTCCTGCTGAACCCATTCCTGCAGTTCGATATCAGTGGTGGTCAGACCCCAGGGGCAGCCGCGCCCGGAAGGGCCTCCTTCGCAGTTTGCGCATCTGGTGCAGCCCATACCAACGAGGTCTGTGGTACCCAACACACATCCGTCCGCACCCAAAGCGATGGCTTTGGCGATGTCGTCTGCGGTGCGCACGCCGCCGCTTGCAATCAGAGTGACCTCGTCGCGGACGCCCTCCTTCTGCAGGAACTTGTGCACCTTCGGGATGGCGAGCTCGATAGGCATCGCGATGTTCTTCTTGGCTATCTCCGGTGCAGCCCCGGTGCCGCCGTAGCCGCCGTCCAGATGGATGATATGGGCACCGGCGTAGTACGAGCCGACGGCGACCATGTCGACATCATGAGGAGTGCTCACCTTGACAGAAAGAATGGCTTTCGGATTGATGGTTTCAATCCAGTCCAGATGCTTTGAGTGGTCCTCGACCGAGTAAGTGGAGTGGAACGGGAACGGGCTGAACAGACTGACGAAAGGAACGGAGCCACGCAGTTTGGCGACCTCTTCGCCGGCCTTGACTGCGAGCAGGTGCCCACCGAGGCCTGGTTTGGCGCCCTGAGCGTACTTTAATTCGACAATGGGGGCGGCTTTGATGGTCTTCTCCTCAACGCCGAAGTACCCTGTGGCTACCTGAGTGATGACGTTCTCCTTGACTTCGAACAACTCCGGTGGGTAACCGCCCTCGCCCGTGGAAATGTAGCTGTTCCAATTACGGGCGTTCCTTGCTCTGGACATCATCACGTTGACTGAGACGGAGCCGTAGGACATCCCGCCACCGTACCAAGGGATGTCGATCTTGATCTCGTTCTTCCCATCGCCGCGGCGGTTCAGATGCAGGCTGGTGTCAATGTCTCCCGAGTGTTCCAGCCACTCACCCTCAGGCAGGAACTGAAAGTCCAGCCTATCGAAGCCCCCGTCGCTCTTACCGGTCTTGAAGTTCATGCCATCTGGGACTTCGCCAGTCTCGGCCATGTACCAGGTGGACAGTATCAGCTCGTCGGTCCAACGTGCATCTCCGAGAGCCTCTGGAATCCTGTATTCCCCGAATGCCCTCGCGTTCATCCCATCTTGCATCAGATGTGTCGTTTTGTGGATCAGCGTCTCACTAGGCTTGACTATGGTCATCAAGCACCACCTCCGGCATATCCTGCTATTCCCTCGAATGCCTCATCCTCGAGGTGTCTGACGATCATCGAGCGGCCGAACTCTCCCCTCAGACGGCGCACATCACGGATGCCCATAGCGCCGAGAATCTCAAGCAGTTGATCCCTCCAAGAGCCGCAGAGGTTGGCGAGTCTCTGCTCGGCCCAATCATGATCCATCCTCCTCGGCAAGGTGCCAGAGACCTTGTCGCGCTTCCTCAGCGAGCCGTGTGAGCGACCCTGAAACGCGAACAAGACAGGAAGATCCAATGCGGCAGCATCGAGCCCGCTGATGATTGCCTTCGGGACGTGATCAGCGCCAACTATGCCGCCGCCGCCGAACAGGGTGACGGTCTCCCGCCTTCCCTGCTCGATTAGAATCATGTGGGCTTCCTTGAACAGATCCGAGACGAAGCTGCCGTCAGCACCGCGTCCGTGGAGGTCGGCAAGCAGGTGGATGACTTTGGCACCTGCATCCACAGCTGCGATGAATGACTCCTGCCAGCCCTCTTCGAAGTGCAGACGCACTCCGATCATGGCATCAGTGGCTTCTCTTGCCGCCTCGAAGGCGTCGGCGTTCCAACCATCGAGTTCGATCAGCCTCGCAGCAGGGAACTCGGAAGTGTGAGTGGCTTCAGCGTTATCCAGAACCGGTACGATGTTCGGGGCATCCAGACCGAGCCGGGCCACGGTGTGCGCGTCCAGACACGAGAGCGTGTCGATGCGCCTGCTTGTGGAGTCCACCACTCTGGCGAAGTCGTTGGAGCCAAGGTCGCCCGGTGGCAGGTCGAACAAGAACGGTACCTGTATGGTGAACATCTCAGGGGTGCTCCCGGAGAGTTTGCCGTCTGCATCGAACGAGAGGTGCATCGGCTTGCTGCCGACATCGACGGCCGTACCGATGAGCTCTCTGCCATGGATGCCGTCCCTGCTCGGGCGGACGATCTCGGACATGTCAGTCAGCATCCCATCGAAGCCCGGCCCTCCGAAACGCCCCCTGTAGCCCTGACCACGTACAGGGACAATTCCCTTCTTGGCCTCCTCGTCAATGGCGGCGATGTGCCCATGCGTGGTGTATGAATCCCCGAGCGCCATGAGGTCGGGGTTGTGCTCAACTGTTACGAAGTCGGGGTGCTGGACGGTGCAGCGTAGGCAACCGACGCATAGCTTGGGCCGGGGGGCGAATCCCCCGACAGGCCCTGAGAAGACCCCGTAGGTGCACGGCCTGGAGAAGATTATGTCGAACTGACCGAAGTACATCAGCATCTCCTTGGCGATGAACTTCGCGAGGCCGACCTTGCCGACCTTGACTAGGAACCTATGAGGCAGTGGATTAGCGTCGTCGACCTCCTCGGTTTCGATTTGATAGCGGTGGTAACGGTCTGCGATCTCCCTCCCGATACGTGCCGATTCGGCCCCGAATCTGTCGAGAGTCAATGGGCCGTCTTGAGATTCCAGACCTACGTGCGCTGCAGACTCCAACATCTTGCTCCCCCGGACACGCGCATGCGTGCGAGTTAGTGCTATAATCATTCGGACGAATGAACATCATATGATGTTGATTCTATCGAAATATTCATACAATTTGATGTTTATTGAACAATTGAACAATAATTATTGATTATTATGTCCATATATAAATTATCCAAATGGCAATATATTCGACTTCGTTCAATTGTCCATTCGCCGTCCTCATGGGCTTGCATAAGGCACGTTGAAATGGCCCCAATCTCGCGCTATTTCCCATGGGGATGAGAGCTGCTTGGGACATTCCCGAGTTCCGCCGTTTACTCGTAGGTAACGGCGTCAACATGATGGGTAGTTCGATCTTCATCATCGGGATGAGTTGGACTGTGGCCCAGATTGGCGGACCCAAGATGTTCGGGCTCATCTGGACCGCCTACTTCCTCGGTCACCTGCCTCTCCTACTCTATGGTGGGATGGTGGTCGACAGGATGCCCCGCAGGACCGTCGCCCTGATTGCGGACCTGTCGCAGGCAGTACTCGTAACCCTGGGTATAATTGCGCTTCTGGCCGGATTCGACGAAATCAAGACGTTGCTCGTGGTAACCTTCCTCACGGGTGGCGCCACGGCTTTCTCCATACCGGCAATAGGAGCCTTGGTGCCAGACCTCGTAGAGGAGGACCTGCTTCCTCAGGCCAACGCCTTGAGAGGGGTTGCAATGACTGCCGCGTGGATGCTAGGGCCTCTAATCGGAGGATTCACAGTGGGACTCTGGGGGATAGAGGTCTGCCTTCTGATAGATGTCGTCACGTTCATCTTCAGCGGGGCGGTTTTGTGGACGATATCAGAGATCCCCGTGGTTCGAGACGAGGAAGCCGGGGACCTTCGGGAGGAGGTGGTCGAGGCGTGGGCCTTCGTCAAGACTCAGCCGTGGCTGTTCGCGGGTATACTGATGTTCATGATCTGGCACATAGGGGACTCAGCCATCGAGATAGGGGTCCCGTTCATCATCGAGAACAAGGGCCTCGGCGCTAATGAGTACGGGCTGTTCGGCGCGGTGGGGGCATTGGGGGCCATGGCCGGATCCATACTCGGTGGAATCCGGCCCATACCGAAGGAGGTCAGAGGCAAGGTGTTCTACATCTTCATCGGCGGAATAGCATGGTGCATGCTGATGTGGGCGATGCCGATTCCGTTCTGGGCGATACTTGTCTTCGTCCTCCTTGAAGGCGTACTGGGGGGGACCTTGGGGGTGATCTGGAGAACTACAATGTCCGACAGCGTCGACCAGCACCTCAGGGGTAGAGTGAACTCCCTCGATGCCATTGGCTCGCTGATATTCATCCCATTCGCCCCTATTCTCGGAGGCGCGATGATTGAAGCGACCAACGTCTTGACAACCTACTCGATTGCTGTGGCCTTCATGGTGCTGACCACGACGGCCGGTCTTATCGTCCCCGCATTCCGGCGCTTCGAGCGAGTGGACTCGGAGCGCTTCCCAATCACTGCTGGTCAAAATCCATCTGACTGATGTCGACATCGAACCACTTCTCGTAGAGGTCGCGCTGTAGCTTGATGGCAACTACTAGCAAGACCACATACAGGGACCAAGCGGCCAGAGTCCTGCCCATGCTGACTGGGATTTCCAGCAGCACCAAGCCATCGAACAACATGCACGCCGAAATGTACACCACTCTGCCGAGCGTGGTCAGAATACCCTCGCCATCCTGAGCCAGAACTCGCTTGACTCGCTCCTCTCTGCTCTTGTCAGAGGCCTTCTTAAGCCTCCAGAAGGCGGCTTCGGTCTCCTCCTTCTTGTCGAACATCGGAGGAGGGGTGGTCTCGCTCCCGTCCGAGTCGGCTTCGTTCTCAGCCATTCTTTTACCTCAGAGTACGACCGTTTTCGGGTTGTCGTCATCCTCCGGGGGAATCTGGTCATCGCCGATAATCGGGAGTTTCTTCCCTGGGCCCAGTGGGAAGTGGCACGCCACGCTATGACCTTCGCCGATGGACTCCAGTTTCGGCTCCTCGACATCGCAGAGCCCCTCCTCAGCGATGGGGCAACGAGTGTGGAACCTGCATCCAGGGGGAGGGTCTGCGGGACTGGGTACGTCGCCACCCAGAACTATCCTCCTCCTAGAGGCCTTTTCCAGAGAGGGCTCTGGGATAGCCGACATCAGAGCATGCGTGTAGGGGTGGGCTGGCTCACTGAACAGGTTGTTCGTATCGGCGATCTCGACTATCTTCCCCAAGTACATCACGGCCACTCTGTCGCTGATGTGGTTCACTACGTTCAAGGCGTGGGTGATGAAGACGAAGGTGAGGCCGCGCTTCTCCTGGATCTCCTCCAGCAGGTTCAGCACCTGGGCCTGCACCGAGACGTCGAGGGAGCTGGTTGGCTCGTCCAAGAGTATGAACTCGGGGTCAAGTGAGAGTGATCTCGCCAGTGCGAGTCTCTGCTTCTGCCCGCCCGAGAACTCGTGCGGGAAGCGATTCATGTGCTCGCGCTTGAGCCCCACCGAGTCAAGCACGTCAGCCACCTTCTGAGTCAGTTCAGCGCCCTCGGCCAGTCTGTTCACCTGTAGCGGCTCTCCGACGATGGCCCTGACGGACATCCTGGGGTTCATCGAACCCCCTGGGTCTTGGAAGACGATCTGCATCTTCCTCCTCAGTTCCCGGTCTGGAATGGTCCTGATGTCCTCCCCGCCATAGAGGACCGAACCATCAGTAATCGGTATTAGGCCTAGCAAGACCCTGCCCAGCGTGGTCTTGCCGCAACCCGACTCGCCGACGATTCCCAGCGTTTCGCCTCGCTTGATTTGCAAGTCGACCCCGTCTACGGCCCTGACGTAGCTCTTGGCCGCTGACAGCATTCCTTCCTTGATGGGGAACCACTTCTTCATGCCCTTGACCTCAATGAGGACCTCTCCGTCCCTGCTCTCTTCGGTCATCTCAGGCAGCTCCTTCCAACTCGTATTCAGCTGCGAACCTGTCGAATGCGGCTTGCACCTGTGAGACGTTATTTGTTCGATCTGTGTAGTGGCAGGCAGCGAAGTGCCCGGGCTCCACCTCCATCATCGGTGGAGGGGTTGAGATGCACTTCTCATCAGCGAAGGGGCATCTCGGGTGGAACCTGCATCCGTCGAAGTGCAAGTTCGGATCCGGGACTTGCCCGGGGATGATTGGGAGCACGGCTCTTTCGGAACCGGCTTCTATCGTGGGTATGCTGTGAAGAAGGCCAATCGAGTATGGCATTCTAGGCCGGGAGAGAACGTCTGTGATACTTCCAGTCTCGACCACGGAGCCAGCATACATCACTGTGACATCGTCGCACATCTCGGCGATTACCCCCAGATCGTGCGTAATCAGCAGTATCGCCGTGCCCTTCTCGTCCCTCAAGTCCCTCATCAGCTTGAGTATCTGGGCCTGGATGGTGACATCGAGCGCTGTAGTAGGCTCGTCTGCAATCAAGAGCTTTGGCTCGCATGCCATCATCATGGCGATCATCACCCTCTGGCGCATGCCTCCTGAGAGCTCATGCGGATACATCCTCACGACCGCTTCTGGGTTTGGAATCTTGACGCCCTCCAGTATGCTGATGACCTGTCTGGTGTGTGCTGGGTCAAGAATCAGGTAGTCGAGTATGATAACCACGGGCAGTGCCAGCAGGGTGCAGATTACCACTATGCCCATAAGGGCCGAGAAAGGCATCCATAGCATCAGATAGACCACAATGGAAGAAGCGATTCCCAAGGGAAGATGGGGGGCGGCTATCGACAGTAACGACCACAGTCTGATCTGCGCCCCTGAATCCGATGTTTGAGAACTTGTACCTAGAGCGATATCGACAGCAACCCCCTCGACCGAGTAGCCAGTAACTGCGAGATGGGTCTCGATTGCTTCCCTTCGTTCCTTTAACGAGGACCTCGAACCTAGGATGGGCAAAATAATCACTAGGAGGAAGGCCCAGAGTTCGGCCTCATCTGAGAAGCCCCCAACATGCGCAGCTGTCACGAAGGCGAATATCCCGATGACTGCGGATGAGACGTATGGGCTCAATCTAATTGCACGAACGAACAACGAGAATGGACTCACGAGTGCCTGTAGAATCCTAATGTGACGCGGCGTTTCGGCATCAACCAGCCTGTCGTGCGTGCGCATCACCTCGGAAATCTGCTTCTCCACGGTGTAAAGCGGGTTCAGAGCTGACATGGGCTCCTGGAAGATCATGCTGATCTCGTTGCCACGGACCCACCTCATGAACTTCTGATGCTTTCGGAACTCGCTCTTCGCGGCAAATCCAACGGCCCAAGACAATCCACCGACAATTATGGAGGCAAGTAAAACGGTGACGCCTTGGATCGGGTTGATTAGCACCGTCCACAAGAAGCCTAAGATAGCGGTCATGACGCAGAGCACCACTATCCATCCGGAGATGTCCTGAACCCTACTGTCCTCATCTGAGTCGCTGAACAGGAGTTGCTCTCCTTGGTACCTCACGCTCCCCTCGTCGACATCGCAGGTAGCCAGTCCGATGGTGACTAAGGAGGTGACTGATTTCCCGCATCCCGACTCGCCCACGAGGCCCATGATCTGCTTGTCCTTGACTTTCAAGTCGACCGAATGGAGAGCCTCGATTGGTCCATCGAGGGTGTCGAAGTGGACCCTGAGTCCTTCGACCTCTAGCACGTTCTCAGTCAACTTCTCATCTCCTGTTCTTGGGATCGACGATATCCCTAATTCCATCACCAAGCAGGTTGAAGCCGAGGACCGTCACAGCGATTGCCAGCCCCGGAAAGAGCATCAGGTGTGGCGATAACAGGAAGTAACGTCTGCTTTCGGAGATCATCAACCCCCATTCTGCAGTGTATGCGTCGGCACCCAGCCCGAGGAAGGAGAGGCCGGAAGCAGAGAGTATCGTCCCGCCTATGTCCAAGGTGAAGGCGACGAGTAACGGAGCCCAGGCATTGGGCAGGATGTGCCTGAACATTATCCTCCCAGGACGGGCCCCGACGCTTCTAGCCGCTTCGACGAAGGTCATCTCCTTGACATATAGGACCTGTCCTCGAATCAGCCTGGCATAGCCCGGCCAGCCGGTGAAGATGAGTGCTGCCTGCACCTTCCAGAGGCGATCGAAGTTCTTGATCAGGACTAGCTCCTCGCCCTCGTTCCCGGAGAAGCTGAACAGCAGCGCTAGGGACACGAACACCGCCAATGTCCTGAATGTCAGGTACCTCCATGGGTTCGTCCAATCGAAGGAGTCCCTGATGCGGCCCAGTCCTCCTTCGAAGCTCGTGTTGAGGAAGAATCTCCTGTCTGCCAGTATGATCGCTCCCAGAACTGCGATTATCCCCAATGCCGCGAAGACCCTCCAGCTCCTGCCCTCGGAGATCCCGAAGAAGTCCGGCCAAGACGCTCCCGGTATCAATCCAACGAAGAAGAGGAAGCCGACTAATACCAAGAGGACGCCTCGATAACGTATTATCAGGCTCATCACCTGTTCGCTTATCTGGTCGTCATCGGGCACAGTCGAGTTGAGATACGTGTTGGAGAATGCAGCCAGAACGAATATCGGGAACAGAATCCCCAGCCAGATCGGAATCGTCAGACTGGTAATCTGGTTCATAGCGGCTACGAAGGCCATGGCGAGAATTAGCCCGGGGATAGCGAAGAAGATGTCACATATCCTCATTATGAACTCGTCGACCCTGCCGCCGAAGTACCCGCTGATGCTTCCGACGATGGTCCCTATGATGACTGTTAGAGTAGCCACTGTAATTCCTATCTTCAAGGACACCTGGGCCCCGTACACGACCTTGCTGAACAGATCATGGCCCTGATCATTGGTCCCGAAGATGCAGACATCGTAACCGTCCGGCAGCCACCAGTGATGCATCTCCTCGTTGTCGAACTCGTATGTCAGCCAGACTCCATCGTAGAGGGATGTGTTGCCGTATAGCTCGGGTGACAGTACCAGAAGGGACGAGTTGGAGGGGTCCATGCTGAGCAGTGACAAGTTTAGGTCGTATCCTAGGGAGGTCTCCAGTTTGATGAGTTGGATTACGGTCAGCGTGTCCCTGTAGTAGCCATCCGCAATCGTCTCTCCGACCTTGTCGTCGGTCTCGGCGACCACGACCTCGGAGAAAAGAGGGGAGTTAGGGTTGGTGGTTATCTTCTGCTCGTGCCAGTCGCACTCCTCTGACCGCGGTTCGACCCTCCTCGGCTCGTAGTCTATCAACCACTTGTCCTCCGTGTCCTGCAGGTTCCTGTAGGGGTGCTCGACGGCGATAGTTTCGGCAAAAATCGCAACTAGAGAAACAGAGATGACCATGAAAAGGCCCAGCATCGCTAGCAGAGAACGACGATAGATCTTCCAACTACGGCTGAGGTCGCTCTTGGATTGCGATAGCGCCTCTCGCAGGCGCCTGCGGCTCTCATCGCGATCCCCCTCGCCCTCGTCCCAGCCCCTCATTCCAGCCTCACCCTCGGATCGATAATTGCGTATGTTATGTCGACGATTAGATTGGACAATAGGAAGATCACGGAAGTGATCAGAGTAACGCCCATGATTACTGCGAAGTCAAGGTACTGAATCGATGTCACAGCAACCCTTCCCATCCCGTTGAAGGCGAATACGGTCTCAGTGAGGACTGCTCCTCCTATCGCGCCCCCTATGGAGAACCCCAGGATGGTGACTATCGGGATCAAGGCGTTTCTGCATGCATGTACGATGACTACCCTGATTTCTGAGAGGCCTTTGGCCCGGGCGGTCCTAACGTAGTCCTCGTGTAGCACCTCGAGCAGGCTCGCGCGCATGTACCTGAGAAGTGAGCCGGTGGATGCGATTCCAAGAGCGGCGCAAGGAAGGGCCAGGTGGAAGAAAGTGTCCTTGAACAGCAGCCGGTTCGAGCCCCACTCAGAGGGCAGCGTTGCTAGCTTCTCGTCGGTCACGAACCAGCTGTCGACGAGGTGGAATCCAGTCCCCCCTGTAGGATAGTACCATGCATACCCGTCTACAGGATAGGTGTAACTTGGATCGTGTCTGCCGTATATCGGGAAGCATCCACCCTCGGTTCCGAATATCGGGTCGCAAATACCTCCATGTTCAGTCCCTGTTGCGAGAAATAGTTGCAGCATCATTGCGAACCAGAATATCGGCAGGCTAACGAAGGCGATGGCGAAGAACCTGGAAACGTGGTCGAACATGCGGTCTTGCCTGACAGCACTGATTATGCCTAGGATAATGCCTAGGGGATAGGCTATGAATAGGGCGAGGAAGGACATCTCCAGTGTTATCGGAGCGGCGTCTTTGACAACATCGATAACAGGACGGTGATAGAGTAACGATTCGCCCCAGTCACCCTCTGCCAGATCCGTGATGTATCTCCAGAACTGGACAGTAACCGTATCGTCCATCTTCAGTCTGATCCTGTTGGCCTCGTAGGCCGTTATCGGATCCCCGTCCTCAGTGTAGTCGACTGTCACGCCACACTTGTCGCCGCACTGAATGGCAGCCGGATCGCCTGGGATGATGTGGGCTATGGCGAACGTGAAGATTGCAACCCCAATCATGACCGGGATTAGCAGCAGCAGACGCCGGACAACGAACTCGTGCAGTTTCATCGTGACCCCTACGAGGACCGTGCTGAGACGGCTCTATCACAGTTGCCTTCTGCCTGCCGTAGGCAGGCAGAAGGTCGAAAATGTTGACGGCACAACGGCAGCCGCCCGAGGGCGGCTGCCGTTGGCCTTACGTCTTCACGGCGTTAATCAGCAGGAGCCGACTAGCGCGCCGTTGACCATTGGCAGCTTGTCGTAGTCGAACCAGTGGGCGGACCCAATGGCGACCCAGTCCGGGCTGCAGATGTCGTCGTGCTTGACACCCACACCGTTGTACTGACCGATGATGATCATGTTAGGATCTAGGACCCAAGCAGCGAATGCGTCGATGTACGCCTGCTCGCGCTCAGCGTCGTCCTGCGAGGTCCTGCCAATGAGCAGGGCAGCGTTGACTTCCGCGTTCTCGTAACCCGTACCATAGGCGTCGCCACCAATGGAGTTACCGCCGGCGAACGGCGACCAGTAGTTATCGGGGTCCAGATAATCAGGGGCCCATCCGCTGAAGCGGATGTCCCAGGTCCTGGTGTAGTACATCGTCAGGTACTCTGGCCAAGGCTTGGCGTCACCTGAAGTTGCAACTCCGATGGTCCCTAGGGCCTCCTCCAACTGTCCGGCCATGGCAATACGGTAGTCGTTGCCCTCGTTGGCCATCACGCGCAGGATGTTAGGTAGGCGGCACTCGGTGCCGTCTCTGTCAGCCTCAGCCACGACAGCAGGTGCATCGCCGTGTGTCAGCGAAGAGCAGTCGTACTGGCGGATGAAGCCGGCGTCCTCGAGGATCTGCTCGGCGTTTGCCAGGTTGTAGGTGAAGACCTCGTACTGGGTCCCTGCATACAGGAAGCCAGCTGGGATCGGGCCATACTGAGGAGCCAACGAGTTATCGTAGGTCTCCCTTCGGTGCGTCTCGTAGTCGAATGCGTACGAGACGGCCTCGCGTAGGGCCGCGGTCTCCATGACGTTGCAGTCGTTCGCGTCCACTCCGTCGTCGCTGCAGTCGTGGTTGAGCACGAGCGACGAGTTAGCGTCTGTGTTGGTGTTGTCTTCACCGGCGTCCAGAACCTTCGGGTTCAGGTTGAAGGCGGACAGGGTTGTGGTGAAGGTCTCCCTGTAGGTGCAGATGTACCCTGCCTGGGACGCTACGTTCGGCTTGTCCTCAAGGTTGTCGCAGAAGTTAACCAGATCCTCGATGTTGATGCTGCCGAAGTCGACCTCACCGTCGGTGAAGGCGAGCAGCCTCGTCGAGGCCTCGGTAACTATGGACACTGTGTGGCGGTTGATGTTGTAATCGCCAGCCTCCCAGTACATCCAGTTCGGTACGAGTACGAGTCGGTCCTCACGGACCCAGGACTGCACTAGGTACGCATTGGTACCTGCTCCGAAGGGAGCCTCGTCCATCCACTCGTGGCAGTAGTCATCATTATCTCCACCGGCATCGACGCGGTTGGCCTCGCACAGCTCGGCGTTGATCACAGCGCCGACCGTGTAGGCGATCGTCGAGATGAACGCCGAGGACGGTGCGAACAGTGTGACCGAGAAAGAGGTCGCGCTGTTGACTGCGAGACTCAGGCCGCCGTTGTCGTCATGGTTGCCATCGGCGTCGTTGCAGTCGAAGCTCTGCTCTAGGATCCAGCCTACGTGGCTGCCGGGCGAGCCGTAGCCAAGTACGCGGCACCATGAGTACACAACGTCGGATGCCTCCATCAAGTCACCGTTGCTGAAGTACACGTCATCTCGTAGATCGAACGTGTAGGTCAGACTGTCGGCGCTGACTGAGTAGCCAGTGGCGAGGCGTGGTTCGATGATGGCGTTTCCGCTTCCGTCACCCGCATAGCGGTAGAGCGTGTCGTAGACCTGCTCAATGACGTCACCGGATGCCGAGTCGTAAGCATCGTGGGGGTCGATGGTCGAGGCGTCGCCAATCGACATCTCAACTATCTCGCATGGGTTGTTGGAACCCTGCTCACGGCACTTCCTCGACTTCTCTAGCTCGTAGAGGGCCGCAGAGAACTCCATTTCGCCAGCCGAGTAGGCTGCCATAATGTCCGCCTGCGCCATACCGTAGTCGCAAGAGCCGTCATCGTCTTCGGCCGCTGCGTTATGGT